>JACCDP010362084.1_pt1 | contig 104234 bp, 180 predicted proteins | sample 7445841 | NCBI WGS metagenome assembly JACCDP01 (sample SAMN15323441, study PRJNA562643) | freshwater metagenome | isolation source: river surface water | place: USA:Blue River Watershed | collected 2017-08-17
AAAAAAGCGAACCGTAAATGAATCGTGTTCGCTTTTCACTATTTGAAATTGGGCTATGCTTCTATATATTACAAGAGGAGAATTTTTTTCTGAACTCCTTTAATTTTTCCCATGGAATTCTATCACTGTAAAACATAATCTCGTTTATCTCGTCAGTGGAAGGCTTGTGGTCACCGTGGTTCCAAAGGAGGAAGATCGATTCCGAGTATGCCTCCTTCGCCTTTTTAATTCTGTGAATCCTTCTCATTCGATCCACTGTTCTTCTGCGGGAGCCACCTCTGGCTCTCGTCTCATGTAGAATCACCACACCCTTTCGGATTAACCTAACCCCTAGAGCTAACCTTTTTAAGATAGTCGAGGTAAGCATCTCGGCGGGATTCTAATACTGAGTTTACAAGGTGCATGGATTTCTTCTCCAGCTCTGCCTTAACCCTTGGTAGACTAATTGTCCCAAACTTCTCGTGGTCCTTTCGGATCTCCTGAAAGATGAGGTCCTGTTCTAGCTCTTTGTTTGATAGTTGCATTCTCATTTCTTTGATTCTTTTGAGATTAATAATCCCACACAGTGGAGCAGTATTTCATGCTTGTCCTCTGGATTTATCTTACTTGTCTCCAACTCGTTCCTAAGAGCTATAGTTTGGAGATATAGGTTTCTTGCTGTCTTCTCCACCATCTTACGGTAGTCTTGAAGTAGTTCCTCTGTTCTTGGGTCCATATGCTATTTATCTTTTTTCGTAACCGGTTGTACCATGCCTCCGCCACCGCACATTTTACTAACACAGCGGAAACACGTTACCGCGTCCGCTTTGCTGTCTACGTTATGTACCTTCTCTCCGCACGATTTACATGGCAGGGTCTGACTAGTCCTCGGTGTGTTGCCTCTGCCTGTGGGTTTATTAACTCTTACTGCCATTGGTTTTATTTACTAGTTCCATATCCTGAATAACCTCCCAGTCAGGTTGAATGGTGTAGTCTACCATGTTGGTCTCGACGAATGCCTTAAGGAATGCGCATCTCTCGTACTCCTCCTTGTGTAGGAAGAATGCCATCATGCGATTCAGAGCCATCTTGATAGCATCGGGCTCGCCCGTCTCGAGGGCCTCGACACCTCTTTCCTCCAACACCTCGTAGGCTGCATAGCAGCCATCAACGAAGTCACGGACTGCTGCCTCCCGCATTCTTTGCTGGGTAGTTTTGATCTTTCTTCTGATCTCGTTATTATCTTCTCTTTCGTTGTCGCTCATGGCTTCTCGTTTTTACTATGGGATTATTCTTTCCGTTTTACTTAATCCTAGCTCCTTCACCTCCCGGTATAGAGTTCCACCCTCTGACACGATTTCCATCTCCCCTTCAAAGTCCTGACTGGTATCCTTTCGGATTTTCTCTCTGACGATAGCACCTCCGGCGAGAAACACACGGTTCTTGATCTCATAGTGTTTGGCCTTATTGTCTGTGGTGCATGTAAATCTAACAGCTGCCATGATCTTTCCTTTTTGTATCTATCATTATAGATGTTTCGGGAAAAAAGATTTCGGGTTTCAGGTTAGCATATGCTAGCTGGTTACACCGCGGGTTGACGCATGCTTGATAACCAGCCTTTGAATAGGCTACGCTCCTTGGCGTTCAATGTGCCGTGGAATGATAGGAAGGTTCCTGCAGAAGCTTGGAAGTCTGCTACTAATTGCTCCAAAGAGCGTGTCACTGTGCTTTTCTTTTTTGCGTTCATGATATTTGGGTTTTAATTGTTACTTGTTTAGCTGTTCCAGAGGGATCCATCCTCCTGGAATTCGTAGTTTCCTTCTTCGATTCGGAATTCAACATTCTCGTCGTCGAAGTAGGCCTCCATGCCTCCGCAGATTCTGTCATGGATCCTCGCGATGTGGGATTCGAATTTCTCCTCTGCCTTTTCTAGGATTCCGCTTAGCACGTCTCCCATTACCTCTCCCTGGAGTTCACTGTGGGTTAACCCAATAGTGGTGGAGCCAGGATAAGGAGGAGTGTAGATCTCGTAGTCAACCGTTTGATGAAACATTTCCGGAATACCCAACCAGAGCTTAAACATTCTCTCGTTGGTTATCTCAAGAGCATTTTGGATGTTAAGGGTACCGTCGTCCCCGTCGAATTGAATTCCCTTGCGGGTGTTCTTGAAGACGAACTGTCCGTACTTACCGTCTGGAGTTCTGTTCTCCTCGTAGTAGTTGTTCCCGCAGAACTTAACCATTTCATCATGTGCGGGTTCGAAGAGTGCACAGTCATCAATGGCCCAGTTGTAGGATTCGTGCCACTCGTTCTCTCTCATCTCCTCTCTCACTTCCTCTCTGGCAGTTTCCTTAGCCTCTGGCGAGAGTTCGTCGTAAGTGTAAATTGCAATTGTTCTCATTGGGGGTTTGTTTTGATACTTCTAAATTAAGTTTTCAGTTTAGGATAAAAAAATTTTTCATAATTAATTATAATAAAAAAATTGTGAAAAGTAAACCCCTACTAGAAAAAAATTTTGAAAAAAATCGCAACTGCAGAAATAACAAAAAGAAAAACAAAACACCAGAAAACAATTTCAGCTGATGTTTGATAATTTTCTTTGCTCTTGCCTTGAAAATCTTTTCGATTCCATTTTTGATTAACAGGTTTCATAGGTTGATTATTTAGGTTATCCGAATATCACGTCCTTAAAGAATACCGATTGAATCATACAGTCGGCGGTCTCCGCATCATCCTCTTCGTTGATAGCATCCATGAGGTGGCGGATAGGAGTTAGAGCCACTCTCTCATGAACGTCCTCGAGTTTGATGCGGCTGGTGTATTCACCGTCGCACTCGATATCGATCAGAGCAAGTTCTCCTCCCTCACGAAGAATCTGCATAAGTACGTCCTCATAGCAGATAGTCTCGTTTGGTGTTTTCTTCTTGAGTGTGGCCTTCGCCTTCTTATAGTCTGTATCATCATACTCGAACTTCAGACCGTAGCCTCCCATGTAGTCTAGGCCGTTGCAAAGAGAGTTGTGGAATAGCTCTTCTGCTTCCTTCTTTTCTAAGGTAATTTTCATCGTGTTTATTTTTGGTTACACCTAAAGATAACCATCCCAGTTCAGGAAAAAAAATTAACCTCAGGCTTTTTCGTTGGAGAGATAAGCGTAGAGAGGGCAGATGAAAAGAAAGAGCAGCGGCTTGTAGATGTTCGGCCACTCCAGAGGATTAATCTCACCGAGGTATAACGAGATTCCCAACCAGGTAGCTATAATGCTAAGAGCCAGAAACTTGCCTTGTCTCATAAAGCTTGTATCCGGACAGCATTTAGGTTTTCTCATGCCTTATATATCGCGATCACGTCTGCAGACAGGGTACCCAGTGGGTTGACCTCTTGTCGGGGGTTTCCTCTCTGACCACGGAGTTGCCGAGAGAATCGTGGCTCCTCTGGTAAACTTCAAACTCAAACACGAATTCACCCATGTTGTTGTCCATGTCGGTATATGTTCTGAGTGTGGCTCCGCCCTGTTCATAGCTTCTCTTAATAATCCGAACCACCCATTCGTGCAGCAGCCGCAGTTTCACCTCGGGTATCTCTCCAACAGTCAGCCACGGGGAAACACGTGCTCTGTATAATGCTTCGCTCTTGATGTAGTTGCCAACACCGCAGATCACCTTTTGATCCATGAGAGCCTTGCAGATGTTCCAGTTGCCTCTGCTGCCTCTGCGTAGGCTGCTCAGAAACACCTCGGGAGACACGTCCTCGTTGAGCACGTCAGGACCGAGATCCCTCAGCTTCCTGTCAATCTCGTCCCGATCAGTAAAGGAGATGTTACCGAATCGGCGGACGTCCTCAAAATACACCTCGGTCCCGTTGGCGCACTCGAGCACGAAGTGGGAGTGCTTGCCTCTGTGGTCTCTCCAGCCTCCACTCATCCCCAGTGTGTTCCACATCCAGACACCGTCGGCTAGCTCCACATAGATAAGCTTGCCCTTAGCCCCAACCCTCTGGACGTGAAGAGGCAGCAGACCCTGTAGCCTCTCTATCCCTGGCAGAGGCTTCTTCAGCCACTTGCCTCCTAGAACCTCGGCTCGGACTATGGTCTGTCCGGCAATACGAGCAGCCAATCCCTCGGCCATTCGTCTCACTTCTGGTCCTTCCGGCATTATGCGAATACGTAGGCCACTATGCCTATGAATATGAACCACCCCACGACTGCCGCCATGATAAGGAGTTCGGTTTTACTTCGTTTGTCCATGTTATAAATATAGGATTTTTTCTCGGGGTAAAAAAATAATGGCCGAGCTTTCCCGCCCGGCCACAGAGTATCTTACGAACATACTATGTGTTTCACAGGGAAAATAGTTTGTTGAGTTCATAGACCGCTAGAGAGATTGCCTTTCTAACCTCAGCATTCTCTGCAGGTCGATTCGTCGATAAAGAACCAGGCTTTAGAGTTCTGCCCATATCTCTGATGAGTTCCTCTGCAAGCTCTACATCAACTCGACAGAGAAGCTTGCCGTCCTCATATCCCTCCATGCCTTCACCAACATTATCTGGCTCTCTGTTCTGTGAGTCCCAGAGATCGGTGGCATAGTTCAGACACGACTCATCATCAAGTTCTCTCTCCACCTCTCCGTATCCATCCTCGTCGGTGTAGTCGGTAACCAGCAGGTAGTCCTCAGGCACATCGTCGGTGTTGAGCATCCAGACTCCTCCGATTGGGTCCTTGCCGTGCAGCAGGGTGAATCCCATACGATCTCCCAGGAAAGCCATGGTGCTGAACTTCTGTTGAGCCGGGGTGTATTCGATCTCTCTGTTCGGATCAGGTCCATCTGGTTGGTTGGCCGGGTGGTAACTCAGCTTATCGAACCAGTCTCCCTCATAGATCTCCTTGTGGATCTTCAGAGCCTTGGGCTCATCCACGAATCCCTTCCTGACGAGCTTGGTGTAATACCGTGGGTCTTCTGCCAGGTGATCCATGGCTATCTCTTCTGCCTTGGCCTCGCTGTTGGTGTGTTCCATCTCTACGGCCACTCCAACTCGAAGTTGCTTCTCGATGCTCTTGGGGTTTACACCGTGGGCTTTAGCTATAGCCTTTATGTCCATGCCAGCGGCTCTGCCTCCTGGGATGTACTCTTCAAATATTCTTAGGTGTTTCATGTCTTATATATCCGAGACTCGGCGGGGGAAAATCTAGGGGTAACACCGTGGGAACCCCGCCCAGAATAGTTATGTATTATCCTTATCCCTCACCTACCACATAGAGAGAAGCTAGACAGATTCCGTCTCCTACTCCTATAGAGAGAGAAGAGAAGAGGTGGACCGAGGCGAGGCGAGAGAGATCTGGGGGAAACCTCGGTCTCTGAGGCTCAAAACGAGGCGGGTTTCTGAGGGTAACCCGGGGCGGTCTGAGAGATCCCAGCTAGCCCGGGCCAGATTTCCACTTTTTACCACTGTTTACCAGATTTTAACCCGGGCTAAGCGAGGCTAAGTTAGCCGGGGTTAAGCGGGTGGTGTTAACCCGGGCTAACGGGGCAACGCTAGGATAACCCTGCGGACACCCTGGGTGGGTGCTCGGCCCTGGAGAGGGGCTGCCATCAGGGGCCAAGTTTCGCATGTTTATACGTGTGCGTGTGAGTGCCCTCAGTCTCCATGGCCGTGCATACTATCTTAGTAACATACTATGTGATCTGGGATCTATTGTCTGGGATCTGGGCTGGGACTAGGATCTCTCTATGTGTCTCTCTAAGATCTGGGTTGGGACACTGGGATCTTCTCTTAGCTTACCTGTGCTCTCTAGTACTATCTCTCTATGCTTCTCTCTATGCTTTAGTCTACTCGTGGGTATGCTTTCTATGTCTATAGGCAGTCTGCTGTTGCTTGTGTATATGATGAGTGTGATGTTGTATGTGTTTAGTAGTGGTCTGATGTTTCTCTTTAGTCTTTGTCTCTCTATGCTCTTCTCTCTATGTGTTCTCTCTAGCATCTATAAGAGACGGAACATTGGTCATGTCTATTTGGAGGGCGGGCCCTCTGGGAGATTAAGCCCGAAATGCCCCCGACTGTTTTTTATCTCCGGGATTCGTTCATAAATTTGCTCTGAGCTGAGCCTAATCGACAGCCGCCAGAGATTGAATATGAAACACACAAAGACCAAGTTTTCTTCATCACCTCCCGTAATATATCCAGATCAGATCGAGTGGCTCCACCTCTGCACCAGGGGTAAATGGGGCTTTAGCCCGAAAACCGGTCTGATTGATGTGGATGGCAATTTCGATTGCAGCAGGCAGGGTCTGGTGGACTTTAAGGGTGTTAGGTTTGGGGTTGTCACTGGCTACTTCAACGCCGACAACAACAACATCACCTCACTAGATGGATCTCCGAGAGAGATCTGGAGTCATCTATACTTCAGCAACAATCTGCTGACCTCCCTTGAGGGTGGACCTGTTGAGGTTTGCGGACATCTCTGCTGCAGCAACAACCTTCTAACCTCTCTGGAGGGAGCACCCCGGTGGGGAGGAACCAAGGCCTGGTTTTCCTCCAATCCAGTTTCCGAAAGGACTCTCATGAACATATTTAGCCATATGAAGGGCAAGAAGGGGTACGAGAGAGCTCTTAAATACGAGTGGAGAAAGATCCCTTTAGAGGATCAGGTTCTGCTGTACAGACCTGAGTTCAGGTGGATCGTTGGTGAGGAGAGAAGAAAGTTGGAGGCTCTGATAGCTTACCTGAATATTAAACACATGATTTAGATCTGAATATATAGAGAGCTATGAAACATCTTATATCATACCAAATATTTGAAGGTGACGCCGCATCCGGTGGACTTTCAAAGGAACAGGTGGAGTGGCTTGACAAGTGCACTAAGGGCACCTGGCAGCTGAATCCCTCTACTGGGTTGGTTGATGTGGATGGTGATTTCGATTGCAGTGAACAGGGTCTGAGAGACTTTAAGGGAGTTAGATTTGGGAAGGTCGGAGGACATTTCTATTGTGAGAACAATCAGCTCACCTCACTGGAGGGAGCACCACAGCGGGTCGGAGGGCGTTTCTGGTGTCAGTACAACCAGCTCACCTCACTGGAGGGAGCACCACGGGAGGTCGGAGGGAACTTCTCTTGTGGCCTCAACCGCCTCACCACTCTGGAGGGAGCACCACAGGTGGTCGGGAGGGATTTCTGGTGTAACGACAACGGGCTCACCACTCTGGAGGGAGCACCTCAGAAGGTCGGGGGGTATTTCTCTTGTAGCAACAACCAGCTGTCATCACTGGAGGGAGCACCTCAGAAGGTTGTAGGGTGGTTCGATTGTCAAAACAACGGGCTCACCTCACTGGAGGGAGCACCACGGGAGGTCGTATGGCATTTCTATTGTAAGCACAATCAACTAACTTCTCTGAAGGGAGCACCACGGGAGGTTGGAGGGGATTTCAGGTGTGACAACAACCAGCTCACCACACTGGAGGGAGCACCACAGAAGGTCGGATGGAGTTTCTATTGTGAAGGCAATCCAGTTTCTGAGAAGACACTCAAAAGCATATTTAGAGTTATGAAGAAAGGCAAGAGTTACCTAGAGGCTACGGAATACCTTTGGTCTGAGATTCCTGTAGAGGATCAGGCTCTGTTGTACCGACCGGAGTTCGAGTGGGTTGGATCAGACGAAGCGAGAAAACTGGTTGCTCTGAAAGCTTACCAGGGATTTAAGGGCATGATATAAAAATAAAAGATAAAATGGAAAAATTAAACTTTAATCAAATGCTGGATAAGTGCTGGACATCTGCTCTAGGACTTACTAAGACAGCAAAGTTATATCAGGGTTCATCCCCACATGATCTAAGCTTTATTCACTGCATATTCAGAGCGGACGAGGAGTACGTGACCATTATGGTGAACTGCACCTGTGAGGGCAAGATCGCCATTCAAACCGTGGATAGCCCTTATCTTGATGATCTGGTGATTCATCCGCCACTAGCTATGACACAAGAGGAATCAGAAGAGTGTCTGAAATCTGCAGGGTATAATGACCGATGGTCAACTGTGGTGCTGAGAGCTCCTCTATATTCGGTTCACTATCCACCACTCTACATCTACACTGTTGATGATAAGTACATAGCGGTTGATTCCACCGACGGTACCAACGTGTTCCCGCTGTTCTAAACGGTGGGATATAAGGATATATAGAAAAAAAAGAAAAGATGAAAAATATAGTTTCTTACGAGGATCTAACAGATCACATCAATGAAGGGTTGAACACCTATCAGGCAATGACAACCAAAAAGGACTTCGATCACTTTAATGCGGTAGTGGTTCCTGGTATGAAGACAGCAGGATTCAAAAGAGTTAATGAGCCAGCACAAGCGGGTAGATCCCCTTATGGAGCTGGTTATTTCTGTTACCCGGACCACAATAAAGGGGTTAATCTTTTTCTGGATACACCTCTATCTTCTCCTTGGAAATACGTTGTTTACTACGGAGGCAATAAGGGCATTAAGGAATTTGGTTGGAAGACAGGTACAGATGCGGAAGTTAAGAAGGCGGCAACAGATGCTGTTAACTACGCTATCCAATTGAAAACTCAATACTTCAAAGGTAAGTAATCCGCAAAAGATATAAAAAGAAACCTCAGGTCACTCTGGGGTTTTTTGTTGCCCTAATTTTTTTCTCCCGAATAGGTCCATTAAATTTGTAAGAAAAACATCATGGAAAAACCAGGTAAGATAAAAGTAGAGAAGCACATCTTCTCAGAAACCCAATCGAAACCATTCAGATGGAAGGACATCAAACATCTGGAGCTGGAGGATGATGATCAGATCATGCTTTCTTGGGAGGAACCCTACCAATCGGAGAACAATTCATATGATGGCCACTTCGTCGGAGAGATCATCCGCATGGTGGAGGAGACCGACGAGCAGTATCAGAAACGCATGGAGCGTGTCGAGAGAGACGCCAAGTGGGCTAGAGAGAGAAGGTACCAATCCTATCTTAAGCTCAAGGAGGAGTTTGAATCAAATAAAGAATCCCAGTCATGAGTTGGAGCAAAGAGTTTGTGAACTATGAGTTCTCTGTGAGAATGAAGAAGCTTGGCTTCAAAGATCCCTGCATGGGATACTGGGAATGCAGTCTTACTTCTCGGAGTCACGAGGAAGATGGATTCTCCGGTCCATTTGGGTGGAAGGAGGGAGAACTAAGCTTCCATAGGGAGTCATTCGAAAATGGATGTGAGTTTAGAGATCTCTCCAACGAGAACTGGTTACAGTGCGGAGCACCGACCTGGCAGTCAGCATTTAGATGGTTTAGAGAGAAGTATGATATTCACTCATGGATAAAACCGTTGATTGATGAAGTTGGTTTTGTTTATGAATACCAAGCAAGAATCCATGAAGAAGAATGTAGTGTTGAAATAATTGGTGACTTTTATAAAATAGAAGAAGCAGAACTTGCTTGTCTTACCAAGTTAATTGAGATTGTTGAATCTAAATCAGAATAAGATGTATTATATAAAATTTTACTCTAGTTGTATATTATCCTTCTTGTTTGGAATAATTGATTACAAAAAAGGCTTGGATAAATTAAAAAAATGGATTGAAAATTAAATCGGAAAAAGATGAAAGAAAAACTAATTAAAACTGTTGATGGTTATGAACTATTAAGACAAGGATTCTTAAAAGGTTCAACGAATCATGAGTTAATTGATTCTTTAAACATAGAAGAAGGGAATATAAGATATAAGCTATCAATAAACAATTGCCAAGCAATTGAACGTGGTTATGATTTGGATGAGTTGGCTAAAACTATATTCCCAGATAAAATTTTTACAACAAATGAAGAATATGAAATTCCTATTGATGGATTCCCATATCAATGGGGTTTTAAAGTAGGTTTCCAAAAAGCACTTGAGCTGATGGGTGATAAGAAGTTTAGTGAGAAGGATATTAACACTGCATATAGTACTGGATATGAAGATGGAAAACGTAATGAAAACTTCTGGAGGAAACTTATCCAATCACTACAACAAACTGAATGGGATGTGGAGATTGAGATGGAAAAAGTTCCAGTTAAAATGCCAGGGGTTATGGTCTTTACAAAAGCACCAAAACTTGACAAAGATGAATGTTTAATATTAAAGAAAATTACTAATGAAAACTAGGCTTCTCAAAAAAGTAAGGAAGAGATTCGAGATCACACACATGCCAAAGGGATTTACCTATTGCGGGGAAAGGTTCGAGTACAATCTCTTTAGATTAACGGACTCGACAAACCAATATTTTGATCGATTCGCACAATTGGGACGTAAGGAAGGAGAACTTCAATTTCAGACTGATGACAAGATATTCTCCAGTGAAAAAGATTGCATCTATTATTTGCAGAGATTGATCATTGCTAAACTCAGAAGCGAGGGGCATCTTGGGAGGAAGGATCATTATATAAAGAAAGCACACAAAAAGGTTTGGTGGCCATGGAAGCAAAATTAATTAAAAGCGAAGAGGGTTATAGTCTCATTGATCTGAAAGGCAATCCTATTGCCCAGACGTTTGGTAAATTTCGTGGCAAAAAAATGTCTTTAAGAAGCTGTCAAGCAATAGAGCGTGGTTATGATTTGGATGAGTTAGCTGAATTCTATTCAACAATGACTGTATTCATAAAGAAAGATGAAATACCAACAGAAAAGCAAATTGAAGATGCTGAGTATATTTCAGAGATAGCTTTCAAAGCAGGCTTCCAAAAAGCACTTGAGTTGATAGGTGATAAGAAGTTTAGTGAGGAGGATATGATTGTTTTCGGAGAATATTGTAGGAGTGAGCTCGATGGTTTGATGAAAACAAAGGGACTGTTTAATGAGTTTAAACAAATAAAATCGCTGCAAAAAAATGAATGGAGGGTTGAGGTAGAGATCGAATGGGATCCAAAGTCAACAAGGTGTGATGAATGTGGAGAGGGAGGTAATTATATGAACACTCCATGTGATCACCCGAATAACTGTAATCATTGGTCGGCAAAATATGATTCGGAAAATTGTTTAATACTTAAAAGAATTTGATATGGAAAAAGTACAAAGTGCAGAAGATTTTTTACAGGATCACCTACAAATCAGTCATTTTTATGATGATAATATCAATCAAATGGTTTGTTATAGTAGTGATGTTCAAAAAGCAATGATTGAATTTGCTAAACTTCACGTAGAAGCTGCATTGAAAAAGGCAAGTGAGAAGGTTTCTGTTTTTCATGAGAACTATAATGGTTCTCACCAAATAGAATTTCCTTACACTATTGATGATTACAGCGATTTACATTTAGATAAATCTTCAATCCTAAACAGTTATCCACTAGAAAATATTAAGTGATATGGAAGACATTACAAAAGCAATTCCAGGGAAAAGATACCGACACTATAAAGGCGGGATCTATACAGTGCTTCATTTGGCCAAGCACACAGAGACTGACGAGATCCTGGTAATCTACCAGTCCGATATGTTCGGAAGTTATCATGCTCGACCTTTGGTGAATTGGTGTGATCCGGTAAATGGTAACCCAAGGTTTTGGCCTTACGTTGATTGATAAATTGGAATAAGATGGAAGACCCTGAAATAGAATCATTCATTAAAAGAGATAACATTGATGGCCAATGGCTATCTCCTGTTCCCTCTGAAAGGAAATGGCAGGAGGAAAAGTTGGTTGAGATTTTTGGACATTATCCGAATGCTTGTCCAAAATGGCAGTACATGAATGGGTTAATACTAGTAGCATTGGAAAAATTAGAACAAGATAAAAACGAAGAGAATGATTAAAGCAACAGTACACCTAAAGGGAGACTACGGTCAAACATGGGAAACCGTAGAGATAACGGCGGATGATATCCGTAAGATCGCAGAGGAGAAAGCATTGAGCAACTACCAGGAGGGATATTACTCGGAAGCAGAGTGTGAGGATGAATTGGCTATCAATATAAAATCTAACTAAATGAGAAAGACAGCAACTCTTTTCAAGATGGTTCAGGGTTTCTCCCTTTCTTTTTCTGGTGACATTGACGAGCTTGATGCAATCACAAATCCACAATTAGCTGAGGATCATGGATTCTATCGGCTCTCTCAAAAAAACTGTGAAAGTATAGCCTTCGGATATGATCTGGATGAGATTGCTGAGAATTATGTTTATCTTCTGGCAGACGATGAAGGCAAGACAAATGCTAGACATGATTTCATTCAAGGGTTTCTTAAAGCTGTAGAACTGCTTGAAGATAAGGAGTTCACCGAGTGGGATATGCTTACCTGTTGGAATACCGGAGTAAATTTTAAAAACATCTCTTGGGTTGAATTTATGATGTCTCTAAAGAAAAATAAATGGGACGTTGAGGTTGAGATGAGAAGCAAAAACATGGACGAGCTCAGAGAATCAGGAGAGGGATTTATGAATAACTCTAATCTGTGGATTCCAGCTTTAGATGAAAACGGTTGTTTGATATGCCATATAAAACAGAAAAACTAAAGCTAGATTCTCCATTCTTGGATAAGCGGGTTAAACTGCTTCCTTGCCAGAGGGAGATGGTGCTCTATTGGACTAAACAGGGTATGAGCCAGAGAAATCTTGCTAAACTGTTTAAAGTTTCTCGCAGGCTGATCACTTTTATCCAGGATCCGAAGAAGAAAGAAAAGGATTTGGAAAATCGTGCAGCTAGAGGCGGCAGTAAGATTTATTACAAGGGTGGAGAGGAATGGAATGAAACACAGAGGAAACATAGATCTAGAAAACATATGCTGCTGAAACATTTGGTTCAGTAGGGAATAGTCAGGTGGCGGAATGGTAGACGCTCATAAAAGGTGGATTAGGCACTACATAGATAGAATAAGTCCTAAATACAGGTTCGAATCCTGTCCTGACTACAATTTTTTTATATCGCAGATGAAAATTAAATTTACGACATAAAACAATCCAATGGACATTACTCTACAAGGAATTATCAAAGCTATCCAGGATATGGGAGGAGAATTTGTCAAAACTGACGGGTTTGATTTCTATTTCACCGTTAAAAAAGGATCTGAGTTTGATAACCACGATAAGCAGGTCAGAGCAAAGAAATTCTTAATGAAAACTTACGGCCAAGGATTAAAAATCAAAAAAATTGACTAGATAAAAGTAATCACTATGACTAACGAGGTAACCAAAGTATTTTCTGATATGACCGATGAAGAATTGGTACTGGCAATTCAAGAAATGAAAGAAGACGGACCGCAAGGTATTGTTCGTATGGAAGGTATTGTAAGGGAAAAATGCAAGATGGTTCAAGAAATTATAGGGGGTAATAGGTATGAACACTTATTTATGGTTCAGTTTTCAATTCTTCAGGAAGCTGCATATCGGTTCACCCCAACGATGGATGAATTGACACACAATGTTTAAATAAAATAGTCAGGTGGCGGAATGGTAGACGCTAAGATGTTTTGTGCTATCTAAACACATTACAAATAGAGAAACTAAATCATGCAGGTTCGAATCCTGTCCTGACTACAAAATTAAAAATTATGAAACAACTTACAAAAAATGATTACGAAAAATACATGAAAATTGTAAATCGTAGTATCAAAGAAACTGAGGGAAGAATGAAAAATCTTGATAAGACAAAAAAAATTTCACAACTTTCATTTGAAGATTGGGTTAAATTCCAAAATGGGGAGTTAAAAATAAATTAGTCAGGTGGCGGAATTGGTAGACGCTACAACGTGCGATGGCAGGTGGAAACCCTTGAGGTAAACCCATAGGAGAAGAGACACACATACTCTTCATACAGGTTCGAATCCTGTCCTGACTACAATAAAAAGAGAAAATGAAGAAGTTAATCAGCAGATTCACAATGAGACACATTGGATTTAATTTTACTGATGCTGTTTCCGGAAAAAATGTTCACAACTATGTTGACAAGTATGGTGTTCAGTATTTGGCAAACTATCCATTCTATCCTTGGGGATTTAGAGTCAAAAAATAGCATTTAGTATGGAACATCAAGAAAAGATTGATAAATTTTTGGCTAAGAATGCTAGAGATGCTTTCCGGGAGAAAACACCCATGGAAGAATTACCATTTAAGATGGGCTGCGGGAGTTCCACTCATCATCCGGAAAGGAAAGGTGGAATATCAACATCCAACATAGTTCTCTGGTGCAAGTTTTTAGATGGTGATTGGTTTAGACCTTACGGGTCATTCGATCAGAAACAGATTGAATCCATGATCGAAATTTGTTCGAATGACCATCAAATTGTGTCATTGATGGAATTATTATCAGCAAAGAAGGATTAGTTTAATTGTTAATTGGTTCCTATGAATATATAGTGAAACTAATTACGTTAAATGGAAAACTTAAAAAATTATACCGATTTCATAAACGAATCTTTAGATCAGTCTCTATTTGAAGGAACTGAATGGAAGGGGGTTAAAATAGTTACCGCTAAAACTCACGGAGGAGTTTTTGATAAAGGTCCAAAGAAGGGACAACCAAAGGATTTAACAGGAAGACTTGTTTTGATTTATGGAGGAAGAGAAATCTACTATAAACTCAAAGTGGATGTTAAAAAACTTGGTATCAGTTGGTACAATGGTCCAATTGCAGTAGATGCTATCTGGAAAAGTGACAAAGACAATCATATCTACGCAAAAGATAATACTGATAAGGTTTTCAAATTGGATGATTCAACCTTAAATAAAATAGCAGCAGAGGCTAAAAAGAGCAGTCCAACGATAGCTTTTACCGGCACTGGAACTATCAAGGGAGTAGAGGGAACATATGATGCAACTCTAACCAAAGTAGCATAAGGTATGAGAAGCATATTAAAGTTTTCAGATTTTATTTTCGAGAGCCAATCAACGGAAGAGTCCGAGTGCACCTACTATGATCAGAAAAAAGGTGATGGTGAATATGAGAATTATTGGGCGAAGTACAATAAAATGTCAGATCAAGCAAAGGAGATCGAAAAGAAAAAGATATTAGATTACATTTCGGAAAAAACGAAAGAGGTCAAGGAGGAGTATAGAAAATGGTACAGCGATTCTGGAACCATAGCTAAATTTAGCAAGCAGGAGGATCCAGTAAGAAGAAGCCTATTGTCCACATATCTTCCTAGTATTAAATCTAAGATACACTTGAAACCAAATCCAAAGGCTCCCAAGGGACAAAATTCAGCATGGGGTTATTTTTTATCGAAATATGATACTGAAATCAATATTAATCTCTATAATTTTTGGAACGGTAAGCAAACAGGAAATAAGAGCGTCCATGACACTTTAAAGCATGAGATGGCTCATGCTATAGATAGCTACTTCACTAAAAATGGGGTGAGAACGTATGACGCAACACATCCACCTGCTACGAGTCATGAGGAGTACATGGAGATTTATCTTATTAACGATAAGGATCAATTTGCAAGATTAAATATACTAAGACAGATTATTGGGGCTGGTCCAAGTGATTCTGCTAAGACGTTACTTAATAAATTCATGAGTGCCGTGGATGCTGGGAAGATAACATCTAAATCTTTCAAATTTACTAAAGGGTTCGATTCAAATAAGCAGATTTACATTTTGGCAATGAATCCGATTGCGTCTCAGGGAGTTAAGGGTAAGGTCTCATTAGATGATGCTAAAAAAGCATACTCCCATATGATGGGTAAAGAAGCAATAGTTGTAGGCGGAAAGGAAAATTACAACATTGAGCAGCTTTTCTCTAATTTTGCCAAAGTTAAAAATGATGGAATCTACGTAAACATGAATGACATTGCTAATCTCAATCTAACGTCAAAGGGATTTTAAAGATATCCGGCGGGTTTAAACCCCCATTTTAGGACCGGAGTAGTTACGACTACTGAAGGATTGGAATTCGCTACTCCAATCCTTTTTTATTTGTCCTCTCCCAGGTGAAGTAAACCGTTTTATCCTTCTGAACCTCAACGTATCCATTTGGGTTGTACTGGTTTCTATTTAAGCGGCATGAGAATCTTGTTCCATAGTAAACAGTGGAAAGACCAGGAAATGAATTTGATTCTCTTGATTCTCTAAATCTCGTGACCTCTCGAACCTGATCTGGCGAGATTGAAATGTTTAGCTCCTCGTTTATTCCTCTGATTATTCCGTCCAATGGAATCTCGTCAGCTTTAATTTTTTCGGAGAGTGAGGATTCAAGGGTTCTTGTTTTTGTTCTTCCATCTTTAAAAACCTGGCGCTCTTCCCTTAGCCTAAATAAACCAAATGTGTCCTCGTAGTAGATCTCAGCCGAAACCACATAAAGAGTTCTGATCACCTCACCATCCTTCTCTGACAGTTTGCACTCTTTGGACTTAATCTCGTTCAGTAAATGTTCTAATGTTTTGGCTGGACCAGTTCCCCAAACCTCAACCGGAACGTTGTGGTCCATCAGATATCTGGTTAGCTCTGCTAAACTTACTGAAGCCGGATTTATTGATGATGACATACTCTATATATTTACGCCGATAATATATAGTGTGATGGCTACAGCAAGACCTTTCGCATACAATACAGGATCCTCTATAACTGGAACAACCCAAGTCGGCAACTTGGCGGTCGGGTATCCCACGGCAGGATTTGCAGCAACTGGCCTTCAGTGGTGGAATGGTCCGGACGAGGATCTCGGTTATGTGATTGCGGTTCCGGTTTCTGGAGGAGGACAACCAAATCCTCTTGGAATATCAGCCAATGTTGGTTTTTATAGAAGTAACGGACTAACCGATCAGGCATTTGTCAATGCTGTCAACAGTGCTTTCTTCCAAAATCTATCCACAGCCTCGGCGTGTTTAAGTTATCTGAGCACTAACGGGTATTGGACATCTTATGTTGAATCAGTGGCTGTAACCTTCTCCAGAACTTTTACGAATGGGCAGGCACCTGGGACTACAATAGAAAACGCATGGACCACGTTTAGAAGCCAGCTGACTGGAACGTATACCACAATGAGTTTGTCCAATAATTTGGGTGGAAGTATTACTGTTACTGATGCCACTAAGGTGCAGAATATAGCAAATGCTTTGAGAACTGCAACTACAGGTACGGATACAACCGTAACCATAGGTGCAAACACGTGGAGAATAGCCCATGGATGTGTGTCCGGTACTCCGGATGTAAATTCGATATATTTGACTACCGGGGGACTTTGTTCTTGTGCTGGCTCATATACGGTGAGACCTATGATTAAAAATGCAAACTGGGGTGGATTTGGTTCATCCTGTAACCAGGCGACACAAACTATTACACTAACTTTCTCATAATATGTATTACATAATAGACCTAAGACAAGATCCTCCTCAGAGAGTTCCAGATATCCAATTCGAAACCACAGAAGAATGTTGCGACTGGATTGATTTAAATGGTGACGCCTCAATTTACACTTTTACTGAGGATATATAGATCAAAGTAAATTAGATATGAAACACATAAAATTATTCGAGGACTTTTCGCAGCAGACCGGGGGTGGAGCAGCCAGCAGCGCTTTATCTGCCGCAATGAATTATCTTGAGACAAAAGACCTTAAGAATAAAACCACGATAAGTAAAGCAGTCCAGGTGAAGGCTAAGGGAGCTCAGAGGCCTTCTGAAAAGGTCTTAGCTGAGTACACTAAGGATATTAAGAATCTTATTACCACTCAATTAACAGGAAAGATATACAAGATTCCTGGATACGGTATGGTGAACCCTGCTTCTTTTAAGTTTGGAGCATATCAAGATGTTATGTGGTCAGGAGTGGGAGAGGATAGTGGAGCTGGTTTAGCAGTAGAAGCAACTAGAATAGAAAAATCAAAAGTTGATTCGGGTGTTGTTAAATGCTCTTTCTTTTTAGATGTTTTCTACGATTTAGAAAGTTTAAGATTTAACTTCTATAGTCCATTTATAGATAAATCACCAGAGGACGTTAAGAAGATGATAAAATTAGGACCTGAAAACTTTGGTGGCTATGCACATATTTATAAGATGGTTGGCAAAGAGATAGATTTCGAAAATTCACTTTCCAGATATACCATGCAGCAATTAAGTGCTGTGGATCCTAAATGGACAGTTTTCTTCGGTAAACTTGCAGACATAGCATCCAAATACGCTACTAAATAAAAATAAAAACAAGATAATGGAAAATTTAATCCACTTTAAAAGAATGTTCGAGTCCACGCAAGAGGCTGGAGTAGAAATCGCGCCACCTATATTTGGTGATATTGACTTTAGTGTTTCCGGAGTTTCTGATGAGGCTATGAAATTGATAGCTGGTCTTATGGCAAAATCAGTACTTATCTCAGGAGAAGCAGAGAGAATTGCAAAAATGGCAAGTACAAACCCAGCGAGCGCAGCTTCATATCTTCAACAAAGAATTGAGGGAATGCTAAATGATGTTCCTGGAATCGACCCAGCATTTATTAACCAGGTTAAATCTCAAGCTCCTAAATTGGCTAAATCTATGGTTGAAGCCATCCCAGGGGTTCTTGGAACAGTATCACAAACTGATATAGATACATCTAAAGAGTTAAGACCTGATCCATCTAAGGTTTCTTTCTTCACTAAATTGGGAAGCATCTTTAACACAGCTCAATAATAACTCTAAATAAAAATTAAAAAGGAGCTTTTGGCTCCTTTTTTTGTGTTTTAAGACACTATTTATGTTTTTGTATGGATTATATCATAAAATGAATTTAATCAGCTTAAACTTAATAAAATAGCCGGTTAAGCCTCATCGGAGTCTCTCGCTCCTTTGATGTTAAATAGAGCCAGGTTCATAACCTCTCTGGGCTCAAATGGAAGAACTAGATCACGCATCTGTCTCTTTGTTGTTCCGTCGGTAACAAAATCGTCAACTATCAGGACTCTCTTTCCCCTTACGTCTTCCTGCGCAACCGGACTTATGTCCATAAATCTACTAACAAATTTTCTATGTGGTGGGAATTGTAAATGATCGGATAATCTGAATGGCACAGCTAAGCCTCTAACCCTGTTCATGATCCTTAATACTTGATTTCTGGTACTCTCTGAGTTTAATCTGTCTATCTTTTCAATGTCCCATTCAACCTCATTGCAATTTCTCTTGCTGAAAGCCCTAGAAATAACATTTGGCTTCCAATCTTTCTTACCGGAACTGTATCCTGGAGCAATATCTAGAAGTGCATCTACAATCTCAACTAGTAGTTTGGATCTGCTGTCTGGTATTAAAATAACATCGAAATTTTCAAGTTCCATTTTAGCTGGCAAAAGAGAAATTCCATAATCAACTAGTTCTGCAACATCATCTCTAGTAATGCCATCTTTTATGTACTTTATACCATCCAGAAGAGTCCCGTCATTCGGAAAGGTAAACATTGTTCGGCTCGAGTAAGGAATTCCGTTTCGTGTGACTTTCTTGAAAACACTTCTGTTTGGTTCTATTCCCTTCCCCTTCCATACTCCGGTTTCTAGAGGGTTTAATTTCTTACCAGACCAGGCCAAAGTTGTATCTGGTTTCTGTCTACTCTTTTGGAAATATTCAAATAATTTAATGTGCCTCATCTACCTTTGTTTTTTCTTCAGACTATATATCCCTTGTATCCAGTCCGGAAATTCCTCGTATATGTTTTCTCTCCCTGTTTTATATCCCAGTTTTTCATAGTCTTCTGGTTTACCCACTCTGAAAGATTGCTTTGGGTTTTTAGAGAACTGCTTATACGTAAAATCTATCACCCATCCCTCTAGAAAGGGAGCAACGTGCGCATCCTTGTTCTTGTCTGTCTCATCGAAATAAATAACTCTTACTGGGAGTCTTTGATTTTCACACCACTCAAAAAATTTCTGTGTAAACCAAGCGCAGTTGCCAATTTTCTTATCGAATTCCTTTCCCTTCCTAATATCATAATCCTTAGCCAAATCTCTTAAAAAAGCTTCGGCCAGCTTCTCAAAATCATCTTTAAAGTTGGGTACATTTGAAACCATAGCACTGTAGTCTGCATTGGTAGCTGTGTAAGATTCAAACAGTTGGAGATGTCTCATGAATCTATATATCACAAAAAATCCCTGGCTAATTAAAGCCAGGGATTTTAGTTTGATATGTGAGTTAAATTACTCCAGAGTGATCACGATCTTGGCTCCTGTTACCTTCGCCAATTTTTTAAGATCCATCAGACCCTGAACTGCGTTAGCGTAAACCGAGGTCTGTTGTACTGGATTCTCCTTAGAATGAACAATTTTGTTCTCCTTCTTCTGGGTCTCCATCTTAGGGGTTTCTATTTTTATCTTTTGTTTTCCGCTTCTAGCCTTAGTGCCAATGGTCGTTGGAGCGGTGATGCCAGATCCTTTGGAAGAAGACAATCGGCCTTTGATGCCCATCATACTTTTTCTGCCCCAAACTGAAGCCTTAGTTCTACCCAAGATCTTGGCGATCTCTGCTGTTGATGATCCCTTAGCAGCCAAAGACTGTAAGATGTTAATGTCGTCCTTCGTCCAAATCTTGTTGTTAGAAGGAGCCTCCATGTTAACTGGTTTTTTTGTGTAAGCCATAATAAAATAAGTTTTTTAAATTATACTTCAAATATATTAATGGAATACGGGGGAAAAAAATTATTCAGCAGGTAATTTGCCAATTAGTCCATTTATTCTATTCTTTCCTTTCTCACCTATGGGAATAGGATGTCCCTCTTCATCTATCTGTACAAACTTAATGTGTGTTCTTAGTACAATAGCTTGCTTTCCAGTATAAACGTTATGTGCTCTGGCTTCCATGATTAGTGTTACGGAGCTGTTCCCCACTGCTGTTGGGTAGCCGTATATTTTTAGCAGCTGACCTTCTCTAGCCGGTTTTTCAAAGTTACATTTGTCTATCTGTACTGTAACCATTCTTGGGCTATCGCAAAGCTGCATCGAGTAACCCGCAGCAGCTGCATCGATCCACGCCAAGAGTTTTCCTCCAAAAAGATTACCGTGAAACCCTAAATCTGATTTTTTAATTGGATGAGTGTTTAGTAGCTCCATTGGTTATTTATAGATTTTAGCAATCTCGTTTATCTGATCAATTTTATCTTGGGATAAACTATAATACGATCTCTGTAGTGCTTGCAGAGATTTTTCAAATGCTAATTGATCGTAGGACGATTCCGGTGTAGCTGAGATGGCTATTCTGTCCCCTGGTTCAAAGTGGTCTTTAATACTATCAATTAAAACGTCCTTTAATTGATCGTCTTCCGATGCTGCTTCAATAGCAATCCCGATCATCTCATTTTTTTCTCTTCTGGACATCTCTCTCCAGTAGTCATCTGGGTCTACGTCTACCCATGTTTCAAAATTTGCCATAGTTGTATTTTTAATTTATATAGACTGGATCTTCAAATTATTTCGACAAAATCAAAAAAATTCCAATATATAGAGTTGGATAACTCGAATCCCTCGAATTTTTTCCACTAAGAATAAGATTTGAGCAAAAATTTTCCATTATGGACACGGAACCCCTAGGTAATGACTCAATCAAACAGAAAGAAGATCCGGACAGTTGTCCTGATCCTGGCAACTTTTTTCAATCCGCTGGGATTCGACGCTTTATTTGCTCTTGTGATGAAGTGGACAGGGTCTTTCTGGGCTACGGACGGAATTTTTTACTGCCTATCTCTATTTTTCTTTGGATTGTATTTCTGGCTTTCGGATAAGCCTATTTTCAAGCGTAAGCTTTGGGGTAAAAGATAGAATCCCGGATTTCCCTCTCTCTAACAATCTTTGTTATAACCTTAAAGTAAGCATCGCAGGGATGCCAATGGTTACCGACAGTAATTTCTTTTTTAGATTCATCAATTAATTCATCGATAATTCCTAATCGATGTCCTTCAAAAAGAATCTCTTCTAGAAATTCAGAGTTGCTCATAGTTCACTATATATTAACGTAAAACTAAAAAAATCAGGGAACACCGTCCCTGATTCTTGAACCAAAACAAACATCTTTAGAGATCAATCCCTAAGTGTTATGTGATTCATATAGAGTGTTGCTTAAAATGTTTCACTTAGTGAGAAGCATTTCATCAAAAATATACATTAGACAGTCGGAATGCTTATTTTTGTTCTCTTTCTTAAGGATTTCAAGTGCCTCCTGGGGTTTAACCTTTCTGGTGATATTAAAAATATCATTCAACACGGATTCTCCCCAAACCTCTTTAGCCTCCTTGATGGTTTGGGATTTAATAACAAAAGCTTTGATCATAATTAATAAAGTAAATTTGATGGCATTTCTGCTCCTAGATACCCTCCACCATAATCCTGACAGCAACACTCGTCCATCTTTTTTCTGCACTCGTTGCAGACTTCTTTTTTCTTGGATTTTTTGGACTTAGATTTTTTATCCTCTGATTCGGATATGAATTGATAGAATTTAAGTATCATGTACTTATATATCCATCGCTACTTATGGGTTACTATTGGATATAGAACCTCAGTAACAAACTCGTTCATATCCTTAAGAGAGATCTTCTCGAGTGAATCTGCTTTGCTATGACAAAGATACCAAGAAGAGTTGTCCAAGAAAGAATCCCCTTGTTTAATCCCAGATTCTCCTTCTAACAGCATTGGCAGAGGATTGATGACGTTTGTATCTATACCGTACTTGGATAGAGCATAACAGTCGCTCGGAGGTGTCTGTACAATAGGAGCGTCAAAGATTCTCAAGATGTGTTCTGTGAGCTTACCTTGGTGAGCTCCAATCATAAAGTTTTTGCCTCCCTTACCACTTAGCTCTATATTAAGTACCCATTCGATGTCTCCGAAGTCTCCGCATAAAATCTGTTTGGCCAGATGATTAGCTCCAATGAATCCAACTTCTTCACCATCGGTCAAAACAACATTTAGTTCCGGTACAAGAGATTTTAGATAGATCGCATTGATTACTGAAGCTGAATTGTCATTGGCATTATCCGAATCAGGATTGACAATATCATGGTGTGCTATAACCATACGGTTGCTAGTTCCTCGAAGTATAATGTTATGGAACGTTGATTCTCTAACTGTAAATGTATCCAGCTCGTAGGGAACCCCTATCTCTTCCAAAAGGGAAATTATAAACTTAACTCTTGGTGTACCATCAGCACTATTGGAAAGAGCATTGCCAATATTCTTTGCCTGGCAGAATGGTGTTAATGATTCTAGTATCTTATTCATCGATTCTTGTATAGAGCCAATTTACAAAAACATTACGGAGGAAATCAGAATCTATCTCGTAAGAAATTTTTAAGTGGATCATCTTCAGAATTAACATCGTTCACTATTGCCCAATAGCATAGTCCAAATGTAATAAGTATAGTTACAATAAAAGTTACCCATTTAGCCCAAGTTGGGGGTTCTACAGTTATATAGGAAAACTCCTGGAAGTCCTTTCTTCTGAATTCCAGATCGACGTATTTCATGATTGATCTAGAAACTTCATTAGGATCGAAATCTTCCTTTGATAGTATTGCCTCTCTGACATCTGGAATAATTCTTCTCTCTGGAGACCATGTAAAAGGTCTAACCCACTGGATCTTTCTAGATTTATTGCTAAGACCTATACAGATAACTATCTCATTATCGTTCCCTCCGTCCCAGTATGCCTCCTGCATATTCGCAGATATCTGAGGCTTATCAACAAAAAATAGAACGTATATTCTAGCATGTTTCTTTGTCCCTAAATGTCCATTTAAATACTTACCCCATTGCTCCATTCTATCTCTTTCGGTCTCTGACATCCAATTGACATTCTCCATACCAAGAACGGTCTTCTGTAAAATCCCATCCATCTCTGGATAATCCATAAGACCATACGAGGAGACGTCCTCTTCAGATACATCTGGAAAATCAAAAGCCGTATGAGCTGCCTGAACTCTATTCTCGTACCAGTGATCCGTTGTTGTAGACTCTGATGTCATTGGATCTCCATCCCAGGAAATTTTGTACATATCTCCATCCTGTCCGCACCCAAATCCGCCATCGCTTATATCTCTATTCAATTCAACAAATGTTTGTCCGGATTTCCATTTCTTCATTAGGTAATTATAAAAATCCTGTGTAATTGAGAATTCTTGTCCCAGAGAATTAATAACTGTCCATCTAGCTGGGTTTTCGTCACAGTACGAGCAGTCGTATGTTACTGTGGTTGTACAGTTTTTACCGCAGCTTACCGTTCTTGTGCATGTTTTATGAACATAGGTTTCCCAATATTCATAATATCTTGCTTCGGTAATGATTGCACCATGATACTCAGTATCGTTTACCTCTACTGTTTCAACTATGAGTTTAAATATGGTGATGAACAGAAAACAGGAGGCTAAAGGAATTACTACCTCCCACCATGTTAAATTTCTGCTAAACCATTTTAGCATTACGAACGCTCCTATAATAGGAATCAATAGAGAAAACCAAATTGACATATGGGGATTATTAAAAAGGGAGCCGCAGCTCCCTTCGGTTAAACTTTGTATGCGGTATTAAAATACCTTTGTGTTATTATCTTTACCCTCTTTCATTACTCCATCGGTAACGTCGGATGTGATAGGTTTATAGGAGATTCTAGTTCTACCCATGAAATTACTGAGTATAAAACCGGAAGGGAATCGGGTCATTATATTATCGTGTTCGAGAACTATATTCTGTATCATTTTCTCCTCCATAAAGAAACCGTCACGCTGGCCTTCTACCGTTCTTGATAGATCTGCATATAGCGCCGCAACAGATTCGTAGTTAGCATTTGGATTTGATTCCTGCACCCACTTCATGAAAATTCCCTGTGCATCCTTTCGTCCTTCCATAATAATGTTTATGTTTCTTACGAAGGAGCTATCGTTTTTTAGAGCAATTTGGGATTTCTGAGATATTGTTTTCCACATCTTATCGTAGAAAGCTGTTCTCTCGTCCATTTTTTGTTTGAATCGATTCTTTAATTCAACCTCCTGGTTTGATGTTGATATCACACTGAAGAAGATCCCCAGAAACATCACCACAACTAAACCGATTACCGAATACTTAATAATTTTCTTTTTTTCCATTTTTTATTTTTAAAATTGTACTCCAAAAGTAAATTTAGATTTCGATCAAAAAAAATAATAAATTAGAATCCCATTTGTTTTACCCACATATGAGCCATAACCCAAGCAGCATTTCTATCCATTCCCTTCTCTTCTTCCAGAGCTCTCATAGCTTCTCTTTCTATTAGCTCGTGGTTAAGTATTCTTCTGAATTCTAAATCTGTGTTATCTGAACCAACCCAAACCTCATCCTCCGGGATGTAATCTGTTTTCTTTCCCCAGTGATGAGATCCTAAATAAAATCTCCATTCGGGATATTTTACCTGTAACTTAGCTCTGTCTACAATATAAACTTTGATGCCGTGATATGCACCAAGAAGTTCCTTTTCTTTTTCTTTACCCGAAGCAGAAAAAGCATGACATATCCTATCGATAAGATCTGAGCTCTCGCTCTCTGATAAATTCCATTCTTTAAAATTCATTATCATAGTCAACTATATATCAGGATTTGTGAAATAATAATCCCATTTTAGACTAGAGATATAAAACCACGATCAATGAAGGGAGAAATTAAATCTAAGCTTGTTTCCATAATAGGTGCACCATCATCAGGTAAAAGTACACTGGCTGCTTCTGTTCATCACGGCCTTAAAATAAGAAAGGGCAATTCAATATTTGTTGGCGAAGCTGCTACGGATTATATTGCAGAATGGGGTATTCCCGATACGCCTGTTGATCAGATAGTGATATTCTACAAGCAATTAGGCAGGGAAAGAATGTACGTCGGCAGCAAAGACTGGATTATCTGCGATTCCAGCTCCATCCTAAATTACTTCTATTTTAGATCTAGATTTAACTCCCAGCTTTCCCTTAAAGATATAGCAACTATAAATCATATCCAGAAGGAGATTCTAAAATCTCTAAACCAGTGGCACCGGATTTATTACGTACCTCCATTCTTAGAGGATGACGAGCAAGACGGAATTCGATACCACAATAAAAGCGAAATCATTAAGCTCGATTCCATAATAAAAAATTATCTGGAACTTGAAAAAATAGATTATGTAGATCTAAGCACAATACCACTAGAGGAAAGAGATTCGTATATCATGAAAGATCTGTTGGGTAAAGTTTAAAGATATATAGGATAAAAATCTACGATGAGACATTTAAAAACATTTGCTCTTAAAGAATCTTCGGATGATCTATATAATATATTGGACATTAAGGATGCTCTGGAGTCCCTTAATCCAGGAGGCGAAGATTACTTTACAGTCTCTGCAAACGATCGTGATGGTGTAGATTTGGACTATAGTGAATCCTATGATGAATTAAAATTTGAAGCGGTTCTTAGTGAGGATCCTGATGAATATTCTATACAAATGGAATCCTACGATGTATTAAACGATATAATGCCATCTCTTGATCCCTCGGGTCAATCTCCTCTTTTCAGTGAGGATGAAATTTCTCGGGCAATAGACGATGCTATTTCAAAAAATGACGATGGTGCTAAATTCGTTACCTCTATAGATTGCTCTGATTGTTCTATAGATTGGCACGTTGTAAGGGGTTCTAGAAGTTACAAAGAGTTTACAGTTCAGGCATCATTAGAAGGCAATCCTAAAGTATCCGGATGCAATTGGTCTGACTTTGTGGAGAGTGTAATAAGAGAACTCGGCAGCAGAGCGGCAGGAAGAATAGATTACAACTAAAAAGGTATATCTAAGGCTACCGCTAAAAGATGTTTATGCGGGACTTTCCATTTAGTAAGGATCTGAGAGAAATCATTACGAGAAAGTCTATTGATAAACACACATTTCTCCTCTATAAGAAACTCTGGATCGTCTTCTGTCTTGCTTGTATCTGTGATGTCATAAAAATATCCAAGAGCATGGTCCCAACCGTAAGTTAGAGATCTTTTTTCTTCCTTGTTTTCTACTGTGTATCTACTCATTGATCTGATTTAAAAGTAGTGAAATATTTTTTAGTTTCTGATAGCTTTATAATCTCTTCCGGTGTTTCATTTACCTCCCATGGATATTCAACACCCATGCAGTAAACCTCAGTGTAAGTGTCCATTCTATTCATGGATATTATAAACATTGGATTTAATCGGAGATCTCCGCTGGAAGGGTTTGTGTGGGTTAATTTAATGAATGTGCTCATGTGTATTTTATTATGTGTACTTCTAATTTATTTGCAGTGGCCAGATCTATCATGTGCTTTGTTCCTTTACTCTCGCCATTCCAGAATGCTATTAGAGCATCGGCATACTCCGCCATGTCCTTATTTCTTCGGTAACCAGCAGATTTTCCATACTTATCCCATTCAGCAGGAAACTTTTTAATTGGTATGCTGCTGAACTCCGCATATTTTTCCCCGGCTTTATCTGCACCTCTGGCGCAACCGCTGACAATCTCGGTAACTGATCTATCTTTCAGTATTTCAGTGCAAGATCGATAAAGGAGCTCCAGATCCATAAAATCCCTACCGCCCGCTATAATCACTTTCATAGATTAATTTTTAGTAAATATAATTCCGAATTACGGGAAATAAAAATTAAGTAAACTTGAGTGCTTTTTTAACTTTCAATATCTTATCTGTAATTGAATCCTGTTCTATCTCGGAGTCTAGTGTAAATATTAATCTCTGAGCATTTCCGTTAGGTCCAAAGCTCCATGAAATTCCTATCTGCATTTCTTTTTCGAGTCTTTCTTTTAGATCGTCGATTATGTATGATATTCTGGCAGGTATTGCCCCGTTCATACTCTTTGGCCAATACTCGATTATAAATGATTCAGAATCTGCAATTAGATAATCTGACTCCAAGCCATTATCGTCCAGATAATTTTTTATATCCTCCCAGATTTCTTGGATGAATTCGGCTAAAGCCTCTTCAGAATTCCCGTCCTCATCGTCTCTATAGGGGAAAGACTCGTATAGATCTACGTTTTTCATCTTAATAATTGGAAGGTAAAATTCCAGCTTCGTATTGCGATTTACCATTTTTAAGAAGATACTCCAGCTGTGTCCATTGTTTTTTGCTCAAATACTTCTTAAGCTTTACCTGATTCCAAAGCTTCAGAAAGAATTGATTATATCTATATTTCTGGGGAAGCCAGTTCCACAGTTTTTCATAGTAAACTATCTCATCCTCCGTAAAGTTCTTACGTTCTGACTGATTAAAGTTCTCGTACAATTCAATGTGTTCCATGACTCTATTTATCTTTACCCAAGATCTTTTTAAATTCAAGACCCTCTCTTCTTTTGATTTCTTTGCCTAGTTCTGGACCTTTGAATCCGGCGTCCATAAGTTCTTTACTTGAAATGCTCGGTTTATATTCCAAAAATGCGAGGATTAGATTTTTGTCCATTCCGGATAACTTAGCAAATTCAATAATTTCTTCATCATAATAAAACTTGATTGAATCCATCTTTTTTCGGAGTTCATATACGTTTTCCTCAGATAAAGACAAAAGACTTAATAGAAAAACAATTCTATTTATTTCCTCTGATGTCCAAGAGAGCTTATTTAATTCCCTCTCTATTTTTTCTATTGGATTGGACCTAAGTATCAAAGCCACAGTAACTAGTGGAAATGATTTAGACCATGAATTAGTTTCGGTTTCTAGATTTGGAAACACCTGTGACAACATGTTATATGATTGCAGCATGTTAATAGATTCACCTACATCATTGGAGCTTTTCAAAATTTTTAGAAACTCGTCTCTAATTCTTTCAACTGATATGTTATGAAAAACCGGATCTGTTAAAAGTGCCTGATGAGTCTCCTGATCTATCTTTGAACCCAGCTTTGAAGCAAATCTTACTGCCCTCAGTTTCCTCAGTGGATCTTCAGTAAATCTCTCGGCTGGATCTCCTACTGTTTTTATTAAACCTCCTTTAAGATCTTTTATACCTCCAACAAGATCAACTATTCTACCTCCTTTTATATCGTAAAATAAAGCATTTACAGTTAGATCCCTTCTCATAACATCCTTATCTATGGAAGAATATCTAACTGAATCGGGTCTTCGTGTGTCCTTATAAGTTTCCTCCCTAAAGGTGGCGATTTCTACTCCCTCTGGATCTTCTGGAACCATAACCTTAATTACCCCGAAAGCCTTTCCTAGTTCTAGAACCTTATAATAAGGGGAAAGCATATCGATCGATTCCTCTGGTGTAGCATCGGTCGCTAAATCAAAGTCCTTCGGGATCTTACCTAATAGGTGATCTCTGACCGCTCCGCCTACAACATATAACGATCTACCCTTCTGGGAATAAATTTCCGCTATTTTATCTATATAGCCCGGGATTTTCATCTCTGACTCGATCGATTCGCTTAAATATCTTTGGAAATTTAAGATCATGTCTAAATTAGATCCCAAGCTTTATTTAAACTTAGGTATTTTTTAATTGCTGATACTTTTTGAGAAGACAGTGTAAAATCACCCTCTTTTAAAATTGATCCCCATCCGGATAGAAGCTCTTTTCTAGATTTCTCCGGTAATGAGTTGAATTTTTCGATCTCCTCTGGATTCTCTTCCAGAGAACTTGCTAATAGTATTACACTTAAATTATCGTCAATATCCTTAGGATCCATTTTACCTTTATTCAAGAATAGATCTATTAGATTGGAGTATATTGTCTTAACCTCCTTTTTAATGTAAGATTCTATAGTGGAAGCTTTGCTGTAATCCCAGGATGCTATGATTCTAACTTTTTTAAAGTCATTAAAAATCTCATTTACGCTCTCGTTAATTGCCTTCGCTAAATCACCAATAGTTTCGCATCCAACCTCTACGTTTATGGTTTGTGCAGGGTTTTTTGCACTGAAATATGGACCGATCTCATATTTACCTGGCGTTAATTCCTTTTTATATGAATAACGAATAGTTATCCCGGGCCTGTTTAAATAATTTGGGAGAATATCACAGTCAGAGAATTTCTCTAGATTTTTTATGGTTTGCTGAACCTTCATGCCGCCAAGAAAAACGTCAAATACAATCATATTATTTCCCCACATCTGGTACCTTATAGCATTATTGGACCCTTTAATTTTATTAGCCTTTATTGCAAGATCTACACCCTCGGTATTTAGAAATTCTATCGAGTCCTCGGTAATCAGCAAATCACCAAAAGTTTTTTTCGATTCCCCCTCTTTAATCAGAAATTCATGTAGGTGTTTTAATGACATATACTATATATCATGCTCGGGGATATCCTTGATGTCGGTAATCTCAACTTTTATATCATCCCCGATTTTAGTTGTCTTTGTCCGGTTAATTAACTTTACGTATAAGCACTCTATTTCTTCTAATGAAAGATTACTCTTCTTACCATTGATATCCACAGTACACGCAACTACGTTGCCTTCTACATATCCTCTAGCTGAGTCTATTCGATCGAAACTTCTGGACATTAGTCCCTCATCCTCGAATTTTTTACCCGTATAATAACAAGTTTGGTACTGTAGCAGTTTTTTTACCGACTCAAAGGAGAGATCAAATTCTAATTTTCTATCCTGTGCACTCTGGTGTATTTTAAGCATTTTTCTGGCTACCTCTAAATCAGTAACCTCAGCCTCCTTGGGCTTGTTTTGTTTTGTTTTTCTCATCGTTGGATTTTTATCTAATCCACCTTAGCCTAAACTCGTGATACAAATAGTATAATATGAAAGGCCAAAGGTAGAACACGATGATCCTGGTACTAAACCCGATCATTTTATGTTCATCTCCTTTAGAAAAAAAGGACATGATCTCCAATATTAACCATATCGGAATTGCCGGGATAAAGAACATTAAAAAGTAGATCATCATATAGACTTTTATCTATATATGGATCTAATGTTTCTTTTTAGCCTATTTTAATCTTCCATGAAAATGTTTCTAGATCTTTTTTCCCATTCCCAAGCGCTCCTTAAAATTTCTTTTACCGTGAATCTTGCTTTCCATCCTAGCACTCTCTCAGCCTTAGAAGCATCACACCAGACTTCAGCAGGATCACCAGGTCTTCTTTCTCCTTTTTCACAAATCAAAAGATCCGGCTCGACTGAAAAACAAAAAGTTTCCACCATTTCCATTACGGAAGTTCCCTTACCTGTTCCTATGTTAAAATAGTCGAAAGTGCCTTCGCTTTGTTTTCTCAACCACTCTAAAGCACATAAATGGGCCTTTGCTAAATCGGTAACATGAATATAATCCCTTATCGCAGTTCCGTCCGGAGTTGGGAAATCTGATCCCGTTACTATTAAAGGTCCATATGCTCCCGCTGCAGATTGAGTTATTATGGGTACCAGATTATTTGGTCTCCAGAGAGGGGATTCTCCTATTAAGTATGTCCGGTCTGCACCGGCGGGATTAAAATACCTTAAGGCAACAGATTTCATGCGATTTCTGCTTGTAACATCTTCAAGAATCCACTCACCGAAAACTTTGGTGTTTCCATAGGGTGTTGTTGCCCTTCCGATTGGGTGATCCTCGGTTATTGGTAGAGACTCAGGCTCTCCGTAGACAGTTGCAGAACTGGAGAATATGAAATTTTTAATCCCCTTATTTTCACAGAGCTTAATTGTGTTAATAAGACATGCTAGATTGTTATCATAGTAAGTAACGGGAACATCGACAGACTCGGGAGAAGATTTTAAAGCAGCAAAGTGAATAACCGCATCGAATCTTGGGTAGGTGTTTTTGAACTTGGTAAGTATTTCCTCTATTGGATCTGCTAAGTTACATTCAATAACTTCAAAAATTCTCTCACTTGCCTCTTCTATCTTTTTTATTGTTGATCTAGAGGAAGTTATGAATGAATCAACAATTACAACATCGTGTCCTTCTCTAAGTGCTTCTACCGCGGTATGCGATCCAATATATCCAGCTCCGCCGGTAATTAATATTCTCATTTGTGCTTAGGTGATTTGAATCCTTTAAGCTTTTGCCCCACCTTGTAGTTCTTATCGGTAATGAAAGCTATACCGCACTCAGTATAAACATAGGAGTGTCCTTCGTCCTCGGGGACGATTTCAGTAACATAGCAATCGAAGTGTTTTTCTTCGTCAAATAAAGAGTAGTCTTGCTGATCTGAATCCTCCTCAATCGTTTCAATTTTGTATGGGTTGGGATGTTGTCCTTTGTGGATTGGATTGGAACAATTTCCCTTATGCGTACCCCATCTGTTATGACCAAATCCGACCACTATGTATTCGCAACCTTCGAGGGAATATGTTTTATAATGTGTTGGCCAGGCAGAGCATGAAGATGAATCTAATTCCTCGATATTTTCGGAGACTGAATGATCTTCAATGCGATCTGCACATTCATCAGTATCCTCGCAAGATACAATGAAAAGAGCGGTAAAAATGTAGATTAAAACTTTATTCATGTTAGTTGTTATTAAATTCCTCAATTTCTCGATAAACCTTAGATGCAGCTATTTTTATCCAATCTAATGATTGGGATCTTGAATGCTTGTCCATCTCAGTTCTTATCCTATTCTCTATGACCGAAATCATCCTTTCTTTTCTGGATTCCTTAACTGGTCCTTCTATTTTATCAATTCTAATTGCAGATCCTTGACCGTGCATGACTTGGATAACATAAGATCCAATATAGTATGCTTCCCCTGTGAACATGTTAAGATACTTCTCGTCGTCACATTCCTTGCAGTTTTCTCTTGCAAAATTAAATGCAATCCAAAGAAGCGATTCCCTTGGTTCATATCCCTTCGAATATTCTCTATTTCTATACTTATCTGAATAATACCAACCGGTCAGCTTCTCTATAGCCAAATCCATGTCGGGAACTGCCCACTTTCTAAATCTTTCGACCCATCGATTGGCGTGTTCTTCTTCATTATCCATTCTTTCCCTGAATTTCTTTATGGATTCTTTGCCCTCGTCGGTTTCAAGGAAATTCTTTAAGTTTTCTAGAATGTTATTCTTATCCTCCATGATTCTTCTATTTTTCTTTCAGTAGAAAGTTATTAGATATTGCTTTGAAGGAAATTGATTTGTCTCTATTCCGGATAACTATTCCTTCTCTTTCGGTTCCCGAATTTAGAACCGATTTACCCTCAGCCTGGTATAGAATCTCTTCTATAGTTTCAGGTAGGGTATAATCTTCATATAAAATTGGAACCATTTCAATCGGGTTAGAATCTACGTTGATCTTATTTAAGAATTCCCGCATTTCTTCTAGACCGAGATATTCTTGAGTATCGATGTTAAACACATTGAAAATCTTTACCGTGTGGCCTTTAATTTTATATGGGTTACCCTGTATTCCTTCCCCGATAAGTTCACCTTGAATTGCGTAGTTCTGATCCAATGTGCCTAATTTTTCTGCGATAAACAGTTCTTTAGCAACCTTCCAGAATGTGTTTTCTTTTCTTGGTCTTTCAACCCCATCCTCGCAAAGAACTGTACCTGGTACAAATTCTCCTGGATCAGATAGCTCTAGGTTTCTCGAACAAACCCCAAATACGCCATCCCTAAAATAATAGGTAGCTGACGAGCCATCCAATTTTTCGGTGACGTAGTATTTCTCTGGCTTCATTCTTTCGAAGTGAGCAGTCATATTCTGGATTCTTTCCTCGTCGGTTTTTCTGATGAATCCAGGGAATCCTCCTTTAACCTTTCCTGATAGTTCTGCTGGGACTGGCGGTTCGTATTTTAATACACACATGTATGCAGTAACATCAGCTCCCTCTTCGATGACTATCGCATCGTCGTAAGGACCAAGCTGAAGCTGATCTCCCCAAGGCTGCTTGCTGATCCCTATTTTCATTTCGTCATCCTTTTCAAGAATGCTTAGAGGCAAGCAAAGACCCTGTGAAACTTGCCCTTTTAATCGAATCGTTCTCAATCTGAATCCCTCCAAATCTCCCATTTTCTTATATGAAGATTTTCTGAGAAATTCAAAGTCCTTTTCCATTGGCAGAAAGGAGTCAATTTCAAAATAGACGCAAAGGTCTCCCGGTTTAAATTCCCCCTTTTTGGTTACAACCTTCCAAGAGTTAACAACAGCTAATTCTATAGCGTCTGCTCCTTCAATGGGGAGTATTTCTCTAATCCTTTGTATGGATGCTAATTTTCTTTCCATTTGAATTTTTTTAAATGTGACAGTCGTAGATTGAAATCATCGTGTCATCGTCAATCAATTCTAGCATACCTGCCACCTGTGTGTTCCAATCTGATTGATCTTTTTCATCCGAAACCATTCCGAACCATCCCATTTCACCCTTCTCATACCAAACACCATCCTTAAGGACTGCGAATGTTGAGATTGCTGAATTGCCCGCCTTTTTACAGTAGTCTTCCCTAGAAATCATAAAGTCTAGTGGATCTACTCCAAATAGAGAGTGCTTGTGATTTTTATTCCACTCTTCAATTTTTTTGTTTGCAGGTTGGGAGTGATAAAATGCTCTGGCTTCATCTATGTTTCCCGGAAACATAACTTCTCTTACGTGCTCCCATGAATGTGGTCTTTCAACGTCACCTAAAATTTTGGTGACCTTATCCCAGAGTTTACCAGCTTCTTCTTCTGCATCCTCCCGCATACCGACAAAATCTATGTCTTTTTTTAGAGCTTGATCAGCAAAACCCTTCTCTGCACTTAATGTCATAAGTCCAGGCTCACCTGTTTTACCAGAGGAGTTCTTTTTTAATTTAAGAAATCCAGTCCATCTTCCTCCGAGTATATACCAGTCCCATCTTGCTCTGGGATTAGTGTAACACCCATATTTGTCACCATCTGGATGTTTTTCGTATCCCTCGTCCTCCGCGTAATTGTCAAACGAGTTATCATACTCATCTTTCTCTTCCTGTGACATCTCATTCCAGCATTTCTTGAGATATTCTGTTTCGTCCTGGAATTCAAGAAATTCTTCTGGACAAGTTCCCGTGTTATTCTCCTGATAAGGGGTCAATTGATCTTCCGGGTTATCCCCGATTACCATTACTGTAAAGTGCGACATATTGTTTTTTTCCTAAAGATAAGATACTATTACGGGAATAAAAAAATGATATATAGAATAATCAATATAATTATTATGAAGCTCCCTAAAAAATATCTAACTAAGAACCCCAGGGTAATGAAAAGAGAGATCGAAAAACATGCTAATAAGTCGGATGACGATTCTTCTGCATATAAAGAATGGGATGCTGATTATAAATCTAGAAAGGCAGGTAAAGGAAAACCAGTAGAAACTAAACCAAGTAAATACACCAAAAAGTATAAGGAAATGTTTGAGGAGGACGAGGATACGGACACGATTATTTCTTTTGAGGATTTCTCAAATATGCCAGAAAATGTTTTCGAGGAAATAGTTTTAGAGGATGAATCGATAACTGAGGAGATATTGAATGAAAAAATGGGAAAAAATTCTCCCGTGTACAAAGCTTTAAAAAAGAAATCAGATAAGACCGGATTTCCATTGGGAATTCTTAGACAAGTTTGGAATAGAGGATATGCTGCATGGAAGACTGGTCACGTCCCGGGCACAACACCTCAGCAATGGGCTATGGCAAGAGTAAATTCTTTTATTACCGGAGGTAGAACTACTGAAATGTCAGATAAGGCTCTATATCAAAGAGCTAAGAAAAATTTAAAAGACAAAAAAGATTAAGCCTGGCTAACGTTATCTGGCTTATCTTTAGGATTAGTGTCCTTTTTAGCGTAGAAATTAGTTTTCCCAGCATAATTCCAAAAGAAAGCATTGTTAGTTTTTGGACTTGTTCTTTCGACTGGACTCACTGCTCCACCACTTCTAGGTTTATTTGCTAGAAATTCAGTTCTTGACTGCACGTGCTTACCCGCTTCTTTTCCTAATTTAGAATCCTTCTGTGCTTGAATGGCGTTATTGATTGCAGTAGTAGCAGCAGTTTTATCTACACCCTTAGTTTTCATGTAAACCGAAATGGATTTCTCTTTGGTGTTTATGCTTTTCCAGTCTGCTCCCTTACTTGTACCAACAGAGACAGGTTGATATTGGCCCTTAGCTAAAACTATCTCCTTTATCGTTTTTCCATACGGTTGTTTAGGAACTGCCAATCTATTATAGATGGATTGTGCTGTGTCACTCATTCCTTGCTTGTTGTCCGGGAAGTTTTCGCAGGCTATTATGGTAATTAGAGTCCAATATTCCAGAGGATCAATAACATTTTTCTTTTTAAATCTATTTGCTTTGGCAATAATGGAACTTCCGACAGAAGCTGCTCCGGCTGCTGCAAAAGATGCTACGTTTTCCTCATTAAGGGATTCGAATTGACCAAAATCTAAAATGTTTCTCATGCTTTATATATTCTACTTTACTTTAATTTTTTATAGTAGATTTCCTGGTTTTTTTGGTGAAGTTTATTCTTTCCTCTTATTGAAAGAATACCAAAAATATAAAGCATAAAAAAAGCAAGCGAAACTAATATAATGCCTACCGGATCACGATTTTCTCTCATTAAGTTAATGAGATATCTATCTTTTATTTGGCATTTATTTCTGGGATGAGATCACCTCATCAATGATTCCGTATTCTACAGCCTGAGATGAGCTCAACCAAAAATCACGGGTTGCGTCTTTTTTTACAGTCTCCGGATCCTTGTCGCAGAATTCGCCCAGTAATTCAAATAAGATCTGGTTAACCTCCTGCCACTCTTTCCAGTCAACTTCAGCATCCTGTATATTTCCTCTAAACCCACCACTGGACTGGTGAAGCATAACTTTACTGAATCTTAAAGATGATCTTTTACCCTTAGTCCCAGCTCCAAGTAAAACTGATCCCATAGAAGCCGCCATCCCAGTGTTTACTGTGATGATGTCTGGTTTTATGTACTGCATCACATCAACAATGCTTAGTCCAGATTTAACCGATCCACCTGGAGAATCGATGTGCATGGTGATATCCTTGTTTGGATCAACTGAGGCGAGAAACATTAGCTGAGCCTGAACAACTGTTGACATTCTATCGTTAACTGGACCAGCAACCCAAAGGATTCTGTCCATCATTAATCTATCGAAAACTGTCATCTGAGTAACCCTTAATTCTCTTTCCTCGAGAATCATTGGAGTCATTGAAGCCTCGATTTCTTTTTTGTAGTAGTCTAGATTTAGAGAGCTTATCCCCTTGTCAAGCGAGAATTTTTCAAATTCTTTTTCAGTGTTTGTCATTTTATTTGTCTTGAATTTTTTTAAAATTATTAAGAATCGATCTGATGTTTTCCCCGCCAGCTGGATTCATTGAATGCACATCAAACTCGGGAAGCCTTTGATTTGTATCCATGCAATGCTCAATCAACCATTTAGCACAGTCCATTCCTGTTTTTTCAGTGAATCCCTCATATTTTTTATTATACTCCTCAACACCCTTATACATGTCCATGTCGTAATGCTCGTCAGCTAAATCATGATCAAATGAGATAAAAACAGGTAAACCATCTTCCTCTATTTTTTTTACAAACTCATCGTAATTTTTAACTGTCACCCAATTCCACTTGGCGTATTTGGCTGCATCTGGCATATAGGCAACGCAATCATATGGGTGCCGGAAGTCGTCTAAGAAAAGATTATACATTTTTTACTTTTATCCAGTTATTACTGTTGGAGATACCCTCCTTAACTATAATATAGTCGAGAAAATTGAATGAGTTTCTATTTTTAATGTCTTTTATGTAAGCTTCAAATCCTAGGTTTGACCAATAGGACGAAAGGCCCTTCACATCAGAATCAGTAGCTATCAACTCTATTTTGTAATTCTTATTGTCTGGTAAAAATAGGGGTTCCATCTTTTTTGCCAATTTATATAGTGTATTTTTCGTTGGCATCTCAAAAAGAAGGTCTGCAATCAGAAAAGAAACATCTTCCAAAGTCCCAGATATTTTTCTTTCCAAATCCTTTTTGTTTTGTATTTTAATAAAGTTAACTTTAAAATCCTTGTACTGTACTGTTTTCTTTGCTAATCTTAGTTCGCTCATATCCCTTTTTGTGTGTTTTTATTTTCTAAACCAATTAATCATACCATCATACATCGGATCTCCGTGGTTAATGTATTCAGTGTGAGAATCATAATAGACATCATCCTCAGCTTCAACTTCATCTTCTGATTTAGGTTCTCCTAAATCTACTGGTTTTTTTCTTTCTTTGTAAAGCTTCCACCATTTATTTGGTTGGATTTTTTCAAAGTCTGGATAAACAACGATTTCAGCTGACCATTCTCTAACCTTTACGGTTGCAGGTAAACCGTAGTACCAGATCTTCCTTCCATCCTCTTTTTCTGGATTGAGAAAGTCAAAGGGATGTTCCATAAGTTTATATGGCATAATCATAGCATTAGCCATTGCATACTCAAGATCTCTAGCTCCGCACTGGTAAACTCTTTTACCATTAGCAAAGATCTCCAGATCTCCAGAATTTCTTATGTCCCACTCTCCCCATTTGTGCTTAACGTAGTTCTTCTGCTTGTAACGTATTTCCCAGCAAATTCTATGAACTCCAATTTCAACATAAGGTATGAGTTCTCTCTGACGATCCTCGTCGGAATAATCTAACCACCATGTACAGGGTGTGCCATTCCACTTTCCATTTTGATGTTCATAATCATCAATATCCCAAACCTGGTATGGTTTATCGTTGATCATGATAACGAATAACTTTCTCGGTTTAAACCCTTTCTCGATAACCTGTGAGATCGTCAATCTCTCTACCGGTTTACTGTCTTCTACCTCTGCTACTTTCATAATTTAACTTCAAATCTTTTTCTCATGTTGTCTAAAACCTCATCTGGAACCCCGTGTGTGTTTTTACCCCCATGTCGATTTTCTACTATCAGCGAAACCACCTGATATCCATATTTCTCCGCAAGATCGAAGTATGCTTTCATCTCCCATTCCTGAGTAGAAGTATTGGATACGACTATTTCTGGGTAAAATTGAGGATTCACTTTGTTGTCGTTCATTCGAGTCTCTACCTCATTTCTGCACCATTCGTGTGCTTCCCTAAGCTTGGAGACATCGAAATTATAATTACCTTCTTTGTCGTAGAAAAATTTGTCAGCCTCACAGATGGCATATTTGTTCCATATATGGTTTGCAAAGGTTGACTTTCCAGACCCGGGAATTCCCCGGACTATAAATAGTGTTGGTTTTATTGTGCTGTAATCAGACATATTTTATCAGTTTAAATTATTCCTCAGTGTGGTGATCCTTTGGAAGAACCAAGTGCTTGTTTGGTCTTCCCTTCATTAAAGCCAATACTTCATTTAGAGAGTACGGTTCAAGACCGTTCCCGTCCATACCAACATCCATTGCTCTTCCCTCATGCAATCTTAAATGCGGAGGTAAGTGAACGTGTCCATGTAAATGTGGAACACCTTTACTTAAACCGTCCCAGCTTGCTATGGGATAATGCGAGCAGACGAATTGGTATTTCTTAGTCTCCTTTCCATCAGGTTTACGAATGTCTAGAGCATCGTAATCCAAGACGTTCATGAAGATCGACTTCACGTTTTCTTTATTTCGACGGATATGATGGTCATGATTACCTAAAAATAGGACGATATTCTTGCAGATAATTCTGTTACGAAATTCCGCTATCGATTCAAATCCTCCGAAGCTCCAGTCTCCTAAATGAACTAGAACATCATCTGGACCAACCTTAGAGTTTATTCCCGTAACTATTGCGCTGTTCATTTCGGATAACGTTTGGAAATCCCGTGTACCTCTTCCACCTGGCCAATTAGAAATCCCTCTACAGATATTCGAGTGTCCAAAGTGAGAATCTGAGGTAAAAAATATGTTTTGGTTTTTTTCTAATATTATTTTCATTTTAATTTTCTTTATTCCAAAATGGTTTTTGATACTCTGGTCTAACTATTCTCCAGAGATAATGTGAATAGTCTCCGCCATCGTACATTTTAAATAGAATAGGTTGTATCACTTTGTTCTGAGTCTTAACCCATTCTGCATATTCTTTTTTGTCTCTTACTGGTTCCTTATCTCCGAATTTACCCCACATGTGGTATTCGTATATTTTTTCAACCTGTGATTCTAGTCTTTGATAGTGAGTGAGTATGGAGTTCATCGTTTTTCTTACCCAAGCATCAAACTCATCAGGAACTCTATCTAGAAATAGATTAAGATCTTTCCCCTCCTTGAGTGTTTCCCAGATATCAACGTTTGAAAAGTTTGTAATCAGTCGATGAAGTCTAACGTATTCCTCTCCTTTTATTTTCATTCGGAAGCCGGATTTGAATCGGATTACAAACCCTTCCGAATTATCCTCTATGATGGACTTGAGCTTCTTGTAATCTTCCACACCATGATACTTTTTGACCAATTTGAAATTTAGCGTATCCAAAATATCGGAATGTATGTCATACTCATGTCCATCCTTGTTGTTGATAATTGCTAGAAGTACAAGATCCTCGTAATCATAACTAACTACGATACGATTTTCTGGATAGATGATCTCGAAAAGATAGGTGCAATCCGGAGATAATTTCTTATAGTCATACTTCTCCAAGATTTCTTTACCCTTAATTGCCTGATCTGAAACGAATGATCCTTTAGTAGCGAAGTGCCATTCATCTTTGTAGTTAAACAGAATACCAAGTGAGCCATCCATCTTTTCGAAAACGTCAAATGGTTCGTTTGGTATGTCTTTTTGGTCATGTTCTTCCATATTGAAGAACTTTGAAAAAGCTCTAGCTACGATGTTACCATCTCGATCTAAAACCGTACCCCGCATGTTAAGAGTAATATCATCCCAGTTTTTAGTGAACTGACACTCTCTTGAATAGTTGTAAATATCAAGAGGAAGTTCCGGATGGGAATTCTTTTCCAAGAGTCCATTCTCGATATACTTATTCAATGTGTCTAAATCGTATTTCATTTTTCTGAAATGTTATAAATGCAAAAGTATGGAATAAGTACGGGAATAAAAATTACTTACTTGATTGTTTCTATATTTAATGACGTCCACCATAGGTTAAACTTCTTCAATGCAACTTTCTGTGCATCTTTACCACCAACACAATCCGAATAATGATATGGTGATTTTGTTTCACCGTCAGCATGTTTTAAACCGCTTCTAATACAGAAAAATCCAGCACCTTCAGTAATCTCAAACCAATCTATCATCGTCATTCCTACACCAAATTTAAACTCCGGTCTGAGTTTTAATATTTGTTTTTTAGTCATAGTTTTTAATTATGTGATATTACTTTAATCGTATCACCAACATATTCTTCTGGTAAGTCCCAGATTCCAGTGTCGTGCCACAGTGCGAATTTCTCATTCCTTCCCTTAGTGACGGTTATCTTTTGTCCCGCCTTAATTAGACCAGAATCCTTCGGGGTATTAGTCTTTAGCCAATCCAACCATGTTTTATTCTGGCAATCCCTCACAGCTTCTCGATAATTCCTTTCTTCCAACCAATCGATGGCTTTTTTAAATTCTGCGCATCCGGTTCTTTTCGATTCAATGAATTTTTTAAATTCTTGATTGGTCCAATCAGAAACGTTTGCTCCCAATGGAATGTCTATCTTGGCTTTTGCTTCAATGCACCACATATTCTAAATTTTAAAAGGTTTACCCCCACACTAAATTTTCAGCGGGAGTCAATGCTCCTGTTGCTGATTGATATCTCACCCAGATTCTACCCTCTCTGAAAGAAGATATTACTCCTCTTTCACAATCAGGATGGGAAGCATCACCTTCAGCATGAGTTGGTATGTATGTTACTGGTGATCCTATATCTTCTCCGATCACTTCCTTACCTTCAATAAAAACTCCGGATTTTTGGCAGAACTCACACGTTTCTCCGTGAGTTGCCAATAGCTTTTTACATTCTTTACAGATTTCTACTAGCATAAGTTATTTTTTGGTGCTAAAGATAATCATCGTTCACGGGATAAAAAAATAATCTACTTCATTCTTCTCAGAGCACTATACATAAGCTCGTGCTCAGCCTTAATGTTCTTTTGAAACCCATTACTTCTTTCTCCTATGTTACCTATGTATGGACTGTATACGCATTCAGGCTTCATCCTATCATTAACATAAACTAATCCCCATCCCTCCGGGATTTCTTCCTTAGAAATCATACCCGTTGGACAGCAGTAGAATCTTTGTGTACCCATCCCAAGAGATGGATCCTTTCTGAAGCTTTTTTTCTTATCTGATAGGAAATCAGATCTTGACGCTTTACATTCAACCAAAACTGAATGACACCAAGCACCAAATCCTATAACATCTGGGGTTTCCCCGTTACTAGCACAAGTTTTAAGTTCTTTGAAAGCAACTCCACAGCTAGTTTTTTTTAGAACCCACTTGTGAGCAATCTCAACTAACTCCTGATGTGTTATTTTCTTCTGCATTCCCTTTTAATCTGTACTCGATATAATCAGCTATATCTATAATAGATTGACCATCGATCCAATTATAGCCGACGCCGTTAAACACGACCGAGAAGTCCCCATCGCTCCAATCATAAACAGCCGAATTAAATTTTGAGATCTCTATTTTCTCTCTTTCCATCTCTGCAAGAAGATCAGATAAGATGGTGTTTTTACCCTCCTTCTTTTTCTTGGTCCGATTTTCTTTTTTACCAAAATACTTGGTTCCTTCGTGATTAGCGCATCTGAGCATAAGATCAAGATCCGAATAATCTTCTACCTTTTGGTAGTTGTCAAGAATGTAGATCTTGGCTGCTTCTATGGTTCTTCTTACCTCCGCAGAAAACTGGATGAAATTTTTTCTAAATTCCCCAGATTTGTATTTTTCTGTGGCCCTGATGTTGTTCAGAACTTCCTCTTCTGATTTTGATAAATCTACTAACATTTTAAAATCTTTTTAGTACGTAAACTTTTTTGCTTGCCCTGGTGTATGCGGTGTATTTTATTCTGTTTCTTTCAACGATGTCCAGATTCATGTCTATGTCATCCTCTAAAACAAATGTTGTATTATAGGTGCTTCCCTGTGATTTGTGACAGGTAATTGCATAGGCGTAATTCACATCAGCAAATCTTCTTAGGAAATTATAATATTGAATCCATGACTTGTCCTTGCCAGCTTTCCTAATTGCTTTTAATTTAAGAAGATTAGCTAACTTATTGAATTCCTCTTCACTGTCTTCATGGAGAATATTAATGGTCTTTCTTTCCAAATCATCGTCCTCATTTAAATACGAAACTGTGGTGCTGTAATATTGAAGATCTATAGTGAATGGATCAGCATCCGGATCGTCTGAGATTACAAATCGGTGATTCTTAGATTTTACCTCGAATCTCTCCACAGTAAATTCATCATTGGTGTTGAATACAATCATTTCCCCTTCTATTATTGGGGTGTTTGCAATAAGCTTCTCACCGATTAGAATTTTTGACCCCAGTGATTCATCTCCGTAGATAACCTTCCGGATAACACTGTTCATAGAAGCAACGGTCTTATTTCTCCAAGCTATAATTTTAGCATATTCCGAGTCCCTCTCAAAATCCCTAGTCTTAAAATATCTTTCTAATATTGAAGAGAATTCCTTTCGTGTTCCTTCTAGATTAAGATTAAGAAACTCTATTCCTTCACCCTTCTCATTTAAATTCGTTTCCAGAGAAATTTGATTTGAAGAAACACCTAAGTCCTTTCTAATTTTAACCGAAGCATCTATGATGGCATTTCCATCCTTCTGTCTCATAATTTGTTTTAGTTGGATAGTCTGAATCTTATAAAAATCAGCCAGTTCATCTCTAAATGGTATGCAGTCGGGTCTACCAACCGGAGGGATTTGTGCTGGATCCCCCATGCAGATGATCTTTAGCTTATTCCTATACTTAATGATGTTCTGGAATAGGTCATCGTTGAGCATAGAAACCTCATCTATAATCAAAAGCTTGGTTGAATTGATTCCAGGCTTTAGAAACCCATCATTCTCAAAGATCTGTTCTCCACTCATAGTGATCTTTTCCTTTAGACCTAAAAGCTTATGGATTGTTTGGAAATTGACCCTAGAGTTTTTTATCCCGCTGGTCTTTTTTATTACTCGGACTGATTTATTAGTTGGTCCAGTCACGGCAATTCTATACCAAGCCTGTGTTGGATACATAACCTCTAGGACGTATCTAACAAGCATGCTCACGCAGTATGTTTTACCTGTACCAGCCCAGCCTTTAAGTACGTAGATACTCTGATCTTCCTTATCCGCTATGTAATCCCGCAGAGTTTCGAAAGCTTTAAGCTGATCAGAGTTAAGAGTACTCAGATCAACTATTGATTTCTTTTTTAGAGTTTTCACGGACAAAATAAAATAGTTGGATTATCTTTATGAATATCAATGTCTGGGAATTCCGATTTAAATTTCTGGAGATTGAATGGACGGGTAATAATATGAACTCCGCTTCTTGTTGGAATAAATTGCATCATAGGCTCCTTACCAGCCTCTATCTGGAGATCAGTTATTAGCTGTCTGATTCTAATCTGCTCCTCAGAGTGATTGAAAGAATCGATGGACACATTATCTATATCAACTATCCAAGTCTTGTCGGGATCAGAATGATATTCTCCGGTACAAGACGCATACGCTTTCCTTACGGCCTTATAATTCTCCGTTGATATGTAGTCCACTATTTTCTTCAAAGTCATCATAGCGGTCTTCTTTGAGTCCCGTACGTTAAGTCTAAGATATGCCCGGGCATTCTCACTCTCACAAAGATTAATAACCCTGTCCATGAGCCTATCATAATCTTCCAGACTGTAGATGTAAAAGTCTGCAAGATGTATCATATCCTTCTCAAGATCCGGATTATCTTTTCTTCTTTTAAGCACCTGAAGAAAATAGAAGCTATTCTCAGTAGGGAACCTCAGTATTTTTCTTATGATGTTAAAATTGTTAATTGCACTCATTTATCCATAAATTAGACTCTCAGAAGCTTTTCTGTAGTCAAGTAAATTGTCACTTCCTGAAACTCCCTCCCCTCTAGAAACCTTTTGTTTATCCCAGATTTCGTCCAATGACTCTTTGGAGAATAATCCATTAGGAAAGATTTCCATACAGATAGTTTCCAAATCGAGTGTTTTTCCTAGATTTCTTTGTTTCATCTTGTGAGCAAGATAGTAGGCATACATTACAGAATCTCCTGGCGTCTCACAAGCTAGGCCAATAAAAAGAGCAGCTCCTTTATCAAGTTCCCGATTCATAGTACCTATTCTGTCCTCAAGTATTGCTACCAATGCGGTTCTCTTTTTAAGCTCGTCGTAGATTTCATCTAGCAGGTCCTTTCTGGTGACCAGAGTAATTAGGATCTTCATCATCTCTTCACCGAGAGGATTTATTTTACCAGTTTTTTCGAGCTCCCGACAGAATAGGGTTTCAACCGAGTTTGAATCCTCTGTCATGCTGTGATCTAAATATTCGATCTTTGTTTTTTCTTGCATCGTGTTTAATTTAATTTTTCTCTTCAAATCTTTTTAATACCTTCATTTGGTCAATCCTATAGGCCAGGTCTTCTAGACTCTTGGTAGAGTAGATTATCTGGTTGGTTGGTTTATCCATCATGACTCTGTCATATTCTCCGGTTTCCTTATTACGAACTACGAAACAAGAAACATCTAAAGCATCATCCTGCTCACCAGAACCCCAAAGAACTGATTTCTTTCTTGCATATTGAGTATTAATCTTATCGTGAAACCATTCGTGGGTTTCGCTTTCCCAAAATAACCCATCGGTTTCTAAAAATTCGTTTCTTCTCTCCATTTGTAATTTTTAGTTACTAATATTTTTTGTAAGTTTCTTCTTTACCTCTATATTCCTTCCCATAAATCAATTATTTCAAAAGTTTCTAGCTTTTCTGTTTCGTAATTAAAACGTGTGATTGTGTACTCCCCAGTAAACTCTAAATAGTTCCAGCTTCTATAGCCATCGCTATCGTAGCAGACCTTATATAGCATTTCAATTACATAAGACTCGTGGACACCATCAAATACTCTCTTAGCGATTTCGATAACCTCAGTATCAACCTCAGCCAGAGTTTCCTCGTCCATTCGTGGGCCATATACTTGATATGCTGGTCCTTCTTTTTTGAATGCGGCTTTACCGTCTTCTCCCCTTTCGACTAAAACCTCTACATCAATGATGACAAATTTCCTATAATCCTCCAGGAGTTTATCTATAATTTTTTCTTCCCCAAAATCCTCCATATCGAGAAAATTATCAATATCGGGAGAATCCGGGTATGTCACCTTATTCTCGGTTTCTACCCAAACCTTTGCCCCGCAGGATAAAGGTTTTTCTGGTGAATAGATTACTCTCGCAGCAGGTAAACCATCGCAGCCATGAATTATAGCCTGGTTGGAGTAGTTATTTGATTTATATGTCTTACAAGTCAGGACAGGACGATCTTCCCCCTTAGAATTGGCCTTAATGTTATGCTGATTGACATGAATAATAGTTTTCATCTACTTGATTTTCACCAAAAATAAACCATCAGTTCGGGAATAAAAAATAGACCACAAAAAAATCCGGACGCAAATCCGGATTTCTTCTTTTCTCCACTTATTAATTGAAATCCTCAAATGAGAGTAGATTGTCTAATTTATCTGTTCCCTCACTTAACTTTTGGTTTGGTTGCATAACCGGTGCATTTTGTAGCCACTTTGATATTCCCAATGTTTTTGAAGCTGCTCTCTCATGATAAGCTTTATGCGGGAATGTTCCGCAATGTGGACACTCTTTCTCTGGGTCAAGTATAGATTTTTGACACCCTGAGCAAACGTCCTGTCTTTTTCTTTCTGTTAATTTCATACCTTGTTTTTATACAAATCTTAATGCTCTTGATACGTCGATTAGTCTTCTTGTTAAGTCGTCCATATCTTCGTGTCTTGTTGTCATATCAACAAGATCTGTAAGATCTGGGTTTTCACTGATTGTTCTCTTTAGATCCATTGATCCTTTCTTAAGCAAATATTTTAAAAGGAGTGCTTTAGCGTTATCATGTACTTGTGATCCCTCTAATCCTGGATCAATAAAAACTGTAGGTTCTAGTTTTTCAGCAGCCTCGGTAAAGTAGTCTGAGAGTAAATCATTAATCTCTTTCAAAAGTTCCTTTTTGGATACATCTGAATCTCTTAAGAATCCATACCCACCTCTGAGCAAGTGTTCTTTCTCGTATTTACCTTTCGCTCTTTTAAAAGTTCTTTTAAAGATAGCGATGAAAACAGAACCGAAGATCTCATTGTCCTGTATATTACATCTAACTGAGTTGTCTCCTGTTCTGAAGTTAATTCCATTTAAAGGAAGCCTGTTGGTGTTATTTACCCTCCAAACTTCGAAGCTCTCTGTCATGGTTCCACCTAGATTGTTATAATTTGTCTCTAATATTTTAGCTATCATTTCACCATATATCTGACCAACTCTAGCAGCCGCTCTGGAGTAGAATTTATACTTAGGAGCAATAACATCAACCTTCTTAACTATGTCAGTAACTCTTCCTCTTTCAGCACGACCAACAATTCCCATACTTTCCAGATTCTGTATAGTTGGTAGAGCCTCAACTGCATTTGCATCCGGATCGATTAGTTCATCAGCCGCAATCGTTTGCTTCATTCTACCAAGAATTTCTTGCATACTTAATCCATCCCCTATGGGAACCAATTCAGTAAAATTGATATTCGGGATATCCTTCTTAGGAATAATAGCTGCAGGAATATTGTTTCTTATAATTCTAAGTAGCAAAGATCTTAAAGCTCTCTCAGGGGTTTCAAATTTATGAAGTGCATATCTTTCCACCCCAGCTTTACTAGAAAGGTATTCGTAGCAGAATTCACCATCTTCGTTTTTATAAAGTTCCACGTCAGCCATTGGACCTCCAGATCGTGTTAACAACAAGGTATCATTATCTCTTGCTTCTATGTTTACACCTATTGCCTGTAGGTCACGTCCTTCTGGAGTATTATTGAAAGCATCGCTGAATTCCCTCGTAGAATCGTTCAGACCATACCATTGACCTCTTCTGGCCATTTCATCTATATGGGATCTGCTATTTTTTAATTCTTCCATTTTATGTTTAGTTTTTGTTTTTACATTCTTTTTTGAATCTCGCCAAGTACCGCATCTCGGTTATTTATGATTTCCTCCATTCTTTCAGAGTCCTTGGGCTTAAGATCTAGCATTCCCTGATTTCTGAGATCTATTAGAGCTTCCATGCTTTCCATGTTTTGTTTAACTGATTTCATGATAGCTTCCATATCATCTTTAGAGTATTCATCACCAACTATAGCGTCGAAAACTTTCCATGTTGCTGGAGTGAAAATACCATGTGATTTAAATATTGTCATGAACTCTGCCTTGGTAAGCTTTTTCTCGATGAAGATAATCTCCGATACCACTCCCGAGATTTGCTCCCAATCCTCAGGTGGAACGACACCGGATAAGAATCCTTTACTTAAAGTGATAAGGGATTCTATAATTTTTTTAGTGTCTAGTCCTTTAGAATCTCTGTAGTATTTTTCAAGAGCAAGCTTAATTGAAACCTCTCTTTCGAATTTATCCTTAACGGCACTAACTAAATCCTCAGGATAATATTTTCTAAGGATCTCTAAATATGTTCTACCGCTAACTCTGTGATTAGGTCTATCGTGAGAAGTGTGGACTGTTCCGTCCGGGTTTATCGTGATACCAATAAGACTGTTTGGGTCTGACACCGGCCTATTTCTATCCAATATATTTAATTGAATTCTCCCGCCTCCGTATGACCAGAAAGTAGAATCTGTTTTAATACACCATCCAGTATCCGAACAAACTACTCTGTTTGACTCTGGTGTTCTAGCTGACATTACAAGGTATTTGTTCTTAGCGTAAAGAATACCAGCCTGCGGTCCTAATTTCTTAAGCGATGCCAAAAGCTCATCGTCTCCTTTACCCCAAGCATCGATAAAATTCAAAGCATCCTTTTTAATATCTAAGAAAGCTGTGCGTGGGTTTGAATATTCGGGATAAGTTCTGCTATCGTCGTACTTTTTCATGTTTTTAGAGAATGACTTCCAAGCATTCTCTCCGTCAACATCAGGAAGTGTTTTCAATTGGTTAGAAATAGCAGTTAAATCTTCTATCTCCTCATCGGATGCTCTGTTGAATTCTTTTTTCATTCTAGGAGTCATCTCCTCGAAGAAATCCTTAACCTTCTTTCTTCTTTCAAAGCTTCTTAGTTCGTCGCCTAAAAGCTCATATCCAGGCTTGATGTCTTCACCCTCACCTGATGCTACGTATTTAGAATAGTCACCAACTGACATTGATAGATCACCTAAAGCATTTTTATATTTGGTTAATAATCCGAAGATTTCTTTTAATTCTTCCAGCGTTGCGTTTTGTTCTATATAGAACTTTAGAAAGGGAAGGGTGTATCCTGGATTTTTCTGGGTTAGATCACGAACTTGGACGAATCTTGGATTCTGTAAGATTCTTCTTTTGTCTTCCTCTGGGATTTCGTTAATTTTAAGGTCCTTTTTTTCAGCATATTTCTTTAGCAAATAGTCTTTGGCTGCCTGAACGTTCTCCATAAGGGGCTCAACAGCTTCAAAAAAAGTACGGAAGCTAGGATTTTTCATCATTGTATACAAATTTACTTTCGATATATATTCAAAACTAAAACATAAAAGAATGGCAATATTCACAAAAATCGACGAGTTTCTAGCTACGAAGCCAGGCACAGCTCCGGCTCAGCCTACTATTAAGCCAGGAACCACCCCAGGAACAACTCCTTCTAAACCAGGACCTATCCGAAGAGATAAGCCCTCTGTTGATCCTAAACCAAAGGCAAAGATAGAGGATGTAATGAAAAGATTTATGGTAGAGCTTAGAAAAAGCAAGATGCCTATTAAATTTGATTTGAAAAAACTAAAATCCAGATACGATGATTAAATCATTCAACGACAGACTAAACGAGGCATCTCTTAAAGGAAATCCAGGAATTCCCGGAGAAGGTGAAGGCGGAGAAGGAGGAAAAAAATACCTATCCGATGTAGAAAGAATGGCTCAGCAAAGAAACGCAGAACTTCAAAGAACACACGGAAGAGATATTCCTCAGTTCATGAGCTTGGTTTCTAGAGCTAAAGAAATACAAAAAGGTAAAGAAGCTCAACTTGAAGCTTTAGCAGAAAGAGCTATCAGAACCATGTATGGCGACATCCTAAATGATGTTGAACTAAGAATTAAATTTCCAAAAAACGATCAGATTAAGAAGAGCATGGAGAATGTTCCGGCTGAACCTGCAGAAATGCCACAGCTTAAGGAATTACAAGATGCTGGTATAATTTCCGAGATTCACAAAAGAAAGATAGCAAACAATATCACTCAAGGTGAAGCTAAGAACACTAAGAAGATGCTAAATCTTCCTGAGGTTAGAGACGGTTTATATGAAATCCTCGGTAGGGAGATTGGTGAAGAATACAGAGTGCTTTTAAATAAAATCACAGAGATTGCTGGATTTTTTGATTGGGCTATTCCAATGGAGGTGCAAAAAGAAATGTGGGAAAGAGATAAATCTGGTTTTTCTGGATCGGTTTCAGTCCAATGGGAAACTCCAGAGGAGTCTAAAGACAGCGAAGAAATTGCACAACAGATTCTTGATGAGTTAATGTCAGATGATGAAATTCCACAGGAGGCTGAGGAATTATTCGACCAGGTTAAGCCAACGATAAACGCTTTAGGAACAGATTTCTCGATGCTTCTTCATGAGACAGTTAAGGGTATTTATGAACTTATTGCTGCATGTGGTATTCCCGAAGACGAAGAAACTGCTCAGCTAGTTATAGATAACACCGATTCATTAGCTGATGAAATTGAGGATCTAAGATATGGACCAGAAATAGCAGGAGATCTTAGAGACTTTGTTAATGAGTTTCCTGAGTCGGCGGATATACCAAATTTAAGAGAACATGTATTTGGTAAAATGATGATGATGCCAGCTGAAGATTTTCTTAAGTTAATGTTAATGATTCTTGAAGAAAATCCTAAAGCTAAGGAAGGTGTTCAGGAAATAATTGATGAGATCGTACAGGAGCAAAGAGACTATGAGTTGAGAATGGCAGGAATTGATTCCGACGAGGAATCTCCATACGCTGCTACTCCAGAAGAGCCTGAAGGAGAGCCTGATTACGCAAATATGTCTCAAAAAGACATTAATAAGCTTATTGATGATGCAATAGACGCCAGAGATTTTGATAGAGTAAAATTCTTATCTCAGTATCTTAAGGAATCTAAACACCAGGGACTATACGAAAGAATATGTCAACTTGAAGGAGTAAGATTCAGGGATTCGAATCACTAATAAAAATTAAGCTTAAAAAAACCTAGACCGAAAGATCTAGGTTTTTTTGTTAGTATTGTGTTCTTAAAAGCTGGATAACATCCCAGGCATCTTCCAGAGCGTCGTGGGTAACCTCTCCTTCTATCTTAGCTCTCTGCTTACAATCATATAAAGCTGGTAGTGCTTTATCGTTAGTCCAATTAGTAAAGATTACTGCTGGATCAATCATTCTTTGTCTAATACGTATTAGCTGCTGCCATCTAGGAAGCCTATCTACGAAATGCTTATCAAAGGAAGCAAAGTTTTTCCCTGCAACGTTAATTGTTACCGGTTTAGTTTTGGATGTAATCGCCGGATAGCTTTTCCCGTTTTCCAGTATAACCATTTGTCCATTAATGAAATCTGGATTAAACTCCACCATTCCATTATCGTATAACCATCTGTAGAATCCCTCAACGAGTTCATTCTCGTGATAGAATTGCATACCAGTCATGTGTACGAGATCGTTTTTCTCGTCCTGATCCTTTGCAGTCTGGTATTGAACAATCGCCTCAATGATTTTCTTGTTCATATTCATGGCAAATGGTGAACCTGTTATTTCATTGTGCAGAATAGCAGCATGAAATTTTGGTATTTCAGCATAGGGTAATTTTTTCTCAGTGTCTTCCAAGATGGCACCGAATGATAGAATCTGATATCGATCCTTTTCTAGACCTGTGGTCTCTAAATCAATTGATAAGTAAATCATATTTTGGGTTTAAAATTTCTTTCCAAATACATTAGTACCTCTTTCCATCCGGGAAATTGATCATTTCCAAAATGAATGTGCTCACCCTCAAAATCTGCAACACCGTTGGCTATTCTATCGTCGATGAGATAATCTCCCTTAACTAATCCTTTATTGTGGCAGAGAATGAGTTTTTTCTTAGCTGTATCACCTAGATGCTGCTGAACCCAGATTCTCTTCTCTGCCCACGCATCAGGATTGCTCCATGGTGGTGTGCTAAGAATGTAAGTTTCATATTTTTCTTGTAGCGAGATCCAAGCATCAATTGCACCTTCAATTGGATCTAGATTTTTATAAGCATCCGGATGTCTAAAAAGACTGTGTCCCTTTATCCCCTTAGATTCTAATTCCCCCGCTCTCTTATCAAAATCACAGATAACCCCGTCCATGTCAATGAGAACTATTGGCTTAGTGATTTCTATGCTTGCTCTTAACCAGGAAGGGGAAGAGGAATCAAGATCCCTAATCTTACCCTCGAGTTCCTCTATTTCCTCCCTCCAGTGTCGAATTTCATAAGCATCTCTAGGATCATTATCCGGACTGTTCTGGATGTATTCATTGAGCTGTTCGATTCTTTCTAAAAGTTGTTTCTTTGTCATTTTTTAAAGTATATGGTCTCTGGAAACTCTCCAAAAACAAATTTAGTTACGTCACATAGCCATATTTCCAGATCATATGAAATGCCTATATAGCTATCGAGTTTATACCAGGATCCCTCTCCTAACTCCCAGCCTTCCAGCCTTCCTGGTTTGATTAGTTGTAATTTATCCGATCCTTCAAAATCAGTTACCGATAAAATAACATTTACTTCGGCCTCTCCTTGGGATAGGATCTCAAGAAACGTGTCCGCACCGGAAACCATTTCTAGCTCATCTTTGCTCCCCTCCCATTCCGGAAGATCAACGTACCATCTACCACTACCTTCTTTATAGAATCGGAATGGTCTCATCAACGATCAAAATAATCGGTAAGTGCAGCGAGGAAAACCACGCAGATAACTATACCAATTACGATAATAGCTGTTACCTGTGCTACTGGATGTAAATTTTCCATTAGTTGTTGATTTTGTTTTCTAATTTGTTAATTTTAGATAGATAGATCTCTGATACCATCTTTCTGTCTGCAGGAAGACCAGCAAATCCTCTCATGATTTCCCCAGTTGACGAAGCACCGGAAGAGATGAGATCCTCAATCTTAGAGATTATCTCCTCCTCTGTCATTTGTTTTGGTAGATAGCTCTCGATAATGGAAAGCTCTTCCGCAGTCTGTGCGCTTGGTGATTTGGACTGAGTTTCTTTTAGAGACTTAACTGTTTTGTTTAGAATCTTTACAACCTCATCATCCGAAAGGGAATCCACACCTATGTTCTTCTCTATGGTTTGAATTTCTCCCTTTACTACGGAAAGAAGATTCTTTGCTACAACATTTTTCGATTTGAATGCAGACATGTAATCCGCATTAATTTTTTCTTTAAGTGACATTTTGTTCTTTTTAATTCTTAGTTCTTACTTCGAAAATATTTCCATCAGGTATGCAAATAGAGGAAAATATTCATGCTGGGAATATCCATCAACTCCCCAGACTCCAAGGGATTTCCCGAAAGACTCGTTCTCCTTCTTGTACATTTCAAACATTCTAGATCCTGTCATCTTTGAGTACTGAACGTTTGCTATACGGTCACAGAGTTTAACAAAAACCGCTCCCTTGGTATTTCTGATGCCCTCATAGTATTTTGGGTTTGCTCTCTGCTCTCGATTTCTGCCCTTCTCGTTGGTAACAGCATAGATCATATCCGCCGCCTTGTATCCAAGAACATTCTTAACGTCGTTGTATGAAACTCTCGTATCCTCAATTAGATCGTGACCCCAACATGCAAGTTTAATACTCTCTATGAATTCTGGTTCCTGTGAGGATAGCAGACGCTCGAATTGACCAGCAGCATTTACGACCATCCTCAGATGAAATTCATACGGGATATATTGATCATACATGTGATTGGTATCTTTGTGCTGAGCTATAATCCAATCTATTTTTTCTCTGTTTCCCATCTCTTTGATTTTATAATTACAAAGATAACTATTGACTACGGGATAAAAAAATTAAATGAGCTTATTATCAAGTAGTAACTCCTTGACCTTAAAGTAATTTGTTGCGGATTCTACGTCGAATGTTTCTAGTATCTCCATATACCCGGATAAACTGGTGTAATTTCTGAGTCTTCCCACATAGAACATACCGTGCTTATCCCAGTCACCGTAGGTATACCCGTTTCTCCAAGCAGCGAGGTATCTTCCCTGGTCAATGTCTTTTTGAGTTACCCCGTTGTGGATAACACGACCTTTCAATTTATGGTTAACTATTTTTCCAACGATAAGAGTTTTTAAATAGGGATCATAGAAAAATCCAGACTGTCCCTCCTTGAATCCATTATATCGAGCAACGAATTCATCCGGAAATAAATCATATCCTGCCATTAGTTTAAGTTTTTAAAGTAAAAATCTTTCCCTGAACCCATAACGTATTGGACTGAAATACCGCATGGCGTGATCAGTTCAACAAACATGGGATTGTCCGTAGAAAGACAGATTTCATTTACTAAATTGACCGGTTTTATTGTAACTAGTAAATTGCGAGAAGATCCTAATATTCTTAGCTGAGCCCCTTCTAGGTTCAGATCAGGATCAATCGTTATTTTTATACAATTTTCATCAGAGGTCTCTGCTTTAAAATCCTGTAAAAGTGGAGTTTTGTGCATACTTTATTTTTATATACCTAAAGATATTAAAAAGATTCGGATATTAAAAAATTAGGGGGCGGTTTTTGGTCTGCGGGGAATATATAGAATAAAAAAATTAAAGAGTTATGTTACTTAAGAAAGGATCTACCGGAGAGGATGTAAAAAAGCTCCAATCTAAATTAGGACTAACAGCCGATGGTTCATTTGGACCTGGAACAGAAGCGAAAGTTAAGGAGTGGCAAGCTGCTAACGGTTTAACCGCAGATGGCATTGTTGGTCAAGGAACATGGAGTAAAATGTTTGGAGAATCTGCTCCAGCTCCTGCTGCAACAGCGGTTCCTAAAATGGAAAATTTAAATTTGGAAGGCTTAAGAGGACATGTTCCTGATGCAGTCCTTGCTCAAATCCCAGACACTGCAAAAAAATTCAACATCACTAATAATTTAAGACTTGCTCACTTTCTATCACAGTGTGGTCACGAGTCAGGAGGGTTTAAAGCTGTTAGTGAGAATTTAAACTACTCTGCTGATGGACTGAAGAAGATCTTTGGAAAATACTTCCCAGGTAACTTAAACGAATCATATGCCCGCCAACCGGAAAAGATCGCATCTAGGGTTTACGCATCTAGAATGGGTAACGGAGACGAAGCTTCTAAAGAGGGATTTAAATTTAGAGGTAGAGGATACATCCAATTAACAGGTAAATCAAATTACACTAACTTTACTAAATTCATAGGCGAAGATTGTGTGGGTAACCCTGATTTAGTTGCAACTAAATATCCTTTGGCTTCTGCAGCTTTCTTCTTTGATTCAAACAAGCTTTGGGCTATATGCGACAAAGGAGCGGATGATGCTACAGTTACTGCTGTTACTAAAAGAGTGAACGGAGGAACTATAGGATTGGCTGACAGAATTAAGCACTTTAAAGAATATTACAAAGCTCTTACTTCCTAGTAGGAGCTTTTAAACCAGAACCAAACCAAAACCAAAATAAACATCTAAACATCATGAAAATTAAAATTATAGCAGCAATGCTTCTCAGCTTGCTTTCGATCCCGATGGGTTATCTTTTCGCCCAGTCTGGTCCTCCAGCACCAGGTAACGGAATTTATGCCCTTATCGATACAACCTATCAATTGGGTACGTTTACACAAAACCAATCACAAGCTAGAATAACTTTAAAAAATACAACCGCTACCAAATACACAGGGGTTCAGTTTAGAGTGTTCTATGATAAAAATGCTTTCTCTTCAGCATCTGTTGCTCTCATAGGATCTCCATCCAATCTCGATCTACAATCATTAGATAACAACTCTAATGGGTACGTAACAATAACACTAGTTTATACGGGAAGTAGCTCTACATACACTATTCCAGACGGAGAAAGATTCCTAGTAACATTTAATCACGTGCAGGCAGCATCGTTCTTTGCACTACCTTCAGTAGATTCATTAAAATGGACAGGAGCTCAGGTATACAACCAATATGCTGCATCCCAGCCAGGATTTGATACAACATTAACCCTTTATAGCTATGGTGGTGCGTGGAACCAACCTACTTTGGACTTTCATGGTACATTTACTAACGTGACTGGTTCACCAGCAAAAAACTTACCTCTCTCTTTGCAGAAAAAAGTTAAAACCGGCTCAATCTGGTCACAGCATGCATCATATCTTACTGATATAAACGGAGACTTCTCATTCAGTGAAATAATCGATACCACATATTACGACGTTCGTTTAGCTATTCAAGGGGACACAATGGGAGTAGGTAACGTTATATCATCAGCTGATGCACAATTAATAAACCAATGGATTCTCGGCGGTGCTACTCCAACTGGATGGGATTTCTATACTGGTGACGTTAACGGATCAAACAATCTAACCATAACCGATGCTTATGGAGTTTTCGGTAGAATATCAGGAAGATTCTCTTTCTGGCCAAACAACGTAAAGGATGTTAAATTCTTCACCGTATCTGAATTTAACACAGTTACCGGAGCACCTGCTACAAACTACACTTCAACAATACCTGGGGTAACTAATTTCTTCTACAATATTCTTCCCGGCCAACCAGATTCGGTTACCTTCTATGTACTTGTTCCTGGAGATGCTAATGCAACTGGATATCACATGGCACGTTTTACACCAATTACCATATTGCCTAATCCAGATCCTAACTATCCATCAGAAATGGAGAATGTAATTGATATGAATGTTGAATACGACTTTCCAACTAAAACTATGGAAGTTAATATGCCAACAATTAAAGTTAATGAAGGAAATATGGTTGAATTGCCAATCACAATTAAAACCAATGGGGAATCACTATCTGCTCTTCAGCTTGGAATGATTTACGACGAAACCCTTCTGGAATTTAAGGAGCTACAAAATTCTGATAAGTCCATGTTTTGGATTTCATCACTTAATCCAATGAATGGCATCATAGAGTGGACTGGATATGATCCGTCTGCGGATAAGAAATACATGATCCCGGATAATTATAATGTGTTCACGTTAAAATTTATCGCAAAAAAACCACAGGGAGAATGGGAAGCCTCTCCTCTCTACACCACCAGAAAGTTTTCAGGCGACGAAACTTCTAAGGATATGTCAATAACGCCAACAAACGGAATACTTATAGTAGCTAAAATGGCAACCGTAGAAAACGGATCGGATAAGGCTTTCGTCTATCCAAACCCAACGACGGGGGATTTCTACATAAACTTTAGCGTTAAGGAATCTGGCGATGTGAAACTATACGTTATGAACACTCAGGGAGCTATTGAGCACATCATATTAGAAAAGAACATGCCTGCAGGCAATTACACTTATTTTTCTAATATCCAGAATCTTGCATCCGGTGTTTATATTGCAACAGTCCAATCACAAAATCAATCCGAGGGATTGAGAATTATAAAACAAAAATAAATTAATAAATTATGTCTGAAGAAGAAACAACAACAGATCACAATGACGGTACTTGGTCAGGATTAAGAAAGACCATAATCGGAACGGTAACAACACTTATTGCTGGAGGTGGAACATGGTTAGGTGTAGCTTTATTTAATGGAGGCGAAGACTCAGATAAAGAGGAAACTAAATCAGAACAGACTGCTCCAGCTCAGCAACCAGTCATCAATCTTAATGTGGATAACTCGTCAGAGAGTAATTCATCTAATTCTAATGGTGGGAGCACTACAGTAATTAGGGAAAAAGTGGTGGAAAAACCGGCCAAGGAAAATAAGAAAAAAGAAGAAAAAAGTGAGAGCACTGATGCTCCATGGTAAACAAAACAAATAAAATATGTCAGTAAAAAATACGTTTAAAAAATTTATGGGATTCGGAAAAGAAGATTTCGTAAAGATAGAGTCTAAAAATAGATTCTACTACATGCTACAGCAAATGCAGGCTAATCGCTGGAGAATTACAGCTATTGTGTTGGGTCTGTTTTTCTTTATAATCGCTGGTATAAACTCAGCTGTTTTCTTTGGTGTGGAAATTAAGGAAGACTGGAAAGAAATGCTACTGATCCTTTTAGGAGCTTTTGTTGGTAACCTTAATAAGGTTGTTGACTACTGGTTTAATTCAGAAGACAGAGACAAAATGCTTATACAAAAGGTAGACGAGGAAGATGGAATTTCTCTATCTAATGTTGCTAGCAACGACTATACAGCAACTCCTCAAGAACCTAATGAAGAATAATATGAAAAGGCTTTTATCTATAATTGCTTTTATTCTACTTTCAGCTAAAGTTATTGCTCAGCCTGTCGGATCGATTAAGACTGAGCAATATCAGGCTGGATTTGAGAAAAAAATGTCACTAGACTCTGTTCCTGAGTACACCGACACTATTAAAATTCCTATCCAAATACTTAAAATAGGTATTAATGAGGAATTATATGAAATGTACCCAGAGCTTAAAGATAAAAGGATCGGTCTTGGAGTAACCAACATTGTCCTTGAATATTTAGAATATACCAACCGTTTTGTTTTCACTGAGGATAAACTAGAGATCAAAGAAAGAATGGTCCAGCAATTCAAGGCTTCAGATAAAGGATTTACTGCCAATACAATGGACGGTAGGGGTAAAGTAATGCTAGCCAAATACTTTGTTTATATCGAGGTCTATGACTTTTCGGTATCTGATGATGAGGTAGTTAAGATTGACGGTAAATCACAAACCACCCAAATTACCCGTTTAGGACTGCAAATAAAGTTCGTAGATTCCGAAACCGGGGAAATCATCATGGGATCAGGTTTAGGTGAAGCTAACACAATTAAAACAGTGTCTATACTTGAAGGAATAGACGACTCAGAGATTAAATTCAACCAATCACATATTGGTATAACAACAAAAAAATCATTAGAGACCGCATCAGCTAGAATCGTCCAAAGGATGATCAAGAAAGGAATCTTTAAAAGCTAAAATGAATGTTAAGCATCTGCTCATACTTATATCAGTATTACTCTCATTATCATCGTATGGGCAGATTGCATATTCATACACAGATCCATGTACCGGCGATTTAAAAACAATAAGCGTACCTTCTAATGGTATTACTGTAACGTATTACGGTCAAGTAAATACCTTTCAATCATCCGATTTTTATAACGGAAATTTTGAGGCTTGGGCTCAGGGTGTTTATGGCTCGTTTGGTGGTAATAATCCATGTGCATCTATAGTAGGTCTTCCGACCAGCATAAATATAGCTCAAAGCGCATCTCTAAATTTTGTGAGTATTATAAACTCATTGGATGCTATACAAAGTTTTGGCGGAGGTTCAACTAATATGTTATCGGGCGTAAATAGCGCTTCTAACGCAAGCAATAGCGGAAAAAAAGGTAACGGTAAGGGAAATAATTCTAACGCTGCTAATGCCAATAATAATGGGTCCGAGCAGAATAATTCTTCCTCTACCTCTTCTCCTAATAATGCACAACAAAACAATTCAACTACACAGAATCCACAGGGCGGCGGGACAGAAAATCCACAGGGTCAAACATCTACAAATGCTGGATCGAGTACCGAAACAGGAGGTCAGGGTTCACAAAATGCAGGTCAGTCTCCATCCGGTGGTAATAACCAAACAACCCCGATCGATCCAAAATCATCTACATCAACTTCTCAAACGACAGGACAATCGGGAACATCTGGTTCTTCTAGTGGTAACCAATCCTCCGGACCAGTAAATCCACAGGGTAATAATCAAACAGGAGGATCGACTACTGGATCTACCGGATCTGAAGGATCCACAACTTCAGGTCAGTCTCCAGAATCTGGTACAACGGGAGGTAATCAAACCACGGAGACAGCTACAACAAGTCCTTCAGGAAGCAATCAAGGTGTATCTTCTAATGGATCACAGGGAAACGAATCACCCAATACCAATGAACAAACAGATCCAGATAAAACAGAAGGTGGAGGGAAAACAAACATAGTTGGATCCTCGGTTACCTCAGCTCAGAATTCTACGAATAAGAACGGTAATAGACCTTCGGTTATAGCAAGTAGTGATTTTGTAGGATTTAACTTTAAAAACTCAGATGTTTCATATGGCGGAAAATTCACAGGAGGATATACTGCTTTGAGATGGGACGGTGCAAGATCTTACGGATTTCTTATTGATTACACAACAGCAATTAAAGGACCTAATATTAGTGGGTTCTATGCCTTTATACGCAAGAGAAGAATAGATCTAATATCTACTGCAGTAACTATTGGATTTGATGAGAGAATATCCATATATGGAACATTCACGGCTGGGCAAATGTGGAATCTAGGGGAAAAGAAAAAAGCTAAAGCACTCTATATGTTAACTGCTTCCGCTGGCTCGGTTTACGGAGCTCCTTTTATTGGAACTGCAGCTATTGCTGGTGCTATGTACGATATGAAAATCGGCGAAAGAATAGATGTTAAACTCATGGGACTTTATGTTTATGCCCCTTATGTTAGCTATTATAATGACATACTTTTAAAATCCCCGCATGTTGTTTTACCTATCATAGGTACTAATATTGGGATTACTAAAAAATTTAAATTAAACATCAACGGTGGTGGAGCTTGGGCAATTAAAGAAAATGCTTTGAACTACACAGTTATGATGGGAACAAGATTTTTATTATGAGATTAAGATCGATCATATGGACCATATTGGTTTTTTTAGCTGAGGTAGTCTCTGGACAGACTTTTACATACTCCGGTTACATTTATAATGCAAACGGAACTGGTGCTATAAATGTACCGGTTAAACTTTATAAAAGAACAACACCAGCATTAACCGGATTCACATCGCAGACTAATTACAATGGGCATTCCTATTATAGATCAACTGGATCTATGACATGGACAGCAGCAAAGGCTGCTTGTGAAAACATGGGAGGTCACCTTGCTACGGTTTCTAATCTAGCGGAGAATAACTTTCTATTTAATACTTGGCCTTCCGGATGGATTGGATATTATCAGGATAGAATAGCAGGTTACACCTATTCAGAACCCGCTGGAGGATATCGTTGGACTGAAAGCAAGGTAACAACGAATCTTCAGGCTGATTATGATGTCTCATCTTACGTAAGTGGAACCACTCTACCCGACATCTCAGCTTCCCCTTCCAATGCTACTTTGTACAATTCACCTCTATATACGAGTACAGGTGGTAAATACCTAACCTTTAATGGAGTTAACACTTATGCAATCACCGGAAACCTATCCAGTAAAATTGGGAGTACAAATATCATCACTCTTCTTGCTTGGGTATATCCAACTGGAAATGGCGTTATTGCTAGTGAATTAGGCGCACCCTCACCATCCTCCGGATGGCACGAATCAGTTATTGAAATTACCGGAAATAACACTCTACGAATAGGGTTCTGGGCCGGATCTGGTATTGTACAATTAAATACACCAATCACTTTAAACGCATGGCACCTGGTAGCAATTACATATGATGGCACTACAATGAAAGGATATTTAAACAATGTTAATTTTGGCTCTGTCAATTTCCAGAGGGAGGCTGCTCATTTGTATGCGGGTAACGGTGAATATTTTGCTTTAGGTTTATCTGACTTCACTAACATGGGTCATGGAGGATATGGAGCTTTCAGATTGGGAGACTTTCAGGTTTTCAATAGAGCTCTAACAGCAGATGAAATAGACAGAACCTATAACCTATATGCTTATAGATATAAGCTAAATCAATATACCAATTGGAACGGCGGAGAGCCTAATGATTCTGGAGGTGAAGACTATGCACAATTTGTAGGAGGCGGAAAATGGAACGACCTGCCAAACATGTCATTACCATATGTAATAGAGTTCGATTATATCATGGGATTTACCCCTTGGGTTTTACATCAAACAGTCTACACTAACTCGTCCGGTTATTGGTCCATTTCACAGCCCACCAATCCTGCAACAGAATGGTACATTCAATTTGACGCACCTATCCCGGTAACATCTATCCAGCAATCTGATTTAACTTCAGTAGGTTCCGTAATACTCGGTCTTACCCCTCGTAAGAGTTTACATTGGAATATGTATGACGTAAACAACGACGGTCGTCTTACCGTTACTGATAAGTATTATGTAAGTGCTAAAAGACAAGGAAGATTTAACTCTTGGATAGCTACATCTCCTTCCGCATTTTATACAACAGCTCAATATACAACATTAAATACAGGTACAACAAATCTTAAGCCCACATATCCGGGTTTAAGCTCATATACGATAAATTCCCCGGTAAGCGGAGGCTCGTTAAACTTATATCTAATAGCTCCTGGATATGCAGGGCAAGTAAATTACTAATAGGCATGAAAAGATTATTATTTTTCCTACTAATTATTCCGGCAATCTCTTTCGGACAAACGTGCTTGACTGTGGACTCCGTTTATTCCACAGCAAAATTCAAGGATCTAGGTAAAAGGGATATAAGATTCGGAGTTAAACAAATGACCGAAGATATGCTTTCCGAAAAATATTGCATATCTGAATCTGGAGAAAAAATAGAGGTTGAAATATTTTTCTTTGGGTTACCAAAAACAACTGTAAGGGTGGTCGGAATAGAAAAAACAAACCAGATAACACAGGTTGGGGTTAGATTATATTACAAAGGAAACAAATATGAAGCTTATGGTGAGTCCGATACGGAAATAAGGACCATTATGTTGGAAGTAGTTGAAGGATCAATTCCATTTCAAAAGATGACAGTTTCATCAGCTCTAAAAAAAGCAATTGAACAATGCGTATTGCAGCTTCCATAATACTGGCAATCTTATTTTCTTTTAACGCGTATTCACAGATAGAAATACCTGATATTGGAGATGGATGGAAGAATGATGTGGATTCAGCTATCCAGCTAATAAAAGATACCGATACTGCAGCTTATAGGATATTAATGGATAATTGTAAAATAATCGAATTCATCATCTCAGATCATTCATCTACAAAGCTTCCCCACACTATAGCTATCACTGTTTCTGATATGAAAATTGGATCTATTAATAATATAGCTTGCTTGCTTGTTCATGAATCATATCACTTGTATCTAAGTAACTTTAACCTATCCCCAGTAAACCCCGATAAGGAAGAATATCTGTGCTATTTAAAGGAATATGAATTTATGAGTAAGCTAGCATATGTGGAGGATTGGCTGTTTATTAACACCTTTAATAAACTTCTTCATTATAAGGCAGAAATGAATAAGCAAAAAGATAAATAAATCGGAGTTAGATAAGCTTCGGAATTAAAAATAAGAATTAATAAATATGAGCTACACAAGAGAACAAATCGAGAAAGCTTCTAAAGCTAAAGGCTACAAATGGTTTGCTGATGAATCAAACAAAACTTATGATGTAAACATCATAGGGGTTAGAAATAATGCTCCTAGCGTTGCAGATAAAGTAACTAATGTTTTTGACGATCATTTAACTATAACATATAAAGACGAAGCTGGTAACTGGCAATACTTCTGCTGGGCTGCTACTTGCGATCCAGGAAAAAAAGGAGTTATGGAATTTCATAATAATAAAGGAGTAGCTAGACTAGTTCCTGGTCAATATAGAGGAGTATGGAAAATAGACAAACATCAAGGAAAATACGAAGCTCTTTGTCAGAGAAACGGTAACGTAATCGTATGGAGAGATAAGAATAGAGACTTACTTTTTGAGGAGAATGTTACTGATACCGGAATGTTTGGTATTAACATACACAAAGCTGGTACAGATTCTGCTTGGGTAGAAAACTGGAGCGAGGGATGTCAGGTATTCAAAAGAGCTAAAGATTTCGATCAATTTATGGCTATCTGTAAAAAGGCTGCTAAGATACACGGGAACGCTTTCTCGTATACCCTGTTGGAATCAACAGACATAGTTTAAAATAATAAAAATCAATGGCAAAGGCAAAAGTACAATCAACCAGCAACTTCGTCAAAAAGAACAGAAATTCTTGCGATCGACACGCTAAGAGTAAGACCTCTAACAACAAAAGATCTAAGAAGTACGTAAAAGGTTACCGAGGTCAGGGTAAATAAAAAAGGGAGACTTAAGTCTCCCTTTTTTTATAAACTAGAACCTGATAACATTGGAAGTGATTCCCTTATGGATAGGAATTTATTCAGAACGTTATTTGGATTGATTTGGTAGGTTTTACCATTATCCAGTTCTAGGGTAATCTCGTGTCGTCTTCTCCTATTTCCTTTCCATCTCAAATCTTTATATGCCCTTGTAATTTTTACTATAGGATCCCTTCCATTTTTCCAATCACTAAGACTCATTTTTCTAGGCGGGTAAAAATCCATCTCAAATAATCGATTAATTAACGTCATGTCCTTTTCTTCGGATATCTCCTCGTAAAGGTCCAATTTGTCTAATAGGATCTCATAAGAATTTCTTATTCGATAAGTTGTTAAAAACATGTCACTGTTTTCACCACTATTTGTAAATAATGGCTGGTTTGGTGCAATCCAAGATTTTACACGGATGTCTGTTTTCAAGGCGTTAGCCAATTCTGTAATAGCTTTAATGTTTTCCATAATTTTTGTTTTTTTTTGTTTTTATTTTATACTAGTTTATATGCAAAGGTTTTGGAAAAGTTTAAGAATTTGGGAAAAAAATCAAAAAAAAATCCCGAAGTTGTTAATAACTCCGGGATTCCAACTCTTTTAAATTATTTCCTAGCTGTTTAGAATAATATCGCTGATTTTTTCTTTAATGAAATCCTTAGTTTTAGCACCAGATAATCTTTCACTCTCTACACCTTCTTTTAAAAAGACTAGTGTTGGAATAGATCTAATGTTGTATTTTTTTGCTGCCTCTGGGTCTGTGTCCACATTAATCTTTGTGATCTTAACACCAGATTCATTCCCTTCTGGAAACTCCTCTTGAAGTGCTTTAATTGCAGGACTCATAGCCTTGCATGGGTTACACCAATCGGCGTAAAAATCAATAACTTCTACTTTCATTTTATTTGTATTTTTTTGCAAGGGTGAAGGCATCTTCTAAATCTTTCACTCCAAATTTCTGTGCCTGTGTTAAATATCCGCCATCCGCGAATTTCTTGGGTCTATTCTTGGCCATAGAATTCCAGCTATTATATTGAGTGGTGTATTTCCAGATTGTATCAGTAGTGCTTAAATCTGGATTAACTTTGGTGTCATATAAATACCCTCCAACGTTTCCTCCTGTTCGATCAGCTCCATGAGCGCAATGTATTAATGTGTTTCCCTGTGCAAGAAGCTGATTAACTTTTTCTTGATCTTTAGTTGAGGAAAGCTTGTGGAATTCGCATCCGATCTCTTTACATAATGCTCTTTCCTGTTCGATAGTAACGGGCTTATTTAAAATGTGGTGTCTAGCATCCTTTCCGTCACCATTTAATCTAATTACCCTCTTTACACCGTATTTGATGTACATATCCTTTAAGTGCTTCATCGGAAGTTGAGCACTTCTATAATTTGTACCCTTACCGTCAGGTATGAGGTGGAAATTAAATTCTTTAGATATTTTAGGATCTAGTTTCTCCGGGTCTGATCCTTTCTCTAAAGGCAATATAACCTCGTTATTCCCATCCTGTTGGTTATTGTTGTTATTGTTGTTATTGTTGTTATTGTTTTTAAGAGTAACATTTCTTTTCGGAGCTTTCTGCGTTCTTGCATTTGGATTTTCGGTGTCTAAGATGTCTATAGATACCTGATATCCATCCTTGAAATCCCTTCCCGTAATCTCATACCATCTATTCTGGTTATCTCTTTTAGCCATCCAATGGTCATTCTCTACCTTATATTTATAAGGATCACCAGGTCTTGAAATTATTCCTCCGGTTGTATTAGAAGATCCGGTTGAATATTCTTGGGTGTTTCCTGATTGATTGTATGAGGTTGTTGGGTATGAGACTGACGAAGAAACTAGTTTACCTGGTGTGTTTATTAATCTGTCTACCTCTGCTCCGATTTTAGCCAGTATTGGTCTGTTGGTGTGTGCTTCCCTATCGGTAGCAACATATCCTTTAGCGGGATAAACTATAACAGCACCCTGTTTTTCGAACTCTTCGTAGTAGTCTTTAACCTGTGCTTCTGTGACGTTTTTATTTCCGCCCCATCCCCATGTTCCTTGTAGCTGTAGGAATCTAGCGTTAGGGAAAGCTCTTTTTAGTTGATCGTATAATCCTTTAATATCGTCCCTCTTATTGAATCCACCATTCGTACCAATGTTGATCACCACGTTTTGTACCCTTGGTGAAACGGGATATTTGGAAACTGCATCCTTCAACCATTTAACTCCCATGCCTCCTTTCCATAGAGAATTTTCTCCCTGCTGTTGAGAAATAAGACTTGCATTCTTAATGTTTAAAGCCATTAGAGGACACTGAGAATCTCCTATAATAATATTAGTAGCATTTGGATCTACTGACTCGTTTAATGATGAGTATGTGCTAAAAGGTATGATATTTTCCATACTATTATATATCTCCTCTGATACTATTCATATATGAGATCAAAGTAGATACTCTAGTATTTTATCCTTAAGTCCACACTGTTTTATCCCTTCTCTATGTGGTCTTTTACACAGAACAAAATTTTCTAACCCCCACCAATCCCTCTTAGACATATCAAGATCATCTACCGAGACCCAATGGGTTACCTCAGGGTGATTCTTCAACCAATCCAATATTTCATAGTGCCTCTCAATTTCTAAAGAATCCTTCATGGTAAACTCTGCTGCCATAGGAACCTTTCTTTCTTTTAGAAGATCCGAGAAAAATGGAGTTACCCCAATGGGTTCCTTTATTCCTCTGGTTCGATACATTTCCTGAATCTGTTCCAAAGTTCCCCATCTTTTCCAGTCCGACGAGATAACTATCTCGCACCCACTTTTATCTATGATCTTGTTTAGTACGTTAACAGCTTTTTTATCAAAGCTATCCATTCTGATATCCATGGGGGTTTCTGGATTACTATCATACCCCTTCTTATATCTTCCTCCCCATTGGTCGGCAAGACATATCACTCCATCGTGATCTAAAAATATAACCTTCATAATTATAAGGTTGGTGATTTATCATCTGGTGCTTGTGGCATCAACCAGCGAAGATATGCTTTATCCTGAGAAAAGATTGGAGTCTCCGTATCAGCTTCCCAAACATTTCTTGTATAAGTTTGGCTCGGGTCAATTGAATGCGTTTTACCGTCGTCGATAGGATTAGTTCTAACAAATTTTTTCTCTACTTTTCTAATCAATGATCCTCTCTTCTCCCTTGGGGTAAAATCGTTCCAGTTAATATTCTTCTGTAGCATTAACAGATCCTGCATTTCACTGGTTTTCTTACCATGGAGTTCTTTTGGTGAGAAGTAAGCTTGTGCAACAGAAGAGATAGAATTTCTTGTAGCATCTTGCTGTCTCCAAATGAAGTAGTTAATTACTTCTTCTTGGTAAGGAATTTGAAATACTCTAGCATCGAACATTGCAAGTTTAGAGTTTTCTATGTCTAACCAATTAAACATAGGTTTCATTGTAGCTTCATCTGTTTGCGAGATAGAACTGAGTCTTCTAAAATTTCTTAATTCGTTAAACTTTGCGGTTGCCAATGAAGCTGCGATACTCGCCATCTTCTGAAGATTTCCGTCGAACCAAGCGTGTGTGCTGATGTCATCGTAATCAGTGATGAGAATAGAAATCTCATCTGATTGAACGTATCCAAATTTTGCTCCTTGGATATTCTGACATAGAAACTCGGTTGTCCTATTCATGTCTTCCATAAGACCTTCATCAAATGGTCTTTTCAAACCTTTAGTGTAAGTATGGAATGCCTTTCCGTCGATACGGATAATCGTGTTGGTGCGACGTGCCAACTTGTAACGTGTTCGGTCTTCGTAAAAGTCCTTCATTCTGTCGCCTAGTGCATCTTTCATTTTATACTTTTTATTTTATTTTTAGCCATTCAACTTCTACTAATAGAAATTTACATTTTTCTTCTGGATACCAGCTCTCCTGACAAACACTGTGGGTACCTCCGCTCCAATCTCCGCTTAGTAGGAATTCACCTTCCCGGACATCGACTATTTTAAAAACCTCGTTCTCGTAATAATCAGTAGTTACCTTACATCCAATTAAATGTTCCCTTATTTCCACTTTAAAGGTTTAGATCTGGGATCATCGGGATATTCTTGACTCCAGGTTTTCGTAAACCAAATTAGAGTATGTCATGTGCAAATCCCCTTCCTCGTCGTCTGATAGATCGATTATAAAATCGTCTATCATGTTGTCTAGTATCTCCTCGTGGATTTCATCGATTGTATCCAAGGTTATCTCTGGGTAGAAGTCTAAAGCTTCGTCTATGTGCTTTATTTGATCCTTTGTGAGTTCCATAAATTAATTGCTACCAAATCCTACTTGCTTTTGACCCTTACCTCTTGGCTTTGTTTTCAGACCCTTTAGATGATCTATAGCTTGTTCGTAAGGGTTTTCAAGAACCTTCACTGAAATAAGAAGTTCTTTTAAATGTGACAGAGACATTCCTTCGGTATCCTTGATCCATAATTCAATCTCTGCTTCTTCCATGTCACCATTTGTTTTTCTTTCAAGGTAAGATCTCCTAACAGCTTCACAAGGAGGTGAAACATAATATCTCCTATCAAATCTGGAAGGCCTGTTAGTGATACGCTCTTCCAGTTTTTCTGGGTAATTTGTTGTTGCAATATAGGCAACATTCTCTGTTTGTTTTATACCATCCAGCATGTTTAACAACTGGGAAGTTATAAAATTACTCTCTGATGCTATCGAATCTATATCCTCAAGAATAATTATGATTGGTCTTTCCGGTTCTATCTGTCTTAAACGATCAACCATTGAAATGTATCCTCTAACCGTATCCTCGTCCTTAAGGTTGATAACCAGACCGTTAAGATCCTTTATGATGTGCTTCATGCAAAGCTGAAGGATTCCAGATTTACCACATCCGGGATCACCATATAAAAGAATTCCTCTCTTATGTAGAATCCGGAATTTCTTGTACTCCTCCTTCTTTTCCCAGAATTTCTTAAGATCATTCAGAATCTCTGCAATTTCAGGAGTTGGCAACTCAAAAAGCTCATCAGTATTAACCGACATTTTCATAAAAGTCCATTCGCCCATCCTATTGTTATAGTTAGGTTCATATAGACCGGGTTCTAATATATCCAGTGTTTTATTGGCTGGCGCGAAACTACCATCTCCTATTATCGACCACTGTACAAAATCGTTTTTGCTTTTCTCTTCACTCATGTTATCATAATCATCGTTAGTAACCTCTGGGTATTCTTCTCTCATTTCCTTTAATCTTTTTAGAATCCTTGTGTTTCGCATTCTAGTTGTTTTCTAGTTATTCGTTTTAGAATTCTTTGTCATTAGATCTAGAGACTTTCTAGAATCTATGAATTCTTGAGGAACAAACTTTATAACCGGATTGGTGCCATTCCACTTAGGGTCCATTTGCCAGGTAAGATATGTGTTTCTTGCAAGAGCGTCGTCTTTACTTAAAAACAGCGTGTCTCTTTTTGGGTTAGCATAAGCGAAATCCGCAAAGGTAACTTTTTTTTCCTCACTGTTTTTAGAAGTCTGTGAGAAGACATTAAACGTTAAAATCGAAAGGGACAGAGCTAAATAGTACTTTTTCATTTCTTTATTTTTATTTCTTTTTCTGATTAATCTTATCTCCACTTTCCTTGATTGTTTCCCATATTTTAGGATCTATGGAATCATTTTTTTGTACCCTGGAATAATTTTTCTCCAAAAATTCCCAAGTTGATCTGATATCATAACAGATGGGGTTCCCATTTTCGTCCCATGCACCAACCCCTCTTTTACCATTTCTTATTCTACCGACATTAGCTGTTTTTCCTCCTATGTTTCTAGGCGTTCCTATTATAGGAAGTGACTTCCAATCCTTGTTACCATAATCGTTTTCGTAACAGAACCAGGAAAACCAATCATACCCGGTCTCTCCATATATTTCGCGGACGAGGTCATCTATCACTCTATTAAGATCGTCGTCAAAATCGATCAGATCTATTTTTAGCTCGTAAGCCGAGCTTATTCTGGCAGAGTGTTTTTTTAATCTCTCTATAATTTTAGAAAATGTATCGAATGTCATTTTAGCTTGGTTTGAACCTAAAGATAATCAAAAGAATCGACAAAAAAAAATATGGAATATATAAATCCATGACAATGCCTAATAAAGAATATCTAGACCAGATTTCCAAGAGATTGGAAGCAATGAATCCACATTTAGCTGGCTCAAAAAAAGCAGAATGCAATGAGCCATTTGTCATTCCTTCAATCATGGATCAAATGGGGCAAACAGCTTTACATTATCTGAAGAATAAGAAGGAAACTGTTATAGAACAGAATCCCCTATTTCCCAATAGAAACTATTAATTGTATTTAGCAGTTATTGATTCTGCTATCAATTTTTTATATTTAGTTGTAGACCAGCCGTGATCTCTATTTAGATAATGGATTGGTATATCGAGATCGTCGCCGGTAAAAGATTTCCCTATATAGTCATCTCCAAGAAATCTGACAGTAAAAAAATCCAATCTTATCCCGGAGCTTATTATCTTGTGAAGATCCCTCTCCGTTTTATATGTCATAACACCATCCACTTGCTTTAGTGAATTCAAAATCTTAATCCGATCATCCAAGGATAAAATCGGTTTTATTTTTTCCGGACGTTCCAGACTTGGATCCTCGTGCAATAAAACTACTAGGGATTCACAATGCTCTTTACACTCATTAAACATCTCTATGTATCCGGGATGGATTACATCAAAATTCCCAGCTATAATACCAGTCTTCATTTTCTAATTTTTTTGTAAATTAAAGAAAATACCCTCGCAGGGAGAAAAGCATCTTGTATAGTATTCTTTAAAGCTTGTATTGATTCCTTCTTGATTCTACTTTCTCTAGTATTTTTTGGTTTACTAGAAATTTGATTCTTAATGCTAGTCACTTCATTTCTTACCTTCCCGATATTTTTCTTACCTCCAATCGGATCCGAATCATTTACCTCGGGGGCCACCTTATTTACAAAATCAATTATTCCGACTTGATTCCTTAATTCAGTGGAATATGGGGAGAAATCATAATTATCATACAGATCTATAAATCTGCTTTCTAATTTGGTGGCTCTGGGTATTTCTTCATATGAAACGGGGAGACCTTCCGTGATTGAGACAAATCCGGAAACACCAGGAGTTCCTGGTATTCCAGCCATGCCGGAAGTTCCAAAGGATCTATTGGAGGATCCGTTATTATAGAAACTGGGATTCTTTATTATTGCTGGCATTTTCTTAAATTTGAAAATTAATTACTCAATGGAATCTTTATCGTTGGATGTGAATCATATCCCGAAATATTAAAGTGTTCCGGCTTTAAATCGTTAATTAAATGATTGATTGATGTTTTTCCTGAATGTAAGGCGAACAGATAATTGTCAAATGGTTCCTTGTTGATTTGCAATTGAGGTAAATCTTTTGGCTCTCTGAGTATTTGTTCCTTTATGGCATCTACTTGATTTAGGTAAATGTGGCAATCCCCCATATTAGATATCACCTCATCTGGTATTGTGTTAGTTACTTCCGCTATTATACAAAGAAGGAGAGCATAGGATGCTATATTAAATGGGGTTCCCAGCGGAACGTCTTGTGACCTTGCGTTATACATAATAGAAATTGCTCTAGAGGGGAATCTAAGAGAATCCATGTGCTGGTGTGTAAAATCCTCAGTGAACGAAATGCTTTTATTCTTTTTTGATGCCCAAATGGAACATCTTTCTTCTAGCGATAACTCTCTCGTGTAAAATTGGAATCCGTAATGACACGGGGGAAGTACTGACTTAGGTAGATCTGATGGGTTCCATGCGGTAACCATAATTCTTCTAGAATCCGGATCATTCTTTATCGTTTCAATAGCTCTCTCTATTTGATCAATCGGTTTTATATAAACCCATTCGGAGCCATTATAGTACTCATCAGATAGACCAAATGATCGCCATTGTTTTCCGTAAATTGGTCCTAGTTCTCCCCATTTTTCAGAAAATTGTCTACTCGATTTTATTTTATCTATAAATTCAGATTTCGACATGCATCCGCAAGAACACGTATCGGTATGTCCACAGTAGCAATCTATGTAATTTTCCCAGTCTCCAACCTTAGGTTTAGTTTGCTTACTCTGGTAGTTTTTGTATGCGTCACCGTCCCAAATATGGCAGTCATTATCAACTAAAAATTTAATATTAGTATCTCCTTTTAAAAACCATAGCAGTTCAGTTACTATACCTTTCCAGTACATCTTCTTTGTTGTGAGTAAAGGAAAGCCATCAGACATCTTGTGGCGTATCTGTCTCCCAAAAACCGAGATTGTTCCTGTCCCAGTTCTGTCTTTCTTTTCTACTCCATTATCCAAGATATCCTGGAGTAGCCCTATATACTGATTATCTATGTTATTCATATTCTTAGTGTGTTCCATTAGCTATTGAAATACCATGCGTTAATCCGGAATCGAAATCTTCCCTCTCCCAGCCAAATAATTTATCTTGGGTATACTTTCCTAAAATAATACCTATTTCGTTTCCGATGTCTGACATGTCTCCGTTATCGTAGGGAAGATTCGAAAGTCTTTGGGATATTTCAAGGCATACTTTATTGAAATCTGGATTCTCGTTAGACAATACTTTGTCTGTTTCTTTCCCTATCTCGGAAAGCTCGCGATTGAAACCTTGATCATTTAGATAATTAGCATCCTGCCATGCTTCTTTCCTATTCCCCCACATAAGCCAGAGTCTAAAGAAATCATAGATGATTTTAATTTTTCTCATTCCGAATTTTATTAATTCTATATCATTACTTATGTAATGTTCTCTCCGGATTGAAAAATTATTTATTTACCGTTCTATTGTGGATTCTAAATCGGACTTGATCGTCTCGATATTCTCTTCTAAGGATTTATCCGAAAGAATCAGAAATTTCCGATATTGATCCTCTATACAAGATGATATTTCTATGTATGATTTACCCTCCTCCGGAAAGGTGTGTATAGCAAAATGACTTTCTGATAATAGCCAAATTGCTGTATAGCCTTGGGGTTCAAAAGAATATTCCATAAAACTTAGGATTCCAAATCCACTGTCCTCCAGAAGTTCTTTATATTTGGTTCTTAATTTAAACGGATTTGTCTCCGATACCCATTCAGAGTGGTTAAACATTTGAGCTTTCATTCTCCTCTATCTTCTAATTTTATGGTATATAACCAAAAAATTAGATCAATCCTAGAATAAAGATAATTCCACATATTCCTATTCCAGCTAGAATACCGACGATACTACCGTAAAGGAAAGCTCTCCATTTGATTTGTTCTTCTGTACTTTTTTTCATGATTGGTTTCTATTTAATTTGAAAAAATTCAACTTCTTTTTCTTTGATCTTAGCTCTAAAGTGAACTACTGAAAGGCATATCCCTCTACCAAGTGTGATAATTTCTGCTTCGCATGACATTCTTCCGCCCGAGGTTTCATCCAATCTTTCCTTAACTTTATTTACGAAATGTCTAAGTGATCCGTCAGCCCTTCTACCGAATTCATAAGCAGTATGATCAGTAGCAACACATTCTAAATTCTGATAAAGCTGATCGACTACAAAATCTACTATTCTAGATGTTCTCCCCGTCTGTCTCATTTGACTTTTTTTTGTAGTCCCCCATTGCTTTTTTTAATTTTTCGTTGGGTTCCTTTGGATTTAAAATTTCCTCGATGAAAATCTTAGAGTCTTCTTCAGATAACGTGATAGTGTTATCAGAATCTGATATTTCCTCCTCCGAGACAATTGATATTTTCCCCATTGTTCTCGAGTACCATTCTTCCAGATCATATCCGGATTTGCCACATTCACAGACATCCATGTCCCATCTCTTATTAGAATATGATGTCTGAATGGATTCACACAGATCACATTTCCACGTTACTTTTCTATGATTTCTTTTTTCTTCCATTCTATAATTTAAAATATTGAAAATTCCTGATCGTAAATTCTGAAATTGGCGGATTTTCTAAATCAGCTTCAGCAGTAATACTATTGTTTATCACCACATTCATTGTAGTTGTATTCATCTGATCCAAAATAGCTTTATCCTTTATCGTCCTAACTTTTCTTCCATCCCAGAAAAAATCTATTCTATCGTGTCTCCACTCAACTTCATATTTGATAAACCCTCCATCCGGTTTTTTAAATCCAATCCAGTGGTTTTTCGGTCCTGTCATTTTATTATCTCCTCCTTTCTTGTAATGCACATTACTTTGCACATTCCAGAATCCAAGCACCTCAGGAAATCTCATTTTAAAATAATTACCTTTAGAATTTGTATATCCCTCAAATACATCTATTTCGGGAGGCCAAGAATCCCAGCTCCACATCCAAAATGCTGGCCATAAATTAGATCCAGATGGAAGCTTAGCCTCTAAAGAAAATCTGCCATGTCCAAATTTAGTAGTGCATGAAATTAGTCCAACCCCAACAGGTGACGAGATTTTTAAATTCTCAAAGTATCTCGGATTCTTATGGGTCTTTAAAGATATTGACTTGTCCATGTTCATATGAACAGCTGAGTTATCGTACCAGCAATAAGGCTTATCCTGGTGAATTAGACCCCATCTCTCAGAGGTAATCCATTCGTGTCCGCACCAAGAAAATCTGCCATCCATCATTTATCCCTTTGGTTTAACTAGGTATTCTATTTCTATTCCATTCTGTTTTGCGAACTCAATTTCTGCGGCAACACCTCGGGATTTATCCCAGCCGGCCATGCTGTTACAGACTATCATTTTCTCACACTTCCGTAGGAGTGTGATACAAAAGTTCTCCCAGAATTCCCAATCAGTTGGCATTGAAGCATGTTCTAATAACATGTGACCGTACGTAATTGGTGAGATGGCAACCTGACCCCTAGAGACAAGATCTGCTGCTATCTTGGTAACTATTAGATAATTCTCATGCCTCACTCTATCATCCGGGCTGGAATAGGGAGATGCTATGTAAACCAATTTACTCATGTTTTTTCTATTATAAAAGGAGATGCAACACCTCCTGAATAAAACTCTGCTGCTGATAGTGCAGCTAATACTATTTTTTCTGGATCTTCTCCCTTCTCTCGGAGAGCATGAAGAGCACCAAGAGCATAATTCTTACCGCAGCCAACTGCAGAAACACCGTTCAGATTTTCGCCAACCTGAAAATCATCATCTATTTCAAATAATCGGTCCTTGTAAGCTACTATAAATGTTCCACCCTTCTCGTCGCCTTCGGTATACTTCTGTAAAAACCCTCCTTTTTTAAAGCATTCCCTTACAGCATCTATAAAGTCGGTGCACATATACTCGTAGACATCCTTTTTTTTAAGTTTAGGAGGACTAAACGAAAATCTCAATAGTTGTATCATGCGGAAGGAAGAAGTGCATCCTATGACAAAATCATCAACTTTAAAGACCTTTACATCCTTACGAATTGTGATATCTAATCCTGCGACTCCAGCAGAATCCCCACCAATAAATGCTTTCTTGTTTTTCTTATCTAAATATCCAACTATACAAGTCATAAATCTAATCTTCCAGTTCCCAAATTGTTTTTCTTTTCCCCCTACGTTTAAAAAGTTCAGATAGTACGAAGAGAATCTTATAAATTCTCCTTCTCACTGTTGAATCTTTTTATTTTATTGAAATCCTCCTCGGATAAGACTATATCAAATGAGGAGATCTGATCTCCGGTCAATATCTTCCAGATATCTTTTAGTCTAAACCAGAAGCTCTTTCTCCCGTAGCTTTTATACAGGGTTATGTAGTGGTCTCCACAGTCATCATATTTGTCGACCGAAAGACAAGAGCAGTTATCCACACATTTGACAATAAGTTCTTTTTTTCCCTCTAGAGTTTCCATATTATTTTTTCTTATTCAACACCAAACAAGTACAATAGTTTCCTCCAGAAAGGTTTTTTCCCAGTCGCTATGTCTATCCTTACAAATCTCGAATACGTAGATTCTCTTGAAAGGCTACCCATTGCCATATAATGAACACCCCTTGTGACCTTCTCTAAACCTTGATGTAATGATTCCATTGTCTCGATCGTTGGCGAATCGGTCTTCTCAACAATATAGGTTCCATTTTCTAATGATTCCCAATTGGATCTGCCAACTATTATTGTAGTGTCTTCCCAAGTTAATTTTGGATTGATGTACACATCTATTCTGTTATTCGAATTTAAATGTCCCAGCAGTTCAGTATTTATTGGAGAGCCTCTATGAATATGTACACCGTGTAAAGAGTGATCATTGTCCGAAACAAATCTTCTATCGTTACTAATTAGAGAACATATTCGGGGTGAACAGACAACAAAATTACCAGGACCAAACACACAGGAGTCATTGATCCTGAAGGATGCTTCATAAATCAAATCAGCCACCTTAGAAGATCCCGTTTGGGTTTCAACATTAATATAATGTGGAAAATCCCTCCCCGAAAATAGTTTTTTCCTAATCCATCCTCCAAATTTAGATTCACGAGGATCTAATTTTATCTTTGCATTTTCAAGATAGAGAGAATAAAGCAAAGATTCTTTCTTAGCTAAGAATTCCTCTGTGATGACATTATTAATCATCGATCCCGCATCGACCCCGTGGAAATGCTGGAGATCTGAAACTAGGTCATTCGAAAATTTGGTTGAAATCTGCCATCTCTCTAGCTTAACAAATTTACTATAAAGAGATAAATTTCTAGGCTGTGAGAAAATTTCAGGTTCCTTCGAAATCTCCGGGGTTAAATCACTCAGATCTAAATCTAAATAAGGTATGGAGATAGAAACAAGATCAGACTTCCTATTATATGAGGTTGATAATAAGTTTTTTTTCATTTCCGTGTTTTAAATTATTCGGCTCCGTATTTAGAATTGCATCTGGAGCATCTTGCATTTTTAGCAATCCTATTGTCCAGAGGCACGTAGCCAAATTCGTCTATGTAATCTTGGATTGATGAAGTGAATTTATGCCACCCAAGAAAGCAATATATTCTCCCTAAAAAATCTCTCATTAACTTAAATACTTTGACATGTTTCTAGCTGCCTCGAAAGCCTCTCTCATAGTTTCAATTTTCTTCCCTCCTCTCATTTTAAAAGGAATAACGTAAGAGATTCCATCTTTATCCATCCATTTTTTACCTAGATCGTCTGACTCAGCGTAAGATTTTTTAAATCTCTCCTCGTACCCCGACCATTCGTCCGCAGGGTAATCCTCCTTCTGGGGTTTGTAACTTGCGTCGAATAACCGGTCACCAATTTTAAACATTTGACCTCCTCTATGGGTGTAACCATACATGCCTTCTATTTCTGGTGTTTCTGTTCCGTAGGTTTCAGCCTTAATAACGGCAGCAACTCCATGTGGGTATTCCTCGTCAACCATCAATTTTTGTTCGACGTACCATTGAGCTCGTTCAAAGTCTCCAATATATGTTCCGTCCGGGGATAGAAAAGAATTCTCCAAAGTGTGTTCTTGCTTTGGTCCAAAGGTGTGGGTTCCAATTTTACCACCTGTTAGCTTTTCTATTTTCTGGATCTCTCTAGGATCAATTACAATTTTTGTTTTCATGTTATTCTTTTTTTATTTGTTTATATCGCTATAGTGAATCCCACATCCTTTGCAAATCAAATAATCTTCGGTTACCCTGCTACTGTGACCTGGACCATAGATTCCATTGCTTTGCCTTTTGATGTGATGTATCTTGTCTGTTGATTTGCAGAGTGGACACTCTATAGATTCAATTCTTTTCTCCTCCTCCTCTCTTTCTCTTATCTTCCTCTCCCTCTCTGCATTCTCTCTTTTTCTTTGATTCTCGTACCAGTTAGACATATCCACTGGTGTTCCCTCGGAGCCTTTAATTTTTATTCTACGACTTTCTTTGTCCATGCTTTAATAGATTTTAACAGTAGAGTGCTCGATAATCTGAACGAATCTCTTATCCACTCTATAGTAATTTTCTAAAACGTCTTTCAGAAGATCCCCCTTATTTTTTGCAGAGTATCTTTGCCAAAATCCGCCATATCCCATGTCGACGCTGTATCCTATATCTTTCCAACCAAACCAAGTTTTTCTCTGAATGTAATAGGTGCCTTTCTCCTCTGTAAATCTTATTTTAATAGTTCTCATTGTTCTCTTAGTTTACATTTTATTTTAGAAGAAGATCCATCTTTGGTGTGGCTAAAATGGATATGCGAATCAACGGTTACTGAGGATCTTTTAGGATCTCTTTTCCATTTTTCGTGTCTTATCACCTGGATAATATCAAAAGCAATCCGACATGAATCGTGGACTGATCTGTTATAAATTCCCCAGCTACCGTTCCTGGTAAGAGTTGGTTCATTACATAGCATATTTCTTGGTTGAACCAATGCCATATCAACTGCATCCCTTATCTCATGGTATCTCGAATAGTCAGTACTTAGCTTCACATCCTTAAGAGGTTTCCATGCTTGATCCTTAACCCAGTGGCCATCCTTTCCTACACTGCCTTCGATTAAAGCTTTTTTACCTTTAATTTCAAGGATTTCCCCCTGTGGCGTTCTATCCCCGACCTGTGGATCTCTCTTAGGTCTACACACATCCTCTAAATGTTCTTCAAATGTCGGATGATTTTTAATCTCATCGAATTGACCTATCCCAACTCTGGAATAGAAATCTAAAGCCCTCTGAACAATCCAAAGTTGCTCGTCTGTTAGTTCTAGAATATTCAAATCCAATTTTTCTTTATCTTCCATGTTATAGGTAAATAGAAATTGTTTCCTTGCCTGTAATTATTGTAGAGATTCTTGTAGGAGATGTTTCCTTGTGTGCTTCCTCTACAATGTATAGGTTCTCAAGTTCAACGTCGGTATACTTCATAACCCACTGAACCCTCTCCTCCCAAGTCATATCTCTTTCTTCAATCTTTAACCCCCATGTATTAGAAAACCCAGCATCTGTTTTGATTTTGTTGATGAACTCTTCTTGTGAGTATGGTTTCCATCTACTTTTAATTTCGGAGATTTTCTTAATCCAATAATTGTCTACTTCATCATTGTGTTTCAAATAATTCTTATACGCCCCATCAATAATCTGGTTGTATTTTTCTTTATTCATTATTTTTAGTTTTTTCTTTGTTAAGTTCGTCTTGAAAGATTTTTGCTATTCTAGGGCTAAAAGGACCTATTGTAATTGGAGGTGTCGGAGTAGTTTTTTTTCCTTTTGTTCCTCTCATCTTCAAATTTTCATGTTAATCATTTCCAAAAAAGTTGGATCATTAGTATGCCTAGAGCTAATGCCAAACACACATAAGTTTTGGTAGTAATGGGTTCTTCGAAAATTAACCAGCTTAACCAAGTAAATACTATTGCTCCAATACTAAACCCTATTAATCGGGATGGCCACATCTGACCTCCGAAAGCTATAACCATGTTTTTCACCGAGTACATGAAAAGCATAGAAATTGGGATTCCCATAGAAACTGTTAGCCAGTAGTTGTTTTTGAACCAATCGAATTTCAAAGGACCTTGTAATTGGAAAAAAGTTAAAATCTGTGCAAGAAACCCAAACACTATACCCACAAATAAACTATTTAGATTTGCCATTTAAAAAAATTCCTGAGATTATATTTTCAACTCTCCGTACTGAGCTCTGTTCCTGTTCATGTTCCTTCCCCTTAGGAAATCTCCCATGATTTCCCATACTATCATAGTCCATACAATCAGTATAAGCTAGAGGTGAAGGTAAATCACTATAATGGCACCAAAGGTCCCTTTCTTCTTTAGTCTCTTTCTCTTTATTCATTTATTTTTTTTAGATATCATATTAATTTAATCCCATTTCACCTTGAAAATCTTTGCTTGTCTGAAGTTTAACCCCAGACAACTGTTCGAATTCCTCTACCTTATCCTCACTGATCTTAATAACAACATTTACTATGTGACCAGCATTTTGCTTTCTGTTAAATCTTTCAAGATTTAAATGGTGGTAAGAATGAAGTTCAGCTTTAGTCATGAAGATAGCGTACAGAAAATTACTTAACTTCTTATCGCTGATTGATAGTTTTGTAAATTGGTAGATCATCTCTTTTTAATTGCGGAAAGAAAAATATCTGCTAACCTGTTTAATCTCCCGCTTCTAGAACTAACCTCTTCTTCAGATTCTTGTGTACAGTCGAAAACTTGTGTGGCTGGAAGATATTTGTATTTAAAAGCCTCCAGGTAAACCTCATGGAGATTTGTGGGAACGTTCGAAAAATCCGCTACGACCTCGACAGGTAATTCAGTTCCAGTGCCTGCAATCTCAATACTTGTGGTTGTCCTGACAATGGGCTTTGTGTTTATAATAAGACTATTAGATGAATTAATTTCTATCATGATTTCTAAATTTAAATTTCTTCCTCGTCATCATCTTCGGAGGTCTCCCATTCCCTTGTAATGTAGATTCTATAAAGTTCTGCTGACGTATAATATGTGTAGTCGTCTCCAAATTGGGAGTACCACCTTGGATTCATATTATCATCAAATCCTGGTCTCACATCTTGTTCGAGAATCCACTCAGCAAAAGATTCCGCAGATTGCTGTTTAGCTCTGAGTACTTCTGCTTTTTGGAATGCTCTTCTAACATCTGCTTTTAATCTCAATTGTTCCCAATCCGAATCAGATAGAGCATCAATTAATATGTTTAGTGTTTCTTTGTTTACCTCTTTCATCTTCTAATATAAATCTTCGCTATAAAGTATCCGGCTTCCTCCTCTACTTCTGCTATTTAGTTGTTCAGCAGCTTCTGCAATCTCGTAACCCTCCTCTCTATCAACGAATCGGTTCTTATTGGTTAGAAATCCCTGCACCGACTCTCCGACTTCTGCAGGTACACTTCTTAATCCGGTGATTGCCACCACCTGATAAATGCAATTGCCATGTCTCCACCCGGAGATAACAACTCCACGATCAGTATTAACTGGTCTAAATCCTCTCCTATCCAGAATCTCTGTATTTTTCAACGGGAGATCCTTGTACCAGATAGCAGCACAAAGAATGTATTCCTGATCTATTTTTATTTTCACTGGTGCTCACTTAGAAGGTTAATCCAATCGGTTTCCTCTGACATGATTTCAAGAATAGCATTTGCTTTTGGAGCTTTATCCTTGATGGTGTAAAGAATCCCTTCAGTGTAAGAACTAGCTGTTCCATAGAGATCCTTGCCACACTTATATTTGGAACCAGATTCACCTAAGAAATAAAATGACTCTTCGTCTTCTTCAACTTTAACGATTCCGCTGTTCATTCTCCAGCTATCTCCACTGAGGTATCCACCCCTCCAGCTTCCGAAAACTTTGTAGTATGTTTTTCCCTCCGAAGTGATCTTAACAATCGACCACCTTTCTGGTGTTTCTGTAATTGCTCCGCTCATTTTATTTTTCTTTTTTGTAATCTTTAAACATCTCTTCCAGCTCCTCCTTCGTTTCCCATTTATAGTCTTCATTTAGAAATCTATCATAGGCACAGTTGTCAGGCCAACAGTCACAAATAAGACATTCACCGTTGTGGTCGAAATGACAAGGTATTTCTTTTTCTTTGGCAGACATCCTAATAATGTAAATCTATAAATAAAGCGTTGTCGTCTTTATACTTAACACAGCACCAAGCACGTACATATTGGTTCATGTCTTCCTCGGTCGGATCCTTAATATAGAGAGATGGATCTTCCATACCATACTCAGGTTCTTCGCCTCTTTTTCTCCTTTCTATTTCCTCTCTCATTTTATTGCTGAATGAGAGAGCATTATGATATGCTTCACCCTCCTTGAGGTAAACACCCCAGCCATTTTTTTCAAAGTAGACATCCTCGACTCTCTCGATTAAAACAGGTTGATCATCCTCTATTTCGGGATGATCGATTAGAAATTTTCTAAGTGCTCCTACCGTTAATCCGTGCATAGCTTGGATATCTTTCTTTTCAAGCTTGTTCATTCATTCAAGATTTTTGTCGTCTCTTATACACTCTAAAGCATCTAATTGTTTCTTTAGTGTTTCCTTCTCACGAAGCAAGAGCATAATTTCTTGCTCTGTGTGATTTAATCTTAACTTTGTGTCCTTGATTGCTACGTCAATTTTTTTCTGCTTCTCCATATCAAATTAAATAAAAAAAGATAGGTCCGAAGACCTATCTTTTAGATTGTTTCTTTTTATTTTTTATCCTCTTGGATTTTGTCTTGTCCGGAGGAAGCGTCAGCTTCTCTGTTTCTTATCTGGTTCAGAAGCTCCATTCCAAGTAATCCGCTTATTGGACCGTTGCCACCTTCGCTTCCTGAGATCAGGATTTCTGGAATAATCTTGATTCCATTTTTACCTATCTCCTCAGTAACTTTAAGTTTAGCAAAGTTGTCGTTGCCCATTGCCTGTACCTGTAATTGATAAGCTTCTGCTGTTGCTCTACCGATTTTCTCGATCTTGCTTGCTTCAGCCTCACCGGTAAGTTTAATCTGGGAAGCATCGGCTTCAGCCATTAGCTTTTTAGCTTTTGCCTGAGCACCAGCCTTAAGCTCCATCGCTTTGGCTTCACCTTCTGATTTCTTAACCTCTGCCTCGGCTTGTCTCTGTGAGATCTCTACCGATTGTTGAGCCTGTACCATTTGTCCCTGCATATCTGCAAGAGCTTTAGCTGACTCTAGGGTTTTACGTTGATCCTGAGCTTTCTTCTGAGTTTCGAAAGTAACCTCTTCCTCCTGAGCGATCTTACGATCGGTTAGGGTTTTCATAAGCTCTGCAGGAGGTGTAATGTCTCCAATTAGAGTATCTACAGCGTGTACGTTGTACTCGTCAAGAACTTTACTGATTGCATCTTTAGCAGCATTTTGTCTGGCTTGACGTGTGCTTAAGAAAGCAATAACATCTGAGTCCTGCGCAGAGTTACGGAAGTAGTTACCGATAGTTGGTTCAAGTACTTGGGAAACAAGGTTTGACATAGAACCAAAGCGAGCAATTACCTTAGGTGCTTCAGTAGAAGGAATGTGGATAATCTGCGATACGTCCAGATTGAACGGGAAACCGTCTTTAGAACGAACCGTGATTGTGCTTAAGTTCTTATCTAATGCGTGAGACTCCGTTCTTGCATTTGCCCAGTTCAAAACAAGATTAGTTGTTGGTACAACTTCAATCTTTTGTGTGTAAGGGTTGATTGCATATTTACCAGGATCCAATGGAGAGATCCAAACCCCTTTTTGTCCTTTCTTAACGATGTTACCGTGTTTGAATGTATCCCCCGTTTGGTCCTGACCCTCATCACCAACGTACGAGATAACAACACCAACGTGACCGATAGGAATTGAAGTCATTTCTTTTTTCTCTACCTCAATAGCCCAAGGGTTTAACGAATAGCTACCGGCCTGAATCACCTGAATCTGAAGACCTCTTTGTCCCCCATTCTCTAAGAAGGAATCAAAATCCTGGAAGTTATTGTGTCCTTCTACCAGAGAACCTGCGATGTTACCTTGATCTAAGGGGCGTCCGTCTAGAGTTGTAATGACACCGACCATTCCATCTTCAATGTATGTAATGTCAGCGTGGTATACATCGAAGAGTTGGGTGTTGATACGATATACCCCGTTGTTAAGATATCCGACCTGTTTACCTCTCTGACCTCCATTGGTTAAGAATGCACGGGTGTCTTGGAAATTATCGCACTCTACGTGTCTAGCTAAAATCGATCCGGTAGGTAGCGGAACACCGTCCTTTGCTGTTACCAAACCAAGTTTTCCCTTCTCAATAACTACAAGATCCTGCATTTCTATAGAGAATTGCCAAACCCAGAAAGCCCAATATAGACCAGGAGCTAAGGTGTCCGCCTGATAACCAGGCTCTCCGTTTAGAGCTATGATCTTACCATCAGGAAGGGATCGGTTAGCTCCGAAGAGTACGAATTTTTTGGTAACTAAACCAATTTTATCCTCTGGCACTATTACCATACCGAAGAAGAATCGAAGCGTGAACTTATAGAAGATCAACGATAAAACTGGTATGATTGTCCACCAGTAGTCAAAAATTAAAGCTGTGTTCATATATTATATTTTAAAAATTTATGCAAATTAATAGCCTGTTTACGGAATTAAAAAATTATTTCTCTCTCTTTAATCAAAGAAAATTCAAGGTTGTTTCTAATTTCAGAAAGAGTGATCTCGGAACCAAATTTTCCGTCGTGGTAGATTGTTTCTAATGCTCCAACATTTTCATGCTCCCAATCACATTTATCAACCAATTTTAAACCTTCCGGGTGATGAACAACGCTTAGTAAGCCAGTTGCAGATTTCTTAGTCCCATCATCAGTGATTGGGTCTTTGAAGATTTCTCTACGAACCATTTGATAATATGCCTCAGTATCAGGTGTACTCTCAACCAATTCTTTCATTTCAACATAAGTTGCTTTCATTGCAAATCCAAATGTATCGCGGGTATTGTACTGGTAAGTGAAAGATCCAACTCCAAGTACCACGTTTGTAGATGCGAATCCTTTTGCTTCTAATCTTCTACAGATTTCATCAGCTCTTTCGATTGTAATTGAATCTCCGTAAATTGCTCCGATGTGTGGGTCAAGAACTTTGTAACCTTGTTCGTTGATTGTTCCACCGAATACATCCCAAAGTAATTCGATAACACCTTTTCTTGAAGGTTTGACATCCGTACTTTCAACAATATATTCTTCATGTCTGTGATTGTGAGAACTCCCAGCGTCGTGGTATCTCTTACCATCTTCTAAACATAACCACTCGTCTAAATAATCCATCTGTGATTTTTTGAGTACAACTTTATCAGTACCACAAAGAATATCAACAGGATCACCGGAATCAGGTCGAATAACCAATTTACCATCACGAGCTAAAATTTCTTCTTTCAAAGTAACTACGTGTTCAGTACATACTTTCCATAAATCCCATGTATCAGATACAACCGATAAGATACCAGCAGGGTAAGTCTTAATCAATCTTCTGAATGTCTCAACCTCATCCTCTTTCCCTCCAGCACACATTACTGAGTGTTCTGTTGCTGGCACTGACGCTGCGACAAATCCTTCCGCTCCATAATACTTACGAGCTCCATAAATTGCAGGAAGAGAATCTGTTCCAGTAAAAGATGTTAGGTGTCCAAGACCGGAAGAAATTACAGCATCCACTGAATCCATACCTCTCATAGAGAAGTCGTGACCTTGCCACTGCACGAATGCTTTGTTTTCCTTGTCCGTTTTAAGAGCCCAATCAGTAAGTACTCTTTTGTATTGGTAAGCAATTGTTGCGGAGGTCATTGGCTTCCAAAGAAGATTCGAGATCAGGGTTTCCAAATAGTTGGTTACCCAGTAAAAGTTGGGATCCGTATTATAGATAGTCAAGACAGGAACCTTGATTGGCACTAAAGTTCCCTCTTTGATTGCTTTAACCTTAATAGGTAAATATCCAAGATCATGAAGGACTTCGAAGTGACTAACATCGTAATCTACTCCTAAATAAAGAGAAAGCTCTCTCTTAATTTCCGCACACACCTCATCTTTAGGCTGATCAAAGAAATCTTTTTGGAAGCTCTCATGGATCTGCTTCATGATAAGTTGTTGTCCAAAAGAAACAACATGATCGCATCCCTTAGGTGCATACTTGTTACTTCTTGGTGTAAAGTTAGAATACACCAGAGTTGTTCCCTCCGGGTATTGCTGATGGTGCCCTGTTTTATAACCGTCGGTTAGAAGGGCTGGATTTATTCCTTTCATATAACTTGAATTTACGATTTTACTTTTTATTCTTCTATCACTAGGTGTGGAATTCCTCCTTTAAGTTCGGACACATAGTTTTCCAGTTCCTCCGGGGTATCAAAAATTACAGATCTGGCAGATTTGTCATTCATGATTATTGTGCAGTGAGGCTTGTAATAGATTACGTTGTTCTCGATGTATTTTTCATTGCTCTCATAGTCTTCAACACTACACACAAATCTCTCCGGCCAAGTTGTTAAAACTGCATAATCTATTTTTTCATATTCCGGAAAAATCCAAAACTTCCAGCGGACTAGATTTTTGTAATTTTTTTTGATAAAGAGGTACGAACCATTGTATCTCTTTTTAGGGTAAACCAATACCCTTGTAAAGGCGTGATTAAATAATATCTCCATTTTTTTATTTTCTGTAGTTGATAAACTTTTTGCCACACATTTCCTCCAATTTCGAAATCCACTCCTTTGCTTCATCCATATTGTCAAAGGCTATTGTAGATCTTACCTTGTGATCAAGATCTACATGGACGGTAGCAGGATGCCAAACGCTCTTATCTGGATAAACATAGTATCCCATTTTTGTAAGCCAGCTTTCACTGACTGGAGTTGCATCAAAGCAACCACTTTCGTAACATTCTTGATAGCACCCATAATGATAAAAGCCTTCCGAGTTCCATCTGTTTCTCTTGATGAGACCAAAGAGAAATGTTTTTTGTTTCTTTGGTAGCCATTTGTAACTAGATAACTTCGGCTCGATTAATTCGATCCTGATGACTTTATCTACATCCAATTTACTGAAAGATTCCATTCTTTATTGTTTAGAGGATTTCTAATTTAGAATCCGAAATTAAAACTGTTTTACGGGGAAAAAAATTGATCTAGACGTTACCGTCAACTAAATCGTCTCCTGCATCCTTAAGATCTTCTCCTGCACTATTCAGAAGATTCTTGGTGGAATCAGCTTCTTCACCAGTTACTACATTAACAACATCCTTAACGACTGCCACTGGAGTTAGTGCTGTCTTTACTGTTGCGCTTACTAAGTTTGATAAAAATCCCATTTTGTATATTTTAATTAAAGTTTTTCTTTTATCTCCGATCTGGAGAATTTTGTTTTAGAAGTTTGTCTACCTTCCTTATCCCAAGTAGTTAGTTCGAATCTTTCCGAAAACAGCACGTCAAATACTGAAAAAAATCGGAACCAAAATATGGTTTTAATTGCTTTAAAGCTCATCTTCCTTCGATTGTATTGTTAAGTTAATTCCTATTCCTTCTGCTATTCTCGTTATCTCCGAAACGAGAGCCTCTAGCTGTTCATCGGTCATTTCAGCTTTAATAAGTATTGCCGTCATCTTATTCTGGTTTATTTGTTCCTATCATTATACCTACTAAAACACCACCTGAAAACATAATTATCGGGAACAAAAATATATCTATTGTCATTTTGTTCTGATTTAAATGTTTCGGTGTAATATAGATGCGCGAAAAAGTTTTGCTTTTAAGTTATCTCTCATTTGCTCATTTAGCTCATTTTTTTTAACCAGATTTTCACAATCCTTTTTGTTACCTTGATAGTAAATTGTTTCTTCATCTTCACTTACTACTTGGTATACATCATCATATGGATATAAGCTTACTATCTTCATATTATTTCAATTTAAAGGTTATACTTTTTAAAGTTCTCGTTATAGTCATCGTGTCTTTTTAATAGCCACTGAAGGAACTGATAAGCTAACCATCTAAATGGTAGTGAAATTATCATTAATGCTTTTCTCATCTTATTCCGATTTAAATGTTTCGGTGTAGTAATTTTCTGCTTCCTGTTTAGTAAAAGAAGTTAGCTTTTGAGCATCTTTCATTCTGTCATAATCTGACTTCTCAAAAAATTGAGCAATGATAAAAATCAAGGTAAATAAAAATAGTCCTGCCATTTTATTCTGATCCGAAGGTTAAAAATCTGATGCGTAAAAATACGCATCATTATATTTGTAAGTTACTTTCGAAGCATTTCCATTTTCAAAAACAACGGTTATTGTTCTTTTTGTTTTGGAGGTTATAATCCCTTTACCATTTCTCGGAGAGATTATTTTTTGACCAATCTTAACATCTTGTATTTTTTCCACCTTATTCTAATTAAACAGTTTTTTCTCCACCGACTAAGTTTTTCAGCAGATGGTTGCTACCTGCTAACAGCGCAATACATTTCATCTCATCAAATGAAACACTATTTCTTGCTTTTAATTCAGCATCTTTAAAATACTCTAAATGAAAACCAAAAGCCGATTTATCAGGTATTACCCTATATGTTTCGTTTGTTTTAGTATTATGATAATTAGTTACCCCATCATCATCTGTATAGATGTGACACCAATTATTTCCATTCAATAATTTTTCTCTTGTTTTTATCATCTTATTTTGATTTCGTTATAAACTTCTTCTAAGGTTCCTATTTTTAAGCTTCCTTGCTGACCTTCTCTAGCTGGATATTTTCTTTTACCATATAGACACCCTCATTGTGATTCACAAATCCTATCCTTATTTCATCTGAAAGTTCAGATTTAGATAATACGCTGTACGGCATCAGATGCTCTACTATTTTTTGAAACTGTTCTGAATCAACATCAAATTTTTCGTAGAATTCCTCTTCTAAATTTTCAATCTCATCATTTTCGAATTGCTCAGCTTTTCCCAGCATTTGAGCCATGAGAACTTCCAGGTCAAAATAGTTGACTCTAATCTTCTGTGGTATTTTCATCTTATTCTGATTTATTTAGTTCGTGTTTTTGTTGTAGTGATTGAATAAATTCATTTTCCATTTCTTTAGTTTGACCTCCCTTAACATAAGAATCTTTTTCACCTTGAAAATAAGCCAATCTAACTTCTTCCTCACTATAACCTCTCTGCTCCTTTTCTATTTCTTTGGCTTTGACTTGTAAAAACTCAATTTTATTAATTGGTATTAAAACGTAATCTGTACCATTTACATTTGTTGGGTTTTTATACTCTAATACTTGTTTTGCAAACCATTCTACTGCTGATTGTTTCATCTTATTCTGATTTAGTTAACCATTTATTGTAAAATTTTTCATCACCAATATTTTTAAAAAATTCTTCTTTTTGATATTCATACTCATTTTTACAATCAGTATGTACAAAATCTGCATCTCCAATATGAATATGTTTATCTTTATCCAGTATTTTTTTTTTACATTGAAAACATTTCATGTTATTCTGATTTAAAGGTTTCTTCGTAATATTTATCTGAATCACTTACAAAGCATCTATTTTCATTATTGAACATTTCTCCAATTTCTGCCCCTGCAATAAATGAATCCTTGATGTTTTTTTCATCCATTGCTTTGGCTTGTTCAAATTCTTTAAAATTATCCTCATAAAATGCAATTGCTTGAAATGCACCATGTTTCAAAGCAATTTGTTGCATTAACCATTCTACTGCTGTTTGTTTCATCTTATTCTGATTTATTTAGTTCGTGTTTTATTCAGCTTCGGTAAAAATAAAATTCTCATATTTTTGACCTAAGTATTCAAATCTATTCTCGTGGTTTAAATAGTAATTAAAACTATCAATCATACTCTTTACTTGAACCATAATAGTTTTTAAATTAGTAGACTTGCTAGTCAAGGCAAAGTTTAGAAAAGGTTTTGTGTCTGAGATGGACGGTTCGATGTACCATTCATCACCATATTCCCAATAACGTCTATCGATACAAGATTGTATAAATTTGAGGGGTTCTAACGAATCACACGTAAACCAAATACGATAAGGTTGATGATTGTGACCGCAACAAGATTCATTTGTTGTAACCCCCTTCATTGAATTAAGTGCATCACACAAGTCAACACATTCGGCATCCATGAACTCACGATCACCTTTGTAATTTAATGCAGATAAATTATCTAAAATTGTATCCGAATATTTTATTTTATTGCTTAACACCTTCATTTTATTCCGATTTAGAATCTAGTGCTTTTAATAAAGCATCCGAGTATCTAACTGCTTTAATTGCTACGTCATCAATGAACTGCTGTTCTCTTCTTAGCGAATCCTCCATCGATTCCGCATTTACATTTGGCTTTCCGTATGATTGATGGATATTAGCCAGCATTCCTTGCATTGCCATAGCTGCAAAGTGCTCACGGACAGTTAGCATTTGGTATTCCTTGTTTACTTTCTGATTTTCGGTGTTCATTTCTATTCTGATTTTAGGTTAGTCTCTAGACCATTCTATCTTTGGGCAGTACTTTTTATACTTTGCCTTGATGAATTCAATTATAATGCTTGTCTGTGGTTCGTAAGGAATATAGTCCGGATTTTTAACATAGTCCCCATTATGGTCCCAAATCCACTCTCTCCTTATGTGATTCCTTTTATCTTTAATCGTTTTTAAAAGGTGAACCACACCAAAGATTATAGAAACCATCAGAATCACTGCCCAAATAAAAATACCAAAAGCCTGAAGGTTTCCGATTACTGATTTTTCACCTAGAAATCCCCAAAAGAATATTGTAATAGGGGCTAAAGCGACAATTATAATCCCGAAAAAAACCCATAAGGCAAAACCTAAGATTAATCGGGAAAGAGAATTATCTGGTTTCTGCTTGGTTACAATAACAGGGAGTGTGAGAATAACGGTAGGTACCATCAATAGCCACATTAACACTAGCTTCCAAAAATATGGACATAGATTTTCCGGCATTCCTGATTCCATATAGAACCATCTGTATAAACGTGCTGATAAGCTGTTAAATTTTAATTTCATAGTTTAGTATTTAAGGTAAAAGAAAAAAAGAATTTTTAGAAACTCTTGCTCTGTGTATTCGTGTAACCAATGATCCTATTGCTTCGTCTAGAGATCCATAAAAAGGAACGTTATATCTACTGCAGACAATCTCGACGTTTCCTTTTCTCCAGAATCCATCAGGACAGCAAACAATCATCCTTCCACTATTTGCAAACTTTCCAAGCTCCAATAGAGATATCGGAGACTTTGTGTCGGGCAAGAAATTCAGGAAGATAATATCAGCCATTTCTAATGCTGACAATTCCCAATTCACCTGGTAATTGAATTCAGGATTTGTTTCTCTTTGCTCCCATGAGGAATCCCATGATTCTCTTCGGGGATTAAACAGGACAATATCCTCATGATCTAAAGTTTCCTTCAGTTTGGCTTCAAGTTTAGCTTGCCAATCCTCAGCAGATCCCATTTCGATCGAGCCAGCCAAAAATACCGAGACATCATTGGATCTTACTGATTGGTTTTCGGTTGTAGGTTTGATTACTTTCATTATTGTTTAGGTTTATAGATTACAACTGTTACTTTACAGTCTCTGAGTCCGTAACGAATAATCTCTTTGATTCTATTCCAATTACCTCCTCCTAGTCCTGCACCTATCATCGGAAGTCCAATGTGCTTTCCTCTAAACAACTCGTTCATCTTTCTGACACAAATAGTGAAAGCATCATAATCAAAAGGTGCTGCGTGACCATCTGCATGGTTTCTACCGTAATTATATTGAGTGTAGGCATTAACAACAGTTAGTTCGTGTTCATTGCGATTATTCTTGGCATCTTCCAGGTTCCAGATTGCAAATTCTCCAATTACGAAAGTCTGGTAATCTATGTTACCGAGCTTTTCAATTGTCGGTCCCCACACTTCCATTTCAAATCGATCACATCCGAAAGCTTTTGCCATTTGTGGAGCAATGCCAGCTCCCATTGTGCTCATGCAATTGCATCCGTGTGCTATCACATCAAACATTCTCTGTTTTGCCAACTCGATTAAATCTCCTTCAATCTCGTTGTATCCTGTTTCTATTGCTGTTTGCTCCATTACTTTGTTAGAAGATAATAGGTTAAAAATAATTGAGTGTAGTGAAGCACCTGATCAAATCCGATAACCGTAAATGCTCCAAAGTTTGGTATAGGACTTCCGTAGTGCTTATTAGCAAATCTCTTGGAAACGATCTTACTCGTGAAATAGTCAGTGACTGTATGAAGCACAAATGTTATCAGGACAAAAAGACTGAGCACTCCCGGTTCTAAATTGATAGCTCCGGTCGCTTTAGCAAGTGATCCGACGATTAGCCATATTGCGGAGTACGTGTAGGTGTGCTTCAGAAGGGGTTTTAGATCCTTGCTTTTATTCTCTGCCCATACCTCATCTTGAAAAACGAAATCAGCTACCCAATGGATTAGTACGATTGATAAAATTACTGCTAATGACATATTAGAATACATTTAATTGTTTAATTTTTTTAAACCTTTTGCGATACATTCCTGTAAATTGGTTCCGCCATTGTAAAATCTCATAACAAATGAAATGGTTCCATCAGGGTTGGGTGTCATCTCATAGATGTCGTCATCGTCATCCAGGTCTTTATGGTCAAAGGATTCCCATATTTCATCGTTTGAGAAAAAGATTTTTTTGTAAAAGTCCAAATGGTAAAGTAGTGTTTCTTTCCAAGAATCATATAACTCAGGTAACATGCTTGGGACTCCCATATCTTCACATTTTTCTCTACACCAATCCTCAACTGACTGTCCTTCATTTCTTTGTACCTTACGTAGCTTACCTACGTGTGATTCCATATTACTCATTAGAATACGTTTAATTGTTTTACTTTTTCCTTCATTTCTCTTTCGATGTCAGTGTCTTCTGGATCTTTTAAAATGTCCTCTACCGAATTTGTACAATAGATACCATTAAAATATTTTCCTAATTCAGCAAAGCCTGAACTGAAAATACCATGCGTTACCACTAAATAAATTTCAGCGGTTGGCCGGCTATCTTTAATTGCTTTGGCTAATTCAATAAATGTTCTACCACCATCACAAATATCATCTACGATAACATATCTTAAATTGTTATGCTGATCTAACGTTGGAATTTCAGTATGTAAAATCTGACCCGTTTTTAAGTCACGAACTTTAGTTGCTGTAATTATTTTTTCAATGCTAAATGATTTAGCAACATCAAATACTTTTTTATAAGCACCTGCATCTGGCGAAACTAGGACAATGTCAGGATTCTTCAGCCAGTCGTATTTGTACCATCCTTCGAAAGAAATATCATCCGAAGTTTTTCTCCAATCTTCAAGTAGAATTTCTTTTAAAGCGAAATTGACTAAATTGGAATTGTTGACCTTTTTGAAATTGTTGATGCAAGCCTCAAGAACATCAGAATGTGGATCAAGTATTGTTACACTTGAATAACCCTGAGAATTGATAATCGGTGCAATCACTGTCTTAATATAATTGATTCCACCCTCGGAGAATTTTCGGTCACTTCTAGCGCCAACGCAATAGGGGATATAAAGACTGATGTCATTCACACCGGCTTCTCTAAGGGCTTGAGTTGCACAAATGATAATTTCCAAATCTAGGAAATTATTTAGTCTTGACTTTATTTTGATTTCCCTATTCTTTAGTGAATCGAATGTGTCGTATCCATCCTCGATCAGTCTTAATGATTGCTGACCGTCCGGGAACCTACTTATCTCATATTTAAACGAGAGTTTGTCCTTCGGGTTTACCAGATTTAGTATTTCTGCCATTTTTCGATTTTACAATTGTTTTAGTTCCTTTGTATTAGATAAAGATATAAAAAAAATTTCGTTAGAAAATCATATTGGATTGAAATTTAGGATAAATCCTAGAAATTCTAGGATTTATCCCAGAATTTCTAGTAGATCTACTAGAGCAATTCAGAAATGACTTCTAACGAAACAAAAGTACTTTTGATGTACGGAGATTAAAAATCCTAATTTGGATTTATATCATGGACGATTACCCATGTGCCCTCTTTTAAATCATCCTGACATTCTATTACTCTGACCATTTTCTCACTATGGAAAACTATTACCTTCTCTATAGATTCGTCTCCTGTGAAATTCATATCTCCCTTAATATCAACAACTATACCTTCTCCCTCTCTTAATATTAGAGAAAGTGCATTAGAAAATATAAGAGACGAGTTTAACCAGTCTTTTGGATCATCTACATGATCTGGATCGTTCGGATTTGTGTAATTCATTTTTATTTGTTTATTTGTTCGGATGAGATTATCTTCTATATTTTTCAGAAAACTCCTCGTCCTCATCGGGTGGGAGTTCTGTTATTATGTGTCGGGAAATCCATGAGGATATCGCTTGCTTTATTCTTCTAATGAAACCCATAGCTAATTGGATTAATCCCACCATCCTCTCATGCCTGATCCATCAAACCAGTTTTCCCATTCACCATTCTCCTTTTCGAAATCATCTGCCTCTCCGGATTTGACTTTCTTATAGAAAGTCCTAAATTCAACCATGTCCTGACCCCTTATGATCGTCCAGAGTTCATTCCATTCAGATTCCTCTAACTCTCTGGTTCTATCATAGACTTTCCTTTTGTGCTCCTTCTCTTCAGGGGTGTCATTATCCGCCATTACATAATAATCTGGATTATTCTCGTCCTTTTCAAACAGTGGCTTTTTGTAATCTATTTCACCAAGTTCTGCCTCTGCCATCTCTAAGTATAAGTCCTCGTTATAGTTTCTTATTAGATCAGCTGCTCTTCTCATTGCTGCAACTTTTTTTAGCCTACTAGAATCAACCTCAAGTCCATATTTTTCGGTCTTGTCTGCCATGTCTCTGAGTGAGGTTTCTAAAAAATTAAGAGAAAAATGGTGATCCCACCATCGATCATTCCATAATGCTTTTCTATATTTAATTATGTTTCTCATGAAGCCGGGTATTCCTCTTCTGAAAAAATCATAGATTTTATACCACCATGTATTATGTCTTCTAAGTACTTTTAGACTTTTTGCGAAGGTGTCTGCAAATTTTATTTCCATATAACTCCTACTTTAGTTACCAGACTTTGTTTCACAAAAAAAGCCGTCATCTCTGACGGCTTCCTAGTATTTAGTTTAAGTGGTTTATTCTTCGTAAGAATCGTCATCGAATCCTTCTCCTAAATTATACTCATCATCTTCGTTGTATTGCTCCTCTTCTTCCTCTTCTTCCTCGTCCTCGCTATCGTCGTCATCCTCTTCCTCTTCTTCCTCTCCTCCTGTAGACTCTTCCTCGTCGTCTTCTACTTCTACCTCATCGTTATTCCCTTCGATATCAACAACAACATTTTCTGGCTCTTCTTCGTGAGAATCGTGCCCTCCTTGTTCCATTTCGTTTCTTGCCCACTCTGCTACTTCTTGAATATCATCCTTAGAAGTTGCAATGTGATCGCAAGCCCAATCGTGTCCATTTTTTAGTAGCTCGTCGACTTGAGCAGGGTCCATGTTTAGGATTTCCTCTATGTAATGCTTGATGGAGATTAAGTTTTGAAAAAACATATAGTGTTGGTGACCTCCTTCGTGATCTTCGTGCTCATATTCGCGACCTTCGTTACGAGCAGTTTTTGGGCTGTGAGACTTATCAGTCATTTTACCCGCTTTAGTTTTGAATTGATCAAATGTAACTATTCTTGACATTTCGTTTCTTTTTTTTATTATATATCCTTTTTAATTATTGTTCCCGTCATTTTATTTCGTAACTAGAAAATGAAGTTTTCTCCGGTTTCACATTCGGGAAATAGTATTTTATGGTTTTTTTAGATTTTACTAAATAGATTGTTTTATAATATCCGTCTGGTACTGTAGCTCCGCTAGGTAGTTTAATTGACTTTTTACTAAAAACTGCCTCTACCGTAACAACTACGTCCTCCTTAAGTGCCAAAGTTCTTTCGTGTTCTTCTAGCATTCTCCACGCACCTCTGTTTAAATACTGGTTCTGTAAAGAGCAGTTTAGATAACTAAATGTTTTAAAGAGCATCTCTTTAGTACAGTTGAAATCAGCTGCTGGTGCCATATGACCCTTGTCATACACATTACTCACATAATCCAGATTATCGGATGTTTTTATTGAGTCATTAACGTAAAAATCCATACCACTCCTGGATGCCTTCCCGCTTGGACATAAAACAGTATACTTAACTGTCCTTGGTTGTTCTAAAACCTCACTGTAAATAACCTCATATATTTCCGTTTTAACAAAAACGGAGTCCCTTAGCTTTGATTGTGAGAATACAGATAAGGGAAAAATGAGGAGCGATAAAAATAAAAATCCTCTCATGCTCCTATATATCCCTGCCTACCAGCCTATTTTTTCTATTTCAGCTATAACATGGGAGGGAGAAATGTTCTTGGTGCACTCAAACTGAAGAGGGGTATCTCTAAATTCCGGACACCACATCCAATCACCAGGATCAAATTGGTAATCCTTAGTTTTATTGAAACATGAATTACAAACCCCGGAATTGTGGATCCTTAGACAATCTATGCTAAATTCGTTGCTGGGCTCAGTAACCCCTGATATCATGACCACTCTTTTTCCTAGGGCGTGAGCTAGCCAGGAAAGACCGCTAGATAGGCCTATAAAATATTCACACCCACTAATTATCTCTATCATTCTATTGAGATCTCCGCCGGTAAGATTTAAGCAGTTGTCCGGAACGGTGTTCCAATTTCCCTCCACCCCGAATGATGAATGTCTATCTATACACACCGGAGTTAAACCTTTAGCTTTTAGTTTTTTACATAATTCACTCCAAGAATTTTCATAGTTCCAATGCTTGGCCTGTGTAGTGCTGTGCATCGAAAAACAAACATATTTCACTTTAGGTAAACCCTTGGCTTTTCTCCTGTTTATTTTAGGTCTCAACTCCCCACACTCTAATCCTAATTGATATTCAATTCCTTTCTGTAATGGCATTTCAAAAATGTAATCTGCAGAAATGTAATTGTTGTACTGGTGGAGATCCTCGCTATCTACAAAATTAACCCACTCATAAACCCCTTCAAACAAGGATCTATGTGATAGAATGACATCTATTACCTCACCTCTCATCTTACCGTATTCATTAGCGTAGGGTATAAACGCAATATTATCACCCAACGATCCGGAGAACATTCTTATTAGTGTCCGGCTTTGAATCTTCTTCTTCTCAGTAAAGAAATCTAATATCTGAATAATATTAAGCTTCCGATAGTACAAATCATGTGATCCAGAGCAACCGAAAAAATGTTCGGTGGATTCACCCTCCGTCGAAAGGATACATCCAGTTTCTTTTTCGAATCTGGAAAGTATTGCACTCTGTTCAGGCTGGATCCCTCCTGTAATTAAAACGTGATTCCCGTTTAAATCCATTGACTTGCTGAACAATTCAAGATCTCCCATTTTAAAAGAAACCTTCCAATCTATGAACTGATCCATAATATCGCTGTGCATTATCCATGACTTAGACGATTTAGAGAAGTTTGTTTTGTGGATTATTCGGTCGGTTTTTCTATCTATGAGAGAGACTGAGACTACACTTGGCGTGTTTATTGATTTATAAACGTAAATAGGACCGTTAAAAGAGCAATCGAACCCAGGTCCATCGGATAACATATTCTTTCTAATAGGAGTGCTATACGAGCTTAAAATGAGCTCCTTTTGGTCTATTCCGCAATACTTAGTGTAGTCCATTAGCATTTTGGAAACAATAACCTCCCAAGATATGGATTCCCTAATTTCTTTACATTCTAAGACAAATTGCGGGTAGTTTTTTACCACCTTTTTAATTCCTGATGTAAGATCGTTGCTGTTTATAGATAGATCGGTTTCCAGAGGGATTTTGAGAGTGCCCATCATTTCGGACTCCGATGTACCAACAACTGGTATTCCTAATGCTACCATCTCAGTAACTGTTAGATTTGGATGTCCAGCTTCTAGCATGGATGGATTTAGAAATATATGATGTTTCGATATTTCATTGAGTGACTGCTCATAATCCAATCCGTATTTAACAGTCAATTTTTCGTACTCGGGGATAGCTTCTAATAGATCAGAATTATCCTTCGGACATATTATTGTTATAGGCAGATCTAGATCCCTAGCGGATTCTATTCCATACTTGAAGCCCTTTCTATCATACATTTTATCTCCGCCCAACCCATTGTTAGCCATCATCAGCAGGGATGCTTCACCGGATTTTACTGATAGTGATCTATCCGAAAAAACATAATCATCCAGGTTGGCACCGTGACTCAAGTATCTTATATTATCTCCACCACCAAAATAATCTACCAGATATTTAGCGTGTACAAAACTTAATACTGATCCCTTTATTGCCTCCAGGTTTTCTAAATAGACAAAAGAGTCCTTACCGTAATGATATGCGTGGTGGTCGTGATGGGAGAAAATGTATGGGATTCCTCTTGATTTTAAATCTAGGGCAAGATTGGCCATGTGAACGTGAACAACGTCCCACTCCTCCGGGTTAACCTCCCCCGAATAAAGTATTTCAACATGGTGGCCTAAAGATCTAAGAACATTGGTGTATTCCCAGATTATTTTTTCTACCGCTCCCCAGCCATTAGGAGGGATCGGTATTACTCCTGGTGTTATCTGTGCTATTCTCATTTTCTAGTTGCAAAAATAGTTCCTCTATCGTTATTCTGATCTACAGCATACCTGGTATCATCGTCTCTTAAATCTACTTCAAATCCCGCGGAGATTATTTTATCGATTAAGCTTGATGCTCTTCCTCTGTTATTATGAAACTCTATTAGTAAATGCTTGAATTTTCTAAGATCCTCTTTAGTAACAACGCTAAATATATCATACTCAGCACCCTCAACATCAACCTTAAGTAGATCGATCTCCTCCAAATTATGCTTTTTGAGAAGGCCTAGAAGGGATATGGTTTCTACGTCCTCGTATTCGGAGTAGCTATCACCGGTTCCTTCGAAACTAGAAATCAGGGTGTTCTCAGGATTAACTAGCAAGCGAATCTTATCTGAATCGGAAGAGCTAACCGCTAATTTCTCCAGAATGACATTTTCTTTGCTCCCGTGCATATTCTCAAATGCTTCGCAAGCTTTGCTGTTGGGTTCAACCGAAACCACCTTAGTGTCACTACCAAATCTATCCAGTATCCATTCAGTAAAAAGTCCAACGTTAGCCCCAATATCGATTGCGGTGTTCACCCTTGTACCAGCAAAAAACTGATTGTATATTCCATCAACGAAAAATTGGGTGTAGTTTACGAAAATTGGATCGAAGTTAATAGGTCCAGGCGAGACTATTCTTTTCTTTATTATTGGTTTTTTTCCCAGATCAATAATTTGTGATTCTTCAAGATCTCCCGAGATTTTATTATAAAATTCCAATAGAAACCCGCTGAAGTTATTATCCTCTTGAAAATCGAAGTATGGTTTGGGAATAGGTATAGCCCACCATTCAGCTCCGGCTTTATCGGGGATTACATCGAAAGAAAAAATACAGGTGTTCGAATCCTTATCCTTAATCGAAACTTTAAATTCCCCCAATCCATTAACAGTTGGCGATATAATTATTTTGTTTTCTTCCGGTTCAAACCTTACTGTAAATCTGTGATTGATGGTTTCCATTTTGCCTAATATTTTTAAAATTTTGTTTGCATTATAACTTATAGATTCGTCCATAAAATGAACTAGGTCAGATTCCTGATACATGTCGCAATAGACCGGGGTATTTTTCATAAGGAGTGGAGCTTTCCATGAAACTGCTTCTTTGAGAACTAATGGGCTCGTTTCCTTGTCATTGAATCCTTCTATCGAGGGAAATATAATTAAATCAGCTGCCTCATAAAATGTATTTACATCGTCACGCTCACCCCATATCTTACAGTTAGGTGGTAAGTTTTTCGTGATAGGCTCCCAATACCATTTGAAATTATCAGCAAGTGTACCGATGAAGTGAAATGATATATCCGGGAGAAGTCTAGCAAGATCGATAGTTTCTCTTTGGTTTTTTCTTGGAGTAAATATTCCAATCTGGACTACGTGCTTTCTGTCAGGATCCAGTCCTAGTCTTTTTTTAGCTGTATCGACGTTTCGCTTATTTTTTTCCGGTAATTCGTGCTCTATGACTTCCATTGGCACTGTGAGACCCCGTAGAAGCTTAACCTGCCAAGGACTAACAACAATAAACTTATCAGGTAAAAACCTTTTCTCTTCCGGTTGGATTGAAGAGTCATGAAACGTTTCCAGTATTCTGTATTTTCTATCCTCCGAAAATATGTCAACTAGGATCTCATCAGGAACAAAATGTTCACATGGTTCTTCGAAGTGAATCACATCCGGTTCAAATGCTCTTATGAAATCTAGTAACTTCCTTTTTTTGGTTCCCCAAGTGATAATTTTATTCTCACCAATGGATGATTCTATTCTTTTCCTAATGGTGTTATATGATTTTTCGTGGGACTTTTCGAAAATCCAAATATCGCACGAGTCTTTTATTTTCTGTATCTTATTATTTAGATACTCTGGCATTCCCCCTGTAGAAAGATGGGGCACGATAAAAAATACTCTCACTCTGTAAAATTTTAAGTTATATGAGGAATTTAGAAAATAGTTCTCTAAAAAAAGGAAAGAGCCTCAAACTTTTAATTTAGCTTAATTTCTCCCCACATGATGGGCAGAATTTCCAGCCTTTTTTCTTTATTCTGGTTCCGCACTCTGTGCAGTACTCTCTGATCTCTTTAATCTCAACCGGTTTAGTTGATCTCGGAAGTATCCGGTATTCAGAATTAAAAGAGCAAAACCACGAATAAGTCCCGTGGTCTTGATCGAAGCTCTGAGAGGAATCCTTACCCGTTTCAACCCGACCAGTTTCCAGAGAACCTGCATTTTGTGTTTTAATCTCTCCAGAGAAGGAAGTTAATTTAACACTGCTATCACCTGAAATCGAAGAAGTAATACCTGATGTAGTTGTGAAGAGAGTATTAACTGTAGATCCACCAAAACTAATATAGTCATTATTGGAGGTGTTCTGGGTAGTCCAGGTTGGGTAAGTCGTGATACTTGGATACGTAATTGTCCCGGTATTACTAGAAAGTAACCAATTAGAATTTATACTTTCTTCGTAGAATTCAACCTTTACTGAACCGTTGTTTTTTATTGCCTCCGCTACCTCTTCGGTATTCTCAACCTCATAGGTGGAGAAGACCAATTTTTTCTTGACATCAATGTGTCTATCGAGAAAGTATCTCTGACCTGGCTTTAGAACCAGACCAGCAGAAGACATCAATTTCCCATTGACATAAATCTTAGCAAGATATTTATTGGGTGTTGGATTGTAGAGCTCAATTTGAAACTCCTGATCGTCATCTAGATAAACTAGATCGTTGTTTGTGCCGTATAATTTTTGTCGATTGTTGGATACGGCGATCCATGCTTGTGGTTTTGGTGAACCGTGTTCACCCACTTTGTTGTTTTTCATATTACCTTTTCTTTTTTTTAATATCTCCTCGTTGCTCTCTGAACAACTCTAAGGCCTCTTTGACCCGAGACAGTAATAAGCTTGAAAGGCTCTTTCCTTAAAAATTATATATCCGATTGGTAATTGTGTTTCAATTTACCAGAAATCTTCGGGATCTATGTCATTAGAATATCCATAATCGGAATCTCCCTTATCCCAATCTTCCTCCTCTCCATATGTTCCTCTGTCGTGTTCTTTAGTTACAGACTCCCATTCATCGCCATTTTTAAACCAGACATAAGACATGTCCGGGTAATCCGATGACCATTCTATTTTTGAATCACTATCCCATCCGCCAGGAATGAGCGAATCAACGACTCCAATAAAATCCTCGATCTCACCAAGTTTATCGGTTTCAAATTCTATGTCTTCGCTGTAGATCTCTACGTGGTTGCTAAAATTCATTGAGAGAAGACCAGAAAGTATTGAACAAACGTCGAAGAAATCTTCATTTGAATCAATGGAGTTTTCTATTTTTTTAAGATCTTCCTGTGGGAATTTCTTTTTTGAGATTAGGTCTAGACTTAAATAATAACCTGACTTCATTAGAATTATTTTTTAGATCTATATACCAAAAAAAATTCTAATATATTTTACCTTCCGTATCTATACCTATGTACGCATCCAATTTTTTTAGATCCGGTTTCATACTTCCAGGAAATTCAGAATACTTGTAGCTTCTTAAAACACCGTGGATTTCTAGATCACCGTGTATGAACTCCCTCATTTTATTGGAATCCAGGATATCAACTATACCATCTTCCAGATCATAGATAACAAAAATGTGATTACATATTTCCTCCTCCGAATTTACCCTGACGTATTCGTTGTGTCTGGAAGAGTAAAGGAGACATCCCTCAGAGTTTAATAAACAAAAATCACCTTTTTTCATTTTCTATATCTGTTTAAAGAACTGGATGTTACGTAATTGTATTTGGCTAGTCCTATGAAATCTTTTAGATTTCTGGCGTTAGAGTAACTCATAGCAGAAGAAAGGTAGCTTCTGAAATTATCAACCCATCCCTCCAGTGTGTACTCTACCGGATGTATTCTGTTAACACCCTCACTTGTTTTAAGTACAGTCTTGCCCATCGATTTTTGAGCTTCTTTTGTGCTCATTCCTCTAAAACTTTTGACCATCTTAGTTCCATTCTCGAAAAGCTCCTTTGTTTTTTCTGAATACTGATCTACAGTTTCCCTAGTTATAGATTCGTCCATAAATGTTTCACCGGAGCTCTCCAATGCTCTATTAAATATAGAACCCAGCATTACATAATCAGCTCCAAGAGCCAATGCTTTTATTACATCGGCGTAGCTTTTAAATCCTCCGTCAGCTACTATCTTTGCTGGATTTTTACTTAGACAACTTTCAATGTAGCACTCCTTGACCAAAGATCCCATCGGGTACCCAACTCCGGTTTGAACCGTAGTTAAACATCCTCCGCCGTTTCCGATTCCTACTCTCACATAATCCGCTCCAGCATCGGAGAGGTCCGAATATGTTTTAGGATTAGCCACGTTACCAACCATTAAAATTAGTCTGTCACCGTAGATCTCCTTAGATCTTCTGATTGAATCGAGAAGTTTTTGCATATGACCGTTAGCTATATCTATAAGTACGTATAGCTTGTCCTCCTGTTCAAATCTGTTCTCATCTAAAAATAGAACGTTAAAACCCTCCAGACCTAGTGAGAGAAACTCATTAAAATCCGATCCTAAATAATCATAATGATTATTCATAGTTCTAGGCTTTACAACCCTTATCCCATTCTTTTGGAAGATCTCAACATTAGAAGAGCTAACAACAGTATCCATAGGAGCGGTAAAAAGGGGGAGGTATCCATCATCATAGGTAACAGTAACCTCGCTTCGTGAAGATATAGTACTGACTATAGCAGGTTGAATTAAGATGTCATCAAAATCAAATTTGGCGTCGTTTCTGGTCATTTCACTAGTGGTTTTATTCTTCGGTGGATCCGTTTATCTTGTTGAGAAGCTCCTCCTCTTTCTTCTGAATTTCGTCAAGTTCAGCTCTTCTTTCATCCGGCATTCTTCTTGCAAAGATTTTAAATGTTCTTCTCCCATCATTGGACTTAAAAATTATATTGCTCCCGCTATCGGCTTTGAGCATAAAAGAAAGATCTCCCGGATCGTCTTTACTGTTGCTCCAGGCAATAACTACTGGCTCGTCCTCATCGAACTGAAATACCCATTCAGCACGGTCAAATTTCTCGATTCCCAATATTTTTAATTCCTCGTTTTCTGACATGACAGATTCTTTTTCAAATTCTTGTGATTCCATTTTTATTATTTTATAAAGTTTAAGCAAAAAGTTTTTCGGTGATGTTTAGTCAATCCCAGTTTTTTTATTTCATTAATGTGATCTGCTGTCCCATATCCAACGTTGGTATCCCATTTATAGGAAGGATGATCTAATCCAATTTGTCTCATTAACTTATCCCGGTGTACCTTTGCTAAAATAGATGCCGCAGATATTGAGTGTATCTTTGAATCTCCCTTTATCACGCACTCATAAGGTATACCGTTATGACCAGGGAATCTATCGCCGTCTACATAAAGAAAATCAGGTCTTCTAGAACAGGCATCTATAGCTCTTTTCATAGCCAAAAATGTTGCTTGCAAAATGTTCATCTGGTCTATCTCCTGTGGTGAACTTGCTCCTATGCCCCAAGAAATGGCATTAGCTTTTATTATGGCTTCGACCTCTTCTCTTCTCTTTTGACTTTTAATTAACTTACTGTCCTTTATGCGGGGATCATAAAATCCTTCAGGTAGAATTACTGCTGCAGCTACAACCGGGCCCGAGAGGCATCCACGGCC
>JACCDP010088120.1_pt1 | contig 104009 bp, 98 predicted proteins | sample 7445841 | NCBI WGS metagenome assembly JACCDP01 (sample SAMN15323441, study PRJNA562643) | freshwater metagenome | isolation source: river surface water | place: USA:Blue River Watershed | collected 2017-08-17
CACAGAGGGCTTGAGCAAAGGGGCTGGGGTCGGCACGCTGGAGGGCGCAGGCGTCGCGGGGGAAGCTGCCTTGGACGCAGGCTTGGTGCCTGCCCCCTTGACGGCAGGTTGAGGAGTCGATTTGGCAACGGGTTTGGCGACTGGCTTGACAGGAGCCCCCTTGGCCTTGGCCAAAGATGCAGAAGGTTTCGCAGCCGATTTGAGAGGGGCGGCCTTTTGAGGGGCAGACTTTTTGGCAACCGATTGGGAGGCAGGGGACTTTTTGGCAGCTGATTTTGGGGCAGGCGCTTTGGCGGCTGGGGCCTTCTTCACCACCGCCTTGGAAGCTGCCGGTTTGACTGGCTTGGCTTTGGCGGCAACGGTTTTCGCAACTGACTTGGGGGCCTTGGACGGCACGACAGCCTTTTTAGCGGTTGTTGGAGCCAATTTTTTCACCGCCTTTTTGGCGGCGGTTCGGCTTGTTGCAACCACAGGCTTGGATGCGGTCTTGGCTTTGGCGCTGACTTTCACGTGCTGTCTCCTCACGTTTCAGGCGCTCCACCATCACGGCGAAGCAGGAACCACCGCGTCAGCATTGGCACGGCGACCGCGGATTTTACTCAGTTCAAGCACTGTTCCAGGCCTTGGAGGAAAATATCTTTGGGCAATTCGATGCCGATGAACACCATTTTGCTCATCCGCTCCTCCTGTGGGGCCCATTCAGGACCCAAATCGCTGCCCATGAGCTGGTGCACCCCCTGAAAAATGACTTTCCGGTCAGTACCCTTCATGTTCAGAACACCCTTGTAGCGCAACATCCGGGGCCCATAGACATTGACCATCGCCCCCAAAAAGTCTTCCAACTTGGCCGGATCAAAAGGTCGGGCTGCCTTGAAAACAAAACTCTTCACGTCATCGTCGTGATGGTGGTGATGGCCATGACCATGATCGTGTTGGTGCGAAGGGTGATCGCAGTGCTCGCCGTGTTCATGATCGTGGTCATGATCGTGCTGATGCGAAGGGTGATCGCAGTGCTCGCCATGGTGTTCATGGTCGTGCCCGTCCGACAAAAAATCGGGATCGATGTCGAGCTTGGCGTTCAGGTTAAAGCCTCGCAAATCAAACACCTCGGCAATCGACACCTCGCCGAAATGCACCGATCTTTGGGGCGCGCGAGGATTCATGTGCTTGAGGCGGTGCTGCAAGGCATCCAGTTCGGCAGAGCTCACCAGATCGGCTTTGGAGATGAAAATCTGATCGGCAAAACCGACCTGACGGCGGGCTTCCTGCCGATCGTTCAATTGTTGGGCGGCATGCTTGGCATCGACCAGCGTCAGGATGGAGTCCAGCAAAAAGCTCTCGGCCACCTCGTCGTCCATGAAAAAAGTCTGTGCCACGGGACCCGGATCGGCCAAGCCCGTGGTTTCGATGACCACACGGTCAAAGTCGAGTTCACCCTTGCGCTTTTTGGCCGCCAGATCCTGCAAAGTCGTGCGCAAATCCTCACGGATGGTGCAGCACACACAACCGTTGCTCATCTGGATGATCTGCTCTTTGGTCTCGGTGACCAGGATGTCGTTGTCGATGTTTTCTTCGCCAAACTCATTTTCAATGACGGCGATCTTTTGGCCATGGGCCTCGGACAAAACACGCTTGAGCAAAGTCGTCTTGCCCGAGCCCAAAAAACCGGTGAGGATGGTGGCAGGTATCAGCATCCTGACATTGTAGTTTCCAGAGCCCCGCCGCACTTAATTGGGGTCTGACCCCAATTAATGGTTGCTTTCTTGCCACAGTGCAGAAATTGGGGTCAGACCCCAATTATTTTTTGACGACAACCAGCCCCTTGAGGTACTCACCCTCGGGAAACTGGATGGTCATGGGGTGGTCTGGCGCGCCTTGCATGCGCTCGCAGATGTAGCCATCTACCCCTGAGTCGGTACCGGCCGAGGCGACGATCTTGTGAAACAACTCGGCGCCGATACCGCCAGAGCAGCTGTAAGTGAACAGAACGCCACCCGGCTCGAGGATTTTGAATGCCAATCGGTTGATGTCTTTGTAAGCGCGCGCAGCGCGCTCGGCATGGGCGGCCGTGGGGGCGAATTTGGGCGGGTCGAGGACGATGGCGTCGAAGCTTCGCCCCTCCTGGTGGAAGCGGCGCAAGCTCTGGTTGACGTCGGCGTCCAGGAATTCTGCCTGATCGGGCTGAAAGCCATTCAGGGCCACGTTGTCCCGGGCACGGGCAATGGCCGGGCCTGAGGAGTCAATGGACGTGACTTGTCCGCCCTGAGCCAACGTCCCTGCCCGGCGCATGCCTTGCAAGGCGGCAATGGTGAAACCGCCGGTGTAGCAATAGCAATTGAGCACTCGCATGAAGCGCAAACGTTCGGCATATTGGGCGAATTTGTGCCGGCTGTCGCGCTGATCGAGGTAAAAGCCGGTCTTGTGACCTTCGGCAATATCCAGCGTCAGCTTCCAGTCGTGCTCCTTGAGTTCAATTTGGGTGTGCCCCACGTCGCCAGCGGGCTGTCTGAGCCAGCCGGTGGCAGGCTGCAAGCCCTCCAGTCCACGCACACCGGAATCGGACCGCTCGTACAACCGGGTGGCGCCACTGATCTCGGTCAGCAAATCGGCCAGGGTGTCTTTCCATCGTTCGGTGCCGCTGGACAAGAATTGGGCCACCAGGGTGTCAGCGTAGCGATCCACGATCAGACCCGGCAATCCGTCGGCTTCCCCATGAACCAGTCGCATCCCGTTGCTGCGGATGTCAAAGCGTTGCCGTGCCGCGATCGCTTTTTGCAAGGTCGATCGGAAAAAATCGGCATCAATGCGCTGGCCTTCATCAAAACTCCAAATGCGGGCCCTGATGCGCGAGCTGGGACTGAAAGCGGCCCAACCCAGGAATTGACCGCTGTCGGACTCGATGCGCACGGTCTCACCCGAGTCGGCCCCGCCCTTGGCGATGGCACTGTCATAAATCCACGGGTGACGGCGCAGGGCTGAGCGCTCCTTGCCGGGCTTGAGTCGAATGATTTTCATGATGCCATTGTCCCTCACCTCAGCCCCCGGCCCGCAGGGCACGGGGCATGGGTGGCGGCTCACTTGCGCCGCGCGCGCGGATGGGCCGCATCATAAGCTTGGGCCAAGTGCTGAAAATCAAGCCGGGTGTAAACCTGGGTCGTGCTGATTTGGGCATGCCCCAGCAACTCCTGAACGGCACGCAAATCCCCGCTGGATTGCAGCACATGGCTGGCAAAAGAATGACGCAACATGTGCGGATGAACCGCCACATCGAGCCCGGCTTGCAAGGACCGCCGACGCAAGCGACCCCAAACCGAAGCGGCACTCAGCCGACTGCCGCCCCAACCGATGAACAGCGCCTGCGGTGAACTGGCGGTTGGCGACAGACCAAACTCGCGACAACTCAGCCAGGCGCGCAAGGCCTGTATGCTGGCTTTTCCCAAAGGAACGATGCGGCGCTTGGACCCCTTGCCCAGCACCTCGGCCAGACCGGTATCCAGGTCGAGCCAACCCCTCGCCCGGGGGCTGCCCACCACATCCAGTCCCACCAACTCGCCAACCCGCAAGCCACTGCCGTACATCAGTTCGGCCATGGCGGCGTCGCGGGCATCAAGCCAACGTTCTTGCGCTGTTCCCGACCCTGGGGCTCGGAACTCGGCCAAACGCACGGCCTGATCCACAGTCAGGGCTTTGGGCAAGGGTTTGGCGGCTTTGGGAGAGCGCACCCCTTGCAACGGATGAGCGGCGATCAAGCCTGCCTGAACAGCCCAGTTGTAAAAACCGCGCCAACCCGACAAGATCAGCGCGATCCCCCGGGCACTGCGCCCATGCTCATTCATGCGGGCAAGCCAACCACGCACCTGATGGGGCTGCACTTGCATGGGGTCGATGCCTGCGAGCAGGCAATTCGCTTGCAACTTGCGCAAGTCTTCCAGGTACATGGCACAGGTGCGATCGGCCAGCCGCTTCTCGTGCCTGACGTGCTCCAGATAACGCTGCATCAGCGGATGCAAAGGTTCCGGATCGCCTGGGTTGTGCATCTCAGGGCTCGGCGCGGCGGTGGCCTCAGTGACCGGCCATGAGTCGTGTCAAAGCGGCCCCCGCCAACTGACCGATGCGCTCCAGCAAATCGGTCCCCATACCGGCATGGTAGCGATGGGCATCAGGCGAAGCCAACACCAGCAAGCCCAGCAATTGTTGATCGGACGCACGCAAAGGCACCACTGCCATGGAAACCACCTGTTCAGGTTGAGGCAGCCAGGCCGTCAATTCCGCATGGGCCGGCGCTCCGCAATAAGGCGCAGTCAGGGTATGGGCCCAGGACTTGATGTCTTCGCTGACGTCCACGGCAAAGTCGGCCTGGGCATGTTCGCCAGAGACTTGCCACAGCCGCAAACTGGCCTGAGGCACCATGAATTGCGCTTTGACTTCCTCCACCATCCGGCTCGGCAATTGGCCCGCATCGGCGGCAGCCAAGAGACCGGCGGTCCATCGCAACAAACGATCATTCAGGGCGCTGTTTTCAGTGCCATGACGGATCATGTCCATGATCCGAGACTCAAGTCCGCGGATCTTGTCGCGCAGCATCTCGGCTTGGCGCTCTTGCAAGCTGACCGCACGTTGCCCGTGTGGGCTGGCCAGACGGACACTGGCCAATAACTCGGCATGGCGATGAAAGAAATCGGGGTTGTGGACCAAATAATTGGCAATGTCGTCTTCGGTGATGGGGTTCATGTTTGGAGGGTTGTTCATTCGGGTATCTCGATCTCGCCATGAAAGACGGTTTGCGCCGGCCCAGTCATCCGCACAGCGTGTCCTGGCCCTGCCCATTCAATGGTCAGGTGGCCGCCCAAGGCATGCACCTCGACCCGCTCATTCAGCCAGCCCAGGCGAATGCCCGCCACCACCGCCGCGCAGGCGCCGGTGCCACAAGCCAGGGTTTCGCCCGCGCCACGCTCGAAAACACGCAAGTGGATGCTGCTGCGACTGTCAATTTGCATGAAACCGGCATTGACACGGCGGGGAAACGCCGGGTGTCGTTCGATCTGCGGTCCCAGTCGCTCCACCGGAGCCAAATCGATGTCTTGCACCCACGTCACCGCGTGCGGATTGCCCATGGACAAGACCGCAACTTCGGCCGATTCGCCGCCGTGCAAATCCAGTCGCCAGAGGGGAAAATCGGCCACCGGGCTCACTCCCGCACGGGCATGAGCGGGGTCAAAAGGCACCTGGGGCAGATCGAAAATCGGCTCGCCCATGTCCACCGTGACCCGGCCATCGGCTTGCTCGCTGAGGGTGATGATGCCGCCGTGTACCTTGACCTTGACCGTGGTTTGGGTGGTCAGACCGCGCTCACGGACAAAGCGCACAAAACAACGCGCACCGTTGCCGCACTGCTCCACCTCGCCGCCATCGGCGTTGTGGATCACGTACTCAAAATCAGCCTCCGGGGTGGGGCTGGTCCGCACGCTCAGGATCTGATCGGCACCCACGCCATAGTGACGGTCGGCCAAAAAGCGGTATTGCTGGGTGCTCAGGTGCAAACGGCCCTGTGTCTCGTCAAGGACAACAAAGTCGTTTCCAGCCCCATGCATTTTGGTGAAAGGCACTCTCATGCCTGACATTATTGAATAATTGGCACCACACCCCAAGCCCTTTGTTGGAAGCACCATGAAAATACCTGCCTGGACCCCCGAAGCCAAACCCCAACCCGCCGAACTGGTGGACGCCATCGCCCAGCGCCGTGGCGGTCAACTGCTCAACCTCGACCGGGTCTTGCTCTGGAGCGAGCCCATCGCACGCGGCTGGAACGTCTACATGAAAAACCTGCGCCAGGATTTGTCGACCTCGCCCAAGTTGCGCGAACTTGCCATTTGCACCGTGGCCCTGCTGACCGGCGCCCACTACGAATACCACCACCACGCCCCCGAGTTCAGGAAAGCCGGCGGCACCGACGCCGAATTACAAGCCCTGCAACACGCTGTCAATGGCCAGCCTGAGCAAACCGTGACCGAAGCCGGTCTGGGCCTGCGCGAACGCCTGGTGATCCAGTGGGCAGCGCAGATGACGCGCCAGATCAAGGTCAACGACACCCTGTTCGCACAACTCCAGCAGCATTTCGACACCACCGAAATCGTCGAGATCACCACCACCATCGCCAGCTACAACATGGTCGCCCGCATCCTGCTGACCACCGGTGTGCAACCCGAATGAACGCAACGCGAGGACCGCATGGCCAGACTCGAACAACTGCTCCACCCCGCTGACCTGGTCCCTCTGGACAAACGCACCGGCGTGCGCAACGGACAGACCCTGGACTTCATGCACCACGACACGCCTTTTGGCGAGCTGGCCCTGATCTCGCCCAACGGCCAACACCAACCCCCACTCGACTGGCGACACGACCAGCCCGTGCGCTTGCTGAACAATGTGCAACGCCTGACCTGCGGCAACCCCAGCGTCATGACCGGCCCTGGCACCAACAGCTACATCGTGGGCGAAGCATCCGCCGGATTCATCGTGATCGACCCCGGCCCCAACGAAGCCGATCATCTGCAACGGCTGTGGCAAGCCTGCGGTGGCGACATCCGCATGATCGTCTGCACCCACTCTCATCCCGATCATTCACCCGGTGCCCAACCCTTGCAAACCCTGTGCCGCAGCCACGGCAAGACACCGCCCATCCTCGGCCTGAGTTCCTTGCCCACGGCGCGCGCCAACAGCCAATTCACCCCTGAGCGCGAGCTGGTCGACGGCGAGCGGTTGGTGCTGTCGGGTGCCGGCGCAAAGCACACCTTGCGCGCGGTGTTCACCCCCGGCCACGCCGCCAACCACGTGTGCCTGGTGCTGGAAGAAGACGGCCTGCTCTTCAGTGGCGACCATGTGCTCAACGGCAGCACCACCGTGGTCGATCCGCCCGACGGCCACATGGGCGACTACATCCGGTCGCTCGACAAATTGCTGGCGGTGTGTGCCAGCGATCGCATCGAATTCATCTTGCCCGCCCACGGCCATGTGCTGGGCAACGCCTGGGGTGCGCCATTTGATGCGGCCGATGTCATCGCAAGGCTCAAAGCGCACCGGCTGCAACGCGAGGCCAAAATCCTGCGCGTCATGCGCGAGTTGCCCCACGGCAGCATGCAAGACTGGGTCGAGCGCGCCTACGACGACGTCCCCCCCAAGATTTGGCCGGTGGCCATGCGATCGCTGACCGCCCACGTCGAGCGCATCCGTGAAAACGAAAAAGTGTGAAGTCCGCCGATACGCCGGATTCTGTGCACCCGGGTTACCCCGGGCGTGACCGTCATTCATCTGGGCCGGGGGTCACCCACCCGGCTCGGTGCTACCTACCCGCCAGCTCTGCGGAGCCACATCAACGCTGGCCTACTTGGTATTGCTGCGCGTAGAGATTGCCCGTTTCACCCGAACTCAATCGGCTCGTCTCTGTTGCTCTGATCCTCACCTCACGGTGGAGAGGTGTTACCTCCTACGCCGCCCTGCGCAGTCCGGACGTTCCTCCAGTGCGGCCTTTCGGCCCTTGCACCAGCGACGGCCTGGCGAACTTCACACCGGCATTATCGGGCTTTTGGCCTGAAGTCCTTAGAATACGGCCATGGGGAATAAACATCCCCCCGAAGAGCTCATGATTCGCATCACCGAACTGAAACTGCCGCTGGCAGAGGTCCCGTTTGAACAACGGCGCGCCGCCGACGCACCGGCCGAGACCGACGCCGACCGGCAACTGCCCCCTCACCCCACAGACGCACTGCGCAAACTGGCCGCGCAAACCCTGGGCATACCGCCTGCCGACATCGCCCGGCTGTCGGTGTTCAAACGCAGTTTTGACGCTCGCAAAGCACAACTGCAAGTGGTCTACATCGTCGACCTCGCCTTGGCGCGACCCGAGCAAGAAAGCCTGCTGCTGGCCCGGCTTGCATCCCATCCCCACATCGCTGCCACGCCCGACATGGCCTGGCACCCCCCGGTCCAAGTGCCCGGCGATGCTCGAACCAGCCAGCCGAGACCGGTGGTCGTGGGCTTTGGCCCCTGCGGCATGTTCGCAGCCCTGGTGCTGGCGCAGATGGGCCTCAAGCCGCTGGTGATCGAACGCGGCAAGCCCGTGCGACAACGCACCAAAGACACCTGGGGGCTGTGGCGCCGCCAGACCCTGCACACCGAGAGCAACGTGCAATTCGGCGAAGGCGGAGCCGGCACGTTTTCCGACGGCAAGCTCTACAGCCAAATCAAGGACCCGCGCCATCTGGGCCGCAAGGTCATGGAAGAGTTCGTGCGCTTTGGCGCCCCTGAAGACATTTTGTTCGCCGCCCACCCGCACATCGGCACCTTCAAGCTGGTGAAAGTGGTCGAAGGCTTGCGCGAAGAAATCATCCGCCTGGGTGGTGAAATTTGGTTCGAGCACCGGGTGACCGACATCGGGCTCGACGAACACCACGGCCTGCAAGCCCTGACCGTTGACAACCTCAACACCGGCGAAAAGAAAACCGTGGCCAGCCGACACGCCGTCTTCGCGCTCGGACACAGCTCACGCGACACCTTCACCATGCTGCACCGCCATGGTGTGGCGATGCACGCCAAAGCGTTTTCGATTGGCGTGCGCATCGAGCACCCGCAAAGCCTCATCGACCGCGCGCGCTGGGGCCGCCATGCCGGCCACCCCCTGCTGGGCGCGGCCGACTACAAACTGGTCCACCACGCCGCCAACGGTCGTGCCGCCTACAGTTTTTGCATGTGCCCGGGCGGCACGGTGGTGGCCGCCACCTCCGAACCCAACCGGGTGGTCACCAACGGCATGAGCCAATACTCGCGGGCCGAACGCAACGCCAACGCCGGCCTGGTGGTGGGCATCGACCCCAACGACTACCCCCAAGACCCGGCCCTGATCGAAGCGCTGGTCGGAGATGGCCAACAAACCGTGCGATTGGACGTGACCGACACACCCGATGGCAAACACCCGCTGTCAGGCATCGTGCTGCAACGCCAACTGGAGAGCGCCGCCTTTGTCGCCGGCGGCGGGGGCTACCTGGCGCCGGCGCAGCGCGTGGGCGACTTTCTGGCGCGGCGGCCCTCGACCCAACTGGGCGAGGTGGAACCCTCCTACCAACCGGGCGTCACCCCGACCGACATGGCCCCGGTGCTGCCCGATTTTGCCGTTGCCGCCATGCGCGAAGCCCTGCCGGTGTTCGGGCGCAAGATCCCGGGTTACGACTTGCCCGATGCGGTCCTGACCGGGGTCGAAACCCGCACCTCGTCGCCCTTGCGCATCGATCGCGACGACGCCAGCCTGCAAAGCCCCAACTGCGCCGGCCTCTACCCGGCCGGAGAAGGCGCGGGCTACGCCGGCGGCATCTTGTCCGCCGCAGTCGACGGCATCAAAGTGGGCGAAGCATTGGCACGTGCCTGGGTGGCCGCCGAATGAACACACCGACCGCCATGGCACAGGAATTTCGGGTGCTCAGCCTGATTCCGCCCATGACGCAACTCAACACCCCCTACCCCGCCAGCGCTTACCTGACCGGTTTTTTGCGCTCGCGTGGCATCGATGCGCGCCAGGACGACCTGGCCTTGAAACTGGTGCTCGAACTGTTCAGTGCCCAAGGCCTGAGCCAACTCCGAACTTGCGCCCTGGCCCTGCCCGAAGCGCAGCGCAGCGCGGCGGTCAACCAGTTCTTGGACCACTTCGACCGCTATGCCCAGACCATCGAAGCCACCCTGGGCTTCTTGCAAGGTCGGGACCCGACCCTGTGCCACCGCATCGCGGCGCGCGGCTTTCTGCCCGAAGGACCGCGCTTCATGTCGCTCGACACGTTTGACGAAGAAGGCGACCCGCTGGGCTGGGCTTTTGGCGCCCTGGGCCAACAAGACCGGGCGCGGCACCTGGCCACGCTCTACCTGAACGACCTGGCCGATGTGGTTCGCGACGCCGTCGACGAGCGCTTTGCTTTTGTGCGTTATGCCGAACAACTGGCCAGCAGCCAGCCCGACTACGACCCCATGGCCCGGGCCCTGGCCGAGCCGCGCAACCTGATCGACCAAACCCTGCACCAACTGACCCTGCAAGCACTGACGCAACATCAACCCCACATGCTGGTGCTGTCGGTGCCTTTTCCGGGCGCCATGTTCGGCGCCCTGCGCATCGCTCAAAGCGCACGCGCCTGGAACCCCCAACTCAAAATCTGCATGGGTGGCGGTTACGTCAACACCGAATTGCGCGATCTGGCCGAACCGCGCCTGTTTGACCTGGTCGACTTCGTCACGCTGGACGCCGGCGAACGGCCCCTGCTCAGCCTGATCGAACACGTGCAAGGGCGACGCAGCGCCGCCCGGCTGCAACGCTGCTTCATGCGCGTGGACGGGGTCGTGAAACACGTGAACCTGGCCGAACCCGACATCGCCTTTGACGATGTGGGCACCCCCACCTGGGCCGGTCTGCCCATGGACCGTTACCTCTCGTTGCTGGACTTGCTCAACCCCATGCACCGCCTGTGGAGCGATGGCCGCTGGAACAAGCTGACCGTGGCCCACGGTTGCTACTGGAAAAAATGCAGCTTTTGCGACGTCAGCCTCGACTACATCTCGCGCTACGACGCCGCTTCGGCCACAGTATTGGTCGACCGCATGGCGCAACTGATCGACGAGAGCGGTCAGACCGGTTTTCATTTCGTCGACGAAGCCGCCCCGCCCAAAGCCCTCAAAGCCATGGCCGAAGAAATCCTGCGCCGCGGCTTGCGCGTGAGTTGGTGGGGCAACATCCGCTTTGAAAAAACCTTCAGCCCCGAGTTGGTCAACCTGTTGGCCGACAGCGGCTGCATCGCCCTTTCGGGCGGTCTTGAAGTCGCATCAGATCGCTTGCTGAAGCTGATGAAAAAAGGCGTCTCGGTCGAACAGGTGGCGCGGGTGACGCGCAGCATGGCCGACGCCGGCATTTTGGTGCACGCCTACCTGATGTACGGCTTTCCGACCCAAACCGCGCAAGACACGGTCGATGCGCTGGAATACGTGCGCCAACTGTTCGAAGCCGGTTGCCTGCACAGCGGCTTCTTTCACCGCTTTGCCTGCACCGTCCACTCACCCGTGGGCCAGGACCCCCAGGCCTACGGCATACAACTGCTGCCCTTGCCGCAAGGCCAATTTGCCCGCAACGATGTGGGCTTCATCGACCCCACCGGCACCGACCACGACCTGTTGGGTCGGGGCCTGAAAAAAGCCATTTACAGCTACATGCACGGCATCGGGCTCGAGCGCGACGTGCGCGAATGGTTCGAACTGCCGCGCAAGCAATGCCCCAAACCAACGGTGCGCCCGGGCACCGTGGCTGGCTGGTTGAACAAACCCTTATGACGCCTGCAAGGCGGCGATGCGCTCTTCCAGCGGCGGATGGGTGGCAAACAACTTGCCCAGCCCGCCGGTGATGCCCATCGCGGCCACGCTGCTGGGCAATGCACCGGCCTGCATGTGCCCCAAGCGCGCCAGGGCATTGATCATGGGCTGCTTGCGCCCCATCAACTGCGACGCCCCGCTGTCGGCACGAAACTCGCGCTGGCGGCTGAACCAGGCCACGATCATGGCCGCCACAAAACCCAGCACGATGTCCAGCACGATGGTGGTGATGTAGTAACCCATCCCGGGGCCGCTGTTTTGCTCATCGTTCTTGCGCAAGGCGCTGTCGACCACATAACCCACGACCCGGCTCAGGAACACCACAAAGGTGTTGAGAACGCCTTGAATCAGTGTCATCGTCACCATGTCGCCATTGGCAATGTGCGCCACCTCGTGCGCCAGCACCGCCTCGACCTCTTCGCGCGTCATGCCCTGGAGCAAACCGGTGGAAACAGCCACCAAGGCCGAATCCCGAAAAGCGCCCGTGGCAAAGGCATTGGGCTCGCCCTCATAAATCGCCACCTCCGGCATCCCGATGCCCGCCTTCTCCGACAAACGGCGCACCGTGTCCACGATCCAGGCCTCATCGGCCGACTGCGGCTGCGTGATCACCTGGGCACCGGTGCTCCACTTGGCGATGGGCTTGCTCATCAACAGCGAAATGATCGCCCCGCCAAACCCCATGATCAGCGAAAAGCCCAACAAGGCCCCCAGATCCAGGCCATTGGCCGTCAGATAACGGTTGACACCCAACAAACTGGCCACCACGCCCAGCACCAACATCACCGCCAGGTTGGTCAGCACAAACAGGACTATGCGTTTCATCGAAATTTCCATGAACAGCCCCACCCGTGGAGCCGATGCCCTGCATGGTAAGGGCGTCTGCACCAAATTCAAGCCCGGCCCATGGATCCCTTACAGACCGTGGGGAAAGCACCTTCTTATTAATTGGGGTCAGACCCCAATTAATGGTTGTTTTTTGACGACACAAAAATCGCCGCTGAAATTGGGGTCTGACCCCAATTAATGGTTGTTTTTTCACCACGATGCAGAAATTGGGGTCTGACCCCAATTAAATGCGAAAGACTTGGGGGTCTTGGTAGTAATGGGGGTTGAGGTTGTCGGGTGTCCAGCCGGGGATGCCCATGACGGGCAGGGGCAAAAAGGGTTTGGGCACCAGGGTATCGGGGGACAAGGCGGTGGCCAGGTGGCGGTCCCAATCGGGGTCATTGCCGGACCATTCGGCGGGCATGCGCCAGACATGGGCGGTGATGGATTTGTACGGATGCACCAGTTTCTCCAGCAAGGCATGCCCAAACAACACCAACTGCGATTGAGCCCAGTCCTGGCGATGGGTGACAAACAGGGCCTGCCAATCGCGCCGCGCCAGGGCTTGGGTCAATTCGGCGGGGGCCGACCACAAAACAGCGTTTTCGTCGAACAAGGTCAGGGCGTCGCGCAGCGGGCCGCGCCGGGAACTGACCCCGTGCAGGGCAATTTGTTCCGCCTGCAATTGATTCAGGCGCGATTTGATGGCCGGAAAACGCAGCCAGCAGGCGCCGTTGAGCAAGTCATGCAGGTTGTCACGGGTGGGAACCTGACGGGTGCGGGCGATGAAGGCCTCATAGGCCTCGCCCTCGGGCAAATCGGCCTGGGGTACAAAGCACACCGGGGTTGCGCCTGCGAAGTCTGATCGTGTTTGATTCAGGGCCTCGGCCACGCAGGCGCCCGCCAACACCCGCTGGACCACGGGCCGCACCCATGGGGCGCAAGGTGCGAACCAGGGGGTGTGGAAATCGATGCCCGCGAGTTCCCTCAGGAAATCAGACGCCAAGGCAGCACCTCGCCGCCACGCAGGGGCTTGAGTTCGGCTTCGCCAAAAGGCACCGTGACCGGCGCACGCCAGTCCTGGCGTTGCAGGGTGATGCGCTCGGTGTTGCGCGGCAAGTCGTAAAAGTCGGGGCCGTTGAAGCTGGCGAAAGCTTCGAGTCGGTCCAAAGCGCCAGCCGAGTCAAAGGCCTCGGCATACATCTCGATGGCGGCATGTGCCGTGTAGCAACCTGCGCATCCGGTGGCGTGCTCTTTGAGCGCGGCCGGGTGTGGCGCGCTGTCGGTGCCCAAAAAGAATTTGGGGCTGCCCCCTGTGGCGGCCTGCAACAGAGCCTGTCGATGCTCCTCGCGCTTCAAGACCGGCAAGCAGTAGTAGTGCGGGCGCACGCCGCCCAAAAAGATCGCATTGCGGTTGAACAGCAGGTGGTGGGCGGTGATGGTCGCGGCGACAAAACGATCCGCCGACTGGACATACTGGGCGGCTTCGCGGGTGGTGATGTGCTCGAAGACGATCTTGAGTTCGGGAAAGTCGCGCCGCAGGGGAATCAGGTGGCGGTCGATGAACACCGCTTCGCGGTCAAACAGGTCGATGTCGGCACTGGTCACCTCGCCATGCACCAGCAGTTTCAAGCCATGCTTTTGCATGGCTTCCAGGGTGGCGTAGGTCTTGCGAATGTCGGTGACGCCGGCATCGCTGTTGGTGGTGGCACCCGCCGGGTAGAGCTTGAGGGCCACCACGCCGGCCTGACGTGCCAACTCGATCTCGGCAGGCGGCAGGTTGTCGGTCAGGTACAAGGTCATGAGCGGCTCAAACGAGACCCCCTCGGGCACAGCCTGCATGATGCGGTCGCGGTAGGCCAGGGCCTGTTCGGCGGTGGTGACCGGCGGCTTGAGGTTGGGCATGATGATGGCGCGGGCAAATTGGGCTGCCGTGTGCGGCACCACATCGCGCATGGCGGCACCATCGCGCACATGCAAGTGCCAGTCGTCGGGCCGGGTCAGGGTGAGGCTTTGGATTTGGGGACTCATGCCCCGATTATGGCAAGGCCGTGGGGCTCAATGCTGCAATATCTTGGCCAAAAACTCTTTGGTGCGCGGCTGGCGGTTTTCCGGGTGGTTAAAGAACTCGTCGCTGCTGCAATCTTCGAGGATGCGCCCGCCCACATCCATGAAAATGACGCGGTTGCTCACTTTGCGGGCAAAACCCATTTCATGGGTCACCACCATCATCGTCATGCCGTCCTGAGCCAAGCTCATCATGACTTCCAGCACTTCGCCCACCATTTCGGGGTCGAGCGCCGAAGTGGGCTCGTCAAACAACATGACGATGGGGTCCATGCTGAGCGCCCGCGCGATGGCCACGCGCTGCTGCTGCCCGCCCGAGAGTTGACCCGGAAATTTGTCTTTGTGCGCCATCAGGCCGACGCGTTCGAGGTACTTGAGCCCCCGCTCACGCGCCTGTTCGGGCGTGCGACCCAGCACCTTGACCTGAGCCAATGTCAGGTTCTCGGTCACCGAAAGGTGGGGGAACAACTCGAAGTGCTGAAACACCATGCCCACCCGACTGCGCAGTTGCGGCAGGTTGGTGGCGGGGTCGTGCACCGGCGTGCCATCGACCCAGATTTCACCCTTCTGAATGGGCTCCAATGCGTTGATGGTCTTGATCAGGGTCGATTTGCCCGAGCCTGAGGGGCCGCACACCACCACCACTTCACCCTTGGTCACCCGGGTGCTGCAATCGCTGAGCACCTGCACGGGGCCGTACCATTTGGAGACGTTTTTGAGTTCGATCATGGATGTGTTTCCGGAAGTTTCAGCGCACGATGGCCACGCGGGCCTGCAAACGCCGCACCAGGCTGGACAAGGCAAAACAAATGATGAAATAGACCACGGCGGCCAATAGATAGGATTCTTCGGGGCGGCCGAAGACCTTGCCCGCCGTGACAAAGCCCTTGAGCAAGTCATAGGCGCCTATGGCGTAAACCAGCGACGTGTCCTGAAACAAAATGATGGTCTGCGTGAGCAAGACCGGCAGCATGTTGCGCAAGGCCTGGGGCAGAACGATGTGGCGCATGTTTTGGGCATAGGTCAAACCGACCGCCTGACCGGCCATGACCTGCCCGCGCGGAATCGACTGAATACCCGCGCGCATGATCTCGGAGAAATACGCTGCCTCGAAAGCAATGAAAGTGATCACCGCCGAAATCTCGGCCCCGATGGGTTTGCCGATGACAAAGGGAATCAGCAGGTAAAACCACAAAATGACCATGACCAGCGGGATCGAGCGCATGCCGTTGACATAAGCCGTGGCCGGCAAAGCCATCCAGGCCTTGCCCGACAAGCGCATCAGCGCGAGCAAGGTACCCACCACCAAACCGCCCAAGGTGGCGACCACGGTCAGCTGAATGCTGAAGATCAGGCCCTTGAGCAAAAACTTGAAAAACAAATCGGCGCTGATGAAGTCGAGATCGAACCCCATGGTCAGTGCCCTGCCCCGGTCTGCCCGGCCGCGATGAAGCCCGGCACACGGGTGCGTTTCTCAATGAATGCAAAAACGCGGTTCACGGCAAAGGCCGAGGCCGCATAAAGGCCCGTGACCGCCAGGTAGATCTCAATGCCGCGAGAGGTTTCTTCTTGGGCCTGCATGGCAAACATGGTGAGCTCGGCAATCGACACCGCGAACGCCACGGAGGAGTTTTTAAGCAGGTTCATCGACTCGCTGGTCAGCGGCGGCAAGATGATGCGCAAGGCCATGGGCATCAGCACAAAGCGATACGACTGCCAGGTGGTCAGCCCCATGGCCATGGCCGCATGGCGCTGCCCGCGCGGCAAAGCCCCGATACCGGCACGCACCTGCTCGGCGATGCGCGCCGAAGTGAAAAACCCCAAGCCCAGCACCACCAACAAAAAGCCGGGGAATTGCTGCATGGCCGGGAAAAGCCGGGGCAAGACGAAATACCAAAGAAAAATTTGGACCAGCAAGGGAATGTTGCGAAACAACTCAACCCAGGCAAAAGCCAGGCGCCCTAGCCAGGGGCTGTCGGGCAAGGTGCGCAACACCCCCACCAACAACCCGAACAACATGGCCACCACCCAGGCGGCACCGGCAACCGACAGCGTCCAGCCCCAAGCTTCGAACATCCACTCGAGGTAGGTTCGACCACCGCCGTCGTCTTGCAGGAATACCGCCCAGTCCCAGTTCATGCGGGATTACTTCTTGGCGTAATCTTCCATGGGCTTGTCATTGGGATTGGCCCAAGCCGCTTTGGTGTTGTCACTGGCGGGCAAGCCCACGCGGGTGTTCTTGGGCGGAATGGGCTGGACAAACCACTTGTCATAGAGTTTGGCCAACTCACCGCTTTGGGCCAAACCACGGATCGTGTCGTCGGCCACCTTCTTGAAAGGCGCATCGTCTTTGCGCATCATGATGGCAATGGGCTCAACCGACAACACTTCGCCCACGATGCGAAAGTCTGCCGGGTTTTTGGACAAGGCGATGTTGCCAGCCAGGATCGAACCGTCCATCACGAAGGCATCGGCACGGCCCGACTCGAGCAGCAAGAAGCTCTCGGCGTGATCTTTACCAAAGATTTCCTTGAAATCGACGCCAGCAGCACGCTCGTGGCGGCGCAAGTGCTGAACCGACGTGGTTCCGGTGGTGGTGGCCACGTTCTTGCCATTGAGCTGGTTGATGGACGTGATGCCTGAATTGGCCTTGACCGCGATGCGAACCTCTTCGACGTAAGTCGTGACGGCAAAAGCCACATCACGCTGGCGAGTGGCATTGTTGGTGGTCGATCCGCACTCGAGGTCGACCGTGCCGTTTTGGGTCAGCGGAATGCGGTTTTGCGAGGTGACCGACACATACTTGGTCTCAAGTTTGCGACCCACCGCTTTTTCAACCTGCTCCACGATGCGCTGGCAGATTTCGACATGGTAGCCCACGTATTTGCCATCGCCCAAGGTGTAGGACAAGGCACCCGAAGAGTCACGCACCCCCATGGTGATGACGCCGGAAGATTTGACTTTGTCCAGGGTGTTGGCGGTTGCGGCGATCGGCAGGGCCAGGGCGGCAGCGCAGGCCAGTAACAACATTTGCTTTTTCATGTCTAGACCTCTTGAATGTGAACAAAAGGTCATCTTAAGTGAAAATTCCAACCCTGCCCACAACGGGTCTTTGCCAGGGTCGAACTGCGCCCCCATGGCTGTCGGCTCTGGTCAAGGTGACTGGAGCATGAGTTAGGATGCCACACCATGAAAGTCATCCATTCCCTTGCGGCACTCAGCGCCGCCCTGGGCACGCCGGAGCGGCGGGTGCTGGTGCCCACCATGGGCAACCTGCACGAAGGTCATTTGCGCCTGATCGACACGGCTCGAGAACATGGCAAGCAGGTGATTGCCAGCGTTTTTGTCAACCGATTGCAATTCGGTCCTCACGAGGATTTTGACCGCTATCCGCGCACCCTGGAGCGCGATTGCGAGATGTTGGCAGCTCGCGGCTGCGACCTGGTTTTTGCTCCGGATGAAAAAGAGTTCTATCCCTTGCCTCAAACCTACAAAATAACACCCGATCCAGCCTTGGCCGACATCCTCGAAGGCCACTTCCGGCCGGGCTTTTTCACCGGCGTGTGCACCGTGGTGATGAAGTTGCTCTCTTGCGTGCGCCCCGACGTGGCTGTGTTTGGACAAAAGGACTATCAGCAATGGCGAGTGATCGAGCGCATGGTGGCCCAATTCGCCCTGCCGGTGCAGATCGTGGGCGTCCCGATTTGCCGTGCGCAGGATGGCCTGGCGTTGAGCTCACGCAATGGTTACCTCAGCGCCGAAGAACGAGCCCAGGCCGTGGCACTTTCGGTGCAGTTGCGACAAATGGCGCAGGCCATCCAGGCGGGCGCCGCTGACTTGGCCGGGCTGGAAGCCCAGGCCCGCCAACACCTGAGTGCCGGGGGATGGCAGGTGGACTATGTCACCGTGCGCCGACGCCTTGACTTGCTCCCGCCGGCCCATGGCGAAGCGGTGGCTGGCCAATGCGTGGCTTTGGCAGCGGCTCGCCTGGGCCAGACCCGCCTGATCGACAACCTCGAAGTCTGAGCCCATGGGCAGGTCACCCGGAGCGGGTGACCCTCGGGGCCTTACATGTTGCGACGGTACTGCCCACCCACCTCGAACAAGGCGTGGGTGATCTGACCCAGCGAGCAGCAGCGCACGGCGTCCATCAACACCTCGAAGACATTGCGGTTTTCGATCACCGCCTCTTTCAGGCGCGCCAACTGAACCACGGCCTCGTCAGCATGGCGGGCGTGGAAGTCACGCAAGCGCTGAAGTTGGCTTTGCTTTTCTTCCTCGGTGCTGCGCGCCAACTCCAGCGCCTCGGGCACCGGGTCGCCCTTGGGGTTGCGGAAGGTGTTGACGCCAATGATGGGGTACTCGCCGGTGTGCTTGAGCATCTCGTAGTGCATGCTCTCGTCCTGAATGCGCCCGCGCTGATAACCGGTTTCCATGGCGCCCAGCACGCCACCGCGCTCAGCGATGCGATCGAACTCGGCCAGCACGGCCTCTTCGACCAGTTCGGTGAGTTCGTCGATGATGAAAGCGCCCTGGTTGGGGTTTTCGTTTTTGGCCAAACCCCATTCGCGGTTGATGATGAGCTGGATCGCCATCGCGCGGCGCACCGAGTCTTCGGTGGGCGTGGTGATGGCTTCATCGAAAGCGTTGGTGTGCAAGCTGTTGCAGTTGTCGTAGATGGCGATCAGCGCCTGCAAGGTGGTGCGGATGTCGTTGAACTGGATTTCTTGCGCGTGCAAGCTGCGCCCGCTGGTCTGGATGTGGTATTTGAGTTTTTGGCTGCGCTCGTTGGCACCGTATTTTTCCTTCATGGCCACGGCCCAGATGCGGCGCGCCACGCGACCCAGCACGGTGTACTCGGGATCCATGCCATTGCTGAAGAAGAACGACAGGTTGGGCGCAAAATCATCGATGTGCATGCCACGCGCCAAATAGGCTTCGACAAAAGTAAAGCCATTGGAGAGCGTGAAAGCCAATTGGCTGATGGGGTTGGCCCCGGCCTCGGCGATGTGGTAGCCGCTGATCGACACGCTGTAGAAGTTGCGCACCTGATGGTGCACGAAGTACTCGGCGATGTCGCCCATGACCTTCAGGCTGAACTCGGTGCTGAACAAACAAGTGTTCTGGCCCTGGTCCTCTTTGAGGATGTCGGCCTGCACCGTGCCGCGCACATTTTGCAGCACCCACGCGCGGATCTTGGCGGTTTCGGTCTCGGTAGGCTCGCGGCCGTTGTCGGCTTTGAACTTGTCGATCTGCTGATCGATGGCCGCATTCATGAACATGGCCAAAATGCTGGGCGCAGGACCGTTGATGGTCATGGACACGCTGGTGGCGGGGTCGCACAAGTCAAAGCCGCTGTAGAGCACCTTGAGGTCATCGAGTGTGGCGATGCTGACCCCGGAATTACCCACCTTGCCATAGATGTCCGGGCGCTCGTCGGGCTCGTGGCCATACAGCGTGACCGAATCAAAGGCGGTGGACAGGCGCTTGGCCGGCATCCCTTCGGACAACAACTTGAAGCGGCGGTTGGTGCGAAAGGCGTCGCCCTCGCCTGCAAACATGCGGGTCGGGTCTTCGTTTTCGCGCTTGAAGGCAAAGGTGCCGGCGGTGTAGGGGTAGCTGCCGGGCACGTTTTCGAGCATCAGCCACTTCAGGCGTTCGCCGTCGTCTTCGTAGCGCGGCAGGGCCACCTTGCGGATTTTGTTGCCACTCAGCGTGGTGTGGGTGAGCGCCGTGCGGATTTCCTTGTCGCGGATCTTCACCACGTACTCGTCACCGGCGTAGGCCTGCTGCATGTCGTCCCACTGGGCCAGCAACTTGCGCTCGGCGGCGCCCAGGTACTGCTCGCGGGTTTGGGCCAGATCGATGGCCGCCTCGGAGGCTTTGGGCTTGTCGGGCTTGCTCTCGGCCAGCATGCGGGCAGCGGCACGCAGCTGCTGGATTTCGCGCGCCAGCGCGGCTTGCTGGACCACACGCTTTTTGTAACCGCGCACGGTGTCGGAAATTTCGGCCAGATAGCGGCTGCGCGCAGCCGGTACGATGACGGTTTGCTGGGTGCTGTGGCGGGTGTCCACGCGCGGCAAACGCCCCTCTGTGAGCGGCAGGCCCAGTTCGCCCAAACGCGGCGCCAGCGCCTGGTAGAGGGCAGTGACCCCGTCGTCGCTGAAACGAGCGGCCATGGTGCCAAACACCGGCATTTGCTCGGTCGGCACGGTCCAGGCCTCTTTGTTGCGCTGAAATTGCTTGGCCACATCACGCAGCGCGTCGGCGGCGCCCTTGCGGTCGAATTTGTTGATGGCGACAAACTCGGCAAAGTCGAGCATGTCGATTTTTTCCAGCTGGCTCGCAGCACCGAATTCGGGTGTCATGACGTACATGGGCACGTCGACATGCGGCACGATGGCTGCGTCGCCCTGACCGATGCCCGAAGTCTCCACCACCACCAGATCAAAACCCGCGCACTTGGCGGCAGCGATCACATCGGGCAAGGCGGCGCTGATTTCGCTGCCAAAGTCGCGCGTGGCCAGGCTGCGCATGAACACGCGCTGACCCTGACTCCAGGGGCCGATGGCGTTCATGCGGATGCGGTCGCCCAGCAAGGCGCCGCCACTCTTGCGACGCGACGGGTCGATGGAAATGACAGCCATGCGCAGGCGGTCTTCCTGATCCAGGCGCAAACGGCGCACCAGTTCGTCGGTGAGCGATGACTTGCCGGCACCGCCGGTGCCGGTGATGCCCAACACAGGCACTTTGGTTTGGGCGGCTTGCTCGCGGATGGCCTTCAGGAGCGTGGCATCGGCCTTGCCATTTTCGAGCGCCGTCATCAGTTGGGCCAAACGACGCCAAGCCATTTCGTCGTGGCCCTGGATGTCCTTGATGTTGTTCGGTGCGTGCTCGGACAGATCGCGGTCGCAGCGCATGATCATCTCGCCGATCATGCCTTGCAAGCCCATGCGTTGGCCGTCTTCGGGGCTGTAGATGCGGGTCACGCCGTACTCTTGCAACTCTCGAATTTCAGCCGGCACGATCACGCCGCCGCCGCCGCCGAACACCTGGATGTGACTGCCGCCGCGCTGCTTGAGCAGATCGACCATGTACTTGAAATATTCCACATGCCCGCCCTGATAAGAGCTGACCGCAATGCCTTGCACGTCTTCCTGCAAAGCCGCCGTCACGACTTCGTCGACCGAACGGTTGTGGCCCAAATGGATGACCTCGGCCCCCATGCTTTGCAAAATGCGCCGCATGATGTTGATGGCGGCGTCGTGACCATCAAACAGGCTGGCGGCGGTGACAAATCGCACTTTGTGCGTGGGGCGGTAGTTGGCCAGGGCTTGATACTCGGCGGACAAGTCGGTCATGCTGAATGCTCCGTGGGATCAGACGCCCATTTTGCGCCAGGGTCGGCCTGAATCCAAGTTGACGTTTACGTAAACGTCAATCATACGACAAGCCTGTCATCTTTGCAAAGCGCAAAGACGGGCCGAAAAAAAGCCCCGTCCGCAGACGGGGCTGGTGTGGCCAAGTGAGCTCAATTACTTGTAAAGCACCTGAGGCAACCACAGACCGATCTCGGGGAAGACATACAACAAGACAATGGCCAGGACCTGAATGCCCATGAAGGGCAACATGCCGGCAAAAATCTGGTTCAGGGTCACATGCGGCGGGCTGACGCCTTTGAGGTAGAAAGCCGCCATCGCCACCGGCGGGCTGAGGAAGGCGGTTTGCAAGTTCAAAGCCACCAACAGACCGAAGAACAAGGGGTCAACCCCGAAGTTATCGAGCAGCGGGATGAAAATGGGCATGAAAATCACGATGATCTCGGTCCACTCCAGCGGCCAGCCCAACAAGAAAATGATGACCTGCGACAGGATCAGGAACTCGATTTTGGTCAGGTTCATGGACATGACCCAGCGCTCGACCAGCTCTTGCCCGCCCAACAACGCAAACGCCGCCGAGAAAATGGCCGAGCCGACAAACAACCAGCAGACCATGGCGGAGGTCTTGGCAGTCAGGAACACCGACTCCTTGATCACTTCGGCATTGAGCCGCCCATAGGCCGCTGCCAACAAAGCGCCACCGAAAGCACCCACCGCCGCTGCTTCGGTGGGGGTGGCCAAACCGAACACGATGGAGCCCAACACCGCCAGAATCAGCACCACCAGGGGGAAGAAGGAGCTGAGCAGCATCTTGAAAACTTCAAGGCGCGCCAGGCTGAACAGGGCATAGAAGGCGAACAGGGCAACTGCCCCCACGCCCAAGCCCACCCAATATGTGGTGGAGGCAGGCTGGCGCTCGAGGCTGGCGGGGTCGACCGCAGCGCTGACCCCTGGGGGTTCGGCCACGCCAGAAGATGCCGATGTTTCGGCCTGCGGGGCATCACCGGCAGGCGTTGGCTCGGCGCCCGGGGGCAGAGACAAACCGGACGCCACAGGTTCGGCCCCGGGGGGCTCGGACAAACCACCGGCTGGGGCCGCCTCTTCGCTGCCCGGAGGCGCGGCCAAACCACCTTCAGAGGAAGATTCGGCACTGGCCTCCCCCATCACCTGCATGCCCTCGGGCACGGGATTCTCATCGACGATCGGTGCGGTCGATACGCGGTACGAAAAGGCCGCCACCACCACAAACAACAGCAAGGGCAACAAAGTGATGCCCAACTGACCCAACAAATAGCCCGAAGACACGTGTGCGTTGCGACGACCTTTCAGGGCACCCAGCAAAGTCAACACAGCGGATTGAGCCCCATCGGTCGCAATTCGGGCCGTTTGAGGGGGCAAGGGAATGATGCGCATCTCGGCCGGCAAGGGCGGAGCCCAATCGGGACGCAGTTTGGCGATGATGATCACATAGACAATGTAAAGACCCGCCAGCATCAAGCCCGGAAAGAACGCCCCGGCGTAGAGCTGAACCACCGACACGCCAGCGGTGGCGCCGTACACGATCAGCATCACGCTAGGCGGAATCAGAATGCCCAAGCAGCCCCCGGCGGTGATGGCCCCCGCGGACAGGCGCACGTCGTAGCCGCCTTTGAGCATTTGGGGCAGCGCCAACAGACCCATGAGCGTGACCACCGCCCCCACAATGCCGGTGGCAGTGGCAAACACCGCGCAAGTGAACAAGGTGGCCACGGCCAAAGAACCGGGCACCCGTGCCAGCGACAAATGCAACGACTTGAACAACTTCTCGATGAGGTTGGCGCGCTCGACCAGATAGCCCATGAACACAAACAGCGGGATGGAGATGAGCACATCATTGCCCATGACCTTGAACGCCGATTGCACCATCAGGGTCAGCGTTTTGTCGGTGTTTTCCTCGTAGGCCAACCAGGTGAAGATCATGCCCATGCCCATCAGGGTAAAGGCCGTTGGAAAGCCCAGCATGATGGCCACCACCACCAAGGCCAGCATGAGCAGGCCCAAATGCCCATTGGTGATGGTGGGCGAAAACACCAGCATGGCCAGAGCACCGACCAAAATCAGGCCCATGATGGCAAAACCGAAATAGAGTTCCTTGCGGATTTTCATCGCGTGGCTCCTTGAGAAGGCAGGTCTTCTGCATGGACCATGGCCTTGAGTTTTTCCACGTCGACTTCTTCCACATCCGCCTCGCGCGACGGCCATTCACCGGTTTGAATGCAACGGATGCAACGGACGATTTCAACCACGCCTTGCAACAGCAACAGGAAGCCGGACAAAGGAATGATGACCTTGAAAGGATACAAAGGCAGCGGCTCGGCCGAGAAAGTTTGCTCGCGAATGGCAATCGACTCGAGGGCGAAAGTCCAACCGGCCCAGGTCAGGGCGATGATGCCGGGCAAAAAGAATATGAAATACAACAGGAGGTCCAGCCAGGCTTGCGTGCGAGGCTGAAAGAAGCCGTACAGCACATCGCCACGGACATGACCGTTTTGAGCCAGGGTGTAAGCACCGGCCACCATGAAGAGGGTGCCGTACATCATGATCTGGAAATCGAACATCCAGGCATGGGGTTTGTTGAGCACGTAACGGGAAAAAACTTCTGCCGTGATGGAAACTGTCAATAGGATGATGGTCCAGGCAAAAGCCCGACCTAGAAAAATAGACAGCTTGTCAACGGCCAATAGCATTTTTTGCATGATGGGGCCTTTGAAAAAATTAACTCTTGATTTTCCCACGAAAAAAAAGACTCCCCTGAGTGAGGGGAGTCTTCTTTACAAAACAGCAATCAAGACTTTTTCTTGGGTGCGAAATAGTGGTTGTAAGCCATCTTGAAATCGACCGTGTAATCGTTTTGCCACTGACCGGCGCGAGCGGCATAAGCGCGCTGAGAATCGAGCACTTTCTTGAACAGCGCGTTCTCGCCGGCTTTCTTGTTGATGACCTTGTCCCAGGCGGCCAACTGGGCGCGCAAAACGGAGTCAGGGGTCTTGTAGAACTTGATGCCCTGCTTCTTGAGTTCCTCGTAGTCCTTGGAGTTGCGATCAATCGCCTTCCAGGACATGTCGGCCGACGAAGCCTGCACAGCCACATCGATGATGGTGCGCAATTCGGCGGGCAGGGCATTGAGTTTGGTCTTGTTGAACAGGATTTCGAACTGTTCGCCCGACTGGTGGAAGCTTTGCAGCATGCAGTTCTTGACCACGTCGGGGAAGCCCAGGATGCGGTCCGAAGTGGCGTTGTTGAACTCGGCGGCGTCGATCAGGCCACGGTCCAGCGCCGGCACGATTTCACCGCCGGGCAGCGGGTTGACGGCGGTACCCAATTCGGTGAAGACGTCGACGGCCAGACCCACGGTGCGGAACTTCAGGCCTTTCATGTCCTCGACCTTGGCCACCGGCTTCTTGAACCAGCCCAGCGGCTGAGTGGGCATGGGACCGTAGAGGTAAGACACGACGTCGATGTTGAGCGATTTGTAGATCTCTTCCAGCAGGGCCTTGCCGCCGCCGTAGTTGTGCCATGCCAGCACCATGTTGGGGTCCATGCCGAACGCAGGACCAGAGCCCCACAGCGCCAGCGCCGAGTTCTTGCCGTAGTGGTAAGCCACCACGCCGTGGCCGCCGTCCAGCGTGCCTTTGTTGACGGCATCGAGCAACTGGAAGGCCGGCACCACGGAGCCGGCGGGCAACACTTCGATCTTGAGTCGATTGCCAGCCATGTCATTGACCCGCTTGGCAAAGTCATTGGCATATTCGTGGAAGATGTCCTTGGCGGGCCAGGTGCTCTGGAAACGCAGCGAAACAGTGTCGGCACGCGAAATCATGGGGGCGCTCATGGCGCCGGCGGCAACGGCAGCGCCTTTGAGCATGCTGCGACGGGCGGTTTTCTTTTGCTCGGACATGGAATCTCCTGTTATGAAAAAAGGGCATATGGCCCAGTGAAGGACATCAGATTCTTAACCAATGGCGGCAAGTCGTTAGAGGGTAAACCCTGATCATGGGGTTATTTGCCCCTGACGTCGAGTCGGACAAACCAAGTTGATCTTCTCCCATATTGCCAATGAAATGGTTCTATGATGATGTCTCGGTCTTTGGCAAAAGGTGAACTGCATGAATAACTTGCGTGATGACGAAAAAAAACGTGCCCTGTTATCCCGCCTGGCCAGGATCGAGGGACAGTTGCGCGGCGTCCAAAAACTCATCGAAGACGATGCCGATTGCGAAAAAATCGCCCAGCAATTGACGGCCGCACGCAAGGCGCTGGACAAGTCCTTCTATGCCATGGTGGCATGCATGATCGAAGAGGGACGCACACCGGTCGATCAAGTCACCACGATGCTGGTGAAATTCTCCTGAAGCGCAGCATGACCCCGGATGATCGCCTGCAAGAACGACCCGCCCAGGGCTATGCAGGAGACCTCACGCCCGAACTGGCCTGGCTCCGGGTGCAAAACGGGCAAGCCCTGCTGGTCGATGTCCGCACCGATGCCGAACGCGAATGGGTCGGCTTCGTGCCGGGTGCGCTGGGCTTGGCCTGGAAACAATGGCCGGGCATGGCCCTGAACCCCGATTTTGATGCAGGTGTCCTGACTGCCGCTCGCGCTGGTCTGCCGTTGCTCATGCTGTGCCGCAGCGGCGTGCGCTCGATCGCCGCTGCCCGCCGCGCCACCGAATTGGGTGCGGTGGCCTACAACATCCTGGAAGGCTTTGAAGGAGACCCCGATGCCCAAGGCCATCGGGCTCACGTGGGCGGATGGAAACTGCGTGGCCTGCCCTGGGCGCAACACTGAGGCCGGCGCTGCAGCTCAAGAGGCAAATTGCAAAGCGGCCAGACTGGCATACAAACCGCCTCGTTCCAACAACTCGGCGTGGGTGCCCTGCTCGACCAGCCGCCCCTGATCCAGCACCCAAATCTGATCGGCCCGCTGCACAGTAGCCAGGCGGTGGGCAATGACCAGTGTGGTGCGCCCGTCCATGGCCTGATCCAGCGCAGCCTGGACCATCTGTTCGCTTTGGGCGTCGAGCGCACTGGTGGCTTCATCGAGCAACAACAAGGGGGCGTTTTTCAACATGGCTCGGGCAATCGCGATGCGTTGTCGTTGCCCGCCCGATAAACGCACCCCGCGATCACCCAAATCGGTGTCGTATCCCTGTGGCAAGGCCATGATGAAATCGTGCGCATGCGCCGCCTGCGCCGCCGCCCTGACCTCCTCTGCGCCGGCCTGCGGACAGCCATAGAGGATGTTTTCGGTCACCGTGCCGGTGAACACCACCGGCGTTTGGGGCACCAGCGCCATGCGTTCACGCAGGGCGCTCAAGGGCCATTGGGCCAAAGGCACGCCGTCGAGTTTGATCTGGCCGCGCTGTGGATCGTGAAAGCGCATGATCAGGTCGAACAAAGTGGTTTTACCCGCTCCGCTGGGCCCCACCACCGCCACCGTTTGTCCCTTGCCCACACGCCCACAGAGCGCATCGAGGGCCAGGGTCCCGGGCCGAGACGGGTAATGAAAGCCCACATCGTTCAATTCGAGTTCGGCACCACCCTGGGGCCAAGGGGCCACGGTGGGCTGCTTCGGTTCAGCGACCTCGGCCTGGGCATGCAGCAACTCCATCAGCCGCTCGGTGGCACCGGCAGCACGCAAGAGATCGCCATAAGTCTCGCCCAACACCGCAAAAGCACTGGCCAGCAAAATCACGTAAAACACCGTTTGCCCCAAAACACCGGCGCTGATGCTGCCTTCTCGCACCGCCAAAGTGCCCATGTACAAGCCCCACAAGAGCACCGCACTCGAAGCCATGATGACAAACCCCACCAACACCGCCCGCGCCCGAGTGCGACGCAAAGCGGTGCGCATCGCCTGCCAGGCCCGTTGATCAAAGCGATCCGCTTCACGCGACTCGGCGGTGTAGCTTTGCACCACCGGAATGGCGTTGAGCACCTCGCCGGCCAACGCACTGGCGTCGGCCACCCGATCCTGGCTGGCTCGCGACAAGCGGCGCACGCGACGCCCCAACAGCACCGCCGGCAACACCACCAGCAACAACACCCCCAAAACCTGCAACATCAGCAGCGGGTTGGTCCACACCAGCATGGCCATGGCACCGGCCCCCATCACCAGATTGCGCAAGCCCATCGAAAACGACGATCCCACCACCGTCTGCACCAGGGTGGTGTCGTTGGTCAGGCGCGACAACACCTCGCCCGATTGCGTGGTCTCGAAAAATGAAGGGCTTTGCCGCAACACATGGCGATAGACGGCGTTGCGGACATCGGTGGTGATGCGCTCACCCAGCCAACTGACGGTGTAATAGCGCAAGGCCGAAAACACCGCCAAAGCCACCGCCACGCCAAACAAACGCAAAAAACCGGCGGCCAAATCCCCTGGGTCGCCGGCAGCGGCCAAGCCATCGTCAATGAGATGGCGCAGCGCCCAGGGAAAAGCCAAAGTGGCTGCGGCGGCCAGCAACAAAAACAGGCCTGCCAGGGCCAGTTGCCCGCGATAGGGTTTTAAAAAGGGCAGCAAGCCCGAGAGTGCAACCGGAGAAGACATGGGACTAGTGTAGTGGCGCACGCACAAAGTCCGCGCCACGGGGCCAACGCCCTCGGAACCCCTCAATGTCCCAAATAAGCCTCGCGCACCTGCGGATCGTGCAGCAAATCGCGAGCGGCGCCAGACGTGCTGACCACCCCCGACTCCATCACATAACCGCGGTCGGCCATCTGCAAGGCGCGACTGGCGTTTTGCTCGACCAGCAGCAAAGTGACCCCCTCGCGCGAAATCAGATCGATGACCTCGAAAATCTTGTCCACCATCACCGGCGACAAACCCATGGAGGGTTCATCGAGCAACAGCAACTTGGGCTGACTCATCAGGGCCCGCCCCATGGCCAACATCTGCTGCTCGCCGCCGGACATGGTGCCCGCCAATTGAGCGCGGCGCTCGGCCAGTCGCGGAAACAGGGTGAACACCCGGTCGATGTCGTGCTGCACCCCGGCATCACGGCGCAGGTGTGCGCCCATTTGCAAATTCTCCATGATGCTCATGCGGGCGAATACGCCACGCCCCTCGGGCACCATCACCAATCCGCGCTGGACCAAATCCCAGGGACCGCACCCTTGGGTCGGCTGTCCCATCACGCTCACGCTGCCGCCCTGCGCCGGCAAAATGCCCGTGATGGCTTTCAGCGTCGTCGTCTTGCCGGCCCCGTTGGAGCCGATCAGGCAGACTTTTTCTCCGGCGCGCACCTCCAGGCTCACCCCTTTGACAGCCCGGATGCCACCGTAGCCCACCTCCAGGCCCTGCACCGACAACAAGACCTCAGACATGCGTCGCCCCCGTGCCCAGATAGGCCTCGATGACCTGCGGATCGGCTTGCACATGTGCGGGGGTGCCCTGGCAAATCACCTTGCCATGGTCAAGTACCGTGACCTCGTCGCACAACCCCATGACCAATTTGACATCGTGCTCGATCAGCAGCACCGTGCAACGCTCGCGGCGAATGCGATCGATCAACTCACGCAGTTGCCCCTTTTCGGTCGGATTCATGCCGGCTGCCGGTTCGTCCAGCGCCAACAACTTGGGCTCGGTGGCCAGCGCCCGGGCGATCTCCAGGCGACGCTGATCGCCGTAGGACAACGTGCGCGCCTTGTGCTCGGTCATGGCACCCAAACCGACCGCCTCCAGCAGGGCCTGGGCATGCTCCATCATGGCGCGCTCTTGCGCCCGAAAACCGGAGGTCCGAAAAATGGCGCCCACAACGCCGCTATCGGTGCGAACATGCCGCCCGACCATCACATTGTGCAGCGCCGTCATCTCGCCGAACAGTCGAATGTTCTGAAAGGTGCGCGCGATGCCGGCACGCGCCACCTCGTGCACAGCCGTGGGCTGATAGGTCTGCCCTTGCAACCTGAACTCACCCGCATCCGGGGTGTACATGCCGGTGATCACATTGAAGAATGTCGTCTTGCCGGCCCCATTGGGGCCGATCAAGCCATAAATCTGACCGGGCGCTATGGTCAGCCCCACGTCGTCCAAAGCCTTCAAGCCGCCAAAGCGTTTGCTGACTCCGCTGACCTGCAACACCGGCGTGCTCATGGCGACTCCTGCTTGCGCTCGGGTGCCGGCCACAAACCGCTGGGTCGCCACAACATGACCAAAATCATCGCCAGGGCAATCAGCAACTGGCGCAAGATGGCGGCATCGATGCGACCATCGGTCAGGGCTTGCAAGGGGCCGGCGACATAGCGCAAAACCTCGGGCAAAGCCGCCAGCAGCAAGGCCCCCAGGATCACGCCGGGCAAATGGCCAATGCCGCCCAACACCACCATGGCCACGATCATCACCGACTCCATCAGGCTGAATGATTCGGGCGAGACAAAACTCTGGAACGACGCGAACATGCAACCGGCCACGCCGCCAAATGTCGCGCCCAAGCCAAACGCCAGCAACTTCATGTTGCGGGTGTGGATGCCCATGGCCTTGGCGGCCAACTCGTCCTCGCGGATGGCCATCCAGGCGCGGCCCACGCGCGAATGCGCCAATCGATGGCAGACGATCACGCTGATCACCACCAGCACCATGAACAGGTAGTAATAGAGTGTGACCGACGGCAAAGTGATGAAGCCCAAATCGAGCGGCTTGGACAAAGGATGACCGAACACCGTCACCGGATCGATCGAGCCGATGCCGCGCGGCCCGTTGGTGAGGTTGACGGGATGATCCAGGTTGTTCATGAAGATGCGGATGATCTCGCCAAAGCCCAGGGTCACGATGGCCAGGTAATCGCCACGCAGCTTCAGGGTCGGCGCGCCCAACAACGCCCCCATGACACCCGCCAACAAAGCGGCCAGCGGCAACACCACCCACAGGGGCATGTGCAAACCGGTCGGAAACATCGCGGCCAGGGCCGGGAACGTGTCGAGCAGGTGCGGCGACGCCAGCAGGGCGAACATGTACGCCCCCACCGCATAGAACGCCACATAACCCAAATCCAGCAAACCGGCGTAGCCCACCACCACATTCAGGCCCAGCGCCAGCAACACATACAACAGCGCCACATCGACAATGCGCACCCAGCCGTTGCCGAACTGTTGCAAGATCAGGGGCAACACCAGCAACACCAGCAGGCCCAGCCATTTTTGTCGAGGCGAATAGTCAGTCAGGGTCATGGTTGACTTTCTCAGGCCCGGTCCGCCACCCGCTCGCCCAACAAGCCCGAAGGTCGCAGGGTGAGCATGACGATCAACACGGCAAATGCGAAAACATCGGTGTAGTGGCTGCCCAGCACCCCGCCGGTGAAGTCACCGATGTAGCCCGAGCCGATCGACTCGATCAGGCCCAACAGCAGCCCGCCCACCACCGCCCCGGCCAGGTTGCCGATGCCACCCAGCACCGCGGCGGTGAAAGCCTTCAGGCCGGGCAAAAAGCCCATGGCGTGATGCACCGTGCCGTAATTGGCCGCCCACATGATGCCGGCCAGCGTGGCCAAAATCGCCCCGATGATGAAGGTGGCCGAAATCACCCGATCAGGGCGCACCCCCATCAGGCTGGCCACCTGCGGGTTTTCGGCGGTGGCGCGCATGGCGCGGCCCAACGACGTGCTGTGCACCAGCCACATCAACACCGCCAACGACAAAGCCGTGAGACCCAAAATCGCCACCTGCGTCGGCGTGATCACCGCGCCCGCCAGGCGAATCGGCTCGGTCGGCAACAGGGTCGGATAAGGTTTGTAGTTCGGCTTGAACAGGATCATGGCCAGGGTCTGCAACAAAATCGAGACCCCAATGGCAGTGATCAGCGGCGCCAGACGGGGCGCCTTGCGCAACGGCTTGTAGGCCAGTTTTTCAATCGCGTAATTGAGCGTGGCGGTGACAAGGCAGGCCGCCACAAAAGACATCAGCATCAGGCTCCAGCCCGGCATCAGGGGGAAAGCCGCTTGTAACGGACCCAACAGCGCCCAACTGACCAGCGCCCCCACCATCAGCACCTCGCCATGGGCGAAGTTGATCAGGTTGATGATGCCGTACACCATGGTGTAGCCCAAAGCCACCAAGGCATACATGCTGCCCAGCACGAGGCCGTTGATGATTTGCTGCAGCAAGATGTCCATGGGTCAGGGCATTGGGTAGGTCGGCCAGAAAAACTCGCCCGAACCGGATGCCACCAGGTTCAAGGCCAGGGTGTCGGGAGTTTATCCGCGATTCAATGCAACCACGGGGTCAAGGGAAACCCTGATCAGGCCGGCCTGATGGAGACCGGATTCAGCTTGGCAAGAAGGCTAACTCTTGCTTGCCTCATCATCCCACTGTTTCAACTGCGCCAGTTTCTCCCCGATCTTGGCCTCCAGCCCCCGAGGAACAGGGCGATACCAACCCGGCTCTTTCATGCCCTCGGGCAAATAGGTCTCGCCCGCCGCATAAGCGTTGGGTTCATCGTGCGCGTAGCGGTATTCGCGTCCGTAGCCCAACTCTTTCATGAGCTTCGTCGGCGCATTGCGCAAATGCACCGGCACCTCGCGGCTGCGGTCGTTTTTCACAAAAGCGCGGGCGGCGTTGTAGGCGTTGTAGCCGGCGTTGCTCTTGGCCGCCACGGCCAGATAAATCACCGCTTGCCCCAAAGCCAGCTCGCCCTCGGGGCTGCCCAGGCGCTCATAGGTCAGGGCCGCATCGTTGGCGATCTGCATGGCACGCGGGTCGGCCAGGCCGATGTCTTCCCACGCCATGCGGATGATGCGGCGCGCCAAATAACGCGGGTCGGCCCCACCGTCGAGCATGCGCGTGAGCCAATACAAGGCGGCATCGGGGTTGGAGCCGCGCACCGATTTGTGCAAGGCGCTGATGGTGTCGTAGAACTGCTCGCCGCCTTTGTCGTAGCGGCGCAGCCGCTCGCCCAGCACATGGATCAGCCAGGCATCGGTGATCAGCGCCTGGCGTTCGCTGTGAGCGGCCACGACCAGGGTCTCGAGGGTGTTGAGCAAACGCCGGGCGTCGCCATCGGCATAGGCCAACAGGCGCTGCCGGGCCGCGTCTTCGACGCCGGGCATATCGGGCAAATCAAGCGCACGTTGCATCAGCACCGCCAGATCGTCTTCGGACAAGGGCTGCAACACATACACCGCCGCCCGCGACAACAGCGCCGAATTGACTTCAAACGACGGGTTCTCGGTGGTCGCCCCAATGAAGGTGAACAGGCCGCTTTCGACGTGCGGCAAAAACGCATCCTGCTGGCTTTTGTTGAAGCGATGCACCTCGTCGACAAACACGATGGTGCGCTGGGCCTGCAAGCCGTCACGGGCATGCTGAGCCAGCTCGACCGCCTCGCGGATTTCTTTGACACCCCCCAACACCGCGCTGATGCTGATGAACTGGGCGTCAAAGGCGTGCGCCATCAGGCGCGCGAGGGTGGTCTTGCCGACCCCGGGCGGCCCCCACAAAATGCAACTGTGCGGCTGCCCCGATTCAAACGCCACCCGCAGGGCCATGCCGGCACCCAAAATGTGCTGCTGGCCGATCACCTCGGACAAATCGCGCGGCCGCAAACGCTCGGCCAGCGGGACATGCAGCCCACTCATGGCCGCAGCACCTGGAATCCGGCCGGTGGCGTCAGCACAAACTGAGCCGGTGGCTGCGGGGTCGACGCAAAACCGCTCAACTCCAGCCGCGATGTCTGGCCAAAACCGTCGAGAAACTCCAGCACCGACACCCGGGTCGCCGACCCGCTGCCTTGCAGGCCCACCCGCAACAGGCGCAGTGTGCCCTCGCTCGTGCGGGGCTTCAACTCGGCCCAGGACAGGCCCTCGGCATCGGGCAGGGCGCGGATCTCGAAGGCGCCTTGCAGCGCCTTCAGATCCGAAGCGGTCAGAATCAGTGCGGCGGGCGCGCTGCCCAGCACCGACTGCCACTTGCGCACCGTCACCTGGCGCAAATCGGTGTCCTGGTGCCAGAACTGGCGACCGTCCGAAACCAGCAGTTGGGCATCGGGTGTCAGGTACTCCAGGCGAAACTGGTCCGGTCGCTGATAAGCCAGCTGACCCCGGCTGGTCTTGACCCTCGGGGTTTGGCCTTCGCGCGCAGGCGCCGTGACCTTTTGCACAAACTCGGCCCGTCCCGAACGGCTGTGCTGCAAAAAATCCTGCAAAGCCTGCAAGCCATCGGCCCGGGCCACCCGGGGCATCACCAGCAACAGGGCCAGACCCAGCCCGGCCATGCGAAGCAGCCATGAAGCGCGAGGCGAACAAACCCAACTCATGGCTTCATTCAGGCCGCGTGGGCACCAAAATATCGCGCTGCCCGTTGCTGCTGAGTGAACTGACCAAACCGGCTTTTTCCATGTCTTCAAGCAAGCGGGCCGAACGGTTGTAGCCGATTTTCAGGTGACGCTGCACCAGCGAAATGCTGGCCTTGCGGTTCTTCAGCACCACCTCCACCGCCTGGTCGTACAGGGGGTCTTTCTCGCCGCCGCCCTCGCCGCCCAGGATATCGCCCAGGCCACTCAGTCCGGGCACGCTGGCCTCGTCGACCGTGCCACCCTCCAGCACCCCCTCGATGTAATCGGGCTCGCCCTGGGTCTTCAAATAACTCACCACCCGGTGCACCTCTTCATCGCTGACAAAGGCCCCATGCACGCGCACCGGCAAACCGGTCCCCGATGCCATGTAAAGCATGTCCCCCATCCCCAACAAGGCTTCAGCCCCCATCTGGTCCAGGATGGTGCGGCTGTCGATCTTGCTGCTGACCTGAAACGCGATGCGGGTCGGGATGTTGGCCTTGATCAGGCCCGTGATCACATCCACACTGGGGCGCTGGGTGGCCAAAATCAAATGGATACCGGCCGCACGCGCCTTTTGCGCCAGACGGGCGATGAGCTCTTCGATCTTTTTGCCCACCACCATCATCAGGTCGGCCAACTCGTCGATGATCACCACGATGTGCGGCAGCCGTTGCAATGGCTCGGGTTCTTCGGGCGTCAGGCTGAACGGGTTGGCAATGTGCTCCTGGCGCGCCGCGGCCTCGTCGATCTTGGCGTTGAATCCCGCCAAATTGCGCACCCCCATCTTGCTCATCAGCTTGTAGCGGCGCTCCATCTCGGCCACGCACCAGGCCAGGCCATGAGCGGCCTGCTTCATGTCGGTCACCACCGGCGCCAACAAATGCGGGATGCCCTCGTACACCGACATCTCCAGCATCTTGGGGTCGATCATCAACAGCCGCACATCGCGCGCCTCGGCCTTGTAGAGCAGCGACAAAATCATGGCGTTGATGCCCACCGATTTGCCCGAGCCGGTGGTACCGGCCACCAGCACGTGGGGCATCTTGGCCAGGTCGGCCACCACCGGATTGCCCACGATGTCTTTGCCCAAGCCCATGGTCAACATCGACTTGGCTTCGTTATAGACCTGCGAGCCCAAAATCTCGCTCAGCCGGATCGACTGGCGTTTGGCGTTGGGCAACTCCAGCGCCATGTAGTTTTTACCGGGGATGGTCTCGACCACGCGGATGCTGGTCAGGCTGAGCGAACGCGCCAGATCTTTGGCCAGGTTGACGATCTGCGCGCCCTTGACGCCGGTGGCCGGCTCGATCTCGTAGCGTGTGATCACCGGGCCGGGCGCAGCAGCCACCACCCGGACCTCGACGCCGAAGTCCTTGAGCTTTTTCTCGATCAGCCGGCTGGTCATCTCAAGTGTGTCGGCCGACACCGTGTCCTGCCGACCCGAGTTGGCGTCCAGCAAATCCACCTGCGGCAAACGCGAATCGGGCATTTCGGCAAACAGCGGCTTTTGGCGCTCGCGCGCCACCCGGGTGCTTTGCGGCACTTCGACCACCTCGGGCTCGACAATCACAATCGGCGCCGGGTGCTGTTCCTCAATGTCCTCGCGCTCGGTCTGCAACACCTCCTCGCGCGCGATCGCAGCGGCCTGACCCATGGCCAGATCTTGCTGAATCTCGCGCCGCTCGCGCCGGGCTTCGAGCAAAGCGTCTATTCGCGCCCCGATGCCCTCGGCCAAACCCAACCACGAAAACCTGAACACCCAGGCCATGCCCACCAGCATGAAAGCGATGAACACCAGGCCCGAGCCATTGAAACCCAACATCTGCTGCCCGCCCTGTCCCACCAGACAGCCCAGGGCGCCACCGGCTTGCCCCATGGCGCAGCCCATGCCACCGGCGCTTTGGTAATCCACCTGATCCCAGCGATACAGGCGCGTCCACTCCAGCCCAGTGCTGGAGACCACCAACAACACCAGCCCCATCCAAAAGGCCCAGCGCGTGTGCAACCAACCGCCCGCAGCAGACTCGATCCAGCGCCGACTCAGTTGGCGCCACCAAACCGACAGCGCCGCCAACCAGCACCACCAGACCGAATAGCCCAACACAAAAAAACCAAAGCCGGCCAGCCAAGCCCCCACTCGCCCGCCCCAATTGGCCACCCGGGCCGAGCCCGTCCCTTGACCAGTGGTCAGCCACCAGGCCGGATCAGCTCGCTGGTAACTCAGCAGGGAAATCAGGGTAAAAGCCAACGCCACAAAGCCCGCCACCAAGGCAATTTCTTGCAAGAAACGTCGCCATCCGGCGATTTCCGGGGCAGCGCTCGATCCGTCTTTGAGGGTATTCAACGAGTAGGTCATGGGGGGTCAATGCACAGTCACGCTATGGTAGTCCCATTCGGGATGAGTTCGGCGCTGCAAATATACCCCCATGGGCATATTGAGCACCCCTTTTCACTACAATGGACAGACCACACAAGGATAAGTCATCATGTCAGAAGTTCGTCACGCTCAGGTGCTGATTCTCGGCTCCGGCCCTGCCGGTTATACCGCCGCCGTCTATGCCGCCCGCGCCAACCTGAATCCCTTGCTCATCACCGGCATGGCTCAGGGCGGTCAACTCATGACCACCACCGAGGTGGACAATTGGCCCGCCGACGTCGACGGCGTCCAGGGCCCCGACCTGATGCAACGCTTTCAGGCCCATGCCGAACGCTTCAAAACCGAAATCGTCTTCGACCACATCCACAGCGTCGACTTCTCGCAGCGCCCCTTCAAACTGCAAGGCGACAGCGGGGCCTACACCTGCGACGCCCTGATCATTTGCACCGGCGCTTCGGCCAAATACCTGGGCTTGCCCTCGGAGCAAGCGTTCATGGGCCGTGGGGTCAGCGGTTGCGCCACCTGCGACGGCTTCTTCTATCGCGAGCAAAAAGTCTGCGTGGTGGGCGGCGGCAACACGGCGGTCGAAGAAGCCCTGTACCTGTCCAACATCGCCAGCCAGGTGCACCTGGTGCACCGCCGCGACAAATTCCGCGCCGAACCCATCATGATCGACAAACTTATGGACAAGGTCAAGGCCGGCAAAATTGTGCTGGAGCTCAACAGCCAACTCGACGAAGTGCTGGGCGACGCCTCCGGCGTGACCGGCGTGCGCCTCAAGCGCGCCGACGGCAGCACCAGCGACCTGGCCTTGCAAGGTTGCTTCATCGCCATCGGTCACCAGCCCAACACCGACATCTTCAAAGGTCAGCTTGACATGAAAGACGGCTACATCGTCACCCGCAGCGGCCTGCAGGGCTTTGCCACCATGACCAGCGTCCCCGGCGTCTTTGCGGCCGGTGACGTGCAAGACCATGTCTACCGCCAGGCCATCACCAGCGCTGGAACCGGTTGCATGGCCGCGCTCGACGCACAGCGCTTTTTGGAGCAAAACGAGGCCTAAACCCTTTTGCCACCCTCGCCCGACCCCGATGAACCCCATCGGAGACGGGCCAAAAAAACAGGACTCGAAAGAGTCCTGTTTTTTTGGAGCCCGGGCCGAAATTACTTCAGCTTGGTTTCCTTGTACTCGACATGCTTGCGAGCCTTGGGATCAAATTTCATGATCGTCATTTTCTCGGGCATGGTTTTTTTGTTTTTGCTGGTGGTGTAGAAGTGACCGGTGCCAGCTGTCGATTCGAGTTTGATTTTCTCGCGTCCGCCTTTGGAAGCCATGATGTGTTCCTTTCAGAATTAGGCTTGACCACGTGCGCGCAAATCAGCGAGCACGGCATCAATGCCATTTTTGTCGATCAAACGCAGGGCGGCGCTGGACACGCGCAGGCGCACCCAACGGTTTTCGCTCTCGACCCAAAACCGGCGGTATTGCAGGTTGGGCATGAAGCGGCGCTTGGTTTTGTTGTTGGCGTGGGAGACATTGTTCCCCACCATCGGGCCTTTGCCCGTGACTTCACATTTGCGTGCCATGAGGACACTCCATTTCAACAGCCACCCATCGAGCGCATGCGACGACAGGAGACCTCACCTCGCCAGAAAAGGGGGCGGTATCCCTTAGAACTGCTTTGCAACAGATCTTGCCCATTCCCGGAGCAGGAATCGGCGAAAACGATGATTCTAGCACGTCCGAGCCGGCCCGGCCCAGACCCCATCAGAAGGCCAACTCAGGCCCGGGCGGCACGCAAGCGCATGGAGAAGTCACGCAGAGCCGCAATCCCGCTGCCTTCGGCGCGACGGCACCAGGCTTGCAAATCGGCGGCCAACTGTTCGCGACTGCGGTGCGTGCTGAGCCAAAGTTGGCGCAACTCTTCGCGCATGCGCACCATGGTATCGGCCTGAGGCAGGGTGGCCCGGGCTTGCTCCACCAGGTTGCGGGCGTCGTCCGGGATTTTTTCGGTATCGCGGTGCATCCAGCGCCGCGCGGCGCTGAGCACGGCATCGGCCGGGCGTTGCTTGAGCGACTGGATGTCTTGCCGGCAGGCGGCGCGCAACTGACGCGCATAGGCAGCCATCACCTCGTAGCGGTTGGCAATCAGCGCCTCCAGGGTTTTCTCGTCGGCCACAGGCTGAATGTCGCCATACGCCAGCTTGGGCGGTGTTTTCTTGACTTTGGCCAGACCCAGGGCCGACAGAATGCGAATGTACATCCAGCCGATGTCGAACTCGTAGGGCTTGACCGACAACTTGGCCGAAGTCGGGTAGGTGTGGTGGTTGTTGTGCAACTCTTCGCCGCCGATGATGATGCCCCAGGGCGAGATGTTGGTGCTGGCATCATGGGCCTCGAAATTGCGATAGCCCCAGTAGTGACCAATGCCATTGATGATGCCGGCAGCCGTGACCGGAATCCACATCATCTGCACCGCCCAAACCGTCAGGCCCAACGCTCCGAACAATGCCAGATTGACGATCAGCATCAGACCCAGACCCTGCCAGGGGAAGCGACTGTAAACGTGGCGCTCGACCCAATCATCGGGCGTGCCATGACCGTACTTGCTCAGGGTTTCGGCATTCTTGGCTTCGGCGCGATACAACTCGGCGCCACGCCAAAAAACCTCCCGGATGCCCCGAGTCTGGGGACTGTGCGGGTCTTCGGGGGTTTCGCACTTGGCGTGATGCTTGCGGTGGATCGCCGCCCAGGCCTTGGTCTGCATGCCGGTGCCGACCCAAAGCCAGAAGCGGAAAAAATGCGAAGGCAAAGCATGCAACTCAAGCGAGCGATGCGCCTGATGGCGGTGCAAATAGATGGTGACCGCCGCGATGGTGATGTGGGTCGTGATCAGGGTATAGGCCAGGATGGCCCAGCCCGACCAATCGAGCAGTCCTTGATCGAGAAACCTCAACAAGTATTCCAGGCCCAGGGGCAAATCAACTGTCATGTCCAACCTTTAGGGTGAGTCGCCATGCGTTCATGCAACATGGGCCCATTTTACGACGCTTGCCAAACAGATGCAAAGAATCCGTCGGTGCCATGGCGATGGGGCCACAGGCGCAGAAAGCGCCCGTCGGCGCTGCACAACTCGGTGGCATGCGGGATTTTGAGGGCTTGCAAGATCTCGGTGGCGGGCAGGGGCTTGAAGCCGGGGTTTTGCGCCTCGAAAGCAGCCACCACCTCTTCGTTTTCTGCCGGCAGCAAGCTGCAAGTGGCGTACACCAAACGCCCGCCGGCTTTGAGCAATCGGCTGGCCGAAGACAGGATCGCGATCTGGCGCGCTTGCATCTCAGCCACCGCCTGGGGGTTTTGCCGCCATTTCAGGTCGGGGTTGCGCCGCAAAGTACCCAGACCCGAACAAGGCGCGTCGACCAACACCCGATCGATCTTTCCCGACAGGCGCTTGACGCGCTCATCACGCTCATGCGCAATCACGCCGGGGTGGACATTGGACAAATGGCTGCGCGCCAAGCGCGGCTTGAGGGCATCGAGGCGGTGAGCCGAAGTGTCGAACGCATACAAACGACCCGTGCTGCGCATCAGCGCCCCCAGGGCCAGCGTCTTGCCGCCCGCCCCGGCACAAAAATCCACCACCATCTCGCCCCGTTTGGGGTCGAGCAAGGCCGCCAACAACTGCGACCCTTCATCCTGGACCTCGATCGCACCCCGCGCAAAAGCATCGGTGCGCGTCAAGGCCGGCTTGCCCTGCAAGCGCAAGCCCCAAGGCGAGTAAGGGGTGAGCTGACTGTGGAGCCCCTTCAGTTCCAATTCTTTTTGGACTTCATCCCGCTTGTCGGTGTAAGTATTCACTCTAAGGTCAAGAGGGGCGGTTTGCAGCAGGCTCTTCGCCAGGGCCTGAAAATCGGCCGGACTCGGGCAGTTCGCCCGCAAAGCCGTGTCGAGCCAGTCGGGCAAACTGTAACGGTGTCGATCGAGCATGTCGTCGGCAGACACCGCCAAACAGGCATCCAGCCAGCTCTTTTCGGTGTCATTCAGGGCGCTTTTCAGGAAGTCGGTCGCGCCGGACTGACCTGGCCGCTGGTCGCACAACTGCATGGCGAAGCCCAAAATCGCCATCCGGCGCTCGCGCGGGCCACTGCCCGAGGGCGCAAAATGCTCAAAGCGCAATTTGTGGCGCAAGACGTTGTAGACCGTCTCGGCCAGCACGGCGCGCTCGCGCGAGCCATAGGCGCTTTTGCCATTTTGACGGAAAAAACGCGACAACACGGCGTCAGCCGGGTGCTGAAAAGTCAGGGCCTGCTTGACCAGTTCGGTGCAAGCATCCAAAAGGGCTTTGGGGTGCATGACCCCGATTGTCCCACCAATGCCGCCCCGTTCAGGGGTGTCGCCGCATGAAGTCGCACAAAGCGTTGGCCAACTCGGCCTCGACATCCGCCCAGGCCGAGAACGGCAACAGGGGAACATCTTCGTCCTGAATCGGCAACTGGTACAACTCGGAGCCGGGGATGCGCTGGTGAGCCGCGATGCCGTTGACCGATGCATGGGTGTTGTCGTTGCCGGGCACCACCAGGGTGGGCACCCGGATGCTGGCCATGGCCTCGTCGGTCATGCCCAACACGGGTTTGCGCGGACCGCGCAAAAAAATGTCGAGCCAGTGGCTCATGACACGGATGTATTCGGCCGGATCCATGGCCATCAGCCGCGCTTCGTTGGCCGGGTTGGCAGCGATCCGCTCGCGGTATTGCTCGGTGGCACAAACCGCCTTCATCCCGCCCTGTCGCGCGGCATCGATGAATTGACCGTAATAGTTTTGGGGCAAGCGCCCCGCCGCAAAATCACCACCGGTGATGCGCATCAGCAACAAAGCCCTGACGCGCTCGGGATGGCGCAAATAAAACAGCATCGACAAGCGCGCGCCCGAAGAAGTCCCGCCGATGTACGCCCGCACCGCACCCACATGATCGAGCAACAAGGCCAGGTCATCGGCCCAGATTTCTTCTTCGCCGTCATCACCCGCGATCAGCACATCCGAGGCACCGGTGTTGCGACGGTCATGCAACAACACCTGATAACCCTGAGCGGCGATTTTGTGGGCAAACTCAATGAACTCCTGAAAGCCACGCCGCCCGCCGGTGACCAGGGCCACCCAAGGGCCTTGGTCGCCGAACACGCGGTAATGCAGATTCACACCACGGATCAGGGCGTTGGGCATTTCGGACTCCTTAAGGGGTGGGCAAGCTCATCATGCTGCCCTTGGCAAACAGCAAAGGGGATCTGTCACTGGATTCGTGGCGCAACACCCGGGCCAGGACAATCAGGTGATCCCCGCCATCGAGCAGCTGGTGCGTCTCGCAATAGAAACAGGTGGTGGCACCGGCCAAAATCGGGGCTTTGAAGTCAGGCGACAAAGCGTGCTCAACCCCGGCGAACTTGTCGGGTTTGGGCGCCGCAAAGTGATAAGCCAGGTCTTTTTGGCCATCGGCCAACACATGAATGGCATGCTGGCGCCCCACCCCGAACTGGTCCAGATTGGGCGACTTGCGCGCCAAAGACCAAAGCACCAGAGGGGGATCCAACGACACCGAACTGAAGCTGTTGACAGTGATGCCCGTCAAGCGGCCATCGGCCGGATCCTGGGTCGTGATGATGGTCACACCGGTCGGAAACGAGCCCAAGGCGTTGCGAAACGCCTTTTGCTGAGCCTGGGCTTGTGCCTGATCGGCCGCAGTGGCGCTCATCACTTGCCCCCGGCAGCGCGCTCGAGCACCGCATACACCGAAGCGGTGTCATCGAGCTCATGACCTTGGGACATGGCCGACAGGTAGATGGGCAAACAGGCCGAGAACAGCGGGGCCGGCACATTGAGCTCTTGCAACGCGTTTTGAATGATGGTCATGTCCTTTTGCCAGACCTTGTTTTTCATGGTGGCGTCGGCCCAACCCCGAGTGGCCATCATGGGGCCACGCACCTGGAACATGCGCGATGTCCCGGCTCCGCCACCCACAACCTGCACCATGCGCTTGGCATCCAGACCCATCTTGACGCCGAACAAAAGGGCTTCGGCAGCCGACACGTTGTGAATGGCCACCATCAGGTTGGCGACCAATTTCATGCGCATCCCGTTGCCAAAGTCACCCACATCGAATTGCTCGCGCGAGAAGCCTTTGAAGACGGGCATCATGGCCTTGATGGCCGACTTGTCGCCGCTGGCATAGACCGTCAGGTCGCGATTCTTGGCTTGCGCGCCGGTGCCCGACAAGGGGGCATCGATCATGGTGATGCCCACCGTGGCCAGCAACTCGCGAGCAGCCATTTTGTCGGCGATGGGGAAAGTGCTGACCTCGGCCAACACGGTCCTGGCGTTTTTGATGCCCGCTTTCTGATGGCCCTCGACCAGTTGCTGGGCCACGTGCATCAGCGCCGCGCTGGAAGGCAAAGAAGTGATCAGATGGCGGGTGCGACCCACCCAGGTGCTGGCATCGGTGAAGACCTCGGCGATCTGCTTTTGCATGCGCTTGCGGGTCGCGGCGGAAACCTCGGCCCCCAACACATGGAACCCCGAGCTTTGCAAATTGGCGCTGATGGCCGAGCCCATGATGCCCAAACCGATCACGCCCACCACTGTTTTTTCTTTTTTGCCTGCCATGGAAACTCCTGATTGATTGTTGATAATAAGATCAACAAAATCATACAACGCATTCGCGTTTTTTGCCCGCATTCAACCACTTTATATGGGAAAACCATGAGCCACACACACCACATTGAGCGCCCCGACGGGGCTCGCATCGCCTACAGCGTCACGGGTGGCGCACAGGCGACACCCCTGATCCTGTCCAACTCGCTGGCCACCGACGCCAGCATGTGGGAGCGGGTGCTGCCCGAACTGGCGCAGCAATTTCGGGTGATCACTTACGACACCCGTGGCCACGGTGCCAGCACCTGCGCCAGCGGCACCCCCAGTTTGTCCGACCTGGCCGCTGATCTGGTGGCGGTGCTCGATGCCGCGCATGCGCCCCAAGCCATTTTGGCCGGCGTCTCGCTGGGTGGCATGACCGGCATGACCCTGGCGCTGGAACAACCCCAGCGCCTGTTGGGGCTGATGGCTTGCAATTGTCGGGCCCGCATCAATGCCGAAGGCATCGCCGGCTGGGATCAGCGGGTTGAACTCTTCAGCTCTCAAGGCATCGAGGCCCTGGTACCGGCCACGCTGGAGCGCTGGTTTGCCGCCGATGTGCGCGCCAGCGATGCCGCCCTGATGCAACGCATGGCCGACATCATTCGCACCACCAGCCTGTCCGGCTATGTGTCTTGCGTCAACGCGATCAAAGGCATGGCCATGCACGACCAACTGCATCGCATCGGCCTGCCGGTGCTGTACCTGGCCGGCGCCCAGGACGGCGGGGCACCGGTATCGGAAATGCAAGCCATGGCCGCCGAAGTCAAGGGCAGCCGTTGCGAAGTGCTGGACCCCTGTGGCCACATCAGTCCCATGCAACGCCCTCAGGATTTCGTGCGTTTGCTGCGCGACTTTGCAGCTCAAATCGGCTGAGCACCCGCCTCCGAAAAAAAACGGGCCCGAAGGCCCGTTTTTTTTGGAGATGAATCCCCGAATCACTTCTTGGCGTTTTCAGCCTCGTACTTCTTGCGCGCCTGGGTGTAGTAATTCACCACCTGGCGCACGTTCTTGGCGCCCTCGCCCTCGAGTTTCTTGAAGTAGCTGTCGTTGGCATCGGTGCCGGCCTTCAGGATGGCCTGCTCATCGGCCGGGGTCGAGAAGGTGAATTTGATGCCGTTCTTGTCAGCCCACTGCTTTTTGATCAGCTCTTCCGAGGTCATCAGCTGAGAAGCGTAGCGCACGCCGTATTCGTTGCGCAGGTCCACCAGCATTTTTTGGGTCTCGGGAGGCAGCGAGCGGAACTTCTTGCCCGACATGAAGAAGGCCGAACCCACGACACCACCGTTGCCTTTGAGGCCGGGCGGGTTCATCATGTGGACGTGCTTGACGACTTCATTGAGCTTGAAGACGTTGGACAACAAAATCACCAACTCGCCCAAGGCGTCGAGCGTGCCGCGGTCCATGGCCGGGTACATGTCGGGGAACACCATGAACACGGGGTTCCAGCCCAGGCCCTTGTAGAAGTCGGTGCGTGCGCCACCATAGGTGCGCAGGGTCTTGCCCTTGAGCACGTCCATGTTGGACAACGGCACCTTGGTACCGACCGGGGCCAGGCCGCTGATGTGCGACATCAGGGGCACGATGTCGTTCTTGGCCAACTCGGCCTTGAGGTCAGGCTGGTTGTCCATGGCGTCCAAAGCGGCCTTGACGGCAGCCACATAGTCGTCGCCATAGTTGAACATGTGATCCAGCGCCATGTAGTTGGGCAGCTGGGCGGGGTGGTACGAGCTGCTGATCCAGGCAGCATCGGCAATACCGGCCTGAATGCCTTGCAGCGCGTCGCCCCACTTCACCAGCGAATCAGACCAGAAGAACTGGATCTTGATCTTGCCGCCGCTGCGCTTTTCGACTTCGGTTCCCCACCATTTGTGCAGTTCACCGAACCACGATTTTTCGGCGGTTGGCACCGCCACTTTCCAGGTCTGCTGTTGCAGGGTTTGGGCGACCGCAGTGGTCTGGATCGCGAAAGCAGCCAGAACGGCCGCAGCGGTTTTCAAGATCAATCGTCTCATGCTGACTCCTTGGGTTGAATGAAAAACAAAAATCAGCCCAAGCCGGGTTCTTCGGCTTTGGGCATGGCACTGATTCCGGCATAGGTTTCCCGACCGGCTGCGAGATGGAATGCCTTGATCACATTGATGATCAACTGCAACGCCATGAGGCTGAGGCCAAACGCAAACAGCGTTTTGAACGGCCACAATGGAAAGCGCAGCACGGCCAGCCGGTACTCCAGGATCTTGATGGAGTTTTGGGCGATGGTCCAGGCCGCGAAAGCCAAAAAAGCAAAGGCTGCAAAAGCCAGCAGATTGCACACCCCGTCGAGGAAATGGCGTGTGCGCGGGCTGAGCCGGTCGGTGGCGAAGGTGACATTCACATGCCCGCCCTCCAGGGCCACCAGAGCGACGCCGAAATAAACCGACACCACCAACAGGGCTTCGACCAGCTCAACCGTGACCGGAAAAGGCATGGAGAGCTTGCGGCCGAACACATTGATGAAAACGACCACCGTCATGATCACCAAAGGGATGGCAATCAGGTACGGGATGAAGCGGCGATAGAAGGCCTCGTAGGCCATGATGATTTTTTCCATGGTCAGACCCTCTTCATCGCATTTGTTTCATCAGATCGGGCAGCCAGGTCACGATCTCGGGGAAGACCGTCATCAGCGCCACCACCAACAGCATCAGGAACACGAAAGGCAATGATCCGGCAAAGATGTCACCCAACTTGACCGAGTCACCCAGCGCCCCCTTCATGACAAAGCAATTCAGCCCCAGGGGCGGGGTGATGGTCCCCACCGCCATCATGACCGCCACCACCACGCCGAACCACACCAGGCTCATGCCGGCGTCGGTGATCAGGGGGGCCAAGATCGGCATGGTCAGCACCATCATCGAAATCGCATCCAGGAAGCACCCCAGAAACAAATAGAGCAACACAATCCCGACCATCAAGACCCAGAAACTGAGTTCCATGGACTTGATCCAGCCGGTCATGGTCGAGACCACGCCGGTGGTCGACAAGAAGGTGGCAAAGATGTAACCGGCGCCGAGCAGCAGGAAAATCATGGCCGACACCTTGGCACTGTCGATGAAGGAAAACTTCAGCCGCTCCCAAGTCAGGTTGCCACGGATCCAGACCAGCAACAAAGAGCCCACCACACCCACGGCAGCGGCTTCGTCAGGCGTCGCCACCCCGGTGTAGATGGATCCCAGCACCACCGTGAACAAAATGGCAGCAGCCCACAGGCGCTTGAGCGTGGACAATTTGGCTGCCCATGATGTGTCGAGCGCCGAAGAAACGGGCGCGGCCTCGGGCTTCCAGCGGGCATACAGCGTGACACCGGTGGCCATCAGCACAGCCGTCAGGATGCCCGGAATGATGCCGGCAATCAGCAACTGGCCCACCGAAGTTTCGGTGATGATGCCGTAGAACACCATCAGGATGCTGGGCGGAATCAGCACATCGAGACACCCGGCCGATGCCACCACGCCCAAGGCCAGCTTGGGGTTGTAGTTGGCGCGCTGCATCTCGGGCACGGCGATCTTGGAGAACACGGCCACTGCCGAAAGCGAAGAGCCCGAACAGGCGCCGAAGATGGCCGACGAATACACTGTTGCCACACCCAAGCCACCGGGCACGCGGCCAAACCAGGCCTTGGCCGCATCGTAGGCGTCTTTGCCCATGTCGGCATAAAACGCCAAAGTGCCCATGAGAATGAACAAGGGCAAAGCCGACAAGGTGAAGTTGGAGGTGTAACTGAAGAGGCCAGTTGGAATGAATTTGAATGCGGCATCCAGCGGGTAAACGAACATCAAGCCCCCCAGGCCCACCACCGCCATGCCATAAGCGATGGGCATGCGGATCAGGGTCAGGAAGATGAAGAGCGCAAAACCCAGCAAACCGATGGTGAGTTGGTCCATGGTTCAGTACTCAGTTGGCTTTGGGCGCACCCGGCTGGTGCTGCGGCAAAGAGGTTTCAAAAGCAGGCAACTTCATCAGTTCGGCAAAAATCGCCATGACCTGGGGCACCGCGCTGAAATCGGTGATGCCAAACAGTTTCGCCCCCACCACCTGCGAAGCCAGACAGAAATCGGCCACCGTGACCTGATCCCCATGGCTGTAGCGCCCCGCACGCGGATCCAGACTCAGCGCTCGCTCGTAGGCCAGCAAGGCCTGCAAGGTGAAGTGTTGCAACCAGGTGTTGCGGGCGGCCTCATCCAGTTGGAGGGTGTTTTGCAAATAATTGCGCACCCGGGGCACGACCAGCGGGTGGCCGTCGCTGGCACACAAATGGGCCAGCGCCAGCACCCGAGCCCGATCGGCGGCATCGGCTGGCATGAGAGAAGGACTGGGGTGAGCCTGATCCAGATAATCCATGATCGCCATCGACTGGAACAGGGGGCGACTGAGGCCATCGACCACCAAAGCCGGGACAGCGCCCTGGGGGTTGATCTTCAAATAAGCCGGGTCGTGCTGTTCGCCGGACAACAAATTGACCGGTATTTCTTCAAAAGCCAGCCCCTTGTGCTTGAGTGCGGCGCGCACTCGGTAGGCTGCCAAGGATCGCCAAAAACCATACAGTTTGAGTGCCATCAGGAATTTCCTAGTGATGAGTTGATCGATTGACCACCAAGCGAATGATGGTATGGGGGGATTCAGGACAATCCAAGCGGAAAAACCCGAAGCCCCGGTTTCTGTTTAACCTTTCAAAACGTTCGGGTTCAAGCGCGTTTGGGAATGATGGGCAGCATGATGTAGCTGGCTCGTTTGGGCCCGCTGTGCAGGGTGTTGACACCGTCAAAAACCCGCGCCGGTCGATCGGTCGGGTCGGTGTGCGTGAAAGGCCCGCAGCCCGTCATGGGATATTTCATGTTCGACAAAACACCGGCGGGACCGGGGTATTCGTAGTCCTTGCCACGCACGGTCAGGGCAATCCGGTACCCGGCCGGCACCACGATGCTGGTGGGCAAAATCTCGACGTCGAGTTCCACCACTTGACCGGGCTTGAGGGGCTCGACTTTGTCGTGCGGATGGTAGGGGCGATAAGGCTTGCTGAGTTTGGGGTCCAGCGCCCGGTGCGAAGCGCGCAACCAACCCTGCCCCACCGGCGTGTGCGGGTCCAAAGCGCCCTGAAACACCACCTCCTTGAGGTCGGGGGTAAAGACCCGCAACACGGCAAACACATCGGCGTCCCGGGTGCTGGACGACAAAAACAGTTTCAGCGCGCTGGGGCCGGTGATCTCGATGTCTTCGGCCTGCGGGGGCAACATGAAGGTCACCCCTTCGGAGAATCCCTTGTAGCTGATTTTGGCGTTGCCCGTGGGCAGTTTTTTGCCCAGGCTGAGCTGCACCGGATCCAGGTAGAACTTGGTCCAGCGGGTGCGCTTCAAAGGCCATTCGTTCTCGGCGCGCTGCACAAACTTGTCGACATGGCGCACCTGCAACTGCACCTTCGGCTGGCGATTCCAGCCGTTTTTCTTGCCGTGCAGGAAGTGATCGAAAAAGCGCAGTTGCAACTCGCGCCCGTAATCGGTGTAGAAATGCGTCCAGTGCTCGATGCCGTGAGCCTCCAGCCACTTGTTTTTGGAAGCGGCACGCACAAAACCCTCGAAATTGCCCCGGGGATGCAGGCCTTGCCCCCCCCAGTTGGCCGCCGAGAAAACCGGCACGGTGACTTTGCTCCAATCGGGCATGCGCGATTGCCAGTATTCGTCGTTCAGGGCGTGCTTGAGGGCGGCGGCGCCAAAGTCCTCGCGATTGGCCTTCAGCTCTTCATCACTCAGGGTGACATCACCGCAAACGGCCCGCCCGGTGACCCGGCTCTTGGGTCCGCGCTTGCCCAGACCGTACTGGACGGTCTTGACCTGCATGTCATACCAGTTCTTGATGAAGTCACACAAGATGCCGCCGTGATGGCTGAGGTCGCGGTACATGTCAGCCGCACCCTCCCAGACACAGATGGCCGCCAGATGCGGCGGTTGCAGCGAAGCAACTTGCCACTGGTTCATGGCGTAATACGAGATGCCATTGAGGCCCACTTTGCCACTGCTCCAGGGTTGCACGCCGGCCCATTCGATGCAGTCGTAATAGTCGACCATCTCTTGCGGGCTCCACAACTGCATGTAGCCGGGGGACATGCCTGCCCCGCGCGAGTCAACGCGGATGCAGATGTAGTCGTGCGGCACCCATTTTTCGGGATCCACCACTTCCCACTGCTGGTACTTGTTGGTCGAACCCGCCGTGACATCGGGGTGGTTGTCGGCCATCCGGTCCCAGGCCGTTTTGTAGCCCTCCTGAAAAGCCAGACCCTTGCCATAGGGGCCATAACTCATGATGACGGGGAATCGGCCTTTTTTGTTGGGACGATACACGTCCGCCTTGAGAACCAAACCATCGCGCATCGGGATCTCGACATCCCAATCGACGCGCATGCCATCACGAACCTCGGATTTCGTTTGAACAGCCATCAGGCACTCCCTTTAGTGATCTATCGCTCAACGATGCTAACCACACCGCTTGCGCACAGATAAGGGGAAAACCCGAATTCGGGGCCCAGTTTGACGAATTGGCGACTTTGTCGATCAATTGATCATCAGTAGAATTGCGTAGACAGCAGCAACCGGGCTCGTTCATTCGGTTGCTTCTTGTACACTCAACCGCATTCAAACCGGAGACCGTCCATGTTGTTCACTTGCTCACCCACCTGCGTGCATGCCTATCACCAACACAAAGGCAAGCCCAAACTCTTCACCTCTCTGACTGCCAAAAAGCTGTCGGGACGCACCGACGGTCATCTCAACATCGATGTCCACTGCCACTACTTCAACCCCGAAGTGGCCAAAAAGGCGGCATCCCTCAACCCCGGCCAGCAAGAGTACCCCTTCATTTACGCCAACCAGGACACCCGCGACGTCAACGCCAAACAAATGGCCGAGCGCGGCGCCATGTTGTCTGACGTGGAAGTGCGCATCAAGGACATGGACCGCATGGGCGTCGACGTCCAGGTGGTCTCCCCCGCGCCGTTCCAGTACTATTATTTTGCCCCCGCAAAGATGGGCGCCGAATTGGCACGCGCCGTCAACGAAGGGGTGGCCAAACTGGTGGCTCAATACCCGGATCGTCTGGTTGGCATGGGCACCGTGCCGCTCCAGGACGCCACCCTGGCCGTGCGCGAGCTGGAATATGCGGTCCAAAAACTGGGGCTCAAAGGCATTGAAATCGGCACCAACGTGGCCGGCAAGGAACTCACCGACCCCTCGCTCAAACTGGAAAAGTTCTTCAAGCGCGTGGCCGAGTTGGGCGTGACCTTGTTCATGCACCCCAACGGCTACACCCAGGCCGAGCGCCTGACCGACCACTACTTCAACAACGTGATCGGCAACCCGCTCGACACCACCGTGGCCGTCAGCCACCTGATTTTTGACGGCGTGTTGGCCCGCAACCCCAAATTGCGCATCATCCTGGCCCATGGCGGCGCCTACCTGTCTCACTACTGGGCCCGCATGGACCACGCCTGGGGTGCACGCCCCGATTGCCGTCGCGTGATCAAGAAAAAGCCCTCGACCTACCTGGAAAAGAACTTCTTCTTCGACACCATCACCTTCGACCCCACCATGCTGAAAAACCTGATCGACCGCTACGGGGCCGACAAGGTGGTTCTGGGCACCGACTACCCCTACGACATGGCCGAAGTCGATCCGCTGGGTCTGGTGGCGGCCGTCAAAAAACTGCCCAAAACAGATCGCGACCTGATCACCGGCGGCAACGCCGCCAAGCTGTTCAAGATCAAGCGCAAGCGCTGATCCTTGCGCAAGCGCACCACAAAAAACGCCTCCCTTCGGGGAGGCGTTTTTCTTTGGGAAACGACGACCGACAACGGGGATCGGGACGCCCTGCGATCAGCCCTCGACGCGCTCGACCTGGCCACTGCGGGTGGACTTGACCACCGCTTCCAGGGCGCTGATGTTGGCCAGCATCTGCTCTTGCGGCACCGGATAGGGCTTGCCACCCATGGCCGCATCGGCAAAGGCCTCCAGGTTGGACAGCACCGCCGGATGAGGCTCGTAGGAGGCCGTTTGAACCTCTTCGCCACGAATGTGCCAATTCATGGTCCAGCCGGTCGATGCCTCGGGATGGGTTTTGTCACGCACCTCGACCCAGCCCTTGCTGCCAAAGACGGCAAAGCGCCCGACAAAAGGCGTGGCCAAAATGGCGCTGATCAGGGCGTGACCGCCGCGCTTGTAGGTCGCCAAAATCGCCAGGGTGTCCCCGTTGACCAAGGGCGAACCCAATTGTTTGACGCTGGCAAAGACGGTTTCGGCCGGGCCGAACACGCCAACCGACAAATCGAGCAAATGGATGCCGGTGGCGGTCATGGGGCCGGCCGGGGCTTCGGCTGAATTCAGACGCCAGTTGTCCGACGCCATCTGCAAAAACTTGTCCTGGCTGAAGTTGGCTTCCATCTGCAGTGGGGTTCCGATCATGCCGCTGTGGATCATCTCCATGGCCTTCATGACGGGGGGTTCAAAACGGCGCTCGTGGCCAACGGCCAGCGTCAGCTTGCGCTCGTTGATGGCATTCATGGCACGCAGCACGTCGGCGCGATTCAGGCACAAGGGCTTTTCGCAAAAGATGTGCTTGCCGGCCGCCGCCACTTGCACCATTTGATCCGCATGCATCGAATGGGGCGTGCACAACACCACCCCTTCAATGCGCGCATCGCTCAGGGCCGCCTCCAGGCTGGATGCGAACTCGACACCCTGCGACTGCGCAAAGGCCTTGCCAGCTTCCTGATTGAGGTCGGTGGCGAGCACGCAATCGATGTTGCGGGCGTTTTTCAAATACTTGACGATGGTCTGACCCCACCAGCCCAAGCCGATGACGGCGACCCTGAATTTGCGCGAATTGGTCATGAAAGCCTCTGTTGAAAAGATGAGGCATTCTAGTTTTGGCTGATCTTTCGATCAACAACACCACGGGAAAACACCCATGTCCAGGTGTCCCGCAGCCGTCACCGGGGTGCGCTTCAGGCAAAAACGCCAGCCGTGTCCTGCATCCGCGCCGACACCTCGCCCAGGTGGTGCAAGCTATCGCCATAGGTCATTTCGATCTGGGTCAGTCGCTTGAAATAATGACTGACCATGTATTCGTCGGTCACCCCGATACCGCCGTGCAACTGCACCGCCTGTTGACCGACAAAACGCGTGGATTGACCCAACTGGAATTTGGCGCGGGACAAGGCGCGGCGGCGCTCCTGGGCGGGCGCGGTCAGTTTCAGGCTGGCGTAATAGCTCATCGAGCGCCCCAGTTCGAGCTGCATCTTCATGTCGGACACCCGGTGCCGCAAGGCCTGGAAGGTGGCGATGTTGACACCGAATTGCTTGCGCGTGTTCATGTACTCCACGGTCAGCGCCAGGGTCTTTTCCATCGCCCCCACGGCCTCGGCGCACAGGCAGGCCATGCCGACATCGATGGCATGGGCCAGTGCATCCAGGCCGTTTTCGGTCAGTCGCACGGCGGGCGTTTGATTCAGGCTCAATTCGGCCGCACGACCCCCGTCTTGCGTCAGGTAGCCCCGGGTGGTGACGCCTTGGGCTCCTTTTTCCACCAGAAACAACCCCACTTGACCGCCCAGGTTGGCCGGCACGATCCAGGCGTCGGCCTGATCCCCGAACGGCACCACGCTCTTGGCCCCGCTGAGGGTAAAGCCCTGGCCACTGGCCTGAGCCGTGGTCTCACACATCTCCATGCGATAGCGTGCCTTGCGCTCCTGGTGCGCCAGCACCACCAGCGCCTCGCCGCTGGCCAGGCGCGGACCCCAGGCCTGCTGGAGCTGTGCATCGGCGTAATGGCTGAGCACCACACCCGCCATGATCGCTTGCGCCAAAGGCTCGATGACGATCCCGCGTCCCAACTCCTCCATGACCACCATGGCTTCGACCGGACCCATGCCCAGCCCTCCCATGCCCTCGGGCAAAGACAAACCGGTCAGCCCCAACTCGGCCAATTCGGCATAGGCCTCGCGCGAGAAGCCGCCCCGGGCGACGATCTCGCGCCGACGCTCAAAGCCATACCCTTTTTCGACCCATTTGGCGACCGCGTCGCGCAGTTGTTGCTGGTCTTCGCTGAAATTGAAATCCATGGTTTTGTTCCTTTCTCAGCCCAACACGGTTTGGGCGACGATGTTGCGCTGCACTTCGTTGGAACCGCCATAGATGGTGGTCTTGCGCATGTTGAAATAGGTCGACGCCAGCGGAGCGCAGTGCGCGGCCCCCACATGGTCGCCTTGCCAGCCGGCCTCCATCGCCTCTTCAATGAAGGGCAGGCTGTAGGGGCCGGCGGCCAGCATCATGAGTTCGCTGTAACGCTGCTGGATTTCGCTGCCGCGAATCTTGAGCAAACCCGCGATATCCAGCGACTGCTTGCCCGACTTTTCAGCCGACAACACGCGCAGCACCAGCATCTCCAGCGCCACGATGTCCACTTCGAGCTTGGCGATTTCATCGCGAAAGCGCACATCGTCATACACCCCCTCGGCCTTGGCGATGCGTTTCAGGCGCTCGAGTTCGCGCTTGGCGCGGTTGACATCGGCAATGTTGGTGCGCTCGTGGGCCAACAGGTACTTGGCGTAATCCCAGCCCTTGTTTTCTTGTCCGATCAGGTTCTCGGCGGGCACCTCGACGTTGTCAAACCAGACTTCGTTGACCTCGGATTCACCGTCGAGCAACTTGATGGGGCGCACGGTGACGCCCTTGGACTTCATGTCGATCAGCAAGAAAGAAATACCGGTCTGCGGTTTGCCCTCGGTGCTGGTGCGAACCAGACAAAAAATCCACTCGCCGTACTGGCCCAGCGTGGTCCAGGTCTTTTGGCCATTGACGATGTACTTGTCACCGACGCGCTCGGCCCGGGTCTTGAGCGAGGCCAAGTCAGATCCCGAACCCGGTTCGCTGTAGCCCTGGCTCCACCACACCTCGCCGCTGGCGATACCGGGCAAAAAACGTTGCTGCTGCTCGGGTGAGCCAAAGGCCATGATGACGGGCGCCACCATCACCGGGCCAAACGGCACGATGCGGGGCGCTCCGGCCAGGGCACACTCTTCTTCAAACAAATGCTTTTGCACGGCGGTCCAGCCGGGTCCGCCAAACTGCTTGGGCCAGCCATAGCCCAGCCAGCCTTTTTGGCCCAAAATCCGGGCCCAGTTTTGCATGTCGTCGCGCGTCAGGCGCAGGGCGTTGTGGACCTTGTGGGCGGTTTCCTTGGGCAAGTTGGCTTGCACCCAGGCGCGCACCTCGGCGCGAAAGGCTTCTTCTTCGGGGGTGAATGCGAGATCCATGTGGTTTTCTCCGGTGACAGCCTATGTTTTAGCACGATCGTGCTTTTTTGGTGTAAACCCTTGGTTTTTTTCGGGCATGTGACAATCCGGGACATGAACAACATCGTGGTGCTGATCTCGGGCGGCGGCTCGAACATGCGGGCTTTGGTCGAGGCCAGCCGGCGCGAGGACTGGGCGGCTCGGTATGGTGCCCGCATCTCGCTGGTCTTGAGCAACCGCCCCGATGCCGGCGGACTGGCCTGGGCGCGCGAACAAGGTCTGGCCACCGCTGTGGTCGACCACCGGCTCTACGCCCAAGCCCCGCAACCACGGGAGTCATTCGAAGCCGATTTGGTCCGGCACATTGACGCCCACGCACCGGCGCTGGTGTTGCTGGCGGGCTTCATGCGCATTTTGACGCCGGGGTTTGTCGCCCGCTACGCCGGGCGCATGCTCAACATCCACCCCTCTTTGTTGCCGGCTTTCACCGGGCTGCACACGCACCAGCGGGCGATCGACGCCGGTTGTCGTTACGCCGGTGCCACGGTGCACGAAGTCACCGCCGAACTCGACCACGGCCCGATCCTGGCGCAAGCGGTGGTGCCGGTGCTGCCTGGCGACGACGCCGACACCCTGGCAGCCAGGGTGCTGAGTCAGGAACACCGCATCTACCCGCAAGCGGTGGCCGAACGGCTGCGGCAACTCGGGAACTGATCAGGCCACCAACCTGGAATGGCGCGGCAGATGCGCCATGAGGTATTCCATCTGGTCGGCCAAAATGCGCCGATTGCGCAAAATGAAGTCTTCCCACAGGCTGGGCACATACGGGGCATACAACAGGGGCATGCGGGCCTGCTCGGGGGTGCGGTTGGCCTTGCGGGCGTTGCAGGCACGGCACGCCGTGACCACGTTCATCCAGTGGTCGCGGCCATTTTGGCCAAACGGCACGATGTGCTCGCGGGTGAGATCGCTCTCATGAAAATGGTCCCCGCAATAGGCGCAGATGTTGCGGTCGCGGGCGAACAGCTTGGCATTGGTCAGCCCGGGGCGCAAATCGAAGGGGTTGATGTTGGGCACGCCCTTGGTGCCGATGATGCTGTTGACCTCGATGATCGACTGCTGGCCGGTGATGGCGTTGTATCCGCCGTGAAAAACAGCGATCTGTCCCCCGGCCTCCCAGCGCACCTCTTGGGCGGCATAGTGGATGACCGCTTGTTCCAGCGAAATCCAGGACTGGGGCAGTCCTTGGGCCGACAGCTTCAAGACCTTCAAGGCGAACCTCCGGGGGGTCAATGCAACAGCAAGCGAACTACAGCGACAATATAGCCTGTTTTCGGGTCATTTTTGTGTCATCCTCACGATCATCATGCAAGTCTTTCGCGGATTCCATCACCCCCGGCTGGCCGAGGCTTGTGCGCTGACCATCGGCAACTTTGACGGCGTGCACCGGGGCCACCAGGCCATGCTGGCGTTGTTGCGCAGCGAAGCCGAGCACCGGGGCGTGCCCAGTTGCGTGATGACCTTCGAGCCGCACCCGCGCGATTTTTTTGCCCATCGCATGGGCAAACCCGAATTGGCCCCCGAGCGCATCGCCACCTTGCGCGACAAACTCAGTGAATTGCAACGCTGCGGGGTCGACCAGTGCGTGGTCTTGCCGTTCAATGCCGCCTTTGCCTCACAAGCCCCGGAGGCCTTCATTCGCGAGGTGCTGCTCGACGGCCTGGGCGTGCGCTATGTGCTGGTCGGCGACGATTTCCGTTTCGGGGCCAAGCGCGCCGGCGACTACGACATGCTGGTGGAAGCGGGCGAGGCGCACGGGTTTGACGTGGCCCGCATGAACAGCTATGAAATCTCCGACCCGCGCCCGGGCATGAAGGTCGGTGCCAGTCCCGCGATGCCGCCATTTCGCCATGGTCGCTTGCGCGTGAGCAGTTCGGCGGTGCGCGAGGTGCTGGCACGCGGGGCCATGAGCGAAGCCGCGCAGTTGTTGGGGCGCCCTTATGCCATCTCTGGCCACGTGGTGGCCGGGGCCCGACTGGGAAGAGAACTCAACTGCCGCACCCTCAACATCCGCTTTCGGCACGACAAACCCGCGACCCAGGGCATCTTTGTCGCGCAGGTGCTGGGCCTGAGCGCGCAACCCCTGCCCGCCGTGGCCAGCCTGGGGGTGCGCCCCACGCTGGACCCCAACGACGTCAACCGTGGCCAGGTGCTGCTCGAAACCCATTGCCTGCAATGGCCCGCCGATCTGGGACTGGACGGGGGCTACGGTAAAATCATTCGCGTGGAACTGCTGCACAAATTGCACGACGAACGCAAATACGATGGTCTGGAAGCCCTGCAACAAGGCATCGCGCAAGACTGCGAAGACGCACGCCTGTGGTTTGCCCAGCGCCCCTCACACGCCAACACCCGGCGCCAAACCACCCGCGACCGAATTTGAGGCGGCCTCACCAGCCCCGCGCCCCATCGGCTGCCCTGTCGGCCTGATGGCCTTTGCATCCGCCGCCCTATATCCCGCTCATGAACACCAAAAACACCAGCGACACCCGCAGCACCCTGAATTTGCCCGACACGCCTTTTCCCATGCGTGGTGACCTGCCCAAACGCGAACCCGCCTGGGCTCAGGCCTGGCAGTCCCAGGGGCTGTACAAAAAGTTGCGCCTGGCCCGACACGGCGCTCCGCTGTTCGTCTTGCACGACGGCCCGCCCTATGCCAACGGCAAATTGCACATCGGCCATGCGCTCAACAAGGTCCTGAAAGACATGATCGTCAAAAGTCGCCAACTGGCCGGCTTTGACGCCCAATACATACCCGGCTGGGACTGCCATGGCCTGCCCATTGAGAACGCCATTGAAAAAGAGCATGGCCGTCACCTGAGTCGCGACGACATGCAGGCGAAAAGCCGCGCCTACGCCACCGAACAAATTGCCCAACAAAAGGCCGACTTCCAGCGCCTGGGCGTGCTGGGCGACTGGGACACCCCGTACCGCACCATGGACCCGGCCAACGAAGCCGGCCAGCTGCGCGCCTTCAAACAGGTGATCGAGCGCGGCTTTGTCTACCGGGGCCTCAAGCCCGTGTACTGGTGCTTTGACTGCGCCTCGTCGCTGGCCGAATTCGAAATCGAATACGCCGACAAGAAAAGCGACACCCTGGACGTGGCGTTTTTGTGCGCCCAGCCCGAGCGCTTGGCGCAGGCCTTTGGCCTGAGCAGCCTGCCCGCTGATGCGTATGCGGTGATCTGGACCACCACGGCGTGGACCATCCCGGCCAACCAGGCGCTGAACGCCAACCCGGAAATCGACTACGCACTGGTGCAGACCGAACGCGGCGTGTTGTTGCTGGCGGCCTCACGGGTGAGCGCCTGTCTGGAACGCTACGGCCTGACGGGCCAAGTGCTGGCCACGACCAAGGGACAGGCGCTGGAGCGCATCGAGTTCAGGCATCCGCTGGCGCATGTGGACGCCGCCTACGACCGACTGTCGCCCGTGTATTTGGCCGACTATGTGGGCGAAGGCGACGGCACGGGGCTGGTTCACTCGGCCCCGGCCTATGGCGTGGACGACTACAACTCGTGCATCGCCCATGGCATGACGCCCAAAGACATCCTCAACCCCGTGCAAGGTCAGGGCGCGTATGCGCCCGACTTCGCCTTGTTCGGCGGCCAGCACATCTGGAAGGCGGTCCCGGGGATTTTGGACACGCTGAAACAGGCGCAGCGCCTGATGGCCACCTCGCCCATCACGCACAGCTACCCGCACTGCTGGCGGCACAAAACCCCCGTCATCTACCGCGCCGCGCCGCAGTGGTTCGTGCGCATGGACGAGGGCACCGGCGTGTTTGAAAACCCGCAGATCAAGCCCGCCCGGACCTTGCGCCAAATGGCCTTGCAAGCGATCGAAGAAACGCGCTTTTACCCCGAAAACGGCAAGGCTCGCTTGCGCGACATGATCGCCAACCGCCCCGACTGGTGCATCTCGCGCCAGCGCAGTTGGGGGGTGCCGGTGCCGTTCTTTTTGCACAAGGACAGCGGCGAATTGCACCCGCGCACCTTGCAAATCCTGGACCAAGCCGCCGACATCGTCGAGCGCGGCGGCATCGAAGCCTGGAGCCGTGTGACCGCCGCCGACATCCTGGGCTCGCAAGCCGATCAGTACACCAAGAGCACCGACATTCTGGAAGTCTGGTTCGACTCGGGCTCGACCTTCTGGCACGTGCTGCGCGGCAGCCACCTGGCGCACAGCGAGCAGGCTTATGGCCGCAAGCCCTACCACGAGCAAGGCCCCGAGGCCGACCTGTACCTCGAGGGCCACGACCAGCACCGGGGCTGGTTCCATTCGTCGCTGTTGCTGGGCTGTGCATTGTTTGGGCGCGCGCCCTATCGCGGCCTCTTGACCCACGGCTTTGCCACCGACGGCCAGGGCCGCAAAATGTCCAAGAGCCTGGGCAATGTGGTCATCCCGCAAGAAGTCACCGACAAAATGGGCGCAGAAATCGTGCGCTTGTGGGTCGCCTCCACCGACTATTCGGGCGACCTCAACATCGACGACAAAATCCTGGCGCGCGTGGTCGACGCCTATCGGCGCATCCGCAACACGCTGCGCTTCCTTCTCGCCAACACCAGCGACTTTGACCCGCAACAGCACAGCGTGCCGCATGAGCAGTTGCTGGAAATCGACCGCTACGCGCTGGCGCGCGCGGCTCAATTGCAAGCCGAGATCGTGGGCACCTTCCAAGCCGAGCGAAAAGTGTTCGAAGGCGGCCACTTCGGCAATTACGAGTTCCATCCGGTGGTCTCCAAACTGCAGGTGTACTGCTCTGAAGACCTGGGCGCGTTTTATCTGGACATCCTCAAAGACCGCCTCTACACCACCGCCCCCGGCTCGCTGGCCCGGCGCAGCGCGCAAACCGCGTTGTGGCAGATCACCCAGGCGATGTTGCGCTGGATGGCACCGTTCCTCAGCTTCACCGCCGAAGAAGCCTGGCAAGTGCTGAAACTGGGCGAGACCGTGTTCACCGAGACTTATGTGCATCTGCCTGCCCCCGATGCAACGCTGCTCGACAAATGGGCGCGCATCCGGGCGGTGCGAGAAGTCGCCAACAAAGAGATCGAAGCCCTGCGCGCCGCCGGTCAAGTCGGCGCCTCGCTACAGGCCGAAATCGAGGTGCAGGCCAACGACGCAGACCATGCGGCCCTGACCAGTCTGGGCGACGACCTGAAGTTTGTCTTCATCACCTCGAAGGTGGCCCTGAGTCTGGCGGCAGAAACGAAAGTCACGCCGCGCCCCAGCCAGGCCACCAAATGCGAGCGCTGCTGGCACTACGCCGACGATGTCGGCCAACACGGTCACGAAGGCCTGTGTGGCCGCTGCGTCAGCAACCTGCACGGCAGCGGCGAAACCCGCCGTTGCGCCTGACCATGGCCAAGTCACGACCGGGTTGGGCCATCTGGCTGGCACTGGCGGCGCTGGTGCTGGTGCTGGACCAGTTGACCAAGTGGCTGGTGGTGGTCCAGTTCCCGCTGGGTTACAGCGAAGCCTGGACCTCGTTTTTCAACCTGGTTCGGGTGCACAACCCGGGCGCGGCCTTTTCTTTTTTGTCCAATGCCGGCGGCTGGCAACGCTGGTTTTTCACCGTCTTGGGTCTGGGGGCCGCAGCCTTCATGCTGTGGCTGCTGATTCGGCACAACAACCAGCGCTTGTTTGCCTTTGCCCTGTCCATGCTGCTGGGCGGCGCCGTCGGTAACGTGATCGACCGGCTGGTGCATGGCCATGTCATCGACTTTCTGGACTTTCACTGGGACTTTTTGGCGCCGCTGTTTCCTGGCGGGCACTTTCCGGCCTTCAACCTGGCCGACAGCGCCATCACGCTGGGCGTGATCTGCCTGCTGCTCGACGAACTGCTGCGGGTGCGCCGAGGGCGCTGATTTTGCGCATCGAAGCTCGATGCGCCGGGATGCCGAGCACTTGACAACCCTGTGCGATCGGCGTGAAATGAAACCGCCCATCGACAAGGAGGTTGACCATGCAGTCCATCGCCCAGTTGTTAGCCCACAAACCCGCCGCCGTCACGGTGTCGTCCTCGGACACCGTGCGCCACGCCCTCGAGGTCATGGCCCGTCACAACATCGGCGCACTGCCGGTGCTGGACCACGACAAGTTGGTGGGTATTTTTTCTGAACGCGACTACGCCCGCAAAGTGGTCCTGCAAGGCCTGGCCTCGGACCAGACGCCGGTGCGCGCCGTCATGTCCGCTAACGTGCGTTGCGCCAGCCTGGAAGACTCGGTCATGGCCTGCATGGACGTGATGACCCGTTTGCACATCCGGCACCTGCCCGTGATGGACCAGCAAAAACTGCTGGGCATTTTGTCGATCGGCGACCTGGTCAAGGCCGTGATCGAAGACCAGCAGTTTCAGATCCAACAACTCGAAGAGTACATCCGGGCCTGAATCGGCTCAGGCCCGGCAGACCCATCAAAGGGTGATGATGGTGCACCCGGTGGTCTTGCGCGACTCCAGATCGATGTGCGCCTGCTGCACCTGCTCCAGCGGATAGGTCTGGTCGATCGGGATCTTGACCAAGCCGCGCCCCACCACATCGAACAAGTCGTCGGCCATCGACTGACAGGTTTCGCGGTTGCTCATGTGGGTGAACAGGGTCTGGCGGGTGACGTAGATCGAACCCTTGGCGGCCAAGACGCCAGGCGAGAAATCGGGCACCGGGCCTGAAGCATTGCCAAACGACGCCATCAGACCAAAGGGACGCAGACAATCCAGCGACTTGGCCCAAGTGTCCTTGCCCACCGAGTCGTACACCACCTTCACGCCCTTGCCTTCGGTGATCTCTTTCACGCGGACCAAAAAGTCTTCGGTGTTGTAGTTGATGACATGTGCCGCGCCGTTGGCCTTGGCCAGGGCGCACTTGGCGTCGCTGCCGGCAGTCCCGATCAGTTGCAGGCCCAGGGCCTTGGCCCACTGGCAGGCGATCAGGCCCACGCCACCGGCGGCGGCATGGAACAAAATGTGATCGCCCGGCTTCAAGCCCTCTTGCGGCAAGGTGCGTTTCAGCAGATATTGGGCGGTCAGGCCTTTGAGCATCATGGCCGCGCCGGTCTCGAAGCTGATGTTGTCGGGCAACTTGCACACCGTGGCGGCGGGCATGATGCGCACATCGCAGTACGCACCGGGCGGGCGGCTGGCATAAGCAGCGCGGTCGCCCACCTTGAGGTGGGTGACGCCGGGACCGACGGCCTCGACAATGCCCGAAGCCTCGTTGCCCATGAAGGCAGGCATGGGCAGGGGATACAAACCACTGCGCTGATAAACATCGATGAAGTTCAGGCCCACCGCCTTGTGACGGATGCGGATTTCGCCCGGGCCGGGCTCGCCCACGGTGACATCCACCAACTTCATTTCTTCCGGACCGCCATGGCGGTCGATGCGTACGGCACGAGACATGTTTGCTCCCCAAGACAAAGGGGTGATGTTGCCACAAGCGACAAGCCCGACTGGCACGAAGTGGGTATAGTGCCCCCATGTCTGCTGTCGCACGTTTGACCTGGTCCGGAATCGGCCTGCTGCTGGTGCCCCCTTTTTTATGGGCCGGCAATGTCGTGCTGGGGCGCATGATCCAGGACCTGTGCCCGCCCATCACCCTGAATTTTTTGCGCTGGCTGGCGGCCTTCCTGCTCGTCCTTCCCTTGTCCTGGCGGCTGCTGAAATCGGACAGCCCGCTTTGGGGATCTTGGCGACGCTATGCCCTGATCGGTTTTTTGGGCGTGGGCACTTACAACAGCTTCCAGTATCTGGCCTTGCAAACCTCCAGCCCGCTCAACATCACGCTGGTGGCTTCCAGCACGCCGGTCTTCATGCTGGGACTGGGTGCCCTCTTCTTCGGTCAAACCGTGCGCAAACGGCAATGGCTGGGCGCACTCATGTCCATCCTGGGCGTGCTCACGGTGCTGACCCGGGGCGACTGGCACAACTTGTTGCAAGTGCAATGGGTGGCTGGCGACATCCTGATCCTGATCGCCACCGCCGAATGGGCCTGGTACAGCTGGTTGCTCGCGCAACCCAAAGACCCGCCCGGCTTGCGCTCGGACTGGGCCGCCTTCCTCATGGCGCAACTGGTGTTTGGCCTGTTGTGGGCTGGCCTCTTTGCCGGCCTGGAATGGACCATGCCGCACATCGACGTGCAATGGGGCTGGCCCTTGTTCGCGGCGATCATCGCGATCGCGGTCGGCCCTGCGGTGCTGGCCTATCGGTGCTGGGCTCTGGGCGTGCAAAAGATGGGGCCCAGCGTGGCCGGGTTTTTCTCCAACCTCACGCCGCTGTTCGCGGCCCTCATGTCGGCTCTGTTGCTGGGCGACATGCCCAGCCTTTACCACGCCATCGCTTTCACGCTGATCGTGGGCGGCATCGTGGTCTCCTCCCGCAAATGAAGCGAAATTGGGGTCTGACCCCAATTTCCGCACTGTGGCGTAAAAGCAACCATTAATTGGGGTCAGACCCCAATTTCACAAGACCCCAATTTCAATAGGTACCGGGATACGCACCGCCATCGGTCAGGATGTTCTGACCGGTCATGTAACTGGCGTGCGCACTGCACAAGAAAGCACAGGTCTTGCCAAACTCCTCGGCGGTGCCGAAGCGTTGTGCCGGAATGGTCTTTTTGCGTGCGTCGGCCACTTCTTCCACCGACTTGCCGGCCTTGTCGGCCGCGCCCTTCAAGGTGGTGCGGATGCGGTCGGTGTCAAAGGCACCGGGCAACAGATTGTTGATGGTCACGTTGCGCGACACCAACTTGGTTTGGCGCGCCACGCCCGCCACAAAGCCCGTCAGGCCAGAGCGTGCGCCGTTGGACAGGCCCAGCACATCGATGGGCGCCTTGACCGCACCCGAGGTGATGTTGATGATGCGGCCAAAACCGCGCTCGGCCATGCCGTCCACGGTGGCCTTGATGAGTTCGATCGGGGTCAGCATGTTGGCGTCCACCGCCTTGATCCACTGCTCGCGATCCCAATCGCGGAAGTCGCCCGGCGGCGGACCACCGGCGTTGGTGACGACGATGTCATAGGCCTTGCCGGGGCCTCCGGCGACGGACCAAATGGCGGCGCGCCCCGCCTCGGTGGTGATGTCGGCTGCCAAAGCAATCACCTTGACCGACGCCCCCACCTCTTGCTGAAGCGCCTGTGCGCTGGCCTGCAAAGCCTCTGCGCCCCGCGCCACCATCACCACATGCACACCCTCGTGCGCCAGCGCGCGGGCGCAACCCAAACCCAACCCCTTGCTGGCGCCGCCGACCAGCGCCCATTTGCCTTTGATACCCAGATCCATTTACTTTGCTCCTGTACGAGAAACCATGAAAACACCCCCCAGCACCAGCAAGGTGCCCACGCCGATCCAGGCGTTGAGGGGCTCGTCCAAAATCAGCACACCCATGGCGATGGTGGACATGGGGCCTACCATGCCGGTCTGCGCGGTCAAGCCGGGGCCAATGCGCTCAATCGCCATCATCACCAACAACACCGGCACCACCGTGCAGGCCAAGGCATTGAGCACCGACAACCAGATCACGGGCTCGGGCACCCAAGCCGCCTGCAGCGGGCGCAACAGCGCAAACTGGGCGATGCAACACAAGCAAGCCACTGTGCTGGCCCAGCCCACCAGGCGCATCGAGCCCAGCCGTTTGACCCATTCGCCACTGTAGATCAAATACAGGGCGTAGGTCACGGCGCTCAAAAAAACCAGCACAGAACCCAAAGCCACCTGTTCGCCCGCCCAGACCACCTCGTGCCCAAACACCACCAGCACCCCGCTGTAGCTGACGCCCATGGCGAGCCAACGACCCCGCGGCAAAGGCCGCCGATCAATCAGCCAGCCCAACACCAACACCAGCGTGGGATTGAGATAAAGGATCAGGCGCTCAAGCCCGGCACTGATGTATTGCAAACCCAAAAAATCCAGATAGCTCGACAGGTAGTAGCCCATGAAGCCCAAGCCCACAATCCCCGCCACATCCCGGCGGGTCAGCGGCTGGGCCCGCGCCGCAGGCTGGCGCTCGGCCCACCAGACCATGGCCAGAAACAGCGGCAAGGCAAACAGCATGCGGTACATGATGAGCGTGGCCGCATCGACCGGGTGCTGGTAAGCCAGCTTGACGATGATGGCTTTGCCGCTGAAGGCAATCGCCCCGGCAAGGGCCAGGGCGATACCGGTTCGGTGGACGCCGGTTTCCAAACGATCAGAAACCTGCCGCCAAACCGTCGCGGCGCGAATCGCTGGCGATCACATAACCTTCCACACCCGGGTCACCGGCGCGCCAGATGAACTGACCGGCACCGAAATCCTGATAGCTGTCGTTGATCACAGCGATCTGGTGACCCCGGTCTTTCAGGCCTTGCACCGTGTCCGGTGACATGGTGGGCTCGGCATTGATTTCCATGCCGGTGTTGAAACGCCAGCGCGGCGCATCGCACGCCGCTTGGGGGTTTTGGGCGTGGTCGATCATGCGCACCAGGGTCTGCATGTGCCCCTGTGGCTGCATGTTGCCGCCCATCACGCCAAAGCTCATGACCGGTTGCCCGTTTTGCGTCAGGAAAGCCGGGATGATGGTGTGGAAGGGTCGCTTGCCCGGTGCCACCAGGTTGGCCCGATTGGCCCCCTTGGGCGAGGCATTGAAGCCGTGACCCCGGTTTTGCAAGCTGATGCCAAAGGTGGGCTCGACACAGCCCGAACCAAAGCCCATGTAATTGCTCTGGATGAAGCTGATCATCATGCCGCTCTCGTCGGCGGCCGTCAGGTAAATCGTGCCGCCCTGGACCGGGTTGCCGGCCTTGAAATCTTGGGCGCGCTTGGGGTCGATCAGTTTGGCGCGGCTGGCCAGATAGGCGTCGTCCAGCATCTGCTCGGCGGTCACCTCCATGGCATCGGCCTGCGCCACATAGCGGTACACATCGGCAAAGGCGAGCTTCATGGCCTCGATCTTGAGGTGCTCGGCCTGCGCGCCATCGACCGGCATCGACGCCAAATCGAAATGGCTCAGGATGCCCAGAGCGATTTGCGCGGCGATGCCCTGCCCGTTGGGCGGGATCTCGTGCAAGGTGTAGCCCCGGTAATCCTTGGCCAAGGGCTTGACCCACTCGGGCTTGTAGGCCGCCAGATCGGCCGCCTTGAGCGAGCCGCCGTTGGCGTCAGAAAACTTTTCCAGCGCCTGCGCGATTTCACCCTGATAAAACGCCTGGCCTTTGGTCTTGGCAATCGCGCGCAAGGCACGGGCGGCGGCGGGGAAGCGGAACAACTCACCCACTTCGGGGGCGCGCCCCCACGGCAGAAAAGACTCGGTGAAGCCGGGCTGCACGCGCAGCTCTTCGGTGGCCGCCAGCCATTTGGACTGCACCACGATGGGCATCAGGTAGCCGCGCTCGGCGACCTCGATGGCGGGCTGCAGCAAGTCTTCAAAGGGCAGCTTGCCAAAGCGTTCGCTGAGCGAAACCCAACCGGCGATGGCACCGGGCACGGTCACCGAATCCATGCCGCGCTTTGGGGGCGTCATGCAACCATCGCCATATTTGCGCTGGAAGTATTCGGGGGTCCAGGCGGCCGGGGCAGTGCCCGAAGCGTTGAGGCCGTGCAGTTCTTTGCCGTCCCACAAAATGGCAAAGGCGTCCGAGCCCAGGCCATTGCTGACGGGTTCGGTGATCATGATGGTGGCCGCAGCAGCAATCGCGGCATCGACCGCATTGCCACCGGCCCACATCATGCGCAGACCAGCCTGAGCCGCCAACGGGTGAGAGGTGGAAACCACGTTGCGGGCAAACACCGGCAAACGGGCCATCGGATAGGGGTTGTTGTAATTGAACTTCATGGCAACCGATTGTCTCAGGCTTGCAAGCCCCACGGTGTCAACTGGGTGAATGAGCCAGCAGTTCAGTCGCTCAATTGGAGCCGATGGTGGATGCGCCGCATCAATCCCCACACCACCAGGGCAATGACGGGCACGGAGACCGCCGTGGTGGTGTTGACGTCATACGGCCAACCGTGGTGCGACAAGCCTTCGGCCACATGGTGGACCAAACCCGTCATGTAGTACGTGATGGCCGCGACCGACAAGCCTTCAACCGTGGACTGCAACTTCAGTTGCAGCCCCTGGCGACGGTTCATGGCCGAGAGCAAGTCCTGACTGCTTTGCTGCTGCTCGATCTCGACCCGCGTGCGCAACAAGTTGCTCATGCGCGAAACCCGCTCGGACAAAGCAGTTTGGCGGCGCACCGCCCACTCGCAGGTGCTGCGCGCCGGGCTCAGGCGCCGGTCCATGAATTCGGCAATGGTTTGCTGTCCGGCCAATCGGGACTCTCGAATGTCCTGGATGCGCCGATCCACCAACTCGAAATAGGCTTTGGTGGCGGAAAAACGCGAATGCGTGGCCGCGTACTGCCCCTCGACCTGTCCGGCCAGCTTGGTCAGTCGATCCAGCAAAGCGGCCTCGGAAGATCGGTCTGCGCTGCGGATGGACTGAGCCAACTCGGCCAGCTCACGTTCGGCGTCGGAGAGCGCGGCACCGGCCTGACGCGCGGCCGGCAAACCCAGCATGGCGGCCATGCGGTAGGTTTCGATTTCCAGCAACTGCTGCACCAGGCGACCGGTGCGCCGTGGCGTGACCGATCCGACGAACAACACCATGCGCGAAAACCCATCGGGGTGAATCTGGAAATCGGTGTGCACTTCGGCCTGGCCATCGGACAAGGTCGAAGCCACCAGCGAATCTTCATTCAGGATGGTGGCAAAAGCCCCCAGCTCGATCGCCTTGGCCGGCATCGCCCACAAGTGCAACTTGGCCAAGGCCGATCCGGGCAGAGCCTGCAACCAGGCTTGCGGCACCGCTTGCAAGGCATTGACGGGCTCAGACTGGCTCAGGGTATCGGCAGCCACATCGCGCATGAACGTCCAGGACACAAATTCGGTGTGCAACTCCCAGCGCAGCCGCCAACTGCCCAAATCCACCCGCAAATGGGTGATGTCCTGCCCCGGACTGGCCAAGTGGTGATCGGCGAGCAACTTCGAGAGGTGAGCACGACTGGCCTCGCGCCCATGCCGGTCCGTCCACATCACGATGTGGGAAATGGCCAGAGGCACCTGCATGGGCTCGGGCGGGCGGGCGTGTACCTCGTTGTGCAACACGGAACGGAGGTCGTGGTCTTGCATGGCAGACTCCTTTGTGACACCCATTCTCGCACCGCCGCCCAATACCCCTGCAATCGACCCAAAAAAAACGGACTGGCCAGCCAGTCCGTCTTCAGCGCAGGTCCCGGCTGGGGCCGGGACAACCGAAACGATCAGTCTTCGACGAACGTCTCGGCGCGCTTCTTCTTGACCGATGGCAGGAGCACGATGACGATCAGCAAAAGCGCCGCCGCCAGCAATCCCGCCGACAGGGGCCTTGTGGCGAACACCGACCAGTCGCCCCGCGACAACAACAAAGCCCGACGCAAGTTCTCTTCCATCATCGGGCCCAGGATGAAGCCCAGCAACAAGGGCGCCGGCTCGCAACCCAGCAGGATGAAGATGTAACCGACCAGACCAAAGAGGGCCACCATCCAGATGTCGAAGGTGTTGTTGTTGGTCGAATACACCCCGATCGCACAAAACAGCACGATGGCGGGGAACAGGAAGCGATAAGGCACGGTCAGCAGTTTGATCCACATGCCGATCAGGGGCAGGTTGAGAATGACCAGCATCAGGTTGCCGATCCACATCGACGCGATCAGACCCCAGAACAACTGCGGGTTGCTGGTCATGACCTGCGGACCCGGCTGGATGTTGTGGATCGTCATCGCACCGACCATCAGCGCCATCACGGCATTGGGCGGAATGCCCAGGGTCAGCAAGGGGATGAACGAAGTCTGCGCACCCGAGTTGTTGGCCGACTCGGGAGCTGCGACACCACGGATGTTGCCCTGGCCAAACGGCACCTCGCCGGGCTTGAGCTTGGTCTTTTTCTCGATGGTGTAAGCAGCAAAAGCGGCCAACAAGGCACCGCCACCCGGCAACACACCAAGCAAAGAACCCAGGGCCGTACCGCGAATGACGGCGGGGACCATGCGCTTGAAGTCTTCAAGCGTGGGGAACAAGCCCTGCACCTTCGAAGTGAAGACCTCGCGCTGATCGGCCGGGCGCGACAGGTTGGCGATGATTTCGCCGTAGCCGAACACACCCATGGCGATGGTCACAAAGCCAATGCCGTCGGTCAACTCGGGGATGTCCATGCTGTAGCGCGCGACGCCCGAATTGACGTCGGTGCCGATCAGACCCATGAGCAGACCCAGCAAAATCATGGCAATCGCCTTGACCAGAGAACCCGAGGCCAGCACGATGGCGCCGATCAGACCCAACACCATGAGCGAGAAATACTCGGCCGGTCCGAATTTGAAGGCCAGTTCGGTCAGCGGCGGCGCGAAGGCAGCCAGGATCAGGGTGCCGACGCAACCTGCGAAAAACGAACCCAAACCGGCGGCGGCCAAAGCGGGGCCGGCACGACCCTTGCGGGCCATTTGGTAACCGTCCAGGGTGGTCACGACCGAAGACGACTCACCGGGCAGGTTGACCAAAATGGCGGTGGTGGACCCCCCGTACTGGGCACCGTAATAAATACCGGCCAACATGATCAGGGCCGACACCGGCGGCAAAGCGTAAGTGGCAGGCAACAGCATGGCAATCGTCGCCACGGGGCCCACACCGGGCAACACGCCAATCAGGGTGCCCAGCAGACAGCCCAGGAAACCATAAGCGAGGTTGATCGGCGTGAAGGCGACGCCAAAGCCGATCGAGAGGTTGGTGATCAAATCCATGAAAGGTCTCCTTAGCCGACCAAAAAGGCAGGCCAAACCGGCATCTGCAACTTCAGCAACGCGATGAATGCGCCGTAGCTGCCCACAGCCAACACGCTGGCCAGAATCAGCACCGACTTCCACTGGAACTCATTGCTGGCCTTGCTGGCGATGATGACCAAGGCATAAATCGACAATATGAGACCAAAAGAAGGGATGCCCAGCTTGGGCAACCCCCCCAGCAAAACGCCGAACACCAGATTGGCACCCAAAATATAGGCCAGCGGACGCCAGGCGATTTTGCTGACCTTGTCGCCATCGGGCGTCTCCACGATCAGCGAACTGACCATGACCAAAGCCCCCAAGGCCGCCAGCATGATGCCGAGCATGAGCGGGAAATAACCAGGCCCCATGCGCGCCCCGGTGCCGATGGAATAGTGCGTGGCTCCCCAGGCGAAAACGCCACCCACGACCAAAAACATCAGTCCAGAAAGGAAATCCTTCTGACTTTTAATATTCACAAGCTTTCTCCTCGAATGCGTTTCGTCAGGGGGCGATTATGGCCGTAAGAAAAGTTAAAGGGATTGCGGGTTTCACTTAGAGGGGTGTCGCATTCAAGACACAGGTGCAAGCGACTTGACCCAACGCCGGGCCGGCAACTCGGGCCAAAGGTGCTCAATTTGCTCGGCCTGCTGTTCCAACTGGGCCCGCGTCACGGTCACCGGCGTGCGCAAAGCCAGCACCACCGTGTTGCCCTCGCGGGTGGGCTTGAAAGCCCACACGGATTGCTCGGGAAAAGCCTCGGTGATGTGCTGCAAACTGCGCTCGTAACTGAGGCTGCGACCAAACAAGTTGACCGACATCACCCCCACATCGGTCAGCAACTGCCGACAACCGGCATAAAACTCGGGGCTGTCCAACACCGGAGAGGCCGCCTCGTGATCGTACAAATCGACGTGCAAATGGTCGATTTGATGGCGCCAATGGGTGTGCGCCACCACTTCCTCGGCGTCGCCCAAAATCACCGACAGGCGCTCGTTGTCGGGTGGCAACTTGAACCACAGTCGGCAAGCCGCAATGACCTGGGGGTTGATCTCGATCGCGGTGGTGCGGCAACGCAATTTCTTGTGACAAAACTTGGTCAGGGCGGCCGCCCCCAGCCCCAATTGCATGGCGTGCTGGTGCTCCACCTCGTCCAAAGGAGTGAACAGCAAACCGGCCAGCATGCGCTGGACATACTCCAGATCGATGGAAAAAGGTTCGCTGATTCGCATCGAGCCCTGCACCCACTCGGAGCCCAGGTGCAAATAACGAATCGAGCCGTAATCGGAAAAATTCACTTCGGGCAAACTGCGTGGGCGTGCTTTCATGCGGTATTCCTTTGCGGCCAGCGCAAAACGCGCCGGGTGTTGTCGGCGCAGCATGGGGCCAACTCGGCCAGTTCGATGCCACGCAATCCGGCCACCGCCTGCGCGATGCGCGGCAACTCGGCCGGGCTGTTGCGCCCCTGGGGCTGGCCCAAGGCGCGTTGCCGGGCGGTGGTGTAGAGCCAATGCGGGGGGATGTCGGGGGCGTCGGTTTCCAGCGCCAAAGCGTGCAGCGGCAACTCGGCGGCCAATCGGCGCAACTGCAAAGACCGCTCGTAAGTGACGGCGCCGCCAAAACCCAACACAAAACCCAAATCCATCAAGGCCCGGGCTTGCTGCATGCTGCCATTGAAGGCGTGGGCGATGCCGCCCGCAACCCGGCAGCGCCGCAGTTCGCGCAAGACCAGATCGACCGATCTGCGCACGTGCAAAATGACCGGCAAACCGAATTCGCGGGCCCAACCCAACTGCAAGCGAAACCACTGCAATTGCAAGTCCATGTCGGGATGGCCGTCAAAAGCGTCCAGGCCGATTTCGCCCACCGCCACCAAGGCGGGGTCGGACAACATGGCGGCCAAGCGCTGTCGGCAGGTGTCCGCCTGCTCCAGCGACACCCCAGTCACATACAAAGGGTGGATGCCCCAGGCATACACATCCCGGTGCCGGTGTGCCAATTCACGCACCGCTTCCCACTGCCCGGGCTCGACACCGGGCAACACACAATGTGCCACCCCGCGCTCGCGCGCCAATGCCCTTTGTACCTCGCGGTCGGTGTCGAATTCGGCGGCGTCGAGGTGGCAATGCGAGTCGATCAGCACGGCCTCAGGCATGGCTCACCAATTGCCCCTGGCGCAAATGCAACACACGGTCACAGCGCCGAGCCAGACTCTCATCGTGGGTGACCAGCACCAAAGCCGTGTGCTGATCGCGGCACATCTGCTGCAACAAATCGAACATCAGATCGGCCGTCTCACGATCCAGATTGCCGGTGGGCTCATCGGCCAACATGCAGCGCGGCCGGGTCACCATGGCGCGCGCCAGAGCCACCCGCTGGCGCTCACCTCCGGAGAGCTCAGACGGCCGGTGGTGAACGCGCGCCGACAACCCCACGGCCGCAAGCGCCTCGCTCGCGCGCTGCTGCGCCTGATCGGGTGAGCAACGCGCCACCCACAAAGGCATGGCCACATTGTCCAGGGCGCTGAACTCGGGCAACAGGTGATGAAACTGAAACACAAAGCCCAGGTGCGCATTGCGCTGGCGCCCCAACTCGGCGGCACCGAGGCCGGCAATCGCCAAATCGCCCCAATGCACCGCACCCTGCGTGGGCGTGTCCAATCCGGCCAGCAGGTGCAAAAGACTGCTTTTGCCCGAGCCTGAAGCGCCCACGATGGCCACCGCCTCGCCCGCATGCACCGACAAATCGACCCCTTGCAGCACGGTGATGTCGATCGGCCCCTGGCGATGGCGCCGACACAGGCCCTGGGCGCGCAACACGACCTCACTCATGGCGCAGGGCCTCCACCGGGTCGACTCGGCTGGCACGCCAACTGGGATAGAGCGTGGCCAACAAAGAAAGCAACAAAGCCAACAGCACCACCGGCACGATGTCGCCCGCTTGCGGATCGCTGGGCATGCGACTGATCAGGTAAATGTCCTGGGGCAAAAAGCGCACCCCCAAGGCATGCTCGATGGCGGGCACCAGGACGTCCAGGTGGTAGGCCACCCACAAACCCACCCCCGTGCCCGACAAAGTGCCGGCCAGCCCGGACAGCGCGCCCTGAATGACGAAGATCAGCATGATCGACCAGGGCGTCGCCCCCAGGGTGCGCAAAATGGCGATGTCACCGCGCTTTTCGGTCACCGTCATGACCAGGGTCGTGACCAAATTGAACGCTGCCACCGCGACGATCAGCGTCAGAATGATGAACATCATGCGCTTTTCAATTTGAACCGCGGCAAACCAGGATTTGTTTTGCTGGGTCCAGTCGCGGGCCCGCAAACCGGTGCCCAAAGACAGTCCCAACTCCTGCGCGATCCGGGGTGCCTGTTGGGCGTCGGCAATCTTGACCCGCAATCCGGCCGGGCCGTCGAAACGAAACATTTTGGCGGCATCGTCAAGGTGCATCAGCGCCAGCGTGGCGTCGTACTCGTAATGCCCCGAATCGAACACCGCCAGCACTTCGACTTGTCGCAACCGGGGCATCACGCCCGCCGGTGTGACCTGCCCCGAAGGCGCGATCAGGGTGACCGGGTCACCCGCTCGCAGCCCCATCTGACGCGCCAACTCCAAGCCCAAAATCACCCCGAACCGCCCCGGCTGCAACAGGTCCCGCATGGGCTGCGACCATTGCGCGACCAAGTCCGAGACCGCGGCTTCACGCGCCGGATCGATCCCCCTGACCACCACGCCGCGCATGTCCTCACCGCGCGCCAACAGGGCCTGCGAAGCCACATAAGGGGCCACCCCACGCACCTCGGGGTGTGCGAGGACCGCCCGCTCGACCCCGGCGCCGGGGCCCAAACCAGCCCCATCGAGACTGACGATTTCAATGTGCGACAACACCGACAGCATGCGATCGCGCACCTCTTTCTGAAAGCCGTTCATGACACTGAGCACGATGATCAGGGCCGCCACCCCCAAAGCGATGCCCAGCATCGAAACCGCCGAGATGAAGGAAATGAAGCGATTGCGCCGGCCACCCCGGCTGGTGCGCAGCTGGCGCCAGGCGATGCGACATTCGTAGGGGAAGGCAAAGGTCATGGGTGCGACGGTGTATGGGAGCCAAGCTGGGTCATCGGTGTCTGACTTGTCGGACAATCACGCCATGAACCCAGCCAACCAACTGTGGGTGCGACGCACCGACACCGGCGATTTTGCCCCAGAAGCCATGGCCCGGCACATCGATGTGCAGCAAGCGCACCTGCTGGGACGTTGGCACAGCCCGGCCTCGGCCTGCAGCACCGCCCTGGAATGGGCCCTTTGGTCCATGGCCCGGGAGCCGGCCCGGGACGGCTGCTTCCCCTGGGGTGCACACCAGGCCCGACAACTTGGTTTGACGGGCGAGCATTGGGGCCAACTGCACCTGTGCCATTGGCAGGTCAGCAATGGCCAGGTCAGTCTGATGCAACCCGACTGGCCCGAACCCGCAGCCCTGGCACAACTGTGGCTGGAACTGGCCGAGTTCGTGGCCGATGCCGGTCTGAAGCTGATGCCACCCCGGGGCGGGCCAGCTTGCGTGCACGGCGAAATCTTGCGCGACCTGCCCACGGCCGCCCTGGACAAAGTGATGGGTCGACCCATCGGCACTTACCTGCCCGACTCCCCTGCCCTGCGGCGTTTGCAAAGCGAAGTGCAGATGTGGTTTTACAACCACCCTCTGCTGCAAGGCGGGGCTCGCCCCATCAACTCGATCTGGATCAGCGGTACCGGTGCGCTCACACCGGCGCTGGCCGACGTGCTCGATCGACTGCGCTGGCAAACCCCCGACGCCACACCGAAGTCGGGTGACGACTGGTTGTGCGCCAGCGACGTCCAGGCCTCGGCATGGCGCTTGGGTGCCGCCCCATGGACGCAACGGCTGTGGCGGCGCTTTCGACCGGTCGCCCTGTGGGAGCCCACCCATGAACTGGACTGAACGCGCCCTGCCCCAGGCCGCCTGGCAGGATCTGACACACAGCGGCATCGATCCTTTGCTGGCCCGCTTGCTGGCCAGTCGGGGCGTGACCCAAGCCCTGGATGTCGCAACCGACCTGACCCACTTGCTGCCCCCGCAAGGGCTCAAGGACATCGAACAAGCCGCAGCACTGCTGGGCTTGGCCGTGCAACAGGGGGCCACGCTGTGCGTGGTCGCCGACTACGATTGCGACGGCGCCACCGCCTGCGCCGTGGCTTGCCGGGGCCTGCAGATGCTGGGTGCCGTGCGGGTGGTGTTTGAAGTGCCCGACCGACAAAAAGACGGCTATGGACTGACACCGGCCATTGCCCAGCGGGTGCGAAGCCGTGGTGCCGATGTCCTGATCACGGTGGACAACGGCATCGCCAGCGTCGAAGGCGTGCGCACCGCCCGGCAATTGGGCTTGCAGGTGTTGGTCACCGACCACCATTTGCCCGGTGACCAATTGCCCCTGGCCGACGCCCTGGTCAACCCCAACCAACCGGATTGCGAATTTCCCAGCAAGCACCTGGCCGGCGTGGGCGTGATGTTTTATGTGCTGTTGGCCACCCGCGCCTGGCTGCGCGAGCAAGGCCATTTCAAAGAGCGCCCCGAGCCTCGACTCGACAGCCTGCTGCCGCTGGTGGCCTTGGGCACGGTGGCCGACGTGGTGACCCTGGACGCCAACAACCGACGGTTGGTGCACCAGGGCCTGGAGCGCATCCGGCGTGGCGCGATGCCCGCGGGCCTGCGCGCCTTGTTCGAAGTGGCCGGCCGGGATTTCAGACACGCCCACAGCCAGGACCTGGGCTTCGCCCTGGCCCCGCGCATCAATGCCGCGGGCCGACTGGCCAACATGCGCATCGGCATCGAGTGCCTGCTGAGTGACGACACGGCCCAGGCCACCCAATGGGCCCTGCAACTCGATGGCATCAACCGCGAGCGGCGCGAGGTCGAAAGCGACATGCGCGAACAGGCCCAGGCCCTGGCTGAGTCCCGCTTGGCCGATCCGTCGGCCCGCTCTGCCCTGTGCCTTTACGACGCGCAATTTCATGAAGGGGTGATCGGCATCGTGGCGGGCCGCCTGAAAGACCTCCACCACCGCCCCACCTTTGTGTTCGCACCGGCCCAGGAGCAACCCGGACTGCTCAAAGGCTCCGGGCGTTCGATCGCCGGCTTTCATTTGCGCGACGCGCTCGACGCCCTGAGCAAACAACACCCCGACCTGCTGCAACAGTTTGGTGGCCACGCCATGGCAGCAGGTTGCACCCTGCGCGCCGATGCGCTGGAACGCTTTGAAGCCGCCTTGCAGGAGCTGGCGCGCCGCTGGATCGACCCCAACGACCTGCAACGCCTGTGGATCACCGACGGCGACCTGCCGATACCGGGTTGGCGCGTCGATTTTTTCAAAACCCTCGAACAACAAGTCTGGGGCGCGGGCTTTGCGGCTCCGCTGTACGTGTCCGATTGGCGGGTGCTGGCGCAAAGAAAAGTCGGAGAGCGGCATCTCAAACTGCGCCTGGGCCGCGAAAACCTGGAAGTCGACGGCATCTGGTTCGGGCGCGAAGAGCCTTTGCCCCCGCAAGCCCGGCTGCTCTACCGACCCCAGCTCAATCGCTGGCAAGGTCGTGAAAGTCTCCAAGTCCAGGTCGAGGCCATGGCCTGAGTCGCGGCACGCCCGGGGCAGAGCCCCTACAATGGAACCGTGAGCATCCTCAACGCCGACCTGCACTGCCACTCCGTGATCTCCGACGGCACCCTGACCCCGGAAGAGTTGGCCTCGCGCGCTCAAAAAAACGGCGTCGAATTGTGGTCACTGACCGACCACGACGAGATCGGCGGACAGCACCGCGCCATCGCCGCTGCACGCGCCGTGGGCCTGCCCTTCCTGACCGGTACCGAAATATCCGTCAGCTTTGCCGGCAAAACCGTTCACATCGTCGGTCTGGGCTTTGACCCCGACAGCGACCTCTTGCGTCAGGGCCTGGCCGACACACGCGGCGGACGCGACCAACGCGCCCAGGAAATGGCCGATCAACTGGCCAAAGTGGGCATCCGGGGCGCTTACGAAGGAGCCCTCCAGCATGCGGGCAACCCCGATCTGATCTCACGCACCCACTTTGCCCGCTTTCTGGTCGAAAGCGGGGTCTGTCACGACACCCACGAGGTTTTTCGCCGCTTTCTGACCGAAGGCAAGCCCGGCTTTGTACCGCACCGCTGGGCCAGCCTGAAGGATGCGGTGCAATGGATCGTGCAATCGCAAGGCGTGGCCGTGATCGCCCACCCCGGTCGCTACGGCTTCAGCGCCAACGAAGAATTCGCCCTGTTTTCCGAGTTCAAGCACCATGGCGGACAGGCGGTCGAAGTCGTGACCGGCAGCCACACCAGCGCCGAATACGTGACCTACGCCGAGATGGCGATTGAATTTGACCTGCTGGCCTCGCGCGGCAGCGATTTCCACAGCCCCGACGAAAGCCACACCGACTTGGGCGCTCTACCCTGGTTGCCGGGCCACCTCAAGCCGGTCTGGGACGCGCTGCTGCATCGCGTGCACTGAAACCCCTCATCCTGCGGGTCCAACGCACCCACCACGGCCATGGCGCAACTGTTACAAGTCCACCCGGACAACCCCCAACCCCGATTGCTGCGCCAAGCCGCCGAGGCCTTGCGCAAGGGGCAGGTTCTGGCCGTGCCCACAGACTCCAGTTACGCCCTGGTCTGCCACCTCGATGACAAAGTCGCCGTCGATCGCTTGCGACGCATACGCGGGGTGGACGAACGCCACCACCTGACGCTGCTGTGCCGCGACCTGGCTGAGTTGGGTCAATGTGCGCGGGTCGACAACCGGCAATTCAGGCTATTGAAACTGGGCACGCCGGGGCCCTACACCTTCATCCTGGAAGCCACCAAAGAGGTGCCTCGACGGGTCAGCCACCCGCAACGCAAAACCATCGGGCTGCGCGTGCCGGATCATCGGGCGCTGCTGGATTTGTTGGCACTTCACGAAGCACCGCTGTTGGCCACGACCCTGATCCTGCCCGGCGACACCGAGCCGCTGAATGAAGCCGAGGAGATTCGCACGCGCTTGCAGCACGAACTGGCTGCCGTGCTCGATGCCGGCCCCTGTCCGTTGGCCCCGACCACCGTGATCGACTTGACCCCCATGGATCAGGGCGGCGATGCCACCGTGATTCGGCTCGGGGGCGGCCCGCTGGCTGCGCTGGGCCTGGCCTGATCCAGACCACCTCAGCGGACTGAGGCAGCCTGAGCGATCAGCCCATCAACAGCCCGTGAGTGCGGGCGTAGTGCAAGGTCTGGGTGCGGCTCTTGACCCCCAGGCGACGGAACAAACGCCACAAATGCACCTTCACCGTGTGCTCGCTGATGTCGAGTTCGGCGGCAATGTCGCGGTTGCTCATGCCCCGATCGAGCATGAGGATCAACTGCTTTTGGCGCTTGGACAGCTTGGTTTCCGTGGCCGGACCGGCCTCTTCTTCTGCGGCCGAGTCGGTACTGAGCAAACCCTGGATGGCGGCAGAAATGTCGTTGGGAGGCGTGGCTTTTTCCAGGTACAGATCGGCACCGGCTTCGATGCAAGTCTCTTCCGCCTCGCCTGCGGGCATGGCCGACAGGACCACCAGCGGCACTTCGCCGTACATCCCCTTGATGTCGCTGATCGCAGTAGCCCCTTTGACACCGGGCAACAACAGATCGAGCACGAACAACTCGGGCTCACCGTTTTTGATCACAGCCGCCTGCAATTCGCTCAATTTTTCCAACTCCACCACTTTGGACGCAGGACGCAGGCGGCGCAGCAACATCCCGATGGCCTGGCGAACCAGGGGGTGGTCGTCGATGACATACAAACTCATATTGTTACTCCTCGTCAATAATTGAGTCCCATGGCTGCCCGAACCTCCACCATGGTGGCCCGAGCCGTCAAACGGGCGCGGTCGGTGCCCGCGTCCACAATCTCGCGCACCCTTCGCGGGTTCGCCAAATAAACCTCTGCCCGCTCCAGCATCGGTTGCTGCTCAATCAGCATACCCTCAATCACAGGTTGCTTGCATTCGAGACAACCGATGCCCGCAGAACGGCATCCTTTTTGCACCCAGTCGCGGGTCTGCGGGCTGGAATACACCTTGTGGAATTCCCAGACCGGGCAACGCTCGGGCTCACCGGCATCGCTGCGTTTGACCCGTGCCGGGTCGGTCGGCATGCGACGCACCTTTTGCTCCAGGCTGGATTTTTCTTCGCGGATGGCGATCGAGTTGTTGTAACTTTTGCTCATCTTCGCGCCATCGAGTCCGGGCAAGCGGCTGGCCTCGGTCAGCAAGACCTGCGGTTCAGGCAAAACCGTTTTGCCGGTGCCCTTGAAATGACCCGCCAGACGCTCACGGTCGGAAGCGTCCAGTTCGGGCGCCAGCGCGATATAGCCCATGGCCCCCTCCAGCGCCTTGGCGTCGCCGGTCTCCTGGTATTGCTTGCGCGACTTCTCGAATCGCTTGGCGCTGTCCTTGGGCAACTTGGCCAAACTGGCCTGAACGCGTTGCTCGAAATCAGGCTCGCGCCCATACAGGTGGTTGAAGCGGCGTGCCGCCTCCCGGGTGAGTTCGACATGGCTGGCCTGGTCCTCACCCACCGGCACATACTGAGCCCGATAAATCAGAATATCGGCCGCTTGCAACAACGGATAGCCCAAAAAACCATAGGTCGACAAATCACGGTCTTTGAGTTTTTCCTGCTGATCTTTGTAAGTGGGCACCCGTTCGAGCCAACCCAGCGGCGTGCCCATGGCCAGCAACGTGAACAACTCGGCATGCTCCGGAATGCGACTTTGCAAAAAAATCGTGCATTGCTCGGGGTCCAGACCCGCCGCCAGCCAATCGATGACCATCTCGTAGACGTTTTTTTCGATCACCTCGCGGTTTTCGTAATGGGTGGTCAGCGCGTGCCAGTCGGCGACAAAATAAAAACACTCGTGCAGAGCTTGCAGGCGCACCCAGTTTTTCAGGGCGCCATGGTAATGCCCCAAGTGCAATGCGCCCGTTGGTCGCATGCCGGAGAGGACTCTGTCTTTCACACTCATTGAATCAGCCATTTCAAAGGTTGCAGCACACCCTCGATCAGGGCAAAAGTCATGCCCATCACAGGTTGCATCCAAATGTTGTTGACCACCCCCAACAGCACCAAGCCCATGACGATGAAAAACCCATATGGCTCGATGCGACTCAGGGCCAAGGCCTGTTTCCAGGGCAGCAAGCCCGTCAGTACCCGCCCCCCGTCAAGCGGTGGCAGCGGAAAAAGATTGAAGGCAAACATCACCACATTGACCAACACACCCGCCCGACACACTTCCAGAAAAAATCGCTCTGCACCGTCGATGCGACCCAGGACCAACCAACACGCTCCCCAAAACAGGGCTTGCAAGAGGTTAACCCCCGGGCCAGCCAAAGCAACCCAAATCATGTCGCGTTTGGGATGCCTGAGCCGTCCCCAATGAACCGGAACAGGCTTGGCGTAACCAAACAAAAACGCACCCGAGGTGGCCAGATAAAGCACCACCGGCATCAGCACCGTGCCCAGCCAATCGATGTGCGGCCAGGGGTTGAGCGTGACTCGCCCCATTTGCCAGGCCGTTGGATCGCCCAGGAATCTGGCCGCATAACCATGGGCCGCCTCATGCAGGGTGATCGCAAACAGCACGGGCAAGGCATAAACCAGCACAGTCTGAATAAGTTGGGCTTCTTGCACCACGACATTGTGCATCAAAAATCAACAAAAATGCCATCCAGGGACATGAAAGATACATGCCCGGCGAATGAATTTGACGCAGGTCAAAAAAGCTGCCGCCGCAGCCAGCCAGTCAGGGCTGCAAGGGTTTGTCGATCACCAGGTTCAATCCACGCGCACCGGGCTTGACCCCCGAGCGCTCGGCACCCCAATCGTCGGGTTGGGCCTGGGCTTGACCCGAACGCGAGATGCGGGCCCGAACCACCACCTGATCGGCGCCCGACAATCGCGCTTGCGGGCTCATGGCCAGACTGTCGTCCAGCACAAAATCATAGGGGAGATCGGACACCTTGACCCGCAGCACCGCCAGCGGCATGCGGGCATCCAGGGGAGTGGCAAAAATGAAAACCGTGTCATCGGTCTTGAATTTTTGGCGGCCTTCGTCACTCAGGCTGACGCGCCCCCGAATGGCGGTTGCAGCCATCGCCCGGGCCTGGGGATCGGGCAAACCCAGTTGCGTGCGGGCTTCACGCAAGGCGGCATCAAGGGCCGGCCGGTCGGTCGATTGGGCAGGCACCCAGACGCTGGCCCGCTCCCAATAGGACAAAGCATCGCGATAGCGCGACTCGGAATAGGCTGCACTGCCCGCCAGCAACAAAGCCCCCAGGTGATTGGGATCGGCCTTCAGGACCGACTCGATGAGCTGCCAGGGTTCACCCTGAAAACGCCCCTGGTCGCGACTGGCCAGCAACTCGGCGCGTTCGATCGCCCAATCGGGGTTGTAACTCAGCTTGAGGGCTCGCGCCAGGGCTTGCTGGGCCGCATCCAAACGGTCCAGCGCCCGCTCAATGCGCGACAACATGACCCACTCTTCAGGCTGATCGGGGTTTTTGTCCAGCCGGGCGCGCAATTCCCGGCCCATCTTCTCGATCTTTTCGGCACTGACTTCCTCTTGGCCCAAACCCTGCGCCCGCACCTGCGGATCGAGCGCCGCCGGTTGCCCGACCCAGGCATACAAGCTCAGACTGACGGCGGGCACCAACAAGACCAAGCCCGCCCAAGTGGCACGCACCCATTGGGGACTGCTTTGGGCAACGGGCACAGCCACATCGTCGCGCACGTCTTGCAGCAGGCGCTGCTCGATGTCGGCTCGGGCATCGTCGAATTCGGCTTGCGACACCAGGCCCTGAGCCAGATCGCGTTCGAGCTCGGCCAACTGCTCCCGATAGACCTTGGCGTTGGACTGGGTCAAACGCTCGGTCGCATCGGCCGAATGTTGCGCCACGCGAAGCGAGCGCAACAGCACAAACAGCACCAGCACGACCAAGGCCAAAGCCAGCCCATGAAAGATCCAGTTGGGGTTCAAGATGCGTCCTTGAGGAGTTGTTCGGCCTTGCGCCGTTCTTCGGGGCTGAGCCGGGTCGACACCGTCGCCTGACGACGCAGGCGCAAAACCCGCCACAGCACCAGCAGGCCCAACAACAACAGCACAAAGGGGCCAGCCCAAAGCAAATAAGTCAAGGGCTTGAATTCGGGCCGATACAGCACAAAGTCACCATAGCGCTGCACCAAAAACTGCTTCACCTCGGCATCGCTTTTGCCCTGCCGCATGAGGTCACGCACCTCGTTGCGCAAGTCCTGGGCCAACTCGGCGTTGGACGAGGCCAGCGACTCGTTTTGGCAGACCAGGCAACGCAGTTCTTCGGAAATGATCACCAAACGGGCTTCCAGCGCGGGGTCTTGCGCCATGGGACGAGCCTGTCGGGGCTCGGCATTGGCCGCCACGGCCCCGGCCCACACCCACAGCACAGCCGCCAAACCGGCACGCAATCGCAGCGACATCAGGCACCTCCCAACTGGCGAATCAGGGGCAAAACCGTCTTGTTCATCAAAGCCGGCGTGACAGCACCCACGTGCTTGAACCGGATGACCCCCTGGCGATCGATCACATAGGTCTCGGGCACCCCGTACACGCCATACTGGATGCCCACCCGACCATCGAGATCCATCACCGACACCTGATACGGGTTGCCGCCGTGTTTGATCAGCCACTGGCGCGCCCGCTCGCGGGCAGCCTGCAATTTTTCGGGTGCAGGCAACTGGGCCAAGGCGGTTTCCTGGGGCTGAATTTCCTTGTAGTTGAGACCGATGATGGGCACCGCATGCTCGCGTGAAAACGCCACCAGCACCGGGTGCTCGTCGCGACAAGCCACACACCACGAAGCCCAGACATTGAGCAACCACACCTTGCCCTGCATATCAGCCGGGCGCCACATGTCGTCGCTGTCCAACTGCTTCAACTCGAAAGCCGGAGCCGGCTGACCAATCAGCGGCGAGGGGATCTCGCGCGGGTCGCGCTTGAGCCCGATGGCCAAAAAGACCACCAAACCCAGAAACAACGCCAAAGGAATCAGGAATTTTTTCATGACCGCCCTCCGGGCGCGGCCTTGCGATAGCGCCGATCCAGCGCCGCCAGCAAGCCGCCCAGGGTCATGAGCAAAGCGCCGGCCCACAACCAGGGCACGAAAGGTTTGTAGTAAACCCGCACGCTCCACTCGGGCGGGCTGGTCTGCAAAGCGTCGCCCAGAGAAACATACAAATCGCGCCAAAAGCCGGTGTCGATGGCAGCCTCGGTCATGGGCATGGCGCTGGAGAAATAGCGCCGTTTTTCGGGCCGCAGCTGCTCGATCAGACGCCCATCGCGGGAGACCTCAAAAACACCCCGAATGGCCCGATAGTTGGGACCGGGGACCTCTTCCAGGGCCTTGAGCTGAAACGAGTACGCCCCGATGGTGACCACATCGCCCAGACCCATGCGCACATCGCGCTCGACCTCGAAAGACTTGACCCCGGTGATGCCCAATGTCAAAACCGCCAACCCCAAATGCGCCAGGTGCATGCCCCAGAAACCGGCCCCGATCCGACCCGGCTTGCGCAAGCGCACCACGATGTGCTGCAAGCTGCCCAAGGCCACCCACAAGCCCAAGGTGGTGCCCAAGGCCGTGCCCCAGGACCAGGCGCCCCACCACATCGGGACCACTTGACCCAGCACCAAAGCGCCCAGACCGACCCAACGCAATTCAAGCAACACTTCGGTCAGGCGGGCTTCGCGCCAGCGCGCCACCGTGCCCGGCACCAAGACAAACAGCAACGGCACCATGAGCGGGGCAAACACCAAATTGAAATAAGGCGGCCCCACAGAAAGCTTGCCCAGGTTCAGGGCATCGATGATCAGCGGGTAGAGCGTGCCCAGCAACACCGCCCCGGTGGCCACCACCAGCAGCACGCTGTTGGTCAGCAACAGCGACTCGCGCGAGAACACCCCAAAGCCACTGCCCAGCGTGACCTGTGGCGCCCGCCAGGCGAACAGACTCAGCGAGACGCCGACCACGATCGCCAGAAAGATCAGGATGAAAATCCCGCGCGAGGGATCCGAGGCAAAAGCATGGACCGAAGTCAGCACCCCCGAACGGACCAGGAAGGTGCCGAGCAAAGACAAGGAAAAAGCCGCGATCGCCAGCAACACCGTCCAGGCCTTGAAGCCACCGCGTTTTTCCGTGACCATCAGCGAGTGAATCAGGGCCGTGGCCACCAGCCAGGGCATCAATGAAGCGTTTTCAACCGGATCCCAGAACCACCAGCCGCCCCAGCCCAACTCGTAATAAGCCCACCAGGAGCCCAAACCGATGCCAAAGGTCAGAAACGCCCAGGCAATCACCGTCCAGGGGCGCGACCAGCGTGCCCAGGCGGCATCGAGCCGGCCCGCCAGCAAAGCCGCGACGGCGAAAGCAAACGCCACCGACAAGCCCACATAACCCATGTAGAGCATGGGCGGATGGATGACCAGGCCCGGATCCTGCAGCAAAGGGTTCAGGTCGCGGCCATCGGCAGCGGCCGGCAACAGGCGATCGAACGGGTTGGAGGTGGTGATGATGAAAGCCAAAAAGCCGATCGAGACCCAGCCCATGACACTCAGCACCCGCGCCACCATGGGCAGGGGCAAATTGCGCGAAAACAGCGCCACCGCCCCACCCCAACCGGCCAGCATCACGATCCACAACAACAAAGACCCCTCGTGCCCGCCCCAGACGGCGGCGAACTGATAAGGCTTGGGCAGCATCGAATTGGAGTGCTGGGCCACATAGGCCACCGAGAAATCATTGCTCAAGAACGCCGTGGCCAGACAGGCGAACGCCAGCAACAGCAAACCGAATTGCAAACCGGCGGCAGGCCGGGCCAACGCCAGCCAGCCGGGGTTGCGGGCGTAGGTGCCGGCCAAGGGCAGGATGGCCTGCACCATGGCCACCGGCAGAGCCAGGATCAGGGCAAATTGTCCAAGTTCAGGATTCATGGTGCTTCACGGTTTGAGCGTGTTGGCGGCCTTGTCGGCGGTGGCCTTGTCCAGCGCATGCTGGGCTTCGGGCGGCATGTAGTTTTCGTCGTGTTTGGCCAGCACTTCAGCGGCCGTGAACAAGCCCTGCCCATCGAGCCGGCCTTGCGCCACCACGCCTTTGCCCTCCTGGAACAAATCGGGCAACAGACCGCTGTAACGCACCGGGATGTCTTTGGCCGTGTCGGTGATGATGAACTCGATCACCGGCTGATCCCGGCGCAGGCTGCCTTCCTTGACCAGGCCGCCGACGCGAAACACGCGATCCATGGGTGCCTCACCTTGGGCCACCTGGGTCGGGGTGAAGAAAAACACCAAATTGCTGCGAAATGCGTTCAGGACAAAAGCCGTGGCCAGCCCCAAGGCCAACAAGGCCACAGCGATGAACACCATGCGTTTTTGACGTGCGGTCATGATGGATGAGCCTCGGAGGCGGATTCGGACACTTTGCGCTGCATGCGCACCTCGTGCAAGGCCTGTTGGCGCGCCCGGCGTGCCTGAACAACCTCGGCCAGCGCCAACAAGGCGGCCACGCCATAGCTGCCCCAGACATAGACGCCGTGCTTGCCCATGGCCCAAAAATCGGACCAGTTGTCCCACCAAATGTTCATGAGGCCCCCTTGACTTCAGGCAACTGTTGCACCCAATCGGTGTGACGCTCGCGCACCAGAATCAGGCTGCGCACACGGTGCAACACCAGGGCAATGGCCAACATCCAATAGGCCAGGGCCATGATCAGCATGCCCCACAACATGATCTGAGCCATGCTGGGCGACTGGGTCACCGACACCGAAGCCCCCTGATGAAGCGTGTTCCACCACTTGACCGAAAAATAAATGATCGGCACGTTCACCGCGCCCACGATGGCGATCAACGCCCCCGCCCGATCCGAGCGGCGCGTGTCATCGATGGCCGAGGTCAGCGCCATGTAGCCCAGGTACAAGAAAAACAAAATCAGCTCTGACGTCAGCCTGGCGTCCCAAACCCACCAGGTGCCCCACATCGGCTTGCCCCACAAGGCACCGGTCCAGAGCGACAAAAAAGCACAGATGGCACCGGTCGGGGCCAGGGCACGGGTCATGAGCCCCGACAAACGGGTGTTGAACACCAAGCCCAGGATGCTCCAAAATGCCATCGCCAGGTAAATGATCATGGACATCCACGACGTCGGGACATGCACGTAAATGATGCGATAACCCTCGCCCTGAACGGCATCGGCCGGAGCCAGCACCAGCCCGATGGTCAACCCGACCAGCGCCAAAACCAGGGCCAACGCGGTGAACCACGGAATGAGTCGACCGGCCAAACCATAAAAGGTTTGAGGGGCGGCGTAGTAAAACCAGCGTATCGTCATCAATCTCTCATTCCAGCGCAATTTTAAGGGCCTGCGCACAAGCCCAGGGACTGAACACCATGGCGGGCACCAGCATCGCCAACAAAATCGAAACATGGGCTTGCGCCCCCAAACCCGAGGCTTGCGCCTCGACCGCGCCCGCGCCAAATACCAACACCGGGACAAACAGCGGCAGCACCAACAGCGACAACAACACACCGCCGCCCCGCACGCCCAGCGTGAGCGCCGCGCCGATCGACCCGATCAGCGACAAGATCGGCGTGCCGATCAACAAACCCAGCGCCAACACGGCCATGGCATCGACATCCAAATCGAATTGCAAAGCCAGCACCGGCGACAAAAAAACCAGCGGCATGCCGCACAAGAGCCAGTGCGCCATGATTTTGGCTGAAACCAAAATCCCCAAAGACTCAGGTGACAAGCACATCTGCTCCAGCGTGCCGTCGCGGTGATCGGACTCAAACAAACGCGACAACACCAACATGCTGGCCAGCAAAGCCCCGACCCACAAAATACCCGGTGCAATCTGGCGCAGCAACTTGAAATCGGGGCCAATGGCCAGCGGGAACAGGCTGGCCACGACCACAAAGAAGAACAGACCGGTCAGCACCTCGGTCTTGCGGCGCAAGGCCAACAAAAGGTCACGCCGCAACAGCGCCAGAAATGCGTTCATGCGCCCAGACGGAAAGTCCGCCCCTCGCCATCGAGCGTCACCGTTTGGTGACTGGTGTAGAGCACCGCACCCCCCAACGCCACATGTTGGCTGAGTTGCAGCCGCAAACGCTCGACCGCGCGGACATCGAGCGCAACAAAGGGCTCGTCGAGCAACCACAACAGCGGCTGGCCCGGCCGCAATCGCGCCAAAGCGCAACGGCGCTGCTGACCCTGGGACAGCACGCGCAAAGGCAAGTGCTCGCGCCCGCTCAGGCCTTGCTCGGCCAAAGCACCCAAGGCTTGCTCTTCGCTCCAGGGCATGCCGGCGACCGCGGCGGCAAAGCGCAGGTTTTCCAGGGCACTGAGCTCGTCTTTCAGGGCCAGTTGATGTCCCATGTACAAACGCTCGGCCCGATACGTCGAATCGGGATCGGCAGCATCGCGGCCGCGCCACAACACTCGCCCCGACGCCGCCGGCGACAGACCGCACAAAATGCGCAACAAACTGGTTTTACCGACCCCATTGCCCCCTTCGAGGTGCAACCACTGACCGGCATCCAGACTGAAATTGACGTCCCGAAAAAGGGTCAAATGCCCTCGCTCGCAGGCCAGGGCTTGGACTTCAAGCAAAGGGGCAGTCATGGGGGCAGATCATACCCCCTCCCCCATGGTCCCGACACACGCCCCTGCAGGGTCCAATCGGGTCATGCAGGGGTTGGGCGGAGATCAGTCGACCTTGGCGCCAGAGGCCTTGACAATCGGACCCCAGCGGTTGATCTCGGTCTGGTTCATGGCGGCCATCTCGGTCGCGCTGGTGCCCATGATGTTGTAACCCAGCTCGGTCATGCGCTTGACGAAATCGGGCGACTTGGTGCCGGCCACGGCAGCCGCATTGAGCTTGGCGATGACATCGGCGGGCGTGCCGGCGGGTGCGGCCAGACCAAACCAGACGCCGGACTCATAGCCCTTGACGCCTGCTTCGGCGATGGTCGGCAAATCGGGCAGCGTGGCATCGCGCTTGGCCCCGGTGGTGGCCAGGGCGCGCAATTTGCCCGATTTGATGTGCGGCAGCGCCGAAGGGATGTTGTCAAACATGGCCTGCACCTGGCCGCCCAGCAAGTCGGTGACCGCCGGTGCGCTGCCCTTGTAGGGGATGTGGGTCATGTTGAACTGGGTCAGGTGCTTGAACATCTCGGCCGACATGTGGATGCTGGTGCCGTTGCCGCTGGAGGCCACGGTGACCGGTCCGGGCTTGCCCAGAGCGATGAACTCGGCAACCGTGTTGGCCTTGACCGAGGGGTGCACCACCAACACGTTGTTGAGCGACACCAGCGCCGAAATCGGGGCCAGATCTTTCATGGTGTCAAACGGCATTTTGGAATACAGGGCCGGGTTGATGGCATTGATCCCGCTGGTGGTCATGAGGATGGTGTAGCCATCGGGTGCCGAACGGGCCACTTCGGCGCCGCCGATGTTGCCACCGGCACCGGGCTTGTTATCGACCGTGACCGAAACACCCAGTTGCTTGGACAACTCGGCGGCGATGGCACGCGACGCGATATCGACCGCACCGGCGGGCGGGAAGGGGCACACCAGGCGAATGGACTTGGCCGGAAAAGCCTGCGCTTGCGCCAGGCCGGCAACCGTCAGGCCGGCGGCCAAACCCAGGGTAGAGAGCAAAAACTGTCGTTTGATCATGGGAACTCCTCGAATGATGCTTGTGGCGCTATCCTAACCCGAGTTGCACCCCGCATCGGCTATCCCAGATGGCACACAAGGTTGTTGCCCATGGCGCGATGCAGCGCCAGCCGATCTCAGGCAAAAAAAGCGTCAAACCCGGCCAGCGGCTCGAAGCGCCCCTTCACATAGCGCAAACACGATGGTCCGGGCACCGCCGGTTGCCCCAGACTGTGGCGGGGATGACCCGGGTAACAAATGGTGCGGCCATGCTCGTCGTCAAACGGCTCGGGCTCGATGGTGGGCGGTGGACGGCTGGCGGCATCGGCCAAAGCCTGCGCGACGTCGGCATAACGCGCCAGATGCACCAGACTCATGATTTGGGGCGGGGCCAACTCGATCCGGCCGTCCCAATAGTCGCACAAGGCCTGCCGGGGCGACAGCCATTCGCTCTCGGTCGCCTCGATGTTGTCGTGCAAAGCCAACTGGCCCTGCGGAACGGCCGCCAGAAAAAACCGGGCGTCAAAGCGCTTGTCCATGACCGAGGGGCGCTTGGGCGTGATCCACCGCGTGAAAGGCACCATGGAGCGGGTCAGCAATTGCAAGCCGAACTCGGGCACCAGATCGGTCAGGTGCAAACCGGCCCTGATTTTGTCTTGCATCGCCGCCAGCGCGGCCTCCAGACCCTGCTCGCGCCGGGCCAGCAGCACCCCGCACTCTTCAAAGGCTTCGCGCAGGGCCGCCACATACAGCGCTTTGGCTTGTTGCGCTGACAACTGGGGCTCGGCCAGCAAGGTGTGCAAAGTTTGCGCCGGCTGATCCAGATGAGCTTCGTCCACGCGGGCGTCGGCCTCGTCGAGCTTGCCGCCGGGAAACACATAAGCCCCGCCCAACACCGCCGAGGCGGAATGGCGGCGCAACATGAACACCTGCAAGCCATGCTCGGGCTGATCGCGCAACAGCAATACAGTGGCCGCGTCGCGCGGCGGGGTGTGGACAACTGCGGTGTTGAGTTCCATGGTGTTTCAGTTCTGACGGGCGGCACGCATCTGGGCTTCGCCCGGCAAACCGATCACGACGCAAGCGCCCAAAGCGGCAATGACCGACAAGGCGAACATCAGGGTGGTAAAGCCCTGCGCTTTGACCAAAGGCCCCAGCATGTAAACGGCCAGCGAGCTGATGCCGAAAGAGACGGCGATGCGAAACCCGCTGACGCGGCTGCGCATCGAGTCGTCGATGTAGCGCACCACCATCAGGTCATTGAAAGGAATGGCCGCGAAGACGCTGATCATGTAGACGATGGCGGCGGCGTACCAGAGCCAGCCCGTGGCCTGCGCCGCCAACCCAAAAATCAGGGCCTGTCCGGCCAGGATGCCCAACAACAAGGGCTTGAGCGGAAAGCGATCGAGCAAGCGACCCACCACCACCTGGGCAAACGAGGCAATGGCATACACCAGCGCCAACAACAACCCCAGCATCACCGGTTCGTGCACCAGACCATCGAGCCGTTCGGCCAGCAACTGCGCGTTGCCGTTGGTGGTGAAGTTGAACAACAAACTGCTGGCGATGGCCGAACCGATCATCACCACCACCGTGCGTTGCGCCAGGTGCTTGGGCAAATGCACATGCGTCACGGCTTTTTTGGCCGGTGGCGCGGACTCAGGCGGGGCATGCCGCCAAAACAGGTAACCGCACACCATGGACAGCAAGGCGGGCGCCACGAAGGCCATGCGCCAGCCGAAGAACTGCACCCAGAAACCGGTCGACAGTGCCGCCAGGGCAATGCCCATGTTGCCCGCCAGCCCGTTGATGCCGATGGTCAGACCCGGGGTCTTGCTGCCCTGAACCAAAAACGGAATCCCCACCGGGTGGTAGATGGCCGAGAACAGCCCCAGCACCGTCAGGGCGACGGCCATCTGCATGGGGGTCTGGGTGAGGGCCACCGCCAACGACGACAGTCCCATGCCGAAATAAAACACCAGCATCATGCGCCGCCGACCCCACAAATCGCCCAGACGACCGGCGGGGATGGAGCCGATGCCGAACATCACAAACGCCCCGGCGGTGTAGGGCATCAGGTCTTCCCAGCGCGCCAGACCAAAGTCGTGCGCGATCGCCGCCACCGCAGTGGCGAAGATCAGCAAAAACAAATGATCGAGGGCATGACCCAAATTGAGCAACAGGGCGCAAAAGCGATTCATGCGACCCATTGTGCATCAGCCCCGACCGGCAGGCACGGGGCTGATGTCAAGTGCAAGACTAAAGGACTCAGGTCTTGGGCACGAAGGGGCCGGGATCCACACAGGCGGGGGTGTCCACGGGCTTGCCCATTTTGGCCTTGTTGGTCTTTTGCACGTGGGCGGCCACGCGGTCGATGGACTTGCACAACTTGAAGGCGTCGACCTTGCCGTTGTGAGCGGTCTTGGCCGCCGCCTCAGCGGCCTTGGCCTTGGCCTCGTCGGACGGAGCCGGCAATTTGGCCCAAGCCGAACCGGCCAAGCCCATGGCGAGAAGGAAGGTGATCGCTTTCATGTCAGATGCTCCGCGTGGTGGGTTCGGGCAGTGCAGTCGGGCTGCGCTGGGCAGGAATTTTGCCTGCCGCGATGTCGTTGGCCCACAGTTCGTGGTGCTCTTTGGCCCAGGTCTCGTCGACATAGCCGGTGCGCATGGCCTTGTAAGCCCCTTGCATGCCGATGGTGCCCATGTAGATGTGTCCCATGAACATGGCCATCATGATGACCGTGGCCACGGCGTGGATCATGTGGGCGATTTGCATGGTGCCGCGCTCATAAATCAGGCCGGGGATCAGCATGTCCAGCACCAGGCCGGAAGCGATCACGATGCCGCCCAACAGGAAAACGCCCATCCAGAACAGCACTTTTTCACCGGCATTGAAGCGGTGCGAAGGCACTTCGTGTCCCCCCAGCATGCCGCCAAAACGCAGCAACCAGCCCCAGTCTTCGCGCTTGGGCAGATTGTCTTTCACGAAGGTGAAGAACACGATCGGCAAAGACACCGCGAACAACGGACCGGCAAAGTTGTGCGCGTTCTTGAGCAAGTAGGTGATGAAGCCAAAAATCGTGCTGCCGACCACCGGCAAGATGAAATACTTGCCAAAGGCCATGAAGATGCCCGAGACGGCCAAAATCACAAAGGCAATCGCGTTGGCCCAGTGGGCCGAGCGCTCAAACGGGGTGAAGCGCTCGATCTGGCGACCGGTCTCGGCCCCGTGCAGGCGCATGGTGCCCTTGCCCCAATAGAACAAGGCAATCGCACCCAGCACGATCAGCATGAATGCGCCACCGTAAGGGATGATGATGTTGTTGCGCACCTGGCGCCAGGCCTCACCCGCGTTGGTGTAGGTGGAGCCCGGGTACTGCACAAAGGGCTGGATCAGGTTACCGGCCTCGGGGGCTTGCGACTTGGGCAGGCTGGAGTACCCGGTCACGCCCTGGCCCACCTGGCGCCACATGGGCGCGTTGTTGCCGGGCTGCACCTGGTTGCGTTGGGCGTTGTCCTGGTTGGCATAGCCGGGATCATTGCTGGCGTCCTTGATGTCCAGGATGTTGGCGCTTTGCACCGCCGGCGCACCGGCGGCGGGCGCGGTCTGCGCCCCGGCCACACCGGCCAGCGAACAAAGTGCCAGGGCAGCCAGGCCACGGCGCAAGTTGAGAAGGGACATGATCAACTCCTTAGCGGGCGTGATCGTTTTGGCCGTATTGGGCGCGCACCTTCATGCTTTGCTCCCAACTGGTTTTGTCGCCGGCCTTCCAGCCGGGCGCGGCATAGGTGCTCATGCTGCCGGCAGAACCGGTGTGCGGCGCGGCATCGGCGCCCACGGTGCGGGCCTTCTCGCCGCAGGCGCTCAGGGCGAATGCGGCCACGGCCAGGGTCAGGACAAGACCGCGGCTCATGACTTGCTCCCTTCGCGGGCTTGCGACTGGGAGCCGTAAGCGGTGCCCCAGCCCCAGACTTCGGCGCCCTTGTTGCGCTTCAGGACGCGGTTGCGGAAGATGTCGGCCACCACGTCGCCGTCACCGGCGAGCAGCGCCTTGGTCGAACACATTTCGGCGCAGGCGGGCAACTTGCCCTCGGCCAGGCGGTTGCGACCATATTTTTCGAACTCGGCCTGGCTGCCGTTGGCCTCGGGGCCACCGGCGCAGAACGTGCACTTGTCCATCTTGCCGCGCACACCAAACGTGCCCTGCGACGGGAACTGGGGTGCGCCAAAGGGGCAGGCGTAAGAGCAATAACCGCAGCCGATGCAGACGTCCTTGTCGTGCAGCACGACACCTTCGTCGGTTTTGTAGAAGCAGTTGACGGGACAGACCGCCATGCAAGGCGCGTCGGAGCAGTGCATGCAAGCGACCGAGATGGAACGCTCGCCGGGCACCCCGTCGTTCAGGGTGACCACGCGGCGGCGGTTCACGCCCCAGGGGACTTCGTGCTCGTTTTTACAGGCGGTGACGCAACCATTGCACTCGATGCAACGCTCGGTGTCACAAATGAATTTCATGCGTGCCATGTTGGTTTCTCCTTAAGCCCGCTCAACGTTGCAAATGGTGGTCTTGGTTTCTTGCATCATGGTGACGCTGTCGTAACCGTAGGTGGTGGCCGTGTTGATGGCCTCGCCGCGCACAATCGGCGCCGCCCCCTTGGGGTAGTACGCCAACATGTCGGCGCCCTGCCAGCGTCCCGAGAAGTGGAACGGCAGGAACACGGTTTCCTTGTCCACGCGGGGCGTGACCAGGGCCTGCACATTGATGCGCGCGCCAGTCGGGGTGCTGACCCACACGCGCTCGCCGTTGCGGATGCCTCGCTTGGAAGCCGTCTCGGGGTTGATCTCGACGAACATCTCTTGCTGCAACTCGGCCAGCCAGGGGTTGGCGCGGGTTTCCTCGCCGCCGCCCTCGTACTCGACCAAACGGCCCGAGGTCATGACCAGCGGGAACTTCTCGTGCAACTTGTCGGCCAGGTTTTTCTCTTGCACCGACTTGTACAGCGTGGGCAAACGCCAGAAGGCCTTGCGATCGTCGTGCGTCGGGTACTTGGCCATCAGGTCGGGGCGGTTGCCGTACAGCGGCTCGCGGTGTTGCGGGATCGGGTCGGGGAAGTTCCAGACCACGGCGCGCGCCTTGGCGTTGCCAAACGGGTGGCAACCGTGGTTCTTCATGAAGACCCGGATCTGGCCGCCCGACGAATCGGTCTTCCAGTTCTTGCCCTCGGCCTTTTTCTTTTCGTCCTCGGTCAACTCGTCCCACCAGCCCAGCTTCTTGAGCAGCACATGGTCCAGCTCGGGGTAGCCGGTGGTGATGTCGGCGCCCAGCGAGTGCGAGCCGTCTTCGGCCAGCAGGCTCTTGCCTTCGCGCTCGACACCGAAGTTGGCGCGGAAGTTGCCGCCGCCGTCCATGACGTGCTTGGAGGTGTCGTACAGGTTGGGCGAGCCGGGGTGCTTGAGCTCGGGTGTGCCGTAGCAGGGCCAGGGCAAACCGAAGTAATCGCCGCTGGTGTCGTAACCGGTTTCCTTGTCGACGCCGCCCTTGGACTTGAGGGTCTTGACGTCAAACAGGTGCATGTTGCGCATGTGCGCCTTGAGGCGCTCGGGGCTTTGGCCGGTGTAGCCGATGGTCCAGACGCAACGGTTGATTTCGCGCAAGATGTCTTCCGGCACGGGCTCGTCCATGCCTTTGACTTTTTGCATCTTGTAGTTTTTGACCAGCTCCTGGTCGAAGCCCAGCTTTTGCGCCAACTGGTACATGATCATGTGGTCGCTGCGGCTCTCCCACAAGGGTTCGATGACCTTTTCACGCCACTGGATGGAGCGATTGGACGCCGTGCACGAACCGCTGGTCTCGAACTGGGTGGCGGCGGGCAACAGGTACACCGCACGCTTGGGGTTGAGGTCTTCGGCCTTGCCGGGCATGGCTGCCATGGCGGCGGTGGCCGACGGGTAGGGATCGACCACCACCAGCAAGTCCAGCTTGTCCATGGCGCGCTTCATCTCCAGACCCCGGGTCTGCGAGTTGGGCGCATGGCCCCAGAAGAACACGCCACGCAGGTTCGGATCCTGGTCGATCAGCTCGTTGTTTTCCAGCACGCCATCGATCCAGCGCGAGACCGTGATGCCGGGCTTGGTCATCATGCCGGGGGCGGCATAGCGGCCCTTGATCCACTCGAAGTCCACGCCCCAGGTGGCGGCGAAATGCTTCCAGGAACCTTCGGCCAGACCGTAGTAACCGGGCAGCGAATCGGGGTTGGGGCCCACATCGGTGGCGCCCTGCACGTTGTCGTGACCCCGGAAGATGTTGGTGCCACCGCCCGACTTGCCCACGTTGCCCAGCGCCAATTGCAAAATGCACGAGGCGCGGACCATGGCGTTGCCGATGGTGTGCTGGGTCTGGCCCATGCACCACACGATGGTGCCGGGGCGGCTGTCGGCCAGCATCTTGGCCACTTTGACCATCTGGTCTTCTTTCACACCGCAGGCCTCTTCGACCTTGTCGGGTGTCCACTTGGCCATGATGTCGGCCTTGACCGCCTCCATGCCGTAGACGCGATCGTTGATGTACTTCTTGTCTTCCCAGCCGTTTTTGAAGATGTGATAGACCAAGCCGAACAGGAAGGGGATGTCGGTGCCCGAGCGGATGCGCACGAACTCGTCGGCGCGGGCTGCGGTGCGGGTGAAGCGCGGATCGACCACGATCATCTTGCAGCCGTTTTCCTTGGCGTGCAGCATGTGCAGCATGGAAACCGGGTGGGCTTCGGCGGCGTTGGAGCCGATGTACAGGGCGACCTTGCTGTTTTGCATGTCGTTGTACGAGTTGGTCATGGCACCGTAGCCCCAGGTGTTGGCGACACCGGCCACGGTGGTCGAGTGGCAAATGCGCGCCTGGTGGTCACAGTTGTTGGTGCCCCAGAAGCTGACGAACTTGCGCAGCAGATAGGCTTGCTCGTTGTTGTGCTTGGACGAACCCACAAAATACACGCTGTCGGGGCCGCTGGCCTTGCGCAGCTCGTTCATTTTGTCGGCGATTTCCTTCAGCGCCACGTCCCAGCTGATGCGCTCGTACTTGCCGTTGACCAGCTTCATGGGGTAGCGCAGGCGGTGCTCGCCGTGGCCGTGTTCGCGAATCGCAGCGCCCTTGGCGCAATGCGCACCCAGGTTGATGGGCGAATCGAACACCGGTTCCTGGCGCACCCAGACGCCGTTTTCCACCACGGCATCGATGGCGCAACCCACCGAGCAGTGGGTGCACACGGTGCGCTTGACCTCGACCTTGCCGGCCCCGGTGGCCGAGGCGCCGCCTGCGGCCTTGGCCTTTTGCACCAGGGTCAATTGGGTGGCGGCCAGGCCCACGCCCAGACCCAGGCCGGAGCGGCGCAAAAAGCCGCGGCGGTCCACCGTGGGCATGGCATGCGCCAGACCGCGTTGCAAGCGGCCCACCAGGCCAGAAGCGGGAGCCGCATGAGCGGCGTCAGATTTGCGTGTCAGCAGCATGGTGTCCCTTTCAAACCCGGGCAGTGCGGTAATAACGCTTGATGTGCTCGCTGACGTTGTAGCCACCGCCACGCTCGGGCGTGGGCTGCTTGGCTTGCACAGGATTGTCCTGCGTCGTCAGCGTGTTCGACACCGTGGCCACTGCGGCGACCGCAGCCACCGCACCGGTGCCCATGAAAAATCCGCGTCGCGAGGGGCGGTTTTGTTCTTTGCTCATGTCATCTCCTGACGGCTTTGCTCAAAGCCTCAAAAATTGGTATGCAACGATATGCATACCAACACAGGGCTAGATTATCACTGGCGCCCATTTTTGGGCAGGGCTGTCTGATTGGGACTTACACCCATGCTCGGATGTCAGGTTCGCGTCAGGATTGTGCTCTTCAAGGCTCAAAGCATGTCGAATGCTTGCCGCTCGACCGCCACAAAAGCGCGGGTCATGACGGCCACGCTGCGGTAAAACGCCGCCTTGGGGTGACCCTCGATGGCCTCGCACAAACTGTCGACCCAGGGCGACAGGTGGCGGGCAAAAAACTGCTGCTGGCGCGTCAGGTTGCAGACTTCGACGTCGTCGCCGGCGATCAGGTAGCGCATCACCTCCAACAGATAGGCGATGTGGTCCTCGGTGGCCGGCGAGGTGTCGGGGTTGCGGGCCAGGCCCAATTCGGCCAGGTCGTCGCGCAACTCCACCAGGGGCCGTTCGTTCAAAAACCCCACCTGGTAGAACGAACCGAACAAGTCGATGTCGGGCTTGCCCACACCGCCGAACAAGGCGTCGTGTTCGGCCTTGACTTGCGCCAGGCTGAGGCTGCGGGACTGGCCGACCAGCTGCTGCCAGGGCTCTTCGAGAAATGCCCCCGGGGCCGGGGCTTCGGTGACGGCCAGTTGCAGGGCTTGCCAAACCTCGGGACCGGGGGGAGCCAGGTAGAGCATGGCCAGCAGGCCATACAGCTCGGCGCGGGCGGTTTCCTCGTCCAGGGCGGAACTGCCCGGGTCACTGGATTTTTTGTTCATCGTCGGATCCGTAAATGTCGATCACCCGGCAATCGCCGCACATCTTGATGCGCTCGAGCGCCGTGCCCTGGAACATCGGGTGGCCTTGCAAGCGCTGCAACATGGCTTGCACCGCGCCCTGCGTGCCAAAGGGCTTGCCACAGCGGACGCAGGCATAGGGCGGGCTTTGGTGCAGCACGCGCTGCTGGCTGCGTTCGCGCCCCAACAGCAAACGCGGCACCAGACTCAGGGCCTGCTCGGGGCAAGTCTTGACGCACAAACCACACTGCACGCAGCTTTTCTCGGTGAAGCGCAGTTGCGGGCTGTCGGGGTTATCGGCCAATGCGCTGGCCGGGCACGCGCCGACGCAACTCATGCACAGGGTGCAGGCGTCGGTGCTGATGTCGACCGTGCCCCAGGGCGAAGCCGCTTTCAGGGCGATGGCCTGTGGAGGCTCGGCCGCGCGCAAAGCCGGCGCGTGGGTCATGAAGTGCGCCAAGGCCAACTCCAGCTGGCTGCGCTTGTCGCCGGTGTAGGCCATGGTCGCCACCGGCAAAGGGGTGACGGGGTCGGCCGTCAGCGCGGACTGCACTTCGGCTTCCAGGTCCAGGCCGCCGTGGGCGCGCAAGATGCGCACACCCAAGCCGCTGTAACCCAGACCCTGCAACAGGTCTTGTGCCAATTCGGCCTGTTCGTTCAAGGCCTGCACATAAGCGGGCGCATCGTCGTCGGTGCACACGATCAGCACCTGGCGCGCACCGCCGGCCAGCAGCGACAACCACACATCCAGCCCCAAGCTGGCGCTGTGCCACAACTCTTGCGGGATGACCCGCGCCGGCAAGCCCTGAGCCAAGCCCAGGCGGGCGGCACGGCCCCACTCTTCCACCAGAGCCCGGCCTTTTTGCGGGTTGTGCAGCAACAGCACCGCGTCCTGCCCGCCCGCCTTGGCGTAGGTGCGCAACACGGTTTGCAGGCGCGGGCCCAAATCGGCGTTGCGCGGGTAGGCGTAGGACAGCGCGCCGGTGGGGCACACGGTGGTGCAAGCACCGCAACCCACGCACAGGTGCGGGTTGACCTGAATCTGCTGGCGCTGGCGATCGGACGAAATGGCCTCGGCCGAACAAATGTCGATGCAGGCGCTGCAACCGGTTTTTTCATTGCGGGTGTGGGCGCACAGCTTTTGCTTGTACTGAAAAAACCGCGGCTTCTCGAACTCACCCACCAGCCCGCGCAGGGCACTGATGCAATCGAGCAGATCCTGGCGCGATGAGGCCAGGTAGCCCTGCGGCAAGGCGTGCATGGGCAATTGGGCCGTGGCCTGCAAGTCGAGCACCAGGTCGAAGTCGAGCGTCTCGGTCTCGGGCTCGCGTTCAAAGTCAATCGCCCCCAAGGCGCCACAGGCTTGCACACAAGCGCGGTGGCTTTGGCAGCGCGTCAGGTCGATTTGGTAGTCCAGCCCGATGGCCTGCTCGGGGCAAGCGACCACACAAGCATTGCAGCGGGTGCAAAGGTCGAGGTCGATGGGGTTGCTGCGTTGCAGCGTCAGCTTGAACGCGCCCAGCCAACCGGTCAGCGACTGGATGCGGCCCGACACCACCGGGTGCAGGCGCGATTGCGATCCCCCTGCCGCACCGGCACCGGTGGACAACAAGGTGGGTTGCAGTTCGGGCAACAGGGCCGCAGCGCGCTCGGCCTGATCGATCGGGCCGATGATCAACAACCGCCCTTGCGAGCGGTAGCTGACGGTGGGCACCGGCTCGGGCTCGGGGCTTTGCGCGGCGGCGATCAGCGCCGCCATCTTGGGCGCGGCCTGCGGGCCCTGATCGCTCCAGCCCGCCGTCTCGCGGATGTTCACGAATTGGATCGGGGCCCAGGCACTGCGACCCTGGGCCTGCGCCGTCTCGTCGGCCAATTGCTCGAACAGGGCACGCTCTTGTGTGCAAGCCACGGTCAGGGGCTCGCCGCTTTGCAAGGCTTGCAAAAAGGCTCCCGCCTCGCGGCGGCACAGCAGGGTGTGCGCCTGGATCGGGTCAGTCAGCGCCCGACCCATCGCCTGCGGGTCCAGGCGCTGGGTTTGGTTGCAATCGCAAATCAGGGTCGTCAAGGTGAGGCTCTGGTTCAGGTTCAACAAGGCCTGGCCTGAGCACGGCTGCTGGCTCGCCAGGGGTCTGGGGTTCGTCGTCGGACTTTAGCAGGCGCAAGGCCTGGGCGCTGACCATGCGGGCCAAATAACCCTCGGGCAGGGGGTCTGGCGTGTTGTAGTCGTCGATGTAGATGTCGAGCCCGTCCATCACATTGAAGTGCGGGTCGCTGAACAACTGGCGCATCGCCGTGTTGCGCACTTCGGGCGCCACATCGGGCCGCACAAAAGCCCTGAAGTCATCCGCCGGGGTCAGTTGTCGGGCCTGCTCCAGGGTGGGCGGCTCGCCAGGCAAAGCCGATGCATTCGGGGCGGGTTGACCGGGTTCGGCGGGCGGGGTCAGCCCCGTGGGTTGGGCTTGCGGCGGTGCATCGGCTGGCGCGGGCGCGCCGCCGGCTTCGGGCTTTTTGGCCCAGCGGCTGAAAAAATCACTGGCGGCCATGGGTTTTGTCGGTGCTGATGCGCACCGGGGATCCAAAGCGGTCGGTCAGGGTCTGAAAGCTTTGCGGCCGTTGGCGTTTTTTGGGCTCGGGCTTCCAGTGCTGTTCGACAAAGGCTTGCAGCTCGGCGCGCAGCTCGGGCGGCATGGGCACTTGCTCGACGGTTTCCTGGGCGTCCAGCCAACGGCCGGCGTCGTGGTAACTCAGGCTGACCATGACCGGCACGGCCACGGGTTCGGTGCCCAGTTCGGGCAGGTCTTGCATGCGCCACATCACGAACCAGCACGGCGCGGGTGAGGTCAGGTTCAGGTAGTAGCCTTCGGCGTCATCCGGGTACAAGCCCGTTTCGTGACCCGGGTGCACCCACAACGACAGGTCGGGGTCGTGGCGCCACTCGTGCGCCTGGCTGCCCCATTGGCCATCGTCGGCCAGCACGTCGTGCAACACCCAACGGTGGGTTTGCCAGCGCGACATGGGCCCGGTGATGGCCTCGCGGCGCATGACCACGGCCACTTGATAAAGCGGGGGGGAACTCATGCGGGCATGATAAGCCAGCCCTGCACCGTGCCGTCCATCGTGGGGGCAAAGCCCCGACGAGTCCGGGATTAATAGGTTTCCAGGTGCAAGCGGCCTTCGCGTTGCAACGATTGCGAAATCGCGTCCCAATCGAGGCCGGCGCCGGTGGCGATGTCGCGCAAGGCCATGACCACGCCCTCTTCCATGCTCTTCAAACCACACACATAAAAGTAGGCATTGGGGTCGCGCAACAGCGGCGCGAGGTCGGCGGCACGCTCGCGCATGGCGTCTTGCACATAGCGCTTGGGCTTGTTCGGCTCGCGCGAAAACGCAAAGCTGGTGTCGATGAAGTCTTTGGGCAGGTTTTGCAAGGGGCCGAAATAAGGCAACTCTTGCGGCGTGCGGGCACCAAAGAACAGCATCAGCTTGCCGCCTTCGAACTTGCCGCTCTGGCGCAAGCGACGCCGCCACTCGGTCATGGCGCGCATGGGCGCGCTGCCGGTGCCGGTGCAAATCATCACGATGTGCGAGCGCGGGTGGTTGGGCATGAGGAAGCTGGTGCCAAACGGCCCGATCACTTCCACCGTGTCGCCCACGGCCAGATCGCACATGTGGTTGGAAGCCACGCCACGCACCGGCTGACCCTGGTGGTCTTCGAGCACGCGCTTGATGGTCAGCGACACGTTGTTGTAGCCGGGGCGCTCGCCGTTGCGCGGGCTGGCGATGGAATACTGCCGCGCATGGTGCGGCCGCCCGTTGGCGTCCACGCCCGGCGGGATGATGCCGATCGACTGGCCTTCCAGCACCGGAAACGGCATGGACCCGAAGTCGAGCACGATGTGGTGGGTGTCGTATTCCTTGCCGACCTCGGTCACGCGCACATTGCCCGTGACCGTGGCGGTGATGGATTTTTGGGCCGCCTTGGGGCCGTACAGGTTGGTGTAGGCATGCGCCGCCGACCAGGGCGGCAAGGTCGCGCCCTGCGCCTGAAACGCCGGTGCGCTGGCCCCCGACGACACCGAAGCCGCGGTGGCTTGCGCCGCCGCCGGCGCAGCCTGTGCGCTGTCCGCGCCCGCAGCCGCACCGCCCAGTTCAGCCAGCGCCTCATCGCTGAGGCTGGCGGGCAGCTCGTCCCAGGTCAACTGATCGGCCACGCTGTAGGCCTGCGCCTTGGGCATGGTGCGCCAGTTGTCGATCGAACCCGTGGGGCACGGCGGCACGCAGGCCATGCACAGGTTGCACTTGTCGGCATCCACCACATAGTTGCGGCTGTCGTGGGTGATGGCACCCACGGGGCACGTGGCCTCGCAGGTGTTGCACCGGATGCAGATTTCCGGGTCGATCAGGTGCTGCTGGATCAGGACGGCTTCAGCGCTCATGGCAAATCAGTTGAATCGGATGTATTCAAAATCAACCGGCTGGCGGTTGATGCCCATGACCGGCGGGGCGATCCAGTTGGCAAACTTGCCCGGCTCGACCACGCGCCCCATCAGGCTGGCGACATAGGCGCGATCTTCGCCGGTGGGCAGCCACTCGTCAACCTTGGCGTTCCACTCGGCCTCGCTGACCACGCGGCCATCGGGGCTGACCTTGGAGCCGGCCAGGGCACCGATGTTGCGGTGGAAGGCCTTGTGCGGCACGCTCAGGCGGAAGGGGATGCCGGCCTTTTCAATCACGCGGTTCCAACGCTCCACACCGCCCTTGGAGTCGGTGATGTAGTCGTCGCGCAGCACTTCGTTGAGCGCGTTGAGCATCGGCACTTCTTTTTCTTTCACCTGGCCGTTGACCACTTCGAGCACTTTGTAGCTTTGGCCCTTGAGCACATGGTCGTCGCTGCGCTTGCCTTCTTCAAAACGGCCCTTCAGACCCGAGCTGTAAAAGGTGGCGGCGTTGGACGACTGGTCGGCACCGAACAGGTCGATGGTGACGCTGAAGTGGAAATTGAGGTAGCGCTGGATGGTGGGCAGGTCGATCACACCGGCGGCGCGCAGCTTGGCCACGTCGTCGGTTTTGAGCTGGTTCATCATGTCGACGGTGCGCTGGATCACGCGGCTCACGCCCGACTCGCCGACGAACATGTGGTGCGCTTCTTCGGTCAGCATGAACTTGGTGGTGCGGGCCAGCGGGTCGAACGCCGACTCGGCCAGGGCGCACAACTGGAACTTGCCATCACGGTCGGTGAAGTAGGTGAACATGAAGAACGAGAGCCAATCGGGCGTCTTCTCATTGAAGGCTTCCAGGATGCGGGGGTTGTCGTCTTGACCGCTGCGGCGCTCGAGCAGGGCTTCGGCTTCCTCGCGGCCATCGCGACCGAAGTATTTGTGCAGCAAATACACCATGGCCCACAGGTGGCGGCCTTCTTCGACGTTGACCTGGAACAGGTTGCGCAGGTCGTACTGGCTGGGCGCGGTCAGGCCCAGGTGGCGCTGCTGCTCGACCGATGCGGGCTCGGTGTCGCCCTGGGTCACGATGATGCGGCGCAGGTTGGCGCGGTGTTCGCCGGGCACGTCTTGCCAGGCGGCTTCGCCCATGTGGTCACCGAAATGGATCTTGCGGTCTTGCTCGGCCGGATTCAGAAAAATGCCCCAACGGTAGTCGGGCATCTTCACATGGCCGAATTGCGCCCAGCCCTGGGGGTCGACGCTGACGGCGGTGCGCAGGTAAACGTCAAAGTTTTGCGAGCCATCGGGGCCCATGTCCTGCCACCACGACAGGTAGTTGGGCTGCCAGTGTTCCAGCGCGCGTTGCAGGGTGCGGTCTTCCGCCAGGTTGACGTTGTTGGGAATCTTTTCGCTGTAATTGATGCCGGACATGGTGTGCTCCTGATGAAATTCAAATCAAACGCGGTTGAGATCGAAAACGGCTTTTTCGCCCTTGCCAAAGACTTTCAGCGCGCCCTTTTCGCCGACGGCGTTGGGGCGGTTGAAGATCCAGTTCTGCCAGGCGCTCAAGCGCCCGAAAATGCGGGTTTCCATGGTTTCGTTGCTGGAGAATCGCAAATTGGCTTCCAGACCGGTCAGGCCATCGGGCGACATGGCGGCGCGCTCTTCGATGGCCAGTCGGGTCTCGTCGTCCCAGTCGATGTCGTCGGGGGTCGAGGTGACCAAACCCAATGCCATCGCCTTGGCAGCATCCAGCGACTGGCCGACCACCGAGGCCACTTGGGCCATGGGGGCGGTTTCTTCATAAAAGCGGCGCTGCAAGCGGCTTTGGTGGTTGACCATGGGGAAACGCCCCAGGTTCAACTCGGTCAGCTCCAGGCGCGGGGCCTGCTCGGGGCTGTCGGGCAGGTCCAGCATGTAGGCGCGGTCGGCGGCAAAAGCCAGCTCGGCCAGCGTGCCGACAAAGCACGACCCCTGATCGATCAGGGCGAACAGCGAACGCGAGGACACGTCGATGCGCGCCAGCGTGCGGCGCAGCAGGCCCAGGGTTTCGTTCACGAACCAATGCGCCTGGTGGGCGGCCAACAGCTCGTCGGACTGACGCGCCAGCGCCGCGTCGCCGGTGGTGCGCAGCAGCCAGGTGCCGACGTCGAGTTCGTTGGTGCGCAGGCTCAGGATGGCGTCGTCGAGTTCACGCGCCATTTGCAGCGGGTACCAGCCATCGCCTTGCGCCAACATGGCGTCGGGCGTGGTGGGCAGCGCGGCCTTGGGCGCCGACACGGTCAGCGTGGCGGTGCGGCGGGCGCGGTCGATTTGCACCTGCACGTATTCATAGCTCAGGCCGTCGGCCGACACGGTTTTCTTCAGCGGGTTCAGGGTCACGCCCTGACCGGCCGCGGCGGCACCGGGGCGCTGGCTGGTCGCAGCCAGGGCCTGCGCGCGCGCCAAAGTTTGCTCGGCAAACTGGGCCGGCTTGGCGATGGCGTCCACCAGGCGCCAATCGACGGCACGCTGGCCGCGCACGCCTTCGACGCTGGTGCAAAAAATATCGGCGTGGTCATGGCGCACATGGCGCTTGTCGGTCACGCGGGTCAGGCCGCCGGTGCCGGGCAACACGCCCAGCAGGGGCACCTCGGGCAGCGACACCGCCGAAGAACGGTCATCGACCAACAGAATCTGGTCACAGGCCAGGGCCAGCTCGTAACCGCCGCCGGCGCAAGCGCCGTTGACCGCGGCGAGGAATTTCAGGCCGTCGTGGCGGCTGGAGTCTTCGATGCCGTTGCGGGTCTCGTTGGTGAACTTGCAGAAATTCACCTTCCAGGCGTGGGTCGACAAACCCAGCATGAAGATGTTGGCGCCCGAGCAAAAAATGCGGTCGCGCAGGCTGGTGACGACCACCGACTTGACTTCGGGGTGCTCGAAGCGGATGCGTTGCAGGGCATCGTGCAATTCGATGTCCACGCCCAGGTCGTAGCTGTTGAGTTTGAGCTTGTAGCCGGGGCGGATGCCGCCGTCTTCGTTGATGTTCAGCTGCAAG
>JACCDP010441329.1_pt1 | contig 103271 bp, 84 predicted proteins | sample 7445841 | NCBI WGS metagenome assembly JACCDP01 (sample SAMN15323441, study PRJNA562643) | freshwater metagenome | isolation source: river surface water | place: USA:Blue River Watershed | collected 2017-08-17
AGTTCCTCGGTGGAGGGGCTCTGTTTTGGCAACGTGGTGTATCTTAACACAAACGCAATATGTTTGTCAAGCGGGATTTTGGGGGAATTTGGACCAATCGTGCACGGCGAGTCACATGCACCCATGCCACGCATCCACTCGTGCCACCCGTGCGGTGTATGGAGGCATTGGGATGCGGCAGACACACTACACCCGCCTGCATGTCGGCGCTGGTATCCACGTCTGCATTGCACTGTTTTACCATAAAATGACAAAAAATGAACAGGGGCGACATGGAATGACGCACCTACGCCATGGCGTGTTTTATCGCGTCAGCAATCGTCTCCATGACATCCTTGTCGATGGAACGGTGTTGCCAAAACTCGACCACGCCGTCGTTTTCCCAGCGTGGGATGATGTGCACATGATAGTGGAAGACGGTCTGCCCCGCAGCGGCACCATTGTTTTGCATGATGTTGATACCATCTGGGTTCAATGCGTGCTGCAATGCAGCAGTCACACGTTGCGTGGTGCGTGCCGTGGCGATGAGTTGGGCGTCGCTGAGCTCAGTGAGTGTAGCGATTTCGGCCTTGCAGATGACCAATGTGTGCCCACGTGAAGCAGGATTGATGTCGAGAAAAGCAAGGGTATCGGCGTCTTCGTAGACTTTGGCAGCGGGGATTTCACCATTGACAATGCGTGTAAAAATCGACGGCATCATGCATCCTTTCAACTCTATCGTCACCTACATACGTGAGCGGCGCAGAAACGTCAACAAATCGGCGCGACTCCACGTATTCAGCACCTGTGCAGGTGCAACGCCGCCACGCCGTGCAGTCGCCACACCCTGTTCAATCCACGCCAAATTGTCGATATCGTGGGCATCACTATTGACGGTAATCAGCCCACCATCGCGCACATGGTCGTAGACCAACTCGCCATCGATATCGAGGCGGTCGGGGCCAGAATTCACCTCGAGCGCCACCCCGTGTGCGACCGCCGCTGCACTGACCGCTGGCATATCGACGGGTGCACCCAGCCGACCACCGATGATACGACCACGGGGATGACCAATGATATCCACGGCTGGGTGCATGATGGCATTGATGAGACGATTGGTCGCCACTTCGGCTGGCTGACGTAAATGGATGTGTGGTGAGGCAACCACGATGTCGAGCTCGTGCAACACAGCGTCTGGGAGCGCCAAGCTCCCATCTACCAGGATATCGACCTCAACACCATGCAACAGGTGAAAATCAACACCCGCTGCACGATACTGCGTATTGACGACTTCGATTTCGAGGCGTTGTTGGCGCAAGCGTTTGGTATCGAGACCGTTGGTGATGCCAATCAACGCTCCATGGTCGGTGATAGCGATGTGCGTATAGCCGTGCTGCCGAGCGGCCTCGGCCATCTGTGCCACGCTCCCACGCCCGTCGCTCCAGGTGGTATGCATATGCAGATCGCTGGTCATATCAGCACGGGTTAACAGTGCAGGCGGCAGGCTGAGACTTGCCTCATCCACGATACGGTCACGAAGCTCGGGGGCAATCCATGGCAAGTCAATGCGCTGGTAGAATTCAACTTCGCTTGGCACGGCTTGCATGGCACCCTGTTGCCACAGCGCATAATCACGAATCACGAGACCGCGTTGCTGTGCACGCTGTAGCACCCAGTCACGATGCGCCCGGCTCCCCGTGTACATGGCGAGTGCAACTCCCCACATATCGGGCGTTACTACAATGATTTCGACGTTCATCCCGTTGGGTAGCACTGCAGCCATGGCCGATGAGTGTACCTGGGCACGCATCAACAGCACACTTTGTGCCAACATCTGCACACATGCTACTGGGTCACTACTGGCCACCACCACGTCGAGATCACCTACCGTGCTCATACCACGGCGCAGGCTCCCCGCCCACGATGCATCAATCACAGTCGGCAGGGTGCGAATTTCGGCAAGGAGTTGTAGGCCGACCTGCCAGGCGTGGAGCAGGAGTGTGCGCTCTTCGCGGTCAGCGACTGCCGTAATCCCCTCGCGAATCCCGGCGAGCGTACGGGCACCAATCCCCTTGATGCTCTGCAAGTGACCAGCATCGAGCGCCCGTTGCAAATCAGCCAACCCAGCAATCCCCAGCTCGTTGTAGAGGCGACCGGCCGTGCGTGGCCCGATATGAGGCACGCGCAATAATTCGCGCACACCCACGGGCATGCGTTCCTGCAGCCGCGAGTAGTATTCGATGTCGCCGGTGACAAACAGCTCGGCCACCTTTTCGGCCATGCCTTTGCTCAAGCCGTCAATTTTGTGGATGCGATTGCGTTGATGCAATTCGTACAGCGGCAACTCGACGGTCTGCAAGGCCTGGCTGGCACGGCGATAGGCGAGGATGCGAAAGCGATCCTCGCCGAGGATTTCCATCAGGTCCGCAATAGCATCAAAGAGCTCGTAGACGTCTTTGTTGGTAAATAATGAATCACTCATGCCAGCACAACTACCTATACCAATGCTTTCTCGAGTGTAGCATTATTTTGTCTCATACAATGCAATGCGCTAACGCATACCAAACTCTTCACTGACGATTTGATGCGATGCGACACCACAATCTCGCCACTGTGCCCGTAATCCGTGCATCATCGGGACAGGTCCACACAAAAAGATGGTCGTAGTGGGTGTAATTGCATGTCCTGTGATCTGGGCAATCGTTGTTGCGGTCAACACCCCTTGATGAATGTGGATGGAAATATGTGGCGCATGGACTACACTGTCGTACATCTCTTGCGCATAAATCGCCTCTTCGTGTTGACGTACTGCCCAAATCACATCCACACGAGATGCACGTGGCTGACGTACCTCTGCCTGCAACAAACTCAAAAACGGCGTAATACCGATTCCACCAGCCACCCAAATCTCTGTCCCACCGACCATACCCTGCCGTCCAAACACGCCGTGGGGACCATACACCACCACCCGATCATCAATCTGCAGTGTGGGTAATAGTCTGGTATAGTCACCAATCGCTTTCGCTGAAATACGAATGGTCGTATGATCCTGAATTTGAGAGAGTGAAAAAGGGTGCAGTTCGTGTGGTATTGCCGCGTTGCTCTTGGTGACCCCAAAGAAAACAAACTGCCCAGCCTGCGCAGCAAATGGATGATCAAGGTGAAGCACAAGCTCAGTAATGCGCTGCGCATGACGAATCTGTGTAATCCGCCCATGTGCATGTGGTGCTCGTTTTCGATACAAAAATAGCGAATATACCCACGCATACCCACCAACTGCAGTCATTACAGCGATGTACCAATCAAGTTGCGCCACAAGTGCATGCGCACCACCGAGGACATAAGCGATACCCATATACTTGTGTGAATCAAGCCATGCTTGATACGGCATGTTGAGCCAGAGCGTGACAATCACTAGACCCGTCAACACTATCAAGCCAAACATCCCCAACGTATACGACAAATCAATGCCCGGCACCGTATAAGCGACCAACGTACGCACATCGGGTACCGCCTGCATCATCAAAACAAACAGGTGCAGCAGTAGCATTGTCATCGCACTTTTGCCGACAAACGCATGCAGCTGATAGACTTTGTCGAGCCCACCGCTGAGTGTTTCAACCCAGTGCCATCGTGTAGCAAGGATAAAATTGAGACAAAAAAAGAGCATACCCCAAAACCCAAGTGATGTACCTAATTCATACAACGGATCCGTCGTATCAGCGCCCAACACCCATCGACCAAGGCGTAACCGGTACGCAATAGCATCACGCACATTGATGAGTGCGTTGACTATCACTACACCTGTCACGCTGTACACGAACCACGCTGCCCATGACCACGTGTGCAACTGTGGGATTATCGTTATACGCCTAACCATGATTCATCCTTTGACCATAAATAATGCCATAAATACAACTATATATGCATCGTCTAAATGCACTCTAAATCGTAGATGAGCAATGATAACGCGTTTATTCATAGATTAGGCACCACAAAAAAATCCACATGGTGGTGCATAATTTTACGTGAGGCATACACAACATTCCCCCACGTGCATACGCATCGTGGGGGAGCATACGATACCGGCTAGCCAATACTGAATTACAACAAGCGTTGTTGCTCGCTCTTGGCAGCAGGTGGATTGAGGTGGGCGGGCACTACCATACCGAGATGCTCATAGGCGCGTCGCGTCACGATGCGCCCACGGGGTGTGCGTTGCAACATGCCGAGCTGGAGCAAAAAGGGTTCGTAGACGTCTTCGACGGCATCGACTTCCTCGGCCAGCGAGGCGGCGAGGGTGGACAACCCGACTGGACCACCCCCAAAGAGCTCAATGATGGTGCGCATCAGGCGCCGGTCGTTTTCGTCGAGGCCGAGATAATCGATTTCGAGGTTGGTCAGCGCTACCACGGCGACTTCTTGGGTGATAATGCCATCGGCCACAACCTGCGCATAGTCACGCACGCGGCGCAGCAGACGATTGACGATACGAGGCGTCCCGCGGCCACGAGTGGCGATTTCACGCGCACCTTCGGGTGTCATTTCGACGCCGAGGATACGCCCTGCCCGTAGCACAATATCGTTGAGGGCGTCGACCGAATAAAACTCCATGCGCTGCACCAGCCCGAAGCGGTCGCGCAGAGGCGAGGTCAGCAATGCGAGGCGGGTGGTGGCACCAATCACGGTGAAGCGGGGCAGACTCAGGCGCAGATTGCGGGCACCAGGGCCTTTGCCAACGACGATGTCGAGAGCGAAATCCTCCATGGCCGGGTAGAGCACTTCTTCGATGGCTCGATTGAGGCGGTGGATTTCATCGATAAACAGAATATCACCGGGTTGCAGGTTGGTCAGAATGGCAGCCAGGTCACCTTGGCGTTCGATGGCAGGGCCCGAGGTGATTTTGATTTGTACGCCCATTTCGTTGGCCAAAATCATGGCCAGACTAGTTTTGCCCAAGCCCGGCGGCCCATAGAGCAGGGTATGGTCGAGGGCTTCGCTACGGCCGCGGGCTGCGTCGATACTGATTTTGAGTTGATCGACGACCTTTTCTTGACCAATAAACTCCGACAGCTTGCGCGGACGCAAGCTTTTTTCGTCGTACTGTTCGTCATCCGAGGCGTGGGCGGTCACAATCCGGGGCGGATCGGACATGGCATGGCTCCATTCAACACTCTGCTTGCCCTTATTATAGTATGGATTGTGCTGGATTGTTATATGGTGTAGTACAGTATGACCCCGAGTGCATAATACCCCGCAAGCACAATCCCCAGCATACGCACGAAGCGCCCGCTAAAGACGGCCGTAGCAAACAGCCAAAAGGGCACGCCAAAGGCGCCGGCAGCAATCCCTGCCACGTCGAAGAGGGGATTGGGTGGCGCTGATAGGGCAAACAACGCCAGAAATGCCCGCACGGGGTGGGTCATCTGGGCGGCCACCCACTGCGAAAAGCGCGTCTCAGCAAAGGCCTGCCGGCCAGTGCGCCCAACCATGTACCCGCTGATTTCGCCGACCACCGAGCCTGCACCTGCGGCTAAGGCAATCCACACCAACATGTGCATATCGTGGTACTGCTGCGCAATATGCATGATGACAGGAATATAGGGCACGGGGATGACGATGGTGGCAGTGGCAAGTGCAGTAATACCAAAAACCCCGGCGACTGCATAGTCGCCGAGGATGGTATAGTCGAATGGAATAAAGTAGAAGCCGATATTCACGAGGAGCATCAAGGCAAGCATGCCGATCAGCGCAGTGCGACGATTCGTCACCGGTTAGCGCTTCAGTACAATACGACGGCGTTGGGCGACACGCCACGCCCATACTGCGGAGCTCAGTGATGCGAGAGCAGCCACACTCGTAGCTGCCCACCACCAGTTGGTGTGTGCTGGTGCTGGTGCTACCACCTGCAACTCGGGTGCAACAGCGACCGGTGCCGTGTCAGTGCCTGGCTGTGCTTCGGCAATTCTGGACTCAGCAGCCATGTCACTGCTCGCAGGAGCAATCTCCGCATTGGGCGCCATCAACTCAACATCTGCAATCCCTTTGAGGATATCGGGATTATTACTACTGACGAGTGCCTGTTGCCCAAAAATGATGCAGATACACAGACTGAGCGTGACCGCCATGGTGGGGATGAGTTGCCCTGCGGGTGGCATAATCAGCCACCAACGCCACCCACGCGCCTGCGTAAGGCGTGCGGGGTCAATCCGCAACGAACGTGGCGGCTGCGCCACAGGCATTGCCCGCATGGCATCGCGCGTCAGCGTTAAATCGACCAAGGCATCACGCAACGCCGTATCTTGTTGTAGGCGCTGGCGCAACGCATCAGCCTCTGCGCTCGGCAGCGCATCATCGAGCAGTGCTGACAACTGCGCCATATCGTGTTCTGAGAGTTGCTTCATCTTTATACCACCTACTTACTCGTTCTGAGAAGTATGACGTCTGACCCGTGGCAAGAGTTCCGCTGCCAGCAATAATTCGCGCATACGCAGCCTGGCTCGGTTGAGGCGTGATTTGACCGTACCGATATTGATGCCCGTAATATCAGCGATTTCTTGATATGAGCGCCCCTCAATGTCACTCAGTACAATCACTTCACGCTGATCATCGGGGATAGAACGCAGCGCCACCACAATCGTCTGCTGTAATTCACGATGCAAAAGTACATCTTCGGGTCCGTCGTTATCATCAGCAATTTGCAGGTCAGGGCCTTCGTCTTCGTCACGACTGATGTCCATCGATACAGTGGGGCGACGTTTCTGGCTACGGAGCGCATCGCGGCAGGCGTTGGCCACAATCCGCATCAGCCATGGACGAAATTCGCCACGCAGTGACGGCAAATGACGATACGCCGAAATAAACGCATCCTGGGCCACGTCTGCGGCAGCATCACCATCACCGAGCATACGCAGACACAAATTATAGGCACGCGCTTGGTAGCGATCCACCAGCACATTGAAGGCATCGGTGTCACCAGCCAATATTATTTGTACGATTTCTTGGTCGTCGTATTGCAGCATTGTCCCCCTACCGCATCACAAATGATTCAATATGCGTGGCCTGTTGGACAAACGCATGCTGTGTTGCATCGTAGACATGACGGCGAATGGTCACCTGGGTAGTGGTGATTTCGAGCGTATTGTAGGCAAAACGGTGGTGCTCACGCCCCTTGCCACGCCGTGACGTGGCCGTCCCTGCCTGGCAAATAATGCTCCCATGCGTCAACCGAGGAAACACGTCACGTGTATGCCCAACATAAGAGAGATGCAGGTGCCCCGACAACACCACATCAATGCCTACCTCATCAAAGAGTGCAGCAACATTTCGGGCATTCGCCACACGATTCCGGCGCCCTGCCCCCGGGGGATTGACGAGGTGATGATGCATCACCACCACCTTGCGATTCCCCGCTGGTGCGGTCGACGCAACAGTGCGCAGCTGGGTGAGCTGTGTAGCAGAGACCCACCCACTATCCACGGTCCACCCGTGGGCTGAATTGACGCCAAAGAGTGAGACACCGGCGAGGTGCAGTACGGGATGAAGGTCGGTGCTGATGTAGGTTTGATAGGCGCGGTACGGGTCAAACAAGCGTTGCCACACGTTGTAGAGTGGCACATCGTGATTGCCGGGCACCACGATACGTGGGGTGGGGGTTTGTGCAAGCCACGTGGTAATCGTCTGCCACTGGTCTGCAAAATCGGCACGTTGGACAAAATCACCAGACACCACAAATGCATCAGGTGCATAGGCGTGTGCTTCACGGAGCACGATGTCAGCAACACGGGCATCATATGGTGGTCCCGCATGAACATCAGAGACGTGCATCAGGCGTACCGTCATGATTCATCACCGGCGGTGGTGTGGCGGCTCTTTTCGCGTGCGAGACGCACAATGGCCCACATCACGAGCACGCCACCTACGAGTGTTGTCCCCACAAACAAGTACCGCAGTATGCCAAGCACAATGTCCATACCACCTCAACGATGTCACTCCATTGAGTGGCATTGTAGCATATTGCCTCGTATCACGGCACACAGTCGTGCTGCTCATGGCATAATAACAAGCAGAGAAATGCGGTGGAGAGTGAGTGTGTATATGCGTCGTATCGCCTATTGTAGCCCAATAAATCCTGTTCCTTCAGGCATTTCTGACTACAGCGAAGAATTACTGCCGTATCTCAGTCAATATGCAGAAATCACAGTCTATCACGATAGCAGTAGTGCACCGAGCAACAGGCAACTCATGCATCACATGCCTGTACGACCACTCAATCAGCTCATCGGTGATCATCATCGCCATGCATACGACACCGTCATCTACCACATGGGCAACAGCGCCGCCCACAGCGAAATCTACAGTGTCGCCCAGCAACTCCCGGGTGTGGTCGTCTTACACGATCTGGTGTTGCACCATTTTATGTTGCAATACTATGCAAACATCATCAAGGATCTTGGCGCATATCACCAACTGGTCACACAGCACTATGGGCAGGCTGGCGCCGCCGTGGCCGCACGCATGATGCGTGGCATCTTCGATGATGCCGTCTTTGGCATGCCACTGTGTCAACCCGTACTCGCCCATGCCACGGCGGTGATTAGCCATAGTCACTATGTGGCCGATGCGGTACAGCGCATAGCACCACATCTGCCTATACACGTGGTACCGATGGGCGTGCCGATACTGCCCATGCGTGATGTGACGGCGCTACGCCACCAACTCGGGTTCGGTGATGATGCATTTATCATGGCGTCATTTGGGCACGTGAATCCGTACAAACGTACCGACCAGATTTTGCGAACCCTGCGTACGTTGCGGCGTGCTGGCGTTAATGCACACCACATCATCGTGGGGAGTATTTCACCAAATGTGCCACACCAGCGCATGATTATGCGTACCAACACACAAGATGCAGTACATATCACGGGATATGTGGCTGCTGATGTCTTTAATGCGTATGTTGACGTGGCCGATGTCTGTATCAACTTGCGGCATCCCACTGCGGGGGAAACGTCAGCGAGTCTGTTGCGGCTATTAGCTGCCGGCAAGCCGACATTCATCACCGCGAGTGGTTCGTTCCTCGAGATTCCCCGTGATGTAGCCGTGCATGTACCACTCGATGCACATGAAGTCGATTTTCTGGCTGCTGCGCTCTTCTTGTGTTACCAACATCGTGAATTCGCCGCCCAAGTAGGCGACAATGCGCGTGCATTCGTGCAGGCGCAGCACACCTTGCCGCAATCAGCAGCAGCCTACATGCAGGTGTTGGCGACGCTACATGGCTGGGAGCCCCCCACCCCGATACTCCCAGTAGGGTGGGACGTGCATCCGGCATCAGATGCCCCCTTGCCACAACTCGCACCACAACGCATCACACCCACCACCCGTGCACCATTACCACTCGCGCATCAGCCCCCAGCACTCAGTGGTGCTGGTGCACGCATACAGGCGGTGGCGGAGCAACTTTTTCGCAAACAATGACCACTCCATCAACCACTTCATTTAATGGCTCAATACTGTCTTGGTAATACTGTCATTGCTGAGTGTCACGTGTGCAGTACGGGGTAACCATTGCCCATCACTGGTCTGCCATAATGCCTTCATGCTAAAGCGAATATCGGGCATCGCCAAGCCCTTGGCCTGGTAGCGGGGATTGGTCGTTGCCACAATCGACAGGGGCGTTGCTGCGCTATCGGGGATGTATTTGTGGAGCACTTCTTTGGCACGGCGCAACATGTCGCCCGAGATGTCACTTTCATTGAGTTGCATGCGGCGCAACACCTTGGGCACCCGTTCAATGGTCAGCAACTGCAGACTACCTGTACTCGACGTATGGCTAATCGTGGGCTGGAGTTGTGCCCCTTTGATGGCAGCCCATGGATCCCCCAACAACGAGAATTCAATCAAGGTTTTCATATCGACATCATCGAGAAATCCTTGTCGTTCATACATGATTTGGGCGAACTCGAGGCGTGCAAAATGCAGCGCGAGTCCCACGGTCATGCCATCGGCCAAGTAATGAGTCAACCGCTCAAAGAGTAAATCTGCACCAAGCAATGGCACATTGGCACTCCCATAGGCATTGACTGTGGCACCCACAAATGCCAATGCGCCTTCAGAGAGTGCCTTGAGCGGAATAGAGTTGTGCACGCTCCGCCCCAGTAACTCGGCACCATAGCAGGCTTCGCTAATCATGATGGTACCGGCGACCACAGCTTTGGTGAAGTGGCTCGGGCTCAACGCAATCGGCAACGCGCTAGCGGCCCTCCAACTATTGGCTGCTTGCCCATAAAAGTGTGGCATGCCTGCAGCACCATGCAGGTTGATGTAGATAACTTCGCGACCAGCCAATGTGCGCGAATTGACGACATTTCCTGTCAGGGGCGGTGATACGTGCAACACGGCATCCGCATGCATATTGTGCAAGATGTGCCGTGACGGTTCACGCCAAACATCGGCGGCGATCCCCACGGCCAAGCGGCGACCTGGCGTATTGCGGATACGCAGCAACGCCGCAACATCCACACCAAAACGGCGTTGATGGGTGGCTTGTGTGTGATAGGTAGCCATTGATTCGAGGAGGTTCATCAGCAGTGTGGGATCGCTGCCATCTCCCTCTGGGAGACGTGCCACAATCCGCTGGGGGATCAAATAACCGGCATCATCACAGGCATACGGATTGTCCGAGAGCACCACACGCTCATCATCGGGGATCGGGTTCTGGAGACGATGAAAGGGGATACATTCATCACCGCCCAGTAAAATCACAGTTGCAAGTTCACTCTGGCGGGTCGCGAGTTGGGCGGCTAGACCTCGAATCAAATCACGTACTGCAAACGCATCGGCGGCCACCGCTGCCGGGGCAATCAGCCCTGGCACAGTCAACCCACTTGGTTCATCGATGTAGCCGGCCATCACGGTCATGCCTTTGGTGCGCAAGACAGCAACGAGGCGTTGCACACGTTGGTCAATGTGCGTCCATGTACTATCGCCAAAGCGACGCATCAATGCTGCACGATGACCGAGGATGAGATGCACTTGACCGTCACTACTATTCATGGGCAGTGTGGGGCGGGTAGCGGGTGCAGACACCGCCGTCACCACGGATGAGCCGTTTGTGGGTGTGACCACCGCAGGTGACATACTGTGTGCAACCAAGGTGGTATCTGCGGTCGCCACCAGGTATTCGCTGAGGGCAATCATGTCGGGATCCCAGCCAATCGTGGGGGCAGCGTCGAGTGGCCACGGTACCGCATGCGGCGCAAAAAAAGCCTGCTGGTACGTGCCATCGGGGTCCATTGCAGTGATTTGTTCGCGGGTGGCAGCCACCACGTCGCTTGCAGGGCTCAGCACCGCCCGCAGGCACAAGAGTGGGAAAGGCGGTTCCATTTCAAAGTCATGATGCGATAGCAGGCGGCGCGCATCATCGAGTCTGTGGCTCTGCCAGAGTGCACTGATGTAGGCCCAACGCACATCGAGTCTACTCGGTGTTTGGCGCATCGTATTGGCCAATTCGACCACAGCCATATCGGCTAGACCGCGACGCAGATAAATCATGCCACGGGCGGTAGGCAAGGCGGCAGCGGCTTCGGTGGGGACACCACTCGTGTCGAGCGGCTGGTTGCAGACTGCCCGGCGACTCGCCGCACTCGCGGCCATATCGTGACCGCTGTGTTGCAGCGCCTGCGAAAGCCCGCGCCATGCCGCAGCATCGAGCTGATTACGATTAATCACAAGTTGAAAATGCGGCAACGATAAGCCTGGTTGCTTGCTGGCCAGGAGCGCTTGGGCCATAATCATACTTGGCCAGAGTGCCTCTGGGCAGCGGCGCATCAACGACTGAGCGCCACGCCACGCCAGTTGGTAATCACCGTGCAGAATGGCCAGCTCACATGCACGGCGCACATGGGTAAAGGCAAGCCGATCTGACAAACGTGGGTCAGGGGGCGTGGTTGGGGAGATTGGTGTCTGCTGGCGCAACGACACGTCGAGCCCTGGCAGCACTGGTACATCCCCGAATTCATGTTTACGCATTTCCATAACCCGACCATCCTCGTTTGTATGTGCGTCATTCGGTGTCGCGACGCCGCGATATCATGGACAACGGTTTAATCAAATTCAACTCGTGTTGCGCTTCCTTGTAGTCTGGGCGCAGCTTGATGGCTTGACGCAACGCGGCCATGGCTTTTTGCATGTCGTGGCGCTGCCGATGGATGCGCCCTAGCAGATAATAGGCGGGTGCAACCGTGGTATCGAGAGCAACCAACTGTGTCAACACATCAAAGGCATCGTCGCTGAGCATGAGTTTGAAGGCCAGCTCAGCAAATCGCACCATCAGCGCCACATCTGCAGGCAAGAATTTTTTGAGCTTGCGCAAGACGGCGATGCTTTCATCCTTTTGATTGAGTGCAAACAGGATTTCTGCAAGCACCAGCTGATACTCACCCACATGGGGTTTGATAGTGGCAGCCATGCGCATGTATTCAAGCGCATCACCAAAACGACGTTCTGCAATCGCAATCTGTGCCACACCGGCATGAGCCTCGACACAACGTGGATCACGCCGAATTGCTTGCTCATAGTGCATCAATGCGTCAGCATGCTGACCGAGAGCCAGCTTGGTTTTGGCAACAGCACACCAGATTTCGGCACGCTCGGGGTTCGTCTGTAGCGCCTGCATGTATTGCTCGAGTGCGGTGGCATACAAGCCCTGTTCAAAGTTGATGTTTCCCACCGCCACAAACATTTCCCCTTCATCATTGAATTGGTGGGCATGATTGAGCACTTCTGCGACATCCACTGCCTCACTCCCCACGGCTTTCGTATCAATCTTGGCGAGGGCACGATAGTATTCAGCACGCTGACCATCATGCTGAATCGCATTTTGATAGGCGGCTCGTGCCATGTCGTAATTGCCACGTTGCTCGTAGAGTTGCCCCAGTTCAAAGTACCACCGACCATTTTGTGGATCACGCAGCAGTGCTTGTTCGAGGTTGGCAATGGCGTCTTGAATCCGACCTTGCAAGACCAACAACTGTGAGAGTGCATAAATCGGGGCAGTCTGTTCGGCATCGAGATGGGTGGCACTGAGATAGGCACTACGCGCGTTATCAAACATACCCATTTGCATACAGACGTCACCGAGCAGCATGTGCCATTCAATGACATCGTTTTTCAGGGTAATTGCCGCCATGATTGATGCACGTGCATCACCATTACGGTGTGTCTGTTTGTAGAGTTGTGCCAAATGATAGTGGTGGTACGGGTTGGCCGAATCAAAGCGCGTCGCACGTTGTGCCGCCGCAATAGCACGATCCATGCGCTGATCTGCCACATAAGCATCACGCAACTGCGCATTGATCGTCCCACTGCCCGGTTGTAGGTCATTGGCAAGCTCGAGTGCGGTAATGGCTTCGACGACACGACCATTGGCAAGCAACACCGTGCCAAACCACTGTTGCATGGCAGCATTACCCGGCATCCCTGTGACTGCATTTGCAAGTGCAGCTTGGGCATTTGCCAGGTCATTTATCAGATAACAGAGGCGCCCATAGATGTATTGGTCATGCACCGAAAGTGGAGCTACCGCAAGCACATAACGCTGATCCACCAGCGCTGGTGCGTATTGTTTCAGCAACGCATACGAAAGGGCGCGCCGCTGCCGAATATGTGCAGCGAGATCGTTTTTGTCGATGACACTGGCTGCTGCAGCATCGCCACTCAGTGGACGTGGATGCATTTCTCCATAGAGCACTGCTGCTGCATCAAACGATGCAATCGCATCATGATGACGGAGCATCATCTGTAATGCGATGCCTCGTTCAAACATACACCGTGGATTATCACCATCGATTGTCAAGGCACGATCAAATGCCTGCAACGATGCCGTCAGTTTGACCATGTGCAGGGGTGTAGGTGACGTGAATTCTTCGAAGTCCTTGGCAAGTGGTACTTGTTGGCGCAGTGCCACGCCCAGGCATAGCTGATAGACTGCTTGGGTGGCATCGGCGGTCACTGCCGCAGTCAACGCAGTAACGGCATCGTCTACTTCACCAAAATCAAGCAAGAGGATACCGTACATAAAGGCAGCTGGTGCATGTTCGACATCAAGGTGATAGGCAAATCGTGCCGCATCCAAGGCTTCGTTGTATTCACCCATCGCCCGTAACACCCGCGCCAACACCCGCCAATGCTCGCTGACTTTGCCTTCGATTTCTACTGCACGACGTGCCAGCGAGAGTGCTTCTTCGTATTTGCCTTGGGCCGCAGATACATCAGCAAGGCAGGCCAAATTATGCGCGGCATTCGGCATTTGCACCATCACACGGCGCAGCTCTGTTTCTGCCAATGCATATTCACCAGCATGAAAGTAGAGCATCCCAAGGCGATAGATAATATTCCAGTCATGCGGAACCAACGCATGGGCACGCGCCATACTTTGGGCGGCACGGTCATAATCGTTGATGGCTTCGTAGTCTTCAGCAAGCTCAACCCACCAGTCATGTGACTGATCACGCAAACGTGTCGCTGCAATCATGTGGGGAATCGCCTCACCACGGCGGTTGCCGGTACGCAAGACGGTCGCGAGCTGATAGCGGGCAAAGGCATCATTGGCATTGAGTTTGACTGCACGCTCTGCGGCATCCAACGCCCGCTGGATTTGTCCTTTGTGCATCATGATTTCTGACATCAACGTCAGTGATTTGACATCGTTGGCATCACGCCGAAGCGCCTCGAGCACATCACTCGCCGCCGCATCGAGTTGATTGGTCGCGAGCAGCAATTCAGCCCGTTTGCGCCACAGTACGGGATGGTCAGCAGCCACTTCGAGGGCGTGGTCAATTTCTGCAATCGCTTCTTTGTGCCAGCCACGCCGAGCCTGCACATCGGCCAAATCTGCACGCCAATGATGTGCATCGGGACGATGCTTGATAGCACGTTCAAACGACTTGACTGCACTTTTGTTGTCGCCAGTGCCCAAAAAGGCCCGTCCGAGTGCGTGATAGTATTCGGGGCGATCGTTGAGCAAAATCGCCTGTTGCAACACGGGAATCGCCTCTTTGTCGGCACCCGATTGATGCAACAGCAGACCGAGTGCATACTGCCAACTCGCCTGATTCGGACGCTTGCTGACTGCGGTGCGGTAACTTGCAATTGCAGAGGCTCGATGCCCGAGCCCCAAAAACGCCTCACCAAGCAATGCGTGGTATTCTGCACGATCAGGGTTGCCACTCACGGCCTGCTCAGCGCATTCCCGTGCTTCAGACCACCGCGCACATTGCGCATACGCCTTGCTCATTTGGGCATGCATTTCTGCTACCAACGAGTCGCTACTCACCATGCTCTTACGCTGTGGCGTACTTTTGACCAAATCAAGTGCTTGTTGCACCTCAATGATGGCCGCTTCGGGCACACCAATTGCCAGCAAGACTTCACCCAGATGCAGATGATGAACCGCCGATTTAGGGAACAGGCTGACTAAGCGTTGCGCTGCATCAGCCGCCTGGGTCACATCTTCGAGAATCATGGCCACCTGCCGCATACCACTCAGTGCTGCTTCGTGCTGCGGCTGAGTATTGAGTGCTTGTTGGTAGAGCTCGCGTGCATCCTGGTGCTGTGCCAAACCACACAGTGCATCAGCCGCAGCGACCATGGCATCGACTGCATTGCTATCAATCCCCAACGCGTGCTGTGCCACACTCAGCGCCTGCGTATACATCCCCTGTTGACTGAGCAGTCGGCTACGCATGCACTGAATATCGACACGCGCTGGTGCCAGTGTGGCTGCGGCATCGAGATGTTCTTGGGCCTCGTTGGGACGGTCCGTATTGAGGGCCATCTGCCCCAAGTGCAACAGTACATCTACATTGCCGGCATCCTGCTGAAAGGCACGCTGTGCCAATTCATACGCCTGTCCATACTGCCCATCCTGGGCAAGTGCCTGGCTATATGCCAGCAAGGTACGCACATCATTGGGGTGGTGCGTAAGTGCCGTGTCAAACATGCGGATAGCTGCATCTATCTGGCCCGCACCTGCCCAGGCACGGCCAAATGCCTCCATGACCACACTGCTTGTGGCATCCACGATTCGTTTCAAGGCAAACAACGCATGCTTCCAGCGCCCTTCGCTGATATACAGCAACCCGGCTTGGAGCCATGACTGATCGTTGTGGCGATCAAGCCACAACGCTTTGGCAATATAGCGGCGCGCACGCTGTGGTTGTCCACGACGGAGCGCAAACCGGGCTGCAATATGCAACAAGTCTACGTCGTTGTCATGATGTACAAGCGCGCGTTGCAACACCGCATCACCTTGTTCGAGGTGCCCAAGTGCTTCGTAGGCATCAATGGCATCGCGAAGCAATGGAATGTTGTCAGCATCAATACCCACCGCTTTGTTATAGACATCCACCGCTTCGCGATGACGCCCCAGCTCGCTATACGACTGTGCCATAGCATGCATATACATCGTCTGTGTGGGCGCCAAGGCAATCGCCTTGCGATAACTCGTCAAGGCCAGATCATGGTCACCACGCTTCCACTGCGCCACCGCAATATCACCATGCACTGCCGGGTCGTTGGGGGCATGTTGCAGTGCCACACGCAAGGCCTGAAGCGCATGATCCACGTCACCACGTCGTTGCAACAGTTGCCCAAGCTTGCGGTGTGCCATGATACTGTGTGGTGCGAGCTCGGTCGCTTTGCGCAAGGCGGCTAGGGCGCCGTCTTCGTCGCCACGGGCATCGCACACCGTCGCAAAATCCACATATAACGTATCATCACGCGGGTGGAGCTCGATGGCGCGTTGCAATGATGCCCAGGCACGTGTCATATCACCGAGTTGCATGTGCACACGCCCTAATGCGGCATGACTGCTCGCATCATCAGGTGCCAGGCTGAGTGCACGATCGAGCGCACTCCGCGCCCCCTGCATATCGCCACGTGCCAAGCAAATGCGCCCCATTTCAGCCAACAATGTGGGGTGTTCGCCTACGTGTTGCATGGCGGCAGTCAGCACACTATGCGCCTCATCAATACGGCTCAGTGCTTCGAGCACGCGTACTTTTTGGCAGTAGAGCTCCACATCATCAGTCACATCACGCAGCGCCGTGTCAAAAGCCTGTAGGGCTGCCGGGTAATTGTGCTGGCGCACATAGATTGTCCCAAGTTCGCTCGCCACACGTGCCACCTGACGCCGATAGTTGTCGAGCAACTCTTGGAGCACCGAGGTGGCCGCATCAAACGAGCCGAGATGCCCGTAGGCAATCCCCAGTTGATGCCGACTCTGTGTGTCTTCAGGGCGCAGTTTACTCACCATTTCAAACGACTTGGCAGCTCCCGACCAATCGTGCATGGCGACCGATAGCTCAGCCACACGGCGTAGCATGTCCACATCATTAGTGGTAGTGCTCATGGTTGCTTCGAGTTGCTGCCGCGCCAGGGCAAATGCCCCCTCTTGTTGCAACACATCGGCAATCGCCATCTGCACTGCTGGGGTGTGCACCCCGGCTCCTTGCATGATTTCATGAAAGCGTGCATTGTCATGGCGCAATACGGCTTTGACTGCGGGGCGCATTAATCCGAGGTCACACAAGCGCCGGACGGTGCCTGGGCGATTATCACTTAACGCGACCAGCAATGGAATGACATCATCATCGCTACTCAGCTCCCCCACACTCCACGTTGATGTGGGCTGCGCAACAAGATGTACCGCAGTAATCAGCGCACGGATCAGCGGATGTCGAAATGTCAGTGTCTGCTGTTCGTAATCAAAGGTAAAAATACCCGCACTGATCAGCCCCTGCACACCGCAAATCTGGGCATCATCACTCGGTGAACCCAAGAGTTGTTGTGCGACCATGGCCGTATTCGCGGTATGCGGAAACACCTTTTGCATCACATCACTCAGTGGCCACGGCTCACGAATGGTCTGCAAATCGTGGTACATGCGCATCACCAACGCGAGTGCATCGGCGGGTTTCGGATGCACTAACGCCAACGTGTTATGCATCCAATCACGCAGAAACGGGCCACGCATCTGCATAGTGGGTTCCGGGGCATCCGCATGCGTCATCTGCACCAAGGATTCTAGCCAGCGCATACGTCCAGCCAGGGCAATCAGTGCGTCATCGCCATCAAGGAGCGCTGCAATCTGTTCACCACTTCGTTGGCGCAGTTGTACCAACACATCGCGTGGAGGCAACGGCCGCAACATACGAACTTCTGCACTACTAAACCAGGGGCGAAACAACGGCAGTGCCTCGCTACGGCAGGTCAATACCCAGCGCGCTCGAGCGCCGAGCGTACTCATCAACGTTGAGATACTCGATAGCACCGCAAGCTGAATGTCACTGCGGAGTTGTTCGAGCCCATCAATAAAAAACACCAAGGTTCGGTCACCATATTCGCGCCATACTGGTAGTACCCCGTTGACACTGGCTGCGATGGTGTGTTCGAGTGAGTCCTGAAAGGTGTGCAGATCGACATACAACGGTACAAACGGTGCCTGTTTGGTTTTGCTTTGGCGTTGTTCTTGGAGTGCTGCCGTTGCCAACGTCAACGCCAATAGACGAACACTACTCGTTTTGCCTGATCCAGCGGCACCACTCAACAACAACCGCGGTGATTGCTCCATGGCGTGACGCAACGTGAGTTGTTGTCCACGCCCGCGATCACCTGCTTCGTTGACCACAGACAAGGGCATCAACGCCCGAACCGCAACGGTATCGGGGTGGTTGATGAATGCCTCGAGATAGGTTTTAATCCAATCGGTGCCGTGTGTCATGCCACAATCATCGTTCTACTACTCGTTGTCCTTCACGCACATCAAACCGTGTAACTAAGTCGGCAAACATCATCATGATGCGTTGGATATTACTGTCATCCACGGCCCCTCGCACCAACAACGCTTGTGGTACCATGCCCGCATACGCTGCCGGCACGACCATCACGTTATCATCGCTGAGGCGCATCTCTTCGTGGCGCAATGCGTCTACTAACTGCTCGTAATGATGCCCAGTAAGCGCAGCGACCCACTCACTCTCCGCAGGTGTTTGCCACAACGCCTCAATGCTCCGCTCGGGACCAGGCGACACCATGGCCAACCCATCAAGCCCTAGCACATTCACCAGACGCTGGCTGACAGTCACTTGGTCACGTATTGTCATGTCGGCTTGTTGACCTATCATCTGCCACAAGACCAACATGGCATCGTAATCGCGGGCACGTTGATCACGGCTCGTGAGCATGAGATTGCGCATCCGCACCAACACCAACAGTTGTGCCAAGGCCTCGTGTTGCATTGGATCGAGCAGGGCTGGATTGCGGTAGACAACCATGGCACTCTGCTCGTCACTATGCGTCGACGAAATCACGAAACTGTCCGTTTTGTTGGTATGTACTGGCGTAACTCCCCCCGCCACATAAATATCGACTGCGGCTCCGACAATGTCGTAGGCACGTTCACGCGCAATCTGTATCAACTCCACTTGGCTTTCGGCTTCGACCACACGCAAATTCTCGTGCTGCCATGCCGCAAATCGCTCGGTGTGTGTTTTGGTGATGACTGGTGCACTCTGCGTCTGTACCCCGGTGTAGAGACAGGTAATCGCCCCCTGCACCATGCTACTCAGCCATGCCACTATCGCCCCTGCCACGAAATGGACGCACAATACCGCAATCAGCCCATCACTGACTCGTGGCATGTCAAATATCGCTACCACCAACAAAATCACTATCCCCATGCTCGTTGCCGCAATTGCATCGCGGCTCCCACCATGCAACACCCCAAACAGAATCAATACCAACACGACCCCAATCACCGGACTGAATATGCCACCCGTACTACTGATCAGCAACGCTACAATTGCACCATCACCGGCCATGCGCAACCAGTACGGCATCGCAACACGCTGCTCGAGGATGAGCATTACCGCAGTGAATATCATGCTGATGGCGATACCGATCTGCTCACCAGCAGAGCTCCCTGCCAACGCACTTGCCGCAACCGCCATCACCAAGATGCGCACAGCGATTATTGCTTGCGCAATGATGTCCGTCATGCGTCGCTCAAGTTGTGGCAATCGTGATGGTGGTAACTCGTTCACAATGTGCGGTAGTCGTACCGCAATCGTGCTCTTCATAAATGTTGGAATCGAAACAAACATACCTACCTCACTCCGTATCGCACTCGCGTTTCAGCTACATTACATTAACATTACAGAAGAATTATCCAAAGTATAGTCACATTACAAGTAATTGTCAAGTAGTTTGTAATCTACAAGTAATCAACTACATAAAGTAGTTGATTTTTACATGAAATTTTGGGTACATTTGAGGGATAAATTCTGTCCTGTTTGATGGCTTTTCCATGAACACGATAGCATCTGCACGACTTTTTAATTTTTATGCGCATAGCCCGTTTCTGTCTTGTAATCTTTTTGTAATAAAACACACATGCAGTATATACTGCATGTGTGGAGGCGTCATACGTAGGGGGGGTGCGCTCAAAACGTTTAGCGGGCGCGCATATCCGCACGCGTCAGCAGGTCTGTCGGCATATCTGACGTCGTGTCATTAGCAGGCAACGGTGGCACATCCATTTGACAGCCAGCGGGGATCGGATTGGGGGGAGTCACACCAAAGTAGGCTTGCATGATCTGGGTGACTGCGGGCACCGCAATGGTAGCCGAGCCATCGTTCATATCACCACTCCCCTCACTCAACACGACCACTTGAATTTGCGGGTCTTCGTATGGTGCAAATCCCACAAACCAGGAATGGCTTTGGCGCACGATCACGGTACCAGCACCGTTGGGGTTTTTGACCGTTAATTCGGGGCCAAACTCAGCAGTACCGGTTTTGCCAGCGATAGACAAGCCAGAACACTGTGGGCGTGCCGCCAAGTTGGGTCCTTCGAGCACGGAGCGGAGCATACCAACTCGTGCTGTTTCATAGTATGCGGGATCAAAATCGAGTACCTGCACGACCTCTGGCGCAATCTCTTTGACCACCGTGCCATCTGAAGCCACAATGCGCCGCACAATTTGTGGGCGATAGATTGTCCCATTATTGGCAATCACCGCACCCGCCATAGCAAGTTGGAGCGGGGTGGATTCCAGGTTACCTTGGCCGATAGCCGCATTGTACGTATCACCTGTTGTCCAGGCAGCGCGCAGTGCTTGTTGTTTCCAGCCAGGGGTGGGCACGCGACCCGGTTGTTCGCCATAGAGTTGGATGCCAGTCAGGCTACCAAAGCCAAACTTGGTAAGTCCTTCGGCCAATTTATTGATTTGCAGACCTCGAGGCACGGTTTGTTCTTTGGGCTGCAGGTTAATCACGCCCTCTTTGTTGCCACCAGTCACCGACATAAAAAAGACGTTCGACGAGCGCATCAACGCTTCGGTGACATCAATCCAGCCATTGTCGCGTGGTATCGAATTGGGGAAGCGATAAAAACGATCTTCGACATATTGGTCTTTGAGTACCAACATGCCCGGATCACGGATTTTGGTATTGGCGGCAATCACTCCTTCTTGGAGGGCGATGACCGTATCAAATTGCTTGAGGGTTGAGCCAGGGGGATACTGCCCCGAGATGACACGATTCGTCAGCGGGGCTAGGCGTTGGTTTTCGGCACGTTGGGCAGGTGGTGGATTAAGCAGAGCCGCTAATTCGGTGCCACGAGTCGGGTCAACCCAGATATTATTGTCATAGGCTGGCCAGCTCGCCATGGCCAGAATCCGGCCCGTCTTGACTTCGATGACCACTGCAGCGCCACTCTGCATCGGCAAATAATTGCGTTTGTAGGCGTATCGCTCAGGCATATTGACTCGGCGCTGTTCGGCGGTCCGAATCCAGTTGCGCAGAATCTGCTCGACCTTTCGTTGGAATTCGATGTCAATAGTGAGTACCACACTATCCCCGTCACGGGTAGGTTGGATGATCTGCGAATCACGCACCGGCCGCCCCAACGAGTCAACGATCACCGCCTCGATACCCATTTGCCCACGCAACTGCTCTTCGTAGCTTGCCTCGATGCCACTTTTGCCGATACGATCATCATTGAGATAGCGTGGGATACCGAGCTCGTAGCGGTTGACCTTTTTTTGGATGATGCCACATTCAACAGCATGACCAATGGAATCGAGCAGACCAACCACCCATGAACGTGCCGGATTTTGGCGCACCAACTCACATGAGCCGACCCGCCCCACATACCCCAAGATATGCGACAGCGACTGCACATCGTCACTCAACGGATAGCGCCGGCGATAGTCTTGTTCAATGACGACCCCAGGGAGATTGCCTGCGTTCTCTTTGAGTACCATTGCCAAGGTACGTGGAATATCGCGTTTGACCACAATCGCCTGATAGCGTGGCGTATCGCTGGTGCGTACGAGTGTTTCAATCGGGTTGTCGAGTGTCAACGTACGCGAAAATTGCTGGCTGAGTTGCAACGCAGCTACGGTATCACGTGGTGGAATCTGAATCGTGACCCATGTTTGAATTTGCACTTTATCCACGGTCGGCGCTACCGATTCACCAAAGACTTGCACCAAATCGGTGCGCAACTCGGGGCGTTGTGCAATTTGCGTGGCCGGTGAGATGACCAACGTCCCCGTGATATCGAGCGCACTACTCAAATCTGCGAGAGCACTATCCACATCACGCAGCAATGCCGCATCATCACTTACAATCGGTGCATTAAACCGTGGCACAAACCGCACCAGCGGGGCATGTCGTTCTACGATTTGTGTGGCTCCAAAGAGTGCGTCTTTGGGGACTGCGATCTGCATCGGCAACATGCGTTCGACTTGTTTGAAGTCGGCAAGTGGCACATTGGCGAGGCGCGTATCAAGCGCATCACGCAGTACTTTATCATTTTTGAGCACAATCGCCGGAGAAATCGTCAACGTGTTGGTGATACCAAGCACTTGACTCAATTCAGCAAATACTTGCGCCCGTTCAAATGACCCTTCCACAGGTAGATCGCTGGCACGAATCGCTACCGTGTAAATAGCACTACTTTCTGCCAGTAGCGTGCGCCCATCACTCGCATATACCTCACCCCGAAACGGCCGAATCGGCACGTAGCGTGTGGTATTCGATGTCGTCGCATACCGGTACCGTGCGACTTCCGCATCCACAAGCTGGAGCTGATAGAGTCGACCTATCAACACGACAAATATGATGCCGACTATCACTTTGGGCAAAAAAATGCGCATAGTCAATCCTGTTTAGTAGACGTCAAGTGGTAATTCGCCGCGACGAATACTTCGCACCCAGCGGAGAAGCAAAAAAATAGGTAAGGCAGGAATCACAATCATCAACATTTCTGGCAGGGCAACTGCTGTCAGATAGGCCAAGAAATCATATCCACCAAACTGCACCACTAGCAGTAGCGCATTACAAAGATGATAGACGATACCACCCACCAATACGGCCACAATGGGCAATACCCAGCTTTCGCTGGTGATGCGTGACAATAGCACATACACGATGCCCACGGCGATTATTAATGCAATTGCATGCACACCGAGACGCGCACCACTAGTCACATCGAGAAGCAATCCCCCATACAATGCCCACCGTACCACTTGTGTTACCGGCTCGAGGAGCACACGCAACACCACCAAGAGCAAGACGAGATTTACCGCCAAGCCGATCCACGTAATCACAATAATTTTTTGCATGACCACCATGCCAAACAAAATCAGTATGGCACGGAGTTCATAGCCAATGCGTTCTTCTATTTTGTATCGTTTTGGATAATCCATACGTAGCGCACCAATTCAGGATTTACATAGGGTTGGACATCGACGTAATTGCTCCGCCCTTCATCGTAGGCGTTGCGCGTTATCCCCACGGGCACATCTGCTGGAATATACGCATTGGGCAACGATTCACCGTACTGACGTGTAAGGCCAGCAGTTACCACCACATCACCCGTTGCGATATTGGCTTCGCGCTCGATTTCGCCCATTTTGAGCATGCCATCGTCGTTGATGGTGCCTTGCAACACACCACGCACAATCTCGGTGCCACGATAGACCTGGACGCTAATCGAGCTACTATAGTCACTAATCAACAGGATATTTGCACTTTGCGCATTGACTTCAGAAACCACACCAATCAGGGAGGGTGGGCTACTACTCTGGCGTGCAATCACTGCCATCCCCACTGCCACTTTTTGGTCACTCCCTACATCTACCACCGCCACATTCCGCCCATCAGAAATCGATTGCACAGCGATATTCGCCCCAATCAGCAACCACGGATTGCTCTGCTCAATGCGCAGCTGCTCACGCAGACGCATATTCTCGATTTCAATGCGTGGAATACGCAAAATCTGCGCTTTGAGGTCACTATTTTCTTTGCGCAACGCATCGCGCTCTTGGAGCAATGTCTGGTAATCGGTAGAGCCACTCCACGTGTCGTTGAGCCGTTGATTGATGCTACTGAGTGCGGTCAGCCCAGGAGTGAGCAGATTGGTGAGATATGATCGTACCGGCGTCAATGTACCCTGTAGATCGAGCAGCAAGAGCAACATTGCTGCTACCAACAATCCCCCAACCACTATCATATTACGGCGTAAGCCGGGGTTCCCGCGGAACGACGAACGATCGCGCATGCGTGGTCTCCTCACTCCCCTCGGATGATCACGTTAGTATTTCACCCGCCGCGTACGCTGCGTCGACATCAAAATATCGCGATAGACCGGATTTTGAAACTCTTCGACCATTTTACCGGCACCACGCGCCACACACGACAACGGGTTTTCGGCCACATAAACGGGCATGCGTGTTTCGGAAGCAATGCGCCGGTCGAGCCCACGCAACAGTGCGCCACCACCGGCCAGCACGATGCCGTGTTCCATGATATCTGCAATTAACTCAGGAGGAGTTTCTTCGATGGCAGAGCGGATATCGGCCAAAATCGTATTAATCGGGCCCGCAATCCCCTCGCGTAGCTCCACACTCGAGACTTCAACCGATTTGGGCAAGCCTGTCAGCTGGTCGCGCCCACGCAACACAACTTTGAGCTCTTCGTCGAGTGGATACGCACTCCCTGCTGCGACTTTGGCACGTTCGGCCATCCGCTCGCCGATATGCAAGTTGTACTCACGGCGTGCAAACTCAATGATAGCTTCGTCGATTTCATCACCGGCGGTGCGAATCGAGTGATTGACCACAATCCCGCCGAGTGAAATCACTGCAACTTCGGTGGTACCACCACCGATGTCAATAATCATCGAACCAATCGGCTCATCAACGGGCAAGCCAGCACCAATGGCAGCAGCCATCGGCTCTTCGACGACAAATGCCTCACGCGCATTGGCGTTGAGCGCGGCATCACGCGCCGCGCGCATTTCGACTTGTGTCACTCCTGAAGGCACACCAATCACCACGCGTGGTCGTGGAGAAATCAACCCAAACGAGCGGTCGTGTGCTTTTTCGATGAAGTGCTTGATCATTTTTTCGACAACGTCGAAGTCTGCAATTACTCCGTCTTTGAGGGGGCGCACTGCAATAATATTGGCAGGCGTTTTGCCGACCATGGCCTTAGCATCGGCGCCAACAGCGATGACTTCTTTGGTCTTGCTGTCGATGGCAACCACCGATGGCTCGCTAATCACAATGCCACGACCGCGCACATGCACGAGTGTGTTGGCAGTCCCTAGGTCAATCCCGAGATCACGACCAAATGCACCAAAAAGGGCATTGAGTGGGTTAAAAATAGGCACAGGCTCTTCCTCTATCGCATCATACCGCCACAACACAACCACATCCACGTGGGGCTGACACCAGTACACATCTACTGCTCTTCAAAAACGGCCTTGACACGAAACATGCCTTGTTGGACATCCGCACTGTTTTGCAATGCCGCATCACGACCAAGCGAGGCACGATTTGCGTCTTCACGGAGTGCATTGACCAAGTCAGTCACTTGTGCAGTCGGCGCCACATCGGTCACGTCCACCGCTTGGAGTGCACTCACATGCTCGAGGATGCGTGACAGCTGCACCTGCATGCCATCAATTTCGCTATCGGTCAAGCGCAAACGCGCCAAATCAGCAACACGCACTACATCTGCTCGCGTCAATGACATATCAATCCCCTTACCACAATGGTCACTACTATCTCCTTGCGTTGTGCTAATAGTACCATATGCCCGGCATCACGTATACGCAATCTCAAGGCACCGCTTTGGTTGGTGTCACCGTCATCGTGAGCGTTGGTGTGAGTATCACAGGAGTGATTGGCGCCTCAGTCGCTGTTGGCTCTTCGGTGACCTGCGGAGGAGCCACTTCTACGACGCTGAGCTGTACATCGGTATTGCCACCGATGAGCTCGACATCTTTGGGCACGGTGATGACCACCGCGCGCGTAGTCGTGGTTGCATCCCACTGACCCACTGCGACCACTGCTTGCACCTGAGTGAGTGCACCGCGTTGCAACGCGGCTGGACTCATCAGCACATCGAGTGTCACAATAGCCGGGCTCACCTGCACCGTGACACCGTCGGGCACATCGACCAACGTGATAGCAACGGGGATACGCATGCGGGTCGGTTGGCTATCTTTTTCGATGACGAGTCCCACATCCACAGTAATCTTGTTTTGTTGGTCGTATTCATAAAACGAAATATTCTCTGGCACGACGATCTGCACCGTTTGCGTGATTGTCTCAGAGAGATTCGAAATGTCGATGGGCTGCGTGGTCACACTATTTATCGCTTCAATGAATTTATATCCACCCGAAATCGCCATCAACACGGGGTTGACCCGTATTTCACGCAATCGATAGCCAGCAGCCACATAACCACGGGTCTGTGGCTTCACCAATACCTGTTTAGAACCCACTTTGGCGCGCACTTCTACTTTGACGGTGACCGTGGCAGGGGTAAGTGTGACACCAGTAATGGGCGTATCGGTGCTATCCACGACCACCACCGGATATTCACTCTGGTAGCTCGCAGTCATGCTGGCTGAGTTCTCAATGACTACCTTGGCCTGTTTGATGCGATTCATCAGCGTGCGCGATGCTTGGATTTGTACGGTTGTGCGTGGGCCTTCAATGACCACATTTGGCGTTTCAAAAGCAATATTTGCCATGCTATTGTTGCGTTGATCAATCTCAATGGGTAATTCACTTGCTTGCATTTCATCGATACGCAACGCAACTTGTAGCATCTCATCATCAAACGTGTAATAGCCGAGATCGTCGCGCGTCGTAGCAGCCCGCACAAAGAACATTTGCGGTTCCCCGTTTGCGGTGGCATTGCTCAAATCTACTACTGCTTGCAAATCAACATCACGAATCTGATTGAGGGTGTTCTTGGCAGCCCGCATCTTGACTGCCACCGTACCGTAACTGGTCTGTACCACACCGTTTTCATCGATTACAACCATGTTGGCAGGCAGGTTCTTGATTTGCAGTGGTACGTCAAACAATTTGTGGTCCTCGGGGTTCTGCGTGAGCGTCACAAACGTCCAAAGTATGAATGCCGCCACAAACGACCCCACCAAGCGCCAACCATTACTCAGTCTGTTCATGTGGCCACCTCAGCAGTCGGCATGTCGACATGGAGTAGATCAATAAGATATGTTTCAACCAATTTTTCGGTGAGCTGACTAATCATCTGTCCATCATGGAATATCGTAATCGTGCCCGTTTCTTCGGATACGACCAGCACCACGGCATCTGATTGCTCACTGATACCACGGGCGGCACGGTGGCGTGTCCCGAAGCGCCGAGCGCCTCCCATTTCTTCGCTGAGCGGGAGCACCACATTCGCCGCCAGAATACGCTCGCCACGAATCACTACCGCCATGTCATGCAAGGGCGCATTCGGATGAAAAATGGCCATCACGAGTGGCAAGCTCGGTCGCGCATCTACGAGCACACCACGATCCACGTATTCTTGCAGACCCACATTCCGTTCGAACACAATCAATGCACCAACACCCTGTTGTGACAACATGTGCGCACTGCGGGCTACGGTCTTTATCATCTGTAAGCGCCCACTTTCGTCGGGGCTGCGCTTGAAATTAAACCGCTGATAGGTTTGTCCTAATGATTCCAAAAGTCGCCGTAATTCGGGTTGAAAGACCACAGGAATGGCCACGACTACAGCTGGTTGTAGCACGTTGAGGATAATCCATCGGAGCGCTTCGAGGCTCACCGCAGCACCGAGCATCACCACTGCGAGTAGCACGACCGCCACGCCCCACACCAGCTGCACTGCACGTGTCCCTGATAACACCTTGGAAATCCAGTACAGCAACCCGGTCACAATGGCAATATCAATTAGCGACGCAATCCCGTTTAATGGATTGAGACGCGCCAACAAACGCGTAATGAGATCAATGATGTCAAAATCCACAAACATGCCCAGTTCGTCTTTCTGTGACCATATTCAACCGCATGGGGTGACTTTATTACATATTGTAGCACACGTTTTTCGTCATGAATAGCCGGTGGAGCGCCACTAGTCATGGTTTGCGGCGCATTGCTGATGGTGGTCGACGTTTGGTCATGGGAATCTGGCGATAGTCTTCGCCATCCAGCAGGATAAACTCTTCGCAGACCGCACGATCGCTCATACGTGAAAAAATGCGCGGTTCGATTTCTTCGGGGCGGCGATTGCTCGTAATCACGGTAGGCAGACGCCCGTTATAGCGATGATTAATAATTTGGAAGAGCTTTTCACGGGCCCATGGTGTGGTGTTTTCGGTACCGAGATCATCAAGCACGAGCACCGCTGCATCACGAATCATTTCAAAGCGCTTGTCGTACTCAATCTCACTCGTTGGCCCAAACGTTGAGCGCAGATGGTCGAGCAGATCGGGCACCACCGCAAACAGCACCCGGTAGCGCTGCTGGAGCAATTCATTTGCAATCGCACTTGCAAGATGCGTTTTGCCGGTGCCATAATTCCCAAAAAAGACCACCCACCCCTCTGGTTTTTTGGCAAACTCAAGAGCACGAATATAGGCACGCTTGACGCCACGCACATCGTGGTCAAAGGTGGCAAACGTCTTGTCATGGAAGGCGCTCAGATTACTCATCTCGAGTAAATCGTTGGCTGCTCGGCGTTCACGCTCCACGAGCTTGCATTTACATGGAATCAACATACCAAAGCGCGGATGCCCGATAGGCACCGCTTCTTTGTAGTAGCCGATTCCACCACAATCAGGGCATCGATTCGAGGTCACTAGTATCACTCCCTCGGCGGAACAAATCGCCGTACGTTCCATCCGTGTAGCGGTCAGCATCAAGATTGACCGTGGTGGGTGCGGTGCCATGCCGCCCATCACGCCCCCACCGTGCCAGAATCTTGGCTACGTAGCGCCACGAATGCGAATTCGCTACTACTGCTTCATGAATGGCATCCACAATCCATGTATCCGGATATCGGCGTTGCGCCTGCTGTATTTCTGCCAGAATCATCGGTGAGACCACACCAATGTGTTGCTCGTAGACGGCAATCACCGGTGGTGGTGGCGCAACCACCTCACCATCGAGTACCCCATCATGGCGGGCTGCCCACGCCTCGTTGGTGGCCGTCCGCACCAGATACCAATTCACTGCCCGACCATGACTGTCAGCCCGCACCACATGAATAAACGTCCCATGTTGCACTGCCGCAGACAATCCTTCAGCCAGCAGATCACGTGGGCGAGAATGCACTGCAGTGACCTGCAAGCTCTGCAACAACGTCTCGTCGTCACAAAGCATATCCCAGCTGACGCGCCGTGGGCGTACCGTCTGGTGCGTCACCAACGCAAACACATGCAATGTGACTTTGAGCTCAACAATACTCACAATCTGTGGCAAAATGTGCGCCACAAAGTGTGCGGGTAATGGCACTAAACGTGATGGAGCAGGTGGGTCAGCAGGCATGCGCTAATATCCTTCGGGCGACCGGTACGTCAGATCCGCAAAACGGGTTGTGGCAGGATCAAAGCGCATATTCACCACCCCCACAGGGCCGTTGCGGTGCTTGGCAATGTGGATTTCGGCAATGCCCTTTTTGTCGCTCTCTTTGTTGTAGAGCTCATCACGATAAATAAACATGACAATATCAGCATCCTGCTCGATTGAGCCCGACTCACGCAAGTCACTGAGCATGGGCACATGACTCTGGCGCCCTTCTACTGCACGTGACAGCTGCGACAATGCAATTACTGGCACATTGAGCTCACGTGCAAGTGCTTTGAGACCACGCGATATTTCGCTGACCTCTTGGACGCGGTTTTCTTTGCCACGCCCCGACATGAGCTGCAAATAGTCGATCACAATTAAATCGCACCCATACTGTGTTTTCAGGCGCCGTGCTTTGCTACGCAATTCCATCACACTGATGCCTGGGGTGTCTTCGATGTAGATGGGCGCAGACGACAGTCGTCCCATGGCTTCAAAGACCAACTTGAGTTGGCTATCGGGTACTTGACCGAGACGCAAACGATGCGTGTCAATCTGTGTTTCCATGGCAATCAACCGCTGTACCAGCTGCTCACGGCCCATTTCGAGGCTAAATACGGCCACTGTATGTTGAAAGTACATGGCCACATTGTAAGCGAGGCTCATCGCAAACGACGTTTTACCAGTCCCTGGGCGTGCCGCCAAAATAATCAAGTCGGAGCGTTGCAGTCCTCCCGTGATTTGGTCAAAATCACGGTAGCCCGTCTGCACACCCATCACTTCACCACGATGGTCTTGCAGGTATTTGAGTTGCTCAAAATACGCATCAATCACTGATTGAATATGCACAAAATCCTGTGATGTGCGTTTTTGCGCAATTTCAAACAACAACGACTCTGCTTTGTCAATGGTGTCGTCAAGCTCGCGTTGCTCGTCGTAACCCAGCGCCGCAATCTGCGCCCCCGTGTTGATGAGCCGGCGTAACGTGGCAGTGCGTTCGATTGCCCGTGCATAGTATTCAACATGATACGATGTGGGCACTGTTTCGATTAATTCACTGAGATAGACGACCCCACCCACACTGTCGAGTTGACCACGACGCCGGAGCTCTTCGGCAACGGTACGGGTATCCGGGGGAACACGCGCATTAAAACAGTGCAACATGGCATCGTAGATGAGTGCATGCCGTTCGAGATAAAAAAACTCGGGTCTGAGCCACGGCTCAATGGCCGCAAGCGCATCGCGGTTCAACAGCACAGAGCCGAGAGTAGCACGTTCGGCGTCGACATTACTCGGTAACGACGGTTGTGTCATTGCCTGTACTCCTCTTCAGATAGGACAACGTGCCATACCGCAGGAGGTATGGCACGCTCATAAACGTTTACTGTCCACGCACGCTCGATGCGAGTGTGGTGCGGTTATTCGCCGAGTGGGGTAACGTGCACCGTTACTACCGCATCAATCCCCGACATGACATGGTACGTGACATGGAACGTACCAAGACTCTTGATGGGCTCATCGAGGATCAAGCGCCGGCGGTCAATTTCGACATTCAGCTTGCTTGCAATCTGTTCGGCAATGTCGGATGTGGTCACCGAACCAAACAACCGGTCGTTTTCACCGACACGCTCTGCAAACGACAATGTGACACCGCTGATACGCTGTGCCAACCCCTGTGCTTCGACGCGCAACTCGGCTTCACGCTTGCGCTGTGATGCGAGCCGCTCTTCGGCTTGCTTGATTGCACCACGGTTTGCAACAACGGCGAGCTCTTGGGGTAACAGATAGTTGCGCCCGTACCCACCAGATACTTCTTTAATTTCACCGGCTGTACCAAGATTTGCCACGTTCTTGATTAACAGCACCTTCATCTTTGTTGCCACAATTGGCTCCTTACTCGGACGCGGCGCCAATGCCACACATTGGCATACACTCGCCTACTTAAAACATGCTTTCCCCATATTACCACAGCCGAGTGGTCAGGGTCAAACCGAGTTTGGCACATCACCTGGCACGGTACGCTACAATACAGCTAACGAGTGCAACGACACGCAACACGCAGGTGCAACACACTTACGAACGATGATTGAGGGAGCTGTGCGCCAACCTGATGCATAGACCATATATTGTGTGGGACGAGATTGCTACGGCACTCCCTGCAGCACAAGCGGATATACTCATTCAGCTGGCCACTACTGCGCTGACCTACGACGCCACACTTTATATCGTGGGTGGTGCAGCGCGGAGCGTCTTTCAACAGCAACCGATTACTGATCTCGATATTGCGATTAGTCGTACCTCATCCGAGATTGTGACTGCCTTGGCAACAGCAATTGGTGGGCATGTTACCCACCACGATCAATTTGCGACAGCCACAATCCACCTACCGCAGGCGCATGCACTACCCAGCATCGATGTGGTGCCCACACGCCAAGAACAGTACGCACACCCTGGAGCACTACCAACGGTCACCCCTGCAGATATCGAAACCGACTTAGCACGACGTGACATCAGTGTCAACGCAATTGCGATTGCAGTAGTCCCCTATGGACATTGTCCTGTATACGATCCATTCAACGGGATTGGTGACCTACGCCGGCGCGTAGCGCGTGTGCTGCATGCAGCGAGTTTTGTCGACGACCCAACGCGGATTATACGCATGGCACGCATGGCGGTACGACTCAATTTGCGCGTATCGCGGCAGAGTCTCGCTGCAATCGAACGTGCACACCAGTCACAGGCCATGCAACACGTATCACAGCACCGTTGGATACAGGAGCTCACCAAAACCATGGCAGAGCCGGACCCAGGACGTGTCGTCGCACGCTTACAACGCTGGCGTGTACTGGCAACCATTCACCCCGCCTTGCGTATGGTGCGCACCATGCAATACAGTCTGGCCCACATCCCTCACGAGATGCGACTCGCAGGATTACTCTGGCACGCCACACACGCAAACCTCATGCACTGTATACAAACATGGCACGAATTACCCGTCAGCTACCGGCAGATCCCCACCCTCAAACAGGTGGTGGCAACATGGCGCAGACGCCGCGTGACACGACCAAGCTACATTGCAACGCTCCTGCGCCCGTTTGCGCCGACCTTGTGTGCGAGCATGGCAATGCTGGATCCCACCTTGGCGCAGATGCAGACAATCTGGCAACACGCAGTACAGCATACGCCGCCGGTGCTCATCACGGGCACCGATTTGTTGGCAACCGGACTCACACCAGGGCCTCATATTGGGCACTATTTGAACCAGCTCCGTGATGCACTCCTTGATGGACACATCGATGCGGCCACACAGGCCGTACAGCTGTCATGGACGCTAGCAAACCCACCAACTTCACAATTGCACAGACAATTGCTATAATAAACTGCTATACTACACCGTATTGCACTTATTGGTGCGTGTGGGGGAGAAAACAACAGCTATGGACGGCAAGCACATCACATTTGGCACCACCGGCTTCGACGATCTGCTCGAAGCGTTGCGTGAAGCAACAGACCCTCAAGATATCACGTGGTTGGCAGAGCGTTACATTGAGATTTTGCGTACCATTGCCCAATCGGAGGAACAAGAGTAATGACCCACCTCCCGACATTCACAGGCACACCCGCAGAGCGTGCACTCGCTGAGCAGGTGCATGCGATTATGCGCATGCAAGGGCGGTTTTTTGCCCATGATGCACCAATCCGACAACGACTGAGTCATTTGGTTCAATATTTTGCCCCACAGCGTGGTGGTGATGAAAACCAGACAACGCGTGACCTGATTGCAGCATTGACTGCAAATACGAGTGTGTTTGCACAAAGCACAGATGGTGATGATGTAGTGGTCACCACCGCCCGTGATGGTGGCTACAACCAACCTGAAGTCGACATCAAGCATAGTTTGGGCACACGCCTCTACGAGCCAGTCAACCCATTGCCGGTTGATGATTTGAGTGTCATCATGACCACCTCGCGCCCAATCATCCCCAAAATAGACCCTGTCTATGTCTCAGACTATTGGTTGAACGGTGGCACATCCACTGAAATCCCCGACGACGACATCACCACAGAAGAGCAACCTGGTACGTTGATTGGCGCAACACCATCAACTGCATCCAAGGCTCCTTATGCACACCGCGATACGCGAATTGCGCTCCCCCAAGGCATTACCATCGACATCAGTCAATCACTCGATCATATCATGGCAATGCATGGTGATGCCATTGTGCATGCAATGCGTAATGCAATCGAAAAAGACACCATGAAGCGCTTTGTGATGTTTGGCAACTTGGTCGCTGCTGAGCTCGATGTGCGCTCATTTGGCAAAAACGAAATCCGCTCCATCACCGAATACATTGAGGATGAGCGCGAAGAGCCTGTACTCGACAAAGACATTCTCGATCACGTGCTACGTATCAATCCGCGGTCAACAGACTACGAACGTCAACGCTTTGCACTCAATGTGCGCCTGCAAAAAGAGCGTGATCTCGAGTTTGTTGGTGTCGCAGGTGCCAATCTGTGGGCCACACGCAAACTGCTCGACAAAATCGGTGCCAATAAGCGCATCAAATCCGCAGACATGGCTATACTTGTCAATCACCTCGAAGAAGGCTTCGATGATAGCCTGACCGTCACGTCAGCTGAAACCCTGGCACAACGGGGTGCGATTGAGCATAAACTCACCTTTTTTGAGTGGGAATACGGCATCTTGCCATTCACTGATGCTGTGGCAGCGATTTTGCCAGCCAAAGTCATTGGCCGCCAAAACAACGCCATCCTGACGTTTGAAGTACCACAACGCGGATTCTCAGCCAACATCAACGTACGCTTCCCACTTGTGGGTACACGTGGCGGCTGGCTCCAAGGCTTCGACGAGCTCTTCCACGAATTGTTGGTCCCAGGAGCCATTTTGACGATTGCGCAGACCAACAAACCCAACGTGCTCACGATTTCATTCAAAGAAACCGCTGAACGCGTGGAAGATGTGCTATACGTCGATGACAGCAAAAAGAAGAGCAAGTTTGCCTTTGGCGAGATGACCATTGCTGTCGCTGTTGATGATGACTATTTACCAACACGCAACCGCATCGGTAATATCCGCAAAGTCAAGTTTTTTGAGTTCGCAGAGCGCAAAAACATTCTTACGCTCATCGAGAATATCTTTGTTGGGTTTGGCAAAGAAGTCGGCAGCAAACAAGCACCAGCCTATCGCCTCGACTTCGAACAACTCTTCACTGTCATCTCTGTGTACCGCTGTGTCACACGCAGTTATCTGATGAACACACTCACCGAAGCCGAGCAATGTACACTCGTCAGTGGCGCTACAGGCACCTGGGAATGCCGGGTGGAATTAACTGAAAACGAACGTGCAACGAGTACATCCGGCTACTATAACGACGAAGACGACGACTAGCCCAAACTGTCATAGTCGGACGATGCGAGGGGCTGAGCAATGCTCAACCCCTCGTTGTCATCATCACAAGGGGAAAACGATGACACAACCAACCACGTTGACTGGCATGCTCGAATTATTGCGTACACCGGGTACCATCACGCGCAGCCGGTTGCGGATGTTTTCGGATTTGCGCGATAGCGATTACCAAGCGTTTTGGAGCTACTGGGTGCAGATTCCTACCGACGGACGCATTCGCATCATCACACTGATGAACGAAATCAGCGAAGACAACCTAGAGCTCAACTTTCGCAGTATTATGCGCTGGGCACTCAATGACGAAATCGAAGAAGTACGGCAACGAGCCATTGACGGCCTCAGCGAAGAAGACCACCCACGCATTATCAGACCATTACTCGAACGACTCCAGCACGATACCAGCCCGGTGGTACGCAGTCACGCCGCCTTAGTACTGGCCAAATTCACCACACTCATCAGTTACGGTGAACTCAGTACCGACATCGGTAACGAAATCATCGAAACCTTGCACCGCGAACTCGATACCAATCGTACCTTCATCGATGTCTACCGCCGCATCCTCGAGGCGCTCGGCGCCGTGTCGGATCAACGCGTCGTTGATGCGCTCAATCACGCGTGGCAAAGCGATAATCAGCAACTCCGTGAGAGCGCACTCGTTGCCATGGGACGCAGCGCTGATACGCAATGGTTGCCGATGATTCGCAGTGCGTTGCGCCACCCGAGTGCCGCAATTCGCTTTGAAGCAGCCAACGCCTGTGCCGAATACGGCGATGTGACTGCCGCATTCGTGCCTCAGCTGATTGACCTGTGTAGCGAGGATGACAGTGAGGTCGCAGCTGCTGCCATTCATGCCCTCGGTCAGATCGGTGATGAGCGCTCCATCAAAGCGCTCACTCAACTCGCAAAGTCACGAGATGCCACCAAACGTGAGGCAGCCATGACGGCCCTCGAAGAGCACGAGGGGAGCGACGACATCTTTGGCGGCTGGCGCCCAGGTACTCGCAAACGCGAGGAGGATGCCTATTTCTACGACGAGGATGATGAATAATGCACTACGAGCGTATTGCTGATATCCAGCATCCCTATGACATCATCTGTCTCTCACCGCACCTCGACGACGCGGCTCTTTCGTGTGGTGGGCAACTGATTGCTGCACGCCATCATGGTTTGCGTACGTTGGTGGTGACCGTCTGTACTGCGATTCCCCCGGTATCAGCACACTACAGCGATTTGGCCGTCGAGTTCCACCGCGAATGGGGGCTCGACGAAGCGCAGGCCGTTACCACGCGCCTCGGCGAAGATCGCCACGCCATGGCCATCCTCGGTGCCGACGATATCTGGCTAGGGCTCGATGATGCCATCTACCGCATGCCACAGCACTACAACAGTCGTGAGACGCTCTTTGCCATGCCCCATGCATCCGACACGCTGGCCGCACAACTCGCGCCCACGCTGGCACAGCTGGCCCACGCCAATCCACAGGCCACCTGGCTCGTCCCGGCCGGCGTCGGTATGCATGTCGACCATTTGTGTGTGCACGCAGCCGCACACACGACATTGCCTGCGCCACATATGCACTACTACGAAGAAGTGCCATATGCGCTGAATCCTGATGTGATTGCAGCCCGCCGCGCCATGCTTAATCCACAGCTCGATGCCACCCCGATTGGGGCATACCTTGCCGCCAAAATCGCCGCAGTCAACTGCTATGCAAGCCAAATGGCAGCGCTTTTTGGTGATGCTGCAACCATGCCCGCACAGCTCACCAGCTACCATCAGCAGATTGGCAGCGATGGACCAGCAGAGCGTTGGTATACGCGCTAAAAGGAGTGCGCCATGTCGCTGATGCCAGCCATCACTGTCGCCTATCCTGATCCTGCCATGTGGGATCAGTTCTGCGATGCACACGAGCATGGTCACCTGTTGCAACACAGCCAATGGGGCATGCTCAAACGTCATACCGGCTGGGATGACATCCGTATCGGCGTCTACGACGACGGTGAACTGCGTGCCGGTGCCCAAGTGCTCACACAACGCCGCTACGGGCTGGCCATGTGCTATGTGCCACGGGGGCCGTTGCTCTGCGACGACACGCTTATCAACCAGGCACTCGTTGCGGCCATCACGCAGTACGCCAAACGCCAACGGGCAGTGGTGGTACGTTACGAGCCTAATGTGGTCAGCGATAGCGCGCATGCTAGTAGTTACACCCGTGCGCTGGTCATAGCCAACGCCCAGACCAGCCTCAGCAAGCAACCACAACACACCATTTGGACGCCGCTCGACGGCGACGACGACCAGTTACTCAAACGCATGACCAAAGGCCACCGCGCCGACATCAAACGTGCTCAACGCGAGGGTGTCAGTGTACGCATAGGGCACACTGACCATGACCTCGACATCTTTGTGGCCATCATGCAGCACACGGGGCAACGTAACCACTTTGCCGTCCACGATCGTGACTACTACAAGCAGGTGTGGCAACGCTTTGGCAACAACAACCGTGCTACGCTGCTGATTGCGGAGCACCATGGAGCACCCGTGGCGGCTGCCATGATCGTGGCCAATACCCACACGGCCTGCTACTTGTACGGTGGCTCGTACGAGGCCGCATTTGCGTGTGGCGCCAACCACCTCATTCAGTGGCATGCGCTGCGCTGGGCACGCGACATCGGCTGCCAGCAGTACGACGCCTGGGGCATCCCCTACCCGAGTCATACGCCACCCGATGGTGAAACACCGCAAATGGCCGGCTTGATTCGCTTCAAAAAGGGCTTTGGCGGCAGCGATGTGAGTTTTTTGCCCGCCTATACGCATGTATTGATGCCATGGTTGTACCGCATCATTCAGTCACGTTTACCGCTCTAGGAGTGCATAGTTTATGTGTGATAGTGAAAAACTCGCCGAGGCCGAGCGCCTAGCTGCCTATTATCAGCGCGAAATGGAGCGTCAGCGCGCCATGAATACCGAGCTGCGCTCGGCGGTGGCCGAGCTAGCACGAACCTTCCAAGAAACCCTGGCCGCCGCCGTCGAGGCCGCCGACACGGGCGACATGGCCCAGGTCCGCCGCATCGCCTACGCCAACAAGGCCAACTGGCAGGCCTACCTGGCACAAATTGTGCAGGCGGCCCAGCAGCAGTCCAAATAACCAACCCTGACCGTCATCTGGTCAGGGTTGGTGTAGTTCATTCGTCGTTGCCTTGGTCACTCCCCTGGTTAGGAGCATTGGGGCGACGCCGGCGTCGAAAGCGCTCGTTGTCACCAGCTGCTGCACTATTGGGTGGCACCTGCGGCACCGAGTACGCATCGTCACCGCCCGGTGCTGGCGCAGGAGGACGAGGTTGGCGGCGCTCTGGGGGCAGATTAGGGCGGTCACCTTGCGGCCGTGTAGGCTGATTGTCGCCACCACGCCGTTCGTCGCGGCCACCTGGTGCATCCCCCTGATTGCGCCGACGTTCAGGTGGCAGCGATGGCCGGTCACCTTGGGGGCGTGGCGGGCGAGTATCGGTGCTAGGGCGTTGCTGTGCATAGGGGCGATCGCCTTGGGGGCGCGGGGGACGATTGTCGCCACCGCGCCGTTCGTCACTACGGCCACCACTGTGGTCAGGGCGTGGCGGGCGGTTGTCGCCACCGCGCCGCTCGAAATTCCCACGCGGGCCACCCGGGTTGCCGTGTGGTGGGCGCTGGCGCACCGCCGCACCCACATCATCGGTGCGTGCGTGGTCGTCCGGCTTGTCTTCGAGTGCCGCCAAGGCAGCCAACATATCCGATGATTCAAATTCTTCACGCAGCAGGCGGCGTTCGCCACGATTGCGCTCACGCGACACCGGCGTCACCCCTTCGGCGGTACGAGCACGGGCCTGACTGGCGACTTCAGCGGTTGTTTCTTGGATGATTTCGGGGCTGAACTCTTCTTGGATACCACTACTCGCCAGGAGTACCGTCACCGTGCCCCGCAACACGTTGACGACCACGACTTCGCCGGGACCTTCGGGAGTTTGCACCCACATGCCACGACGTGGTAGCTCGGCTTTCATCTCGATGTATTGCTCGTGCTCATAGGCCAGACAGCAGAGCAAGCGCCCACACACACCACTGATTTTGCTGGGGTTGAGTGGCAGGTCTTGGTCTTTGGCCATTTTGATGGAGACACGGGCATAATCGGGCAGAAACGAGGCACAGCACAAAATACGGCCGCATGGACCGATACCGCCGAGGAGCTTGGCTTCGTCACGCGGACCGATTTGGCGTAATTCGATGCGGGTGCGGAACGTGCGTGCCAAATCGCGCACCAAATTACGGAAGTCGACCCGTTTATCGGCAGTAAAGTAAAACGTCAGCCGTGATCCGTCAAAGCTGTATTCGGCTTTGACGAGTCCCATGGGGAGTTGATGTTCGTCGATTTTTTCTTGGCACCGACGCAACAACTCCTCTTGGCGACTGTTGAGCTGCTTCCAGCGGATGTCGTCTTCGTCGGTGGCTGGGCGAATCACCGGCTTGAGTTCACCGACAATCACTGATTCATCGACTTCGTGGGGCAACTCGGCGACTCGCGCCATTTCGAGACCACGCGCTGTTTCGACGATGACATACTGTCCTTGTGTTATGTCACTGACGCGTGCTGGATCGAAATAGTATGTTTTTCCGGAATCCTTGAAGCGGATACCGACAACAGTTGGCATAATCGTACCCTTTACACAAACCACACCACGGCAATGCACATTGCTTGACTTCACACAGTCTTGCCATTTGAAAGGTGTGCCTTATTGTAACATAACTCTACATACTCCCCGTGGCATTGCATGAAATGAATACTTGGCATACGGCATTGACGAGGAGGAATGCAGAAAACGCTCTATGCAAATCAGCAATGTTGTGCTATAGTGGGGGCGTTCGACCGTTTGCGCTCTTCTTTGATGAATCAAAATACACGGTCATTTGACGTTTCGTAAATTTTATAGTATCATTGTATTTCGCTGTACACACAGCGCTGATTGTGCATTTGTGTCAGCAAGCGAGCACGATGAATGGCATAACTTACAACTACCAGGCGATGCGTCCCTGAGACGCCCGAGAAAGCCGGGTAGGGTCTTTTTTGCGTTGTAGTGCGATTTGTTCCTTTCGTCACTGGTTACCGCCACATAAAGCGAGGTTTCCATGTCTGTCAAGCGTCGTCATGTCGCCCTCCCGCCACTGGTGTTACCCAACACCCCTTCAAGTGAAAAGATTGCACGGCACACCTTTGGCCAAGAGCGCGATGCCATCGATGTCCCCAATCTCATTGAAACACAAATGCGCAGTTTCGAGTGGTTCCGCACCGAGGGGCTCAAAGATCTCTTCCGCGAGATTTCGCCGATTACTGACTTTACTGGTAAGAATCTTGAGTTGACCTTTGGCGATTTTCATTTTGGCGAGCCGCGCCATACTGAGCACGAGTGTCGCGAGCTCGACTTGACGTTTTCGGCACCGTTGCGTGTCAACGTGCAGTTGCGCATTTTTAGTACTGGCGAAATCAAAGTCAGTGACACATTTTTAGGTGACTTCCCACTGATGACCGAAAACGGCACCTTTGTCATCAACGGAGCCGAGCGTGTAGTCGTATCACAGTTGATTCGTTCGCCGGGTGTGTATTTCAGTGCCGAAGAAGACAGCAACACTGGGCGCAAATTGCATTCAGCCAAGCTCATTCCCAATCGTGGTGCATGGCTCGAATTCGAGACCAGTAAGCGTGATATTGTTTCTGTCAAAGTTGACCGCAAGCGCAAAATGCCGGTGACGGTGTTGTTGCGTGCGATTTCGGCATGGCAAGAAACCGGGCTCAACACCGGGCATTGGTGCGAAGACAACGAGCTCGCGAATTACGGTCATACCGAGAGTATTCTCGAGTATTTCGACCCCATCGAGCAGGCATTTGAGCACAAGTTCATTCGTGCCACGCTCGAAAAGGACAACATGCGCAACGCCAAGGAAGCGTTGATCGAGCTCTACAAGCGCTTGCGCCCTGGTGACCCACCCACGCTCGAAAACGCCCGAAATCTGCTCGAGCAGTATTTCTTTAGCGAGCGGCGCTACGACTTGGCCAAAGTGGGGCGCTACAAGCTCAACAAGAACCTTTATGAGCGTAATGGTGACATGAACCCACCAAGTGGCGATACACGCGTCTTGTTAAAGCGTGATATTTTCCGCATTGTGGAGCGTATCATCAATCTCAACAACAAAGACAAGCGCTTCCGCGCAGACGACATCGATCATTTGGGCAACCGCCGTGTACGCACCGTGGGTGAGCTCATCCAGCAACAGTTCCGCGTCGGGTTGTTGCGCATGGAGCGTGTCATCAAAGACCGCATGGGACAAGTCGAAGCCGAGAGTGCCACCCCCAACAACCTGATCAACATCCGCCCCGTCTTGGCGGCCATCCGTGAGTGGTTTGGTGGCTCCCAGCTTTCACAATTCATGGACCAAACCAACCCTCTCGCTGAGCTCACCAACAAGCGCCGTTTGTCGGCCTTGGGACCGGGTGGGTTGAGCCGTGACCGTGCCGGCTTCGAAGTCCGCGACGTGCACCATTCACACTACGGGCGCATCTGCCCGGTTGAGACCCCCGAAGGTCCCAACATCGGCTTGATTGGTACGATGTCGACGTATGCACGCGTCAACGAAATGGGCTTCCTCGAGACACCGTATCGGCGCGTCTACCGCGAATTGCCCACGGCTGCTGGCATCCTCGAAGATGCCAAAGAGGGTCGCAAATCGGATGGGCCGGTGGTGGCAATCCACGATTATCGTCACCTGACGAATGGTGAGTTGCTGTTGGCTGCGGGGACACTCCTCAACGGGAGCGATGCCCAAAAGATGTTACTGAATGCAGCCGCCACGTTCTTCACCGGCCAGCGCTTACGCGAAGACGTCGTCAATCCCAAGACGGGTAAGACGATTGGTGAGGCCGGTCAAGACATCACTGCCAAAATGGCCGCAGAGATTGCTGCATTGCCGTTACGGGTAGTGCAGGTAATGCCTGTGGTATCACGCGATGTTATCTATCTCACCGCCGACATGGAAGAGATATACACCATTGCGCAGGCGAATGTGCCCATGGATGAGATGGGGCGTATCACCGATGAAATCGTATCGTGTCGTAAACACGGCGAATTCGTGGATGCACGCACCATTGAAATCGACTACATGGACGTATCACCCAAGCAGGTGGTCAGCGTCTCGACGGCGCTCATCCCCTTCCTCGAGCATGATGACGCCAACCGCGCCTTGATGGGTTCCAACATGCAACGCCAAGCAGTGCCGTTGCTCCGCCCCGATGCCCCCATTGTAGGCACCGGCATCGAGCACTTGGCTGCACGTGATAGTGGGCAGGTCATCGTGGCCAAACATGGCGGGATTGTCGAAAGTGTCACTGGCGACAAAATTGTGATTGTACGCTGTGACGCCAATGGCAACCCACTCCTCGACGACAACCATGCACCCATCCGTGACGAGTACCAGTTGCGCAAGTTTATGCGTTCTAACCAGGACACCTGTATCAATCAGCGCCCCTCGGTGATTAGTGGACAGGTCGTCAAAAAGAACGACGTGATTGTTGATAGTTCGTCCACAGACAACGGTGAGTTGGCGCTCGGACAGAACGTATTGGTTGCCTTTATGCCGTGGGAAGGTGGCAACTTCGAAGACGCCATCCTCGTCAGCGAGCGCTTGGTGCGTGAGGACGTCTTTACCTCGATTCACATCGAACGCTACGAGACCGAAGCCCGCGAAACCAAACTCGGGCCCGAAGAAATCACCCGCGATATTCCCAATGTGGGTCCCGATAGCCTGCGCAACCTCGATGATCGTGGCATCATTTATGTGGGTGCCGAAGTCCATCCCAACGATATCTTGGTAGGCAAAATCACCCCCAAAGGTGAAACTGAACTGACCGCCGAAGAGCGCTTGCTCCGTGCCATCTTTGGTGAAAAGGCACGCGAAGTCAAGGACAGCTCGTTGCGCGTACAAAATGGTGTGCGTGGCAAAGTCATCGGTGTCAAACACTTTGATCGTGATTCCAATGACGATGTGGACTTGGCGGTGGGTGTCAACCAAAAGGTACAGATTTTGCTCTGTCAGAAGCGCAAAATCTCGGCTGGTGACAAAATGGCTGGTCGCCACGGCAACAAGGGTGTGGTCAGCCGCATTCTACCGGTCGAAGACATGCCCTTCCTTGAGGATGGCACACCCGTCGACATCATTCTCAACCCCATCGGTGTACCGAGTCGTATGAACCTCGGGCAAATCCTTGAAACCCATCTCGGCTGGGCTGCAGAGCGCCTCGGGATGCGCATTGCAACACCCGTTTTTGATGGTGCCACCGAAGACGACATCCAAAGCTGGCTGGGGAATGCGGGGCTCCCGCAAGATGGCAAGGTGTGCCTGTTTGATGGTCGCACTGGCTTGCAGTTCCATAACCCGGTCACCGTGGGCTACATCTACATGTTGAAACTTGCCCACTTGGTCGAAGACAAGATTCACGCACGTTCGACTGGTCCCTACAGCTTGGTCACCCAGCAACCGCTCGGTGGGAAAGCCCAGTTCGGTGGACAGCGCTTCGGTGAAATGGAAGTCTGGGCACTCGAAGCCTACGGTGCCGCATACATCTTGCAAGAAATGCTCACCGTCAAGTCAGACGACGTAGTCGGGCGTGTGAAGACCTACGAAGCAATCGTCAAAGGTGTGCCCATCAAGGAAGTGGGCGTACCGGAGTCGTTCAAGGTGCTCATCAAAGAGCTACAGTCACTGGGCTTGTCGGTGGATGTGCTCTCAGACGACGCATTACCGGTACAACTCAACGATGACATGGAAGACCACATACAACTCGACGGGATTAATATTTCTGGCCGTGAGCGCGACGAATAGCAGGGATTGCCCTAGGGAGTACAACCTATGCTTGAGATTAATAACTTTAACTCGATCCGTATCAGCCTAGCATCACCCGAGGCTATTCTGCAGTGGTCATACGGTGAGGTGACCAAGCCTGAGACCATCAACTATCGCACGCTCAAACCAGAGCGCGATGGGCTTTTCTGCGAAAAGATTTTCGGTCCCACCCGCGACTGGGAATGTCACTGCGGCAAATACCGGCGTGTACGCTACCGCGGTGTGGTGTGTGACAAGTGTGGCGTCACCGTGACCCGCTCCAAGGTACGCCGTGAGCGCATGGCGCACATCCAGTTGGCAACGCCGGTCAGCCATATCTGGTTTGTCAAGGGGGCACCGAGTCGCTTGAGTCTGCTCCTCGATATCACGCCGCGCAACCTTGAGCGTGTGCTCTACTTTGCTGCGTATATTGTCACGCATGTGAATGATGAAACACGCGACGAAGTGCGCGTGATGCTCGAACAGATGTATGACAACTTGATTGCCTCACTCGAAAAGGGTGCTGACGACAAGCATGGTCAGATTTCGACATCACTGACCCATGAATTACAAAAACAAGAAGTTGAGTTCGACACAAGCAACACGGATACGGCCAAACGCCTGCTCCAACAAGAGTACGAAACGTTGCGCCTAACACTCGACGAACGCGAACAAGATGTCACCGAAGAAGAAATCATCTTCCGTGGCCGCTTGTTGGTCGAAGAGGGGCGCAAAATCAGCGAAAGCACGCTCGATCAACTAGATGAGTACTACGAGCAAGAGCTTGCTGCCATCGAAACACAGCATCAAGAAGCCGAACTCATTCGTGGAGCGTCGCGTGAGCAACGTGAACAAGCGGCACGTGATCAGCACAGCCGCATCGATGAAAAACGCGATCGCGACATCGACGATTTGCTCAAGACCAAGAAGAAAAAACTGGACGCACTTGACGCAATTCGCATCAAGCGCATCTTGAGTGAAACCGAATACAGTGAATTGCGCACGTTGATTGATGCAGTCAGTGACTACAACAGCAAAAACGGTGGGCATGATATCCATTTCAACGAGGTGTGTCGTGTCGAAATGGGTGCCAGTGCCATCCGTGGCTTGATTGAACGCACCGTCGATCTCGATGAGCTGGCTGATACCCTGCAACTCGAAATCAATGCATCGCATAACACCCCCAAGCGCAAAAAACTCGCTAAACGCTTGCGCGTCGTCGAGGCCTTCCGCAAGAGTGGCAACAAACCAGAGTGGATGATTATGACGGTACTCCCCGTCATCCCACCCGATCTGCGCCCGATGGTGCAACTCGATGGGGGACGTTTTGCGACATCAGACCTCAACGACCTCTACCGCCGTGTGATTAACCGCAACAATCGCCTCAAGCGCTTGTTGGATATCAATGCACCTGATATCATCGTACGCAACGAAAAGCGCATGCTGCAAGAGGCTGTTGATGCCCTCATCGACAATGGTCGCCGCGGCCGGGCGGTGAGTGGCAAAGGCAAGCATCGCCTCAAGTCACTCAGCGACATGCTCAAAGGCAAGCAGGGGCGCTTCCGCCAGAATTTGCTCGGTAAACGTGTGGACTACTCGGGGCGTTCGGTGATCGTGGTCGGTCCCAACCTCAAGCTCGACCAGTGTGGGTTGCCCAAAAAGATGGCACTTGAGCTCTTCAAGCCGTTCGTGATGCGCCGTTTGGTCGAAAAGGGCACCAGCAACATCAAAGCCGCCAAGAAGTTGGTAGAACGCGTCAAACCCGAAGTCTGGGATGTGCTCGAGGAAGTCATCAAAGACTACTTGGTGTTGCTCAACCGTGCCCCTTCGTTGCACCGTCTATCCATTCAGGCCTTCCAGGCCAACCTGATTGAGGGTTCCGCAATTCAACTGCACCCACTCGTCTGTACCGCTTTTAATGCGGACTTCGACGGCGACCAGATGGCGGTACACGTACCGTTGTCAGTCAAAGCCCAAGAAGAAGCGCGCCTACGCATGTTGTCCAAGTACAACATTTTGTCACCAGCCACAGGCGACCCCATTATCACACCGTCCCAAGACATCGTGCTAGGGTGTTTCTATCTCACCATCGTGCGCGACGGTGCCAAGGGCTCTGGCAAGGTCTTTACGAATAGCAACGAAGCGTTGTTGGCATTTGACAAGGGTGTCGTTGACATCCAAGCCCCCATCTGGGTGCGCATGGATGGCGTGATGTTCCGTGGCGACCGCAATGATCGCCAGATGCGTGAACTCAAACCGGCGCAAAACGGCAAGCCAGCGCAAATCTTACTCGAAACGACGGTCGGTCGCTTGATTTTTAATCAGGAACTGTTGCCACCACTGCAGTACCGCAATCATGAGGTTGTCAAGGATGGTCTCAAAAACATCATCGCTGACTGCTACAAGTGGTACACGTCGAGTGAATATGTGACTGATGCAGAACTCGATACTATCCGCAAGAAGTACCCTAACCGATCCTTTAGCCACGAAGAGTTGTTGCGCTACTACGGCTCAGAGCGCACCGCCGAGCAGGCCGACAAAATCAAATCCGTCGGCTTCCACTATGCGATGCGTGGCGGGATGACTGTCGGCGTACAGGATATCAAAGTCCCCGAAGACAAGCGCCGCTTGCTCGAAGAGGCTGAGAAAGAGCGCCAAGCCATCGAACGCCGCAACGGGCAGGGGATGTACAGCGACAAAGAGCGCTACCGTGCCGTGGTTGAAATCTGGCAGGGTGCCAGCAAAACCATGACCGATTTGGTGCGTACGGCCAATCAAAATCAACCATTTAATCCGGTGTCGATGATGGTGCGATCCAAGGCACGTGGAAATATCAATCAGCTCACCCAGATGGCTGGGATGCGTGGTTTGATGGCTGACCCTACTGGCAAAATCATCGAATTGCCGATTAAATCGAACTTCCGCGAAGGGTTGACTGTGCTCGAATACTTCGTGTCGACCCACGGTGGTCGTAAAGGGTTGGCTGACACCGCCTTGCGTACCGCAGACGCCGGCTATCTGACGCGCCGTCTGATTGACGTAGCCCAAGACAATATTGTCAATGTGGAAGACTGCGGCACTACGGAAAGTCTGCTCATCCACGACCAAGATAACGAAGACGAAAAGCTCGACTGGCGTGTGCCATCGCGCGCCGTCGGTCGTGTGGCCGCACGGAGCATCGTGACCAGCGACGGCGAAATCCTCGTCGAAGCCGGCAAAGAGATTACCGAAGAGGTTGCCAAACTTTTCGACGAAAAGGGCATCAAACACGTCTTTGTGCGTACTCCACTCCACTGCCAAGCCGAATACGGCATCTGCCGACAGTGCTACGGGCGCAACCTGGCGACCGGCAAGTTGGTCGAAATCGGTGAAGCGGTCGGTATCATTGCCGCACAATCAATCGGTGAGCCAGGCACGCAGCTCACGTTGCGTACCTTCCACACCGGTGGTGTGGCGTCAGCCGACGATATCACCCAGGGTCTGCCCCGTATCATCGAAATTTTCGAGGCACGGGTCAAAGAAGCAACACGTGCGGTACTTGCAGTGCAAGATGGCCGGCTCGAAGTTTTACAACCAGCCAACAAAGAAGGGCAACGCCACATCAAAATCACCGATGAAGGTGATGTCTTTGATGAGCAAACAATGCCTGAGCACTTTGTGGCAGCGGTCGAACACGGCGCCGAAGTCCACAAAGGCGATATCCTTGCGCGTAGCAACAACGTAGAACTCCGCGAGCAACAAGCGTTGCGTGCCCGTCAACACGGTATCGTCAACGTGTCTGGGCGCTCGATTGCCGTGGTAAGCCACTACTCAGACGCAACGGAAACGGCTGTGGCCCAAAACGCACGGTTGCGCAAAAACGTGAGTGATGGTGGCAAAGTCGTGGCTGGGCAACTCGTCACCGAAGGTTCGGCAGATCCACGTGAAGTGCTCGAAATCCAGGGACGCGATGCGTTGCAAACCTACATGCTCAAAGAAGCCCAGATGGTGTACCGCCCCCAAGGTGTGTATGTCAACGACAAGCACCTCGAAGTCATCATCCGCCAAATGCTGCGCCGCGTACGCATCAATGAATCTGGTGATACACACTACTTGCCCGGCGAACGCGTCGATATCGGTGAATTTGCCCGTGTCAACGCAGAAATCTGGGCCCAAGGGGGGATTCCAGCCACCGCCTCTTCGCTGTTGCTTGGTATTACCCGTGCATCACTCGAAACGGACAGCTTCTTGTCCGCAGCTTCCTTCCAAGAAACGACGCGCGTGCTCACCGAAGCCGCAATTACGGGCAAGGTTGACCATCTGCGTGGTCTTAAAGAAAACGTCGTCATCGGCAAACTCATCCCAGCAGGCACTGGCGTGGAAGCACGCCGCCAGCTGGCCGAAGAGGTGGCCGCACGCAAAGCGGAGCTGGCAAACAAGCAGTCACAAGCTGCTGAACCTGCCGTATCAGACGTGTCTGCTGCCGTGTTGGTCGATGAGTCCGCTGCCGCGTTACAACGCGAAAAGGATGCCGCTACCACCAAGGCACAGGTGGCACCGCGCGCAATTGCAAGTGAAGAAGACCGCATTGCCCTGGATATGCTGCGCAACTTGCAGTCTGATGATAATATCCCCGGAGTCTCCAACATCGATAACGAAGCCGAATAACACTCAGGCACAAACACCCCCCAACCGCGATATGCGGTTGGGGGGTGTTTATTTGGCGTGTGCGACGAAGCACACCACACGCCATCATCCGAGCCTATGTGTACTTTTTGATCACTTCAGCGAATTGGTCTACGCGATGTGGCTCATATGCAACACGTGGCAAATAGCCGATGATATAATCAGCACCTGCAGCCAACAACGACTCAATCTTTGCTTCAACGACATCCGCCGTACCAACCACAATCCCCTTCTTGTATTCTTCGAGTGGGGTCACAGTGCCGTTGTACGCCGTACGTACGGCACGTGTGGCAACTTCTGCATCCTCGCCGGGCGCCAACATAAAGACGTTGATGTTGGTACTTTTGACGATACTGGCATAATCACGCCCCAACGTATCACAATGCGATTTGAGTATGGCCAACTTCTGTGCCACCACCTCAGGATTCCCCCCACCCACATTACACGCTTGCGCATACTGTGCCACCAGCTTGAGCGTCACCTTTTCACCACCGCCACCCAACCACAACGGGATGTGGGGTGTCTGCACACCACGTGGTTCATTAATGGGACCATCGATGGTATAGTGCTTGCCACTATATGATGGCTTTTCCTCTGTCCACATTTTGATGACAATCTCGACTGCCTCGCGAAAAGCACGCATACGCTCTGGGATATCGGGGAAACCGTAGCCGTAGGCACGCCACTCGTGCTCATACCAACCTGCTCCCAACCCACACAACAAGCGCCCTGCACTCATCACATCAATGGTCGAAGCGATTTTCGCCAGCAACGCCGGATTACGGTACCCGTTACAGGTGACCATCTGGCCAATCTTAATGGTGCGCGTATCACGTGCCAACCCGGCCGTGATTGACCAACACTCAAACGTTGTCTCGATTTCTGGGGTGGGCACCGTGTGGAAGTGGTCGTACACCCAGATTGAATCAAAGACGGTGGCTGCTTCGGCACGGCGCGCCACCGCAGTCATTGCCTCGTACTGCGCTATCGGGTTGTCAATTTCTACCAAATCCAGGCGCCAGCCTTGTGGCACAAACACGCCAAACTTCACACTCATGGGACTTGCTCCTTTCTGTGAGTCACCTCTATCATCGCACATTTTTGCAATGATGGTGTAAACAATGTATGCTGGCACACACACAAAAGCCCCCCGCATATGCGGGGGGCTTGCATGATCTAGAGTTAAGACTACGACAACGTGATATCGCAGGCGCCCGCCACACAGGCCAGCTCTTGCGCAGCGTTGGTCAGGTCGCTTTCTTCGTAGCGCCAGACTTTGCTGAAGTCGATTTCGGGGAATTCGGCGGCTAGGCGCTCGTATTCTTCCTTGTCGATTTCCACATAGGGCATCTGAGCGTAATTGGCGTCATAACTGGGCAAGAATGCCATGCCACCCACCTGCTCGCGGTGCTCCCACACCCACTTCATCACATCAAGCACTTCCTCGGGTTTATAGGTGATGGTGACTGAGGGATTGTGTTCCGTCCAGAAGAGCTTGTTCTGCAACCAGAACTCACACTGCTGGATGGCACTCACGTCGCCACGGGTAACGGCACCGTCTGGTGACTTCATCGGGAAGTGGACCACCCAGGTGGTCGCATTGTCAACCGTCTGGCCATTCTCGGGGTCCATGGGCACACCAGCATCGCGCAGCACCTTGAAGATGGGCGAATGCACCGATACACGCACATTGCGCACATAGTAGGGGGCCCAGCGTGGGTGCAAACCACTGGCACAATTCAACAGCTGCGACGAGTTGCCACTCGGCTTGACGCAGGTAATCGAGGCTGATTGGTTGATGCCCAGTGCCTTGGCGGTGACACGATTGACTTCGATGGAAATCTCGCGCAACTGGCGTTTAAATTGCGGATCCTGAGCCGCCTTGCTGTCCATCTGACCAGTGATGTCGACACCCAACAAGCGCTCTTCTTCGCAGTTTTGCTTCCACATGGGGCGCAAGCCGGGGAAGAACGTGGCCATTGATTGGATGCTCCCAATAATGGTGGCAACCTCGACCTTTTCACGCAGTGTGTCAAACGTATCATCGGCACGTGCCACGGCTGCCGTCAAATTACAGAACTGCCACGGGCGCAGGTTGATTTCGCCACACGGGTTAGTGCCAAATTCGGCATCTTTGCGGCGCGCTGGCTTCATCACGTTGGCACCCTCACGATTAAAGATGCCTGGCTCACCACGGCCTGAATCGACCATTTCCATGAACTGATGAATGAATGACTGCTGCGTCAAACCACCAACTGGCCACACAGCCGAGTTATTGGCATTCCAGCGGTGACTGTTTTCGCGCTCAAAATCACCACTCTTGGCCTGCAACATTTCAGTGTCATCGGGATCAAACAGTGCAATCATGGCCGTGCGCCGCACCCCACCCGATACCGCCGCCGTACCCACCACACACATCATGTCGTGTGCGTCGATGGGGCGCAGGAACGACCCCTGCCGTGACAAAATCTTGCGGCGCATGTAGTCGAATGTGCGGCGCAGTGGCTCTGGCCCGGAGGCACGGCCACCCTTGATGCGCAACGGTGCCCCAGCAGCACGCAACAGCGACAAGTCGAAGCGCACATCGCCACCATCCCACCACGTCTGCAACCCGAAACGCATGGCTTCAGCCCACCCCTCGGCAGAGTCCTCAACCACGTAGTGCAATGCGGGAGCACCCGTCTGACGTTTGATACGGGGGAAATTCTCGACGTACTTGCTTTCCACTGAATAGCCAACACCACAGCCCGCCATCGAAATAATCAATGCTTCTACAAATGAATCAATGCTCTCCACTGGCTGATAGCTACAGTTGTAAATCGCAATGTTGTTGCGCTGTGCGGCTGGGCCTGCCATGGCGAGCAAACGCATGGATGGCATCGCACGCATCTCGAGAATGGCAGTGCGTACACGCTCATACGTCTCACGTGGCAAGCGATCACCAGCCAAGCTGTGCAGGTAATCAACTGAACGATCAACTGTCTCGATCCACGTCTCACGACGCCCGAGCTCATAGTTGAATCGTGAGTATTTATCAAAGAACTGGAACTTCTGCAACGGTGTGGGAAAGTATTTGTCTGAGGCTGCAAATGCACTGCGTACATCCTCGGGAACAGGGCGGCGCTCACGCTCTTTGGCACGCTCGGCACGGTACAATATGTAGCGCTTGGCTGCTTCGAACTCACCTGCCGCCTGTAGCACCATTTCGACGATGTCTTGGACTTCTTCGACACTCGGTACCCCTCGTGTGGCCTTGGCTGCTACGATGTTGACAACACGACGGGTTAATTCGTGTACTGGTGTGCTTGGCTCGCGCCCAAAACTTTGAAAACATTTGGTAATCGCATTGTGAATCCGCTCCGGATCAAAATTGACCGTGCGACCATTTCGCTTCACAATCGTAGCCGGCGCCTGTACCGCATCATCATTGTTTGACGATGTTCCACTCACCGATACCGTCTCCTCCAGTGTCATGACCTACCTCCATGCCTTCCGTTACAGTTGCTTCTTGCATTGCTGATTTGTTTGCGCAACATTTCGTATCTAGTGGTAAATTATCCGGTTTTACTACAGTGTGTAGCAGGTTCTCAACGGTTCACATTCTGCAACAGCTATACGAGAGACACAACATATAGTAGCGCAGGCAGGGAAATATCACTAAATAACGTAGATGAATACTATCACATGTTGAAACTGGTGTCAAGTACAAATTACAGGAATATTACAGCAACCTGATATTGCAGTAAATAAACGACGTAAAGTGGTACAAAATATGGAGAGAAACACACCGAAACAGGGAGAGGTTCAGAGGCGTTTTCGCACATATGTGTCATTGTTTTCACTAATAGTTGTAGTACTTGGAAGTATGCATACGGTGGACGAAAGGAGGCACAAAATATTGCTGAAATAATACAGATTTGATGTGGCATTTCATTGACATTCGTATGGGGTTACGGTAACATCAGAGTTACGAATACCAAAGCTCTGCGCAACCAGTGTGGTGTTGAGGTGTGAGTGTGTTTCAGATTATGTTACAAGGAGAAGGCCGTGTTGAAGCAGCAGATGTTGCGCCGAATGGCGATGCTCTTCATTGTCGCCGTAGTTGCTCCATTGATGGCCGCATGTGGTGGCAGTGCCCCCGCAGCCGAGCCCATCAAGGAGACGGTGGTCGTGAAGGAAACCGTCGCACCAATCGTGGAGACAGTGGTTGTCAAGGAAGAAGTGCCAACAGACACTTCATTTACGACGCCACACCCAATCATTGGTGATGTGCGTGTACGCCAGGCAATTGCCTACTGTGTGAATCGTCCCGAGTTGATCAAGTCGGTATACCCATTCTTGACAGAAGAGCAGCAGCAGAATTTGCTGATGGACACCTTCTTGCCCAAGAGCCACTGGGCAGCCGCCAAGGATGTGACCAGCTACGCATTCGACCCCGAAAAGGGCAAAGCATTGTTGAAGGAAGCTGGTTGGGAAGAAGGTGCAAATGTCGAGACGGGCGCTCCGCTCTTCTTGAAGTTCACCACCACCAACGCTGGTTTCCGTCAAACCTGGGCCACGGTGCTTGAGCAGCAGCTCAAGGACAACTGTGGTATCACCATTGCACGCACACATGCACCAGGTGCATGGTGGTTCGGTGACACCACCGGTTTGTCACGCCGCGACTTCGAGTTGGGTGCCTTTGCATGGGTTGGTCAGGCCGACCCGGGCGGTATCTCACTCTACGCCTGTAACCAGATTCCGTTGCCCAGCAACAACTGGGAAGGGCAGAACTACATGGGTTGGTGTAACGAGGCAGCCAGCAAGGCTATCATCGCCGCCAACAACACGCTCGACAAGAACGAGCGCATCAAGCAGTACGCCATCGTCCAGCAAGAGTTTGCCAAGGACATGGTCAGCTTGCCGTTGTTTAACCGCACGGAAGCTGCTGCTGCCAATGCCAAGTTGACCAACTTCAACCCCAACCCGACCGAGTACTACACGTACAACATCGAGGAATGGGAATTGCCGGGTAAAGACAGCATCGTCCTCGGCTTCACGCAGGAGCCCGCATCACTCTTCACGTTGGTTGAGAGTGCTGCTGTGGCCACCACTGCCGCTGGTTTGTTGAGTGCACGCATGGTCACCAGCCTCGACTACGACTACCAAGCTGTTGGGTACACCAAGTTGCCATCAATTGGTGACGGTGCCACCAACGTGGATGTTGAAGTCAAAGCAGGCGACATGGTGTGGAGCTCAGCAGGCGAGCCCGTGGCATTGGCCAAGGATGTCGAAGTCATGGATGCTACTGGTGCCACCGTGGTGTGGGACGGCAGCAGCCCACTCACGCTCAAGCAATTGAGTGTGACCTTTGAAACCAAGGCCGGCATGAAGTGGCAAGATGGTTCACCCGTCACCAAGGCTGACTACGAGCTCGGCTACAAGATTAGCTGTGACAAGGAATCAGGCGCCACGACGTTCACCTTCTGTGATTCGGTGCAAACCTTCACGCAGGAGAGCGACACCAAGCAGACCATCGTCTTCTTGCCTGGCGTGCAGTGGCCCACCTTCTACACCGGTGGCTTTGGCGCATACCCGTCCAAGCAGCCCATCGAGTCAGATGGACCCTACAAGGGCAAGACGCTCGGTGAAGTGCCAGCCAAGGACTGGGCGACTCTCCCCGAAGTTGCCGAATCACCATGGAGCACTGGCCCATACAAGATCGTATCCTGGGAAAAGGGTGTGAAGATGGTGTTCGAGGCCAACGAGAACTACTACGGCACCGCTCCCAAGATCAAGAAGGTCACCATCCAGTTCTTCGAGGACACCAACCAGGCCGTTGCGCAGTTGTTGACGGGTAATGTGGACGTGCTCGGTACCGAAACCCTCGGTGCCGGTGCCGAAGTCCAGACCGTTGTTGATGCTGCCGCCAAGGGCAAGGTGCAGGTCAAGACCATTGCCAGCCCCACGTGGGAGCACATGGACTTCAACCTGTTCATCAAGTAGTCCGGACGTTTTTGTGCCGCCGCGGTGTGTATGCACCGCGGCGGACTTGTGGCAATGATGCCGCTTCCCCTAGGCACCCCGCCACCTCGCCGCGACCTTTCCCAATGCTCGCCGACATTGAATTGAGGAGCCGCTACTGTGGCGATATTTCTCACGCGTAGATTTTTCCAAATGTTTATCGTCCTCATTGCATCTGCACTCGTCTCATTCGGGTTGCTGTATGTGGCACCAGGTGGACCGCTCACTGGGCTTCGACAAGCACAAAACAGCGGTCGCAACAAAATTTCTGACGAAGATATTGCACGCATCAAGGCGCGTTTTGAACTCGACATTTACCTTCCCTATCGATTTTCACGCTGGCTGATAGGATTCCCCAATGGTCCAATCACCATTGGCGGGCAGACCTACCTCGCAGATATGGCGGTAGGCTGTGCAATTCCCGCACAGGTACGCTTGCGCTACCCTGATGGTCGTACTGAAATCATCGAAGAAGGATGTCAACAGGCAATTACACTCACCGACCTTGCAAATCGTCGGACCAGCAAAGGCATATTACTGGGTGATTTTGGGAATTCGCAAGTGATTCTGCGTGACCGACCCATTTCATTACTCATCAGTAGTCGGCTACCCTATACCCTGTCACTGATGGGGGTAACAATTCTTGTTTCAATATTAATCGGTGTGCCGCTCGGTATTTATTCTGCGGTACGCCAGTATTCACGCTTTGACTACGCCATGACCACGGTGTCGTTTGTGGGATCATCGTTGCCCACATTCGTCATCGGTATTATTTGTATATTAGTGTTTGCGATTGCAGCCAAAGAAGCCGGATTCTTCTATCTCCCCCCTGGCAGTGCGGTTGCCAACAGTGACTACGAGGTACCCTTTCTCGGCAAAGTCGTTGCAGAATCAACACTTGACCGGATACTGCACTTCATCATGCCATGTGGTGTGCTGGTGTTTGTGAATATCGCCGGCTATAGCCGCTTTATTCGTTCGGGGATGCTCGAAGTATTGCGTCTCGACTATGTACGCACGGCGCGTGCCAAAGGGCTGCGCGAACGCACCGTCGTGCTCAAACACGCCTTGCGCAATGCCATGCTCCCATTTATCACACTATTAGCAGGCGTGTTGGCCGAGTTATTCGGTGGTGCTGCCATCACCGAAGCCGTATTTAATTGGCCGGGCCTGGGACGATTGCTCGTTGATTCTATCGAACGCAACGACTACAGTGTGGCGATGGCGCTTACCATGGTAAGCATCTTTCTATTGCTGCTCGGCTACCTCATTACCGATATTTTGTACAGCGTGCTCGACCCACGCATCCGTTTGTCGTAAAGGGACGCAATGCAGAGCACATCCAAACAACCAGCCAGTCAGTGGGAACTCATCACTCGGCGCTTCCGGACGCACAAGGTTGCCGTATTTTGTCTATGGTTACTCATCGCCATCTACGTGCTTTCATTATTTGCGACATGGATAGCTCCCTACCCACGTGATCGCATTTCACTCGACATCGCATATACGACGCCATTTAGCACTGCATCCGATGGCACATTCCATGTGTTTGGGACTGATCATCTGGGGCGTGACTTTTTTACACGCTTGATTTATGCAGCCCGCGTATCACTCACCACTGCGCTCGTGGTTGTGACCACCTCAACCATTATTGGCGTGTTTATCGGTTTGATGGCAGGCTACTTTGGTGGCGTAGTCGATGGCATCGTTACACGATTTATTGAGTTTATCTCAACCTTTCCCACATTCACCCTCTTGTTGATTGCTGGGTCGATTGTCATCCAAAACAGCGAGGCGATTCCGATACCCTATATTGTGTATGCCCCGATTGGTGTCTTGATGGCTATCAATGACCGTGAGGCTAGTCAAGTGGTGATGATTATTACGATTTTTGTTGTACTTGGCTGGACGGGTGTGGCACGTTTTGTGCGTGGCATGGTGCTCTCCATTCGTGAGCAACTCTACGTAGAATCATCACGTGCACTGGGCGCATCACACTTCCACAATATGTGGACGCATGTGCTCCCCAATGCACTACCACCGATTATCGTGTCATACACCCTCGGATTAAGTGGCACATTGGTTGCAGAATCCGCATTGAGTTTCCTGGGGTTTGGCATCCAAGACCCCACGCCGAGCTGGGGCAACATGCTCTCATTTGCAAACAGCTACATGTTCAACTATCCGTGGATGCCGTTGGTGCCCACGCTGCCGATTCTGGTATGCTCGTTGGCCATCAACTACATCGGTGACGGTATGCGCGATGCCCTCGACCCCCGGGTACAAACTGAGGTTCGGCGCGCACAGCGTGATGCCCAACTCGCCGCCATTCGTGAACGCAGGAGCCCCAACGTATGAGCACACAACCCTTGTTGCAGGTGCAGTCGTTGCGCACCTACTTTTTCACGCCCGGTGGTGTGGTACAGGCTGTTGATGGCATTGATTTCACCCTAATGCCTGGGGAAACACTGGGGATTGTGGGTGAGAGTGGGAGTGGCAAGAGTGTCACATCCCTGTCGATTATGCGACTGGTCAGCGATCCTGGCGAAATCGTAGAGGGGCATATTCTCTTCAATGGGATCGATTTGGTGTCTCTCGATGAAGAGACCATGCGCACATATCGTGGCAACCGTATTTCGATGATTTTCCAACAGCCGACTTCGTGCTTGAATCCGGTGTACACGGTGGGCAACCAAATCATCGAGGCCCTGCAAATCCACCAGAATATGGATGCGGCAACCGCCAAAGCACGTGCAATCGAGCTCTTGCAACTCGTGCGCCTCCCAGATGCCGCACAGCGCATGAATTCGTACCCTCACGAAATATCTGGTGGGCAGGCACAGCGGATTATGATTGCCATGGCCTTGGCGTGTAATCCGGTCTTGCTGATTGCCGACGAGCCAACCACGGCACTTGATGTGACCATTCAAGCACAGATCCTCGAGCTGATGCGTGATTTACGTACGCGCATCAACACGGCCATCATGTTGATTACCCATGACCTCGGTGTCATTGCAGAAATGGCAGACCGCGTGGTTGTGATGTATGCCGGGCAAATCGTGGAGTCTGCCACCGTGCACCAACTCTTTGAGGCCCCCCTTCATCCGTATTCACGTGCTCTGCTCGATTCAATGCCAGTCCTCGGCGAGCAAACCCAAACCTTGGCAGTCATTGAGGGTACTGTGCCATCCATGGTAAACCCCCCGGATGGTTGTCGATTCGCAGAACGGTGTCACAAACGATTTGCCCGTTGCGACAGTGCACCGCCACTTATCATGCACCAAGACCGACAGGTACGGTGCTGGCTATATGCCACAGAGGGAGCATAATGTCATGAGCCAGACCCTCCTCGATGTCAAACATCTCGTCAAATACTTCCCCATTCGCACCGGGCTATTTCGGCGTGTCACCGGCCAAATCCGCGCCGTTGATGATGTCTCGTTTCGCATACAACAGGGTGAAACGCTTGGCCTGGTAGGGGAAAGCGGCTGCGGCAAAACGACCGTGGCACGTTCATTGCTCCGCCTGATTCCCGCGACGTCTGGGCAGGTACTCTTTGGCGACCAAGATGTGTTGCACGCATCACGTCGCCAACTCAAAGCGTTGCGCCGCAAAATGCAAATCGTCTTTCAGGACCCCTACGGATCACTTGACCCACGTCGCACAGTGGGCGAAAGTCTGGCCGAAGGGTTAGTCATTCACAACATTGGTGACCGCCAAAGCCGCAATGAGCAGGTTGCTGCCATGATTGAAAAGGTGGGATTGTCGGCAGGAGTGCTCGAACGCTTCCCACACGAATTTTCTGGCGGCCAGCGCCAACGCATCGGCATCGCTCGTGCCTTGGTGATGGAGCCATCACTCCTCGTGCTCGACGAACCCGTCTCAGCACTCGATGTGAGCATCCAAGCGCAGGTGCTCAATTTGCTGCGCTCGCTCCAACAGGACATGGGGCTCACCTACCTGTTTGTGGCACATAATCTGGGGGTCGTTGAATACATCAGCACGCGCATCGGCGTCATGTACCTCGGCAAACTCGTTGAGTTGGGTCCCAGCAAAGAAGTATTCCACCGCCCACTGCACCCCTACACCAAAGCACTGGCTGCAGCAGTACCACGACCACGCCCAAGTGCCACGCGCGAGCGAATTGTGCTCCAAGGCGATGTACCCAGCCCAGCCAACCCACCCAGTGGCTGTCGCTTCCATACACGGTGCTGGATGGCCAAAGACATCTGCAAACACGAGGAACCCGCCCTCACCGAAAAGACTCCTGGGCGCTGGGCTGCCTGTCACTTCTGGGAACAAACGTCGTCATAAATAGTACGTCGTGGGGGTGTTTAGGCACCCCCGCAACGGCACATCACTAGGTCATGCAAACTGCAACTCATGCAACAGTGCAGCGTGATTGTCCACGGGACCAATGCAAGTCAGGTGGAGCGCTGTCGGGGTCAACACACGCTGAGCCACACGCATCACATCTGCGACGGTGAGCATTTCGACTTCACGAACCACATCATCAATGGGAATAATCCGACCGTAGCGGAGCAGATGCGATCCATTACGTGCTGCCACAGACATTGAATCTTCGAGTGACAACAAGATTCCACCCTTGACTTGTTCCTTGATTTGGGCGAGTTCTTCTGCGGTAATTCCCGTGTTGCGCACCGTCCGAAGGACCTTCATCACTGCCGCAATCGTTTCATCGGTCGCTTGTGGATCCACACTTGCAGTCACCACCCACTTGCCCACCTCTGCGTATTCGCGGGAATACGAGCCAATCATATAGGCGAGTGCGCGCTCTTCGCGGATTTCTTGGAACAAGCGCGATGTCGAGTTACCACCCACAATCGCATCAAAGACGAGCATGGCACGGCGATCGGGGTCATTGATGGCCAGCCCTGGCATCCCCAAACAGAAATGCACTTGTTCGCTATCTGCATGATGAATGTGCACACACGGTCCTTCACGAGGTGGTAATGATGGCACAAGTTGGTGCGTGGTCCCACTTTGCATGGGTGCAAAGGCTTGTTCGATCATGGCGCGCGTAGCAGCCACATCAACATTCCCAGCCACCGAAATAATCAAGTTCTGACGCACATACGTGGCACGCCAAAAGTCATAGAGTGCACGCGGTGAGAATTGCGCCACTGTTGCAGCATTTCCTGCAATATCGCGTCCAAGTGGTTGGTCTCCCCACAGCTGTGCATCAAACAAAAGATGTACATGCTCGGCCGGGGTATCGAGTGTTTGGCTGATTTCTTCGGTAATCACACGCCGCTCTTTTTCGACATCTGCATCACGCATCAACGGATTGAGTAGCATGTCTGCAAGCACATCAATGGCACGTGCTTGGTGGATGTCTGCCACCTTGACCGAGTAGACCGTTGATTCAAAGTTGGTATACGCATCGAGTATCCCACCCACACCCTCAATCGTATCAACCAGGAGCTTCGATGTAGGGCGGCGTGCAGTACCTTTAAACATCATATGTTCGACAAAATGTGCCATACCACTTTGGGGAGCAGTTTCGTGACCGGATCCTACTGTCAAAAACGCACATATTGATACGGAATGCGTATGTGGCAATGGTTCAATAACGACCCGTAATCCACCATCCAATACAAAATCTTGTTTCATGTCCATCCTTCTGTATCACTGCATCATTGTGCATATGTAGTATACCGAACTGCTGCATCATCAATGTAAATCTATGGTATGATAGCCTGCGAGTAATTGAGTCACGGGAGTGTTTGCATGAAGAAGTTGCTCGTTACACTGGTTGTGTTGTTTCCCTTTGTGGCAGTATCCGTCGAAATGTTCAAGGGTGCGCCAATCACGTCCCTTGCCTTGTATTTGACGATTGTTACCATCCTAGTCGTCACCGTGGTTGTTGCATGGCGGCGGCCAGCCACACGCCCAGTAACCACCAAAAAGCCCGTCTGGGAAGAGTCACTCAACAAGTAATGTTGCACAAGCGCCGACGCGATGCGTCGGCGCTTGACATTAGGTCATGCACATGTTCCAGTTCCTCCGCAACGACCCCACACTCTCCCCCAGCGAAGCCCAAGTTCGTCATAATCAACGCAGTGTCATCATTGATGGTATCGGTGTCGGCATCGTGACCGGCATTGCTACCTTTTTGGCGGTGTTTTTGGCACGCCTTGGGGCTTCGCCACTGTTAGTGGGGCTACTGACATCGATGCCGGCATTTACCGGGCTCTTGCTCGCCATCCCCGTCGGCAAACTCCTCGAACGACAACGCGACTTGGTACCATGGTATTCACGTGCCCGCGTCTGGGTACAAGCATGCTATGCGTTGACTGGGATTTTGCCCTTCTTTTTGCCACTGCAGTATGTACCGGTAGCGGTTATCATCATCTGGGCGATTGCGACCATCCCGCAGACCATCGTCAACATCACATTTACCGTGGTAATGGGTGCCGTAGCTGGGCCGCAGCGGCGGCAACAACTGATGAGCTGGCGCTGGTCGACACTCGGGGCGGCATCCGCATTATCAGTGGCAGGGGCAGGCTGGTTGCTCGAACAGTTCATCTTTCCCACCAACTACCAAATCGTATTTATCGTATCGTTTATCGGTGGCATGCTGAGCTTTTTGTTTTCGTCGCGCATCACCATGCCACCCAACGAGGTCACACCGTCACCGCAAAAACCTGGTCTGCGCACCATCCTCACCGACAGCATCGCCATGTTCCGCGAGGTACCCGCCTTTGGGCGTTTTGTGACTGCATCGTTCGTCTTTAATTGTGGCATCTGGATGGCAATGCCGCTCTTTCCACTCTACTGGGTGCGCGTCGTGCATGCCAGCGATTTCTGGATTGGCATCATCAACACCGTCAACAACGGGGTGCTACTGGTCGCCTACTTTTTGTGGGCACGAGTCACAAGTACCCGTGGCAATCGCCCCGTACTCTTTGCATCAACTATTGCACTCGCCCTCTACCCGCTACTCACCGGTTTAACCGTCTCAATTCCGCTGATTATCGTCTTTGCTGGGCTGGTTGGTCTGATTGGTGCGGGCAAAGATTTAGTCTTTTTTGACATCGGTCTGAGCACTATGCCCAAAGATCGCGTCCCCTCGTTTGTGGCCGTCCAACAACTCACCGGATATATTGCCACCCTCGTGATGCCCCTGGTGGGCACGTGGATGGCACAAAACCTCGACTACCACTTGGCGCTCTACGTGGCAGCCGGATTACGCTTGTCTGGCGTCGTGTTGCTGTATGTCTTGCGCGTGGGCAAAACAGAACCCCTCAGTGCATAAATTCTGCACTGAGGGGCTTCGTTGCGTATTAATCCCAATTACGACGCCACAATTGGGTTCGTGAGCACACCGATTTTTTCGATTTCAGCGGCCATCACGTCGCCCACTTTCATGTATTCGGGCGGAGTGCGCCCCATACCCACTCCTGACGGTGTCCCGGTGCAGACGATTTGCCCAGCTTCGATGGTCGTCCCCAGCGTCAAGTATTCGATGCTAGTGGGAATGTCGAAAATCAAGTCACCTGTATGTGAGCTCTGGCGTTGTTCGCCGTTGAGGCGCAACTTGATAGCCAACGTGGCCGGGTCTGGGATTTCGTCGGCTGTTACAATGCACGGCCCCATTGGGCACGAGTTGTCAAGGCTTTTGCCCTTGAAAAACTGCTGGTGGCGGTTTTGCAGGTCACGCGCTGACACATCGTTGACGATGGTATAGCCGAAAATATAGCTCAGCGCATCGGCTTTCGCCACGTTTTTGGCCTGCTTCCCAAAGATGTACGCCAATTCGACTTCATAGTCGAGCTGTGCCGTCACCTTGGGGTCGAGGGGCACGCCGTCGCCCTCACCACATACCGTGTTGAGTGCTTTGGTAAAAAACACCGGAAACTCGGGTAATTTGGGCTCACGACCCCGCGCACGATCCGACTCGATGGCATGCGCCACGTAGTTCATGCCCAAGCACATGACATTTTGTTTGGGGCGTGGAATCGGCGCCAGCAAGCGCACATCGCTACGGGCCACGACGTGTGCGGCAGCAGCAAGTGCTTTTTGGGCGGCGGCAAGTGCTGCAGCGCCACCATCAATCAATGCCAACATCGAAGGTGCTACGCTATCGAGCACCACAATCTCGCGGTCTCCGGCACGCAACGCGCCAATGTGGATACTGCCACTCTTGCTCTGAAAAGTTACCAGTCGCACGGTCATCTCCTTTGATACTGCGGATACGACTATCCTACCATATCTGTGCAGGTGTCATGCGCCATTGCCACAGCGCTCCGAGCAACTGTGCATAGCCCTGCATGCGGGCGTGGCGCAGGGCGCGCTTGTGGCCCAACACCCATTTACTCGCTTCGAGTAGCCATTCTGCACCATACTGCACGAGCAATCCATATCGCACGATTCGTGCGGTACCCGCCCCATACGCAGACGTGGCCTCACGTAACCGACTCTGAAAAAACCACACCAACCGCTGTGCAGGAATCTGTTGACTACTCTGGCCTTCGTAGTGGGTCACGCAGGCTTCTGCCACATAGGCAATACGCTGTGCCTGCCCTCCTGCCAAACGCCGTTGCCACTCGATTTCTTCGGAATACAAGGCAAACCCTGCATCAAACAATCCATGCGTGCGCACTGCGGCGCTCCGCACCATCAGGACCGCACCAACCAACCAATCCACCATGCAGGTGACATCTGTTGGCGTCGTCGTCATGTGATAGGACGTATGCCACGGATTCCGTGGCCAGCGCTGCCCAATTGGCGTACTTTCACACAGATACGTGCCCAATGTGGGGAAGCGGCGCCGCGACGATTGCCAGCGACCATCGCCATAGCGGAGTTGTGGTCCACAACCGACCACCGTAGGATGCGCCACCAAAAACTGCACCATGTGTGCCAACGCACCTGGTGCCACCACCGTGTCGGGATTCAAACAGCAAATATAGTCGGGCAGTGTGGGCTGTGCAAGCAACCAGCGTAAACCGATATTATTCCCGCCAGCAAAGCCATGATTGACCGATTCTGCCATGCACTGTACCTGTGGGAAGTGGTGTTGCACCATAGTCGCACTACCATCATGTGACGCATTGTCAACAACCACTATCTGTGCCACCAATGGATCAGCTACGACGCTCCGCAGACAGGCCTCGAGTAAATCTCGGGTGTTCCACGATACGATTACCAGCGCTACCTGCGTCATCTGTGCACCCCTCTTACGTGCGTGTCATGCGTGCAAGTGCAACAAAGCTCATCATGGCAAACCACGCCATCACCAGGGCAAGCACCAACCCGACCCAACCATCGCGCCAACCGGCAGCACGGATGTAGCGATAGTGAAATTCGCGGATTGGCGCACCCACATAGTTTCGCCAGCGCACCACACGCCCAGCCTGTGCCATGGTGGCCGCTTCACGGCGAGCATAAGCCGCTTGTTTGTGCCACAGCTCTGCAAAGGTTTCGATGTTGAGATGGGTCAGATGCCCATGCAATTGGTGGGTGTGTCCCTGTACGGTGGCCACCTCGTGCACTTCGATCTGCTCGTCATAGTGGGTCATATCACGGCGCACGATACGCAACTGATGGTCGGGGTACCAGCCCCCACCAACGAGTATCCGCCCAAAAAACACATTATGCCGCGGTACCCACAGCCCGGCCAGCGCGACGGGTGCAGTAGCAATCGTGCGTGCCAATTCAGGCCATACATCGGCTTCGACACGCTCGTCTGCATCCAGAAAGAAGACCCACGGCTGTGCACACAACGTGAGTGCCAAATTGCGTTGCCCGGGGAAACCACGCCATGCGGCTACTTCAACCCGTGCTCCTGTGGCCTGTGCCACCGCAGCGGTGTCATCGCTCGTAGCTGCATCCACAAGCACCACGACTTCGGCAACATGCGGTTGCACACTTGCAATTGCGGCACCAATATGGCGTGCTTCGTTTTTAGCAATGATGGCCACACTGACCGGTAATAATGTCATAGAGCACGAATCTCACGATAGACGCCAGCGTGCGTCTGATATTCTGCATACGTCAACTGACCACGCCGATATTGCCACCAAGCCAGCCAGTGGTAGCGCCACATCCCCAGGCGTAGCCACCACCGATGCCACCAGATTTCGTGGGGAGTACACCAACGTGACCAATAGCGCATGCGACTCTGCCACAAGGCCTTGAGCATGGCACCACGAAACTGGCGTGACGATGCCCCACCAATATGGGTCACGTGCGCCGCTGGTTGTTGCCAGATCGCCCACCCAGCTCGCCGCACTTGCCGACACCAATCGACTTCTTCGGCATACATAAAGTATGATTCATCGAGCAAACCCACAGTATGCAAGACAGTGGTACGCACCGCCATACAGGCACCGAGGGGATGATCGATGGGGAATGGCGCACTTCCATCTACTTCTTGGGGATAGCGTCCATTCCACCACGATGCATAAAAACGCCCTGGTGTGACTTCACCAGGAGGGAATACATCAAAAAACGTCATGGCCGGGGTGGGGAAACGAAAAGCGGCGTGTTGTAATGACCCATCGCGGTTGAGGAGGCGCGGTGCAACTACACCCACACGTGGATGCAGCGCCAGAAATGCAACCAACGCCTCGATGGCGCCATTGTGCACCACAGTATCAGGATTCAACATGATCATGGTGGCCATGTCGGGATGGGCAGTCAGCAATGTACGCATGGCGAGATTGGTGCCACGTGCAAATCCGAGATTCTCCTGTGGCACGAGCAGGTGGACCCACGGGAATTCGGCACGTACCATGGTCACACTGTCGTCACGGGAGCCATTATCGACGACTGCCACCGCAAGTGGTACTGCGCATGCAGCCAACGACCGCAAACAATCACGGAGCAACGCTACGGTGTTGTACGACACAATCGCCACTCCAACCGGTACCACTACCGTGTGGTCGGCAGATCTTTCTCCATTACTCATGCAACATCCTCGGGTGCACTGCGGTAGTTAACGTGCTACCTTTCATGACAACACGGTTACAATCCCCAAAATGTGGATAATGTGGATAAATCTGACACTTTGGCTAAAAAACCTCTGACACATCATGTAGGCGGATTATCGATGGTAATCCAGCGAACGGGTAATTCTTCACGTGTACTAGTCGTTGTCGTTGTATTGCGTACTACAGGTCCAGTGTCATGGAGCCATGCGATTAAATCATCAATTGAAAACCAGCCAACTGCAAAGCGTTGTTGATCAACGGGATTCAACCAAAAGCGGACTTCGCCATCCATCCACTGCCAGCGCTCTAGTGTATGCCATTGATGCCCATGTTCTTGCAGGGCGGTGCGTGTTTCTTCAAAAAGTGCCAGTAATTCGTCGAGGCGGAGTGTGGGTGTCCGGCGTATTTCCAGTAAGCGTTGGTTAATCGTATCACGCAGCGCAAGGAGTTCTGTAAGACTGAGGTGAGAGATATCGATGCCGGACATATGATACTCCTTTCCTGCATCGTCAAAAACAATACACCCCCTAGAACCAGCAACGATTCCAAGGAGGTGTCAATGGAGGCGACGACCGGATTTGAACCGGTGAATGGAAGTTTTGCAGACTTCTGCCTTACCACTTGGCGACGTCGCCATCGCATGAAAATGGTAGCACATCCCGCACGACATGTCAAAAGTTTGCGCTTGTTGATGGTTTCAATGGCATATAATTGCACTGAATACAACACCAACGAGGAGCGTCTGCCATGGAACATAGTCACATTGCGTGTGCCTTTCTCACACATGCCCGGGCAGGTGATGTCGCTACCGCGCGGGCCTTGGTCACTGCCACAGCCCGCCATCACAACATGTACTTTCCCGCCGGAATGGACGGATTAATTGATGCCATAGCAGACGCCAGTCGTGCGTTCCCTGCAAGTACGTTTACCATCAAACGGATTGTCGCTGATGCGGATATGGTTGTCATTCATTCGCATGTGACCCATACCGTTGACGATCTCGGCATGAGTGTGGTGCACATGTTTCGCTTTGAACAGGGATTAATTGCTGAATTGTGGGATATCGGGCAGGTTATTAGCCCCGATTGCCCCAACAGTGATGGGCTGTTCTAGTGTATACATACTGACTACATCACTGTGCGTAAGTTCCACACAGAACACATATTTCGGGTATACAATACGAGTAGTTGGTGTATTTGCTGGGCGGCGTAGTGTATGAACATTGATTGCCAATATGTGCGCCAACTTGTGCGCACACATCCTATCCAGCCAGGAAGCCTCGAACAACAATTTGTAGACCACCACTTGTCGCACTGTCCGGCATGTCGTGCTGCGCTCAACATGCCATCACCAACACTGCTTGGTGCACTGCTCGACACACAGACGCCACCACCGCTACCCACCTCGCACCCACACTACAAGCCTGACATCGCCCCACGTCCTGCTGCCGATGCCCCGCAACCCGCCCGAAAGCAACCGCGCCCGGTACCGCCTGCCAATGCCCCGCAACCCGCCCGAAAGCAACCGCGCCCGGCACCGCCTGCCGATGCCCCGCAACCCGCCCGGAAGCAACCGCGTCCAACGCCTCCGTCGTGGTCGTGGCAACATTTTGTGGTACTGACGGTGGTCACCATTGTGGTCAGTTATGTAGTCATTGTGGGTGTCAAAGCAGGCTGGGACGCGCTGCGCATCTGGCAGGGGCTCGGCATCATCAGCAGTAGCACACCTGTTGCGACCGAGTCAGCACCTGCTGCTGAACCGCCATCCGAGACACCACTAGCAACTCCAGTACCAATGACTCCCACCGCAGCACAGATTATTCTGCCGGCGGGCAGCGATCAACCACTGACCGTGCTCTTGCTCGGCTCAGACCGCCGCCCCCAAGAAAGCGGCACTGCGCGTACTGATGCGGTCATGGTCATGCGCATCACACCCCAAACCAAAAAAATCTCACTGCTATCGTTTCCTCGTGATCTGATGGTGAATATCCCTGGGTATGGCTGGGCACGAATCAATGCAGCCAATGTCTATGGCGATCTCTATCCGCGTTTGGGTGGTGGGATGCAACTGGCCACCCAAACAGTAAGTACGGTGATTGGGCAACCGATTGATTACACGGTGTTGGTCGATTTTGCAGGGTTCATCAACATCATCAATGCGCTTGGCGGTGTGGCCGTCGATGTGCCAAAAGAGCTCTACGATGCACAATTTCCCACCATGGACTACAAATATCGGGAAGCGTACTTTCCGGTTGGTTCAACCATGATGGATGGCGACACCGCATTAACCTATAGCCGTATTCGCCACCCCGACAACGATTTTGAACGAACCACCCGCCAACAAAGTGTGATTATCGGCATTGGTGGTCGCTTGTTGAGTGGAAATTATCTCACCACACTTGATACTGCGGCAGCCGTCACTGATGCACTCATTGGTCATGCCAAAACCGACATGCCTCGTGAAAAAATCATTGCACTTGCATGGCAGATGCGCGATATGGATATTCAGCAGATTTCTCGCTTTACGTTGCGCGATATCTACTATGGCAGCGGCGATGATCGCTATGCCATGTATCCCATCGAAGGAGCGATTTCGCGGATTGTTAGCCAATGGTTAGCACAATGAAGTATCATCTGCGCTATCAGATAATCTGCCTGCTCAGCTGTATTGGGTTGATGGTGACAGTGACCATTGACAATGCGTGGCACCGCGGTATTGCGACCACTCCTACGACACAACACATCCCCTATGCAGACCAACAATATCTCGGCGTTAATCTGTTTAATATCCAATACGAGCCCGATCCCGCAGTAGTCACACGCTCATTTGCCACGGCACACCAGCTGGGGGCACGTTATGCGCGCATTCAGATGCCATGGGAGGATGTAGAAATCCACGGGCGTGGCGACTTTGAAGACCGCCGGAACCCGGAGCACGTCCGTAGTGCCTGGGAAAAGTATGACGCCATTGTGGCTGAGGCAATGCGCCACGACATTGAATTAATTGTACGCATTGACCGCCCACCAGCGTGGGCACGACTCCGTAGCGCTGCGACACCGCGCTTTCAGGCCGGAATCCAAGAAAACGGTGATTCTACAGGTCCACCAGACGACTACCAGGACTATGTGAATTTTGTGGCCACGGTGGTGAGTCGCTACCCGCAACTGCGCTACATCCAGATATGGAATGAACCCAATCTGGCCTACGAGTGGAACTGGGAATTGCCCAATCCGGTGGCATTTACTGAGCTACTCACACGGACTGCGGCTACTATCCGTCGCATAAATCCTCAGATTGTCATCGTGTTTCCAAGTCTGTCACCAACTGACGGCAAAGAACCACGAATTGCCCCAATGAGTGAGCTGGATTTTCTCGCACAGTGTTATGCAGCTGGTGCTGCCGATGCGTTTGACATCATGTCCGCACAAGCGTACGGGTTGGGGCAACCCCCTGACGAACACCGCTATGTGCGACTACGTTGGCATCCGCTACAACCGTTTCACAACCTTGATCGCCCCATCGATACACGCATTGACGTATCGCGGATTGTGATGCTCCGTGAAGTCATGGAACGTGCCGGTGATGCGCATACCGCAGTATGGGTCAGTGAATTCGGCTACAACAGCGCACCTGACACCATCCCAGCCGAACGGCGCACATTGTGGGGGCCGCCGGTGAGTGAAACCCAAAAAGGCGATTACGTGGTAGCACAACTAGCACGCGCACGCCAAGAATGGCCGTGGCTGGGTGTGATGAACTTGTGGATGCTGCGGTGGGGCGGTCCACCAGCAGACCCCGCCAACCCGACCCCGTATTTTGCCATCATTGCACCTGATTTTGCACCGTATGCTGGCTTTGACATTATCAAAAAAGCCATGCGTAGACCGACGATTATCGGTGCCGGCACTTATCCGTGGCAACATCCAGCCATTCAGCACATTGATGCACGTACATGGCAAGTGTCGTTTCACGGCACCCAAGTCGCGATTCGCAGTAGCGCTACCGACGCAAGTATACGGATTGATGATGGTGAAATGCAATATCTGCCCGTGGGCAACGGTGAAACAATACTCGCCCGCGGACTCGCAGATACACCGCATGTACTCACGTATCAGAGTAGTGTGGCACCGACCACACTCCTCATCTGGCGCACCCAACCGTGGCGTGTTTTCTTTGAAATACTTCCATGGCTATGGGTGGGGCTGTTGACTTTTTGCCTGGTTCGCATCCATGTACGCGAGGTGCCATGACGCAGACACAATCATTTCAGACCCAACTCAGTACCACACGCATCGTCTTTGGTGAAGGCGTGCTGGCACACGTGGCGCGCGAAGCCCACACCCTCGGGATGCGTACCATCCTGCTCGTAATGGATCCGTTTTTGGCCAGTACACCGGCTGGACAACAGTGCACGCAGATGCTCCGCGACGCAGGGATGACAGTGGTACTTTCGACCGACGTCGAACCAGATCCAACAGTAACAACAGTCGAAGCAGGTGCAGCACATGCGCGGGCGCAACACGTGGATGGGATTATCGCGCTGGGTGGGGGGAGTGCCCTGGATACTGCCAAAGCCATCGGTCTCTTGTTGTACAACAATGCCACACATCTCGCACCTTTCTTTCATGGTGGAGGATCCACACCAACTGGCATGCTGCCCTTGATTGCGATTCCCACCACAGCAGGTACCGGTGCTGAAGTCACTTTTGTGGCAATTGTGACCGAACCACACTCACAGCGGAAGCTTTTGGTCCGCCACCCTACGCTAGCGCCACACGTGGCACTCGTCGACCCACTGTTGAGTGCGACCATGCCTACATCGTTGACGATGGCCACTGGTGTAGATGCGTTAGCGCATGCCCTCGAAGCAATGACTTCGACCATGGCCGCACCACTGAGTGATGCCCTCGCCATGCATGCCATTCCATTGATTATCGAGTCATTGCCACGCCTCATCCAAACCGGTCACAACGCCAGCGATCGCGCCCAAATGAGTTTGGCTGCGACGAGTGCAGGAATGGCTTTTTTGAGCGGACGGGTGCACCTCGGACATGCAGTCGGACATGCATTGGGCGGTGCATATCATGTACCGCATGGTACCGCCTGTATCGTGCTGATGCCACAAATCATGGCATTGATTGCACCACACCGCCCACATGCGATTGCCGCATTTGCGCACGCATTTGGCTGTACCACGACTGATTTCCCTGATACACTTGCACGGTGGTTACACCAATGTGGTGTGCCACGACTTCGCCAGTTGTTGGCTCCCCATCACCCCACCATACCAGCACTCATCGCACTCATTCACGGCGAGGAGCGCTTGATTGGACTTGCTCCGGTGCAACCCAGCCATGCGCAGTGGCATGCAATGATTGAGGCGACATGGTAAATTTTGCAGCACACATACAACGCTACCAATGGCCACTTATCGGTCTCGCACTCATCATGGTGCAGAGCATGCCTCTGGCCGTTAAAGTGGTCGGCATAATCGGTCTGTGTGTCATTGCATTGACCAATCATGCCGTGCTCCTCATCGTAGTCGCAGCGACTTCACCCCTCTATCTCATGCCAGTGACACTTACTGACACTGCGGCGATTCCCCTACACGAAATTGTCTGGGGAATCGCCATACTCACCTGGGTTGGCACCCGTTGGCGGCAACAACAGGCTATTGTGTCGTGGATGCGCCATGATAGGTGGGTGGGCGCGTTATTGGGGTGTGCAGTGCTAGCCGTGTTGTGGGCGTTGCCTGAGGGGCGCGGCGAAGCCCTCCGCTGGCTACGTTGGTTGTTTGTCGAGCCCATCATCTGGTATCTGTGTGTACGCACAGCCCTGCACCATCGCCTACTCCATCCGCATCAGCTAATCCAAGGCATGATGATGAGTGCTAGTGCTGTTGCAGGTATTGGCACGCTCCAAGCACTCGGCTATGACATCGTGCCGTTGCTCGGGCAAAAACGTGCCTTCAGCGAGAACATAATCAGTACCGGCAATATTATCCGCGTTGCATCGGTATATGGGCACCCCAACAATCTGGCCCTCTTCTTGGAGCGGATCTGGCCGTTTGCGTTCATCGCACTGCTGGTCCCACAGCTCCGCTCACGTGCCATCTCTGTGGTGGCAATCCTGTGTGCTATCGGATTACTGCTCTCGTTCTCACGTGGGGCATGGCTTGCAGCCGGGTGTGCAACACTCCTCATCGCAATGCGCTATTACGGCATACCGTTTATCCGGCAACAGCCGCGCATCGTGTTTGGGCTGGCGCTCGTGGCACTTGCCGCCACCCTCTTTGCCCTGTTGACCCGCGGGGCAAGCGTGGGGAGTATCGATGCACGGATGCTGCTTTGGTACGAAAGTATCACTTGGTTGCAACAGCGACCCTGGGGGCTCGGGCTCGGTCAGTTTTACTTTTATCATAATCCCGAATACGGCCATAGCATCATACATTCATCTTTGATTGGGACCAGTGAGCAATATGCTGCACATCCTCACAATCTCATCCTTGACGTATGGCTCAATCTCGGGCTATGGGGGGTAATCGTTGTGGCAGTGCTGGTTGGGCACGCTTTGCGTCGGAGTCTTGCATTCAACCAATCTACCTGGTGGGCAGTCGCTGCGGGCATGATGCTCATCACTGCACTCATTCACGGACTCGTTGATCAATTTTATTTTGTGAGTGATATTGCTTACTGCTTTTGGTTCGCATTCAGCATAATTGATGTTGACACTAGCACCGATACACCGCTATAATGCGAAGCAGTACAGGACGGCAGATACTTGCCAAACCCCGCCAGGGCCGAGAGGCAGCAACGGTAGGCGAGTTCCTCTGGGTGTCCTGTACTGCGTTTACTGCACCGCAGCAAGCGCTGCCCGCCCCAGCACCCTGATATCCTCGGCAATATCCGTGGCTGCTAATTCGTGGGTATCCACCCAACGCACTCCGGTGCTCTCACGAATCGAAGGATTCAAGGTTCCCCCCACCACCAGCGCAAAATAAATGAAATCGATATGTTGATGGTCTGGTGTAATGTTTTCGAGTAGGATACAATATGGCTGTGGCAACACCTGCACGTCACCAAGCTGAGAACCACAACTGGTGAGTTGCACGTCGAGACCGGTTTCTTCGCGGACTTCACGAATTGCAGCATCGTGCGGGAGCTCGTGTGGGTCGATGTGCCCACCTGGCGGCAACCACATCTGAAGCTTGCGGTGAAACAACAGCAACGTTCGGTGTTGTTGCACCACAAAAGTGGTCGCAGTAAAATCACGTGTTATCATGAGGAGTGCAACCTTCTCACCAATCGTATCGTCAAGCCATTAATAGCATAGTGCGATACGTGCGGGGCGTCAAAGGAGTTTTGCTTTTGTGGCAGAGCCTTCACCAGAACTGATCCGCAAGGCCCAACGTGGTCATCACGATGCCTTCAATGACATCGTACTGAGTCAGCAACGCTACGTCTACAGTCTTGCTATGCGCATCTTTCACAACAAAGAAGATGCCGAAGATCTCGTACAAAGTACATTTATTCGGGTTTTTCGTACGATTCACCAGTATAACGGTGATAGTCGATTCACCACATGGTTGTATCGTATCGTCATCAACCTGGCCCGAGATGAATTACGTGCACGTGGTCGCAAAGTACCAATTATTAACCCAGGAGGAGATGACGAAGACAACATGGATCCAGTCAGCTTCATTGTTGACCATGATCCAACGCGTGACCCCCAGGCAATGCTTGAGCACAACGAGACGCGCCGGCAGTTAGACTATGCGTTAGCAAAGCTCGAGCCACAATTTCAGCTGGTGCTGACGCTCTTCTTTTTTGAGGACCTCAAATACAATGACATTGCGGATATCCTGAATATTCCGCTCAACACGGTCAAAAGTCATATCCGTCGCGGCAAGGAGCGTCTGCGTGAAATCATACTAGAAGATTCACCTGATAGTGCATTGCGTTGACCGCATGATGCACTGACTGTACCACGGAGGTATTTATGCCCACTTGCGATGATGTCCGTACCATGATTGCCATAGGCGACACTGAAGATGCCCTTGTGCAGCAACACCTACCCGATTGTGCTGAATGCACCGACTACGCTACAAAAATGGCAGCATTCGACCAATTCATGGCAGGCAAATTGAGTGTTGCGCCCCCACCCCAACTCACCGCCAAATTACTTGCCATTGCCACAGACCATGCAATTCCAGCACATGCGCGTGCGTGGTGGGCGACACCGGCGGTGGTGGTCATCGGCATGATTGCAGTCGCATTCTCCGTATTTTTGTCGGCACAGATGACACTGTGGTTTGCGAGTACTTCTGCATATCGCGATTATGCGCTAGCAATCGTCACCGCCCCCGATCGTTTGTATGCGTGGGCCGTCAGTCTGCCGACCATTGGGGTGGCTGTTGCAACGTTAAGCACGATGCGAATTCAGTTGATTTTCATGCTGGTGATTGGACTGTTTGTGCTCGGGTATTTTAATCAGCGCCAGCCCAAACGCACCAAATAATGTGTAGCTGGGTGGGCATCTTTCTTTTTGCATCAGGGCATCTGCCTGTGCTATAATAACCAACGCGTTGCCAGATTGTGTAATGGTAGCACTACGGACTTTGAATCCGTCTGTCTAGGTTCGAATCCTAGTCTGGCAACCACTGATTGTTGTTTCCCACTCCATATCACACACACATATGACGGTGTCTCCCACCACAACCCGTACCGTTGTCGTACTCGCCGCTGGTGAGGGTACACGGATGCGGTCTACGCTCCCCAAGGTACTGCACCAGATTGCAGGCAAACCGATGTTGCGCCGTGTGCTGGATGTGGCTGATGCGCTTGCACCCACCCAAACCTGTGTGGTTGTTTCACCACACGCACATGCACAAATCACTGCCACATGTGGCACTGACTACCTCTACATCCCTCAACACGAACGCCGTGGCACTGCGCATGCACTCATGCAGGCGCTACCTCACCTCAACGCAACCGCAGGGCATGTCATTGTGTTGTTTGGGGATACGCCGTTGTTGCGCGCAGATACCATCTCACAGCTGTTGAGTGAGATAACACACCATCACGCCATCCTCGGCTTGGTTAGTTTTGATGTGCCTACACCCCACAACTACGGTCGGATTGTACGCAATACCACAGGTGATGTTATTGCAATTGTGGAAGCCAAAAATTGCACCCCAGAGCAAGTACACATCTGCGAGTCAAACAGTGGCATCATGATTATTGATATCACTTGGCTTCGGAGCGCACTCCCCTCGATCACCCCTGATTCGGTCAGCAATGAATACTACTTGACTGATTTGGTGGCACATGCAGTGGCACAACATGGTGCTGGTGCGGTACGCGGGTTGCGTGTGACCGATACCAGCGAAGCCTGGGGAGTCAACGATCGCATGCAGTTGGCCACAGCCGAGGCGCTACTCCATACACGCACCGTGCAGCAACTCATGGCACACGGTGTCACCATCAGCCACCCGCACCTCGTCACCATCGAGCCCGAGGTACAGATTGGCGCAGACACCGTAATTGCGCCAGGCTGTGTGCTCCGTGGTTACACGAATATTGGTCAGCATTGTGTGATTGGACCGCACACCACCCTCGACGACTGCACCATTGCAGATTATTGTGTGGTGCCACACAGCATGCTCAAACAGAGTACAATACCCGTAGGAACTCACGTGGAGCCGTTTACGCACATGCGCCCCTAAAGCGCAGTATCAGACAAGGAGGAGACCGCCTCACCAGAGGCTGGTCTGTGCTATGGAAGGTCGCCTACAAGTTTTTAGCGGCAATGCCAATCTCGCACTCGCCAAAGAAATCTCTGCCTGCCTCAATCTGAACCTCGGTCGTGCGCTTGTTACCAAGTTCAAAAACGGTGAAACCCGCGTCAAAATCGAAGAAAACGTACGTGGTTCCGACGTCTTTATCGTGCAACCAACCTGCATTCCTGTCAATGACAACTTGATGGAGCTGTTGATTATCATCGATGCCGTCAAGCGTGCCTCAGCAGCACGTATTACAGCGGTTATTCCATATTATGGTTATGCCAAACAAGAGAAAAAAACCACTGGGCGCGAGCCAATTTCAGCCAAACTGGTCGCCAACCTTATCCGTACGGCGGGCGCACACCGTGTGCTGACCATGGATCTGCATGCACCTGCCATCGAGGGATTTTTCGATATTCCAGTCGACCATCTGCAGGCAGGTCAGCTCTTGTCCGAATATATACGTGGTCTCAACCTCAAAGACCCGGTGGTGATTTCGCCTGATGCAGGTGGCGTGGGTCGTGCCAACGAATTCCGCGAGCGCATTGGTGCCGGACTCGCAATTATTGCCAAACAGCGCCCCCGACCAGATACCGTTGAAATGATTGAAATGGTGGGTGATGTATCAGGGCGACCAGCGGTCATCGTCGATGATATGATTTCAACTGGGGGGACACTTGTCGAAGCTGCCAAGTCACTCCTGAGTCGTGGAGCCACACACGTCTACGCCTGTGCCACCCACGGCATTTTTGCAGGAGATGGGCTCGATGCCATCCGGGCCTCACAGATGGTAGAAACAATCGTAACCAACACCATTCCCCAATCACCCGATGCGGCTCAGTCGCGCGTACGCACCATCAGTGTGGCGCCGCTCTTTGCCGAGGCCATTTTACGCATTCACAAGGATTTATCCTTGAGTGCACTCTTTTCATAAAAAGGATATCTGTGGAACTGATTGACATACCCTTGCGTTGGGTTGGCATTGTGATGTGTATCTTCTTTATTGTCCTCGCATCACTTGCCGAAGCCTCACTGAGTGCGATTTCGCGCCGCCAACTCAACAGCATAAACGGTGGTTCACGCGCCCAAGTCATTGACGACCTTATCACAGATGCCTATCGCTTCAAAGTTGCCTTGTTGTTGCTCAACACGATGGCGCTGATTGCCCTGACTGCACTCGCATTTGGGCTGATTGCGGTGTTGCCACTCTGGCAACAAATCATCTGGATGCTCGGTGCTACCGTCGCCATCATCCTCATTGCCGAAGCACTCCCCAAGGCGGTAGCGATTCGCAATCCGGCAACCATCGCCAAACTCATTGCTACGCCGTTTTCGGTGTGTATGGTCGTGCTCCGCCCCCTGATTGTCGCCATCGATTTCGTGGCACGGAGTCTGCTTACGCCCAAAGGCTCGCAAGAATTAGCGCCAGTGGTCACCGAAGAAGAGCTCATGACGATTGTGAACGTTGGTGAAGAAGAGGGCATCCTCGAACCCACAGAACGTGCCATGATCAAAGATATCATCACGTTTGGTGATACCATCGTGCGTGAAATCATGACTCCGCGTGTGGATGTCATCACTATCAGCATCACGGCATCCATCGATGATGCGTTGAATCTCATCACTGGTCACGGACATTCACGCATCCCCGTCTATCGTGAATCGAGCGACCGGATTATTGGCGTGTTATACGCCAAAGATTTACTAGCAAGTTTGCGGTTTGGCCAGAAACCAGCAGCAATCCACACACTGATGCGTCATCCGTTTTATGTGCCCGAGCTCATCAATATTGATGATTTGTTGCGCACCATGCAGAACAAACGAGTGCATTTTGCAGTGGTAGTCGATGAATACGGTGCGACCACGGGCATCGTGACGCTGGAAGACATCCTCGAAGAAATCGTTGGGGACATCAACGACGAGTTCGACATTGCTACGTTGCCAGACATGGTATGGAATGGACCAACTGAATTGACTGTTGATGCGCGTGTCCTGCTTGACGATATCAACGACCAGACGGGTCTTTCACTCAACTCTGAAACATCAGACCGCATCGGTGGGTTCATTGCCGAGCACTTGGGGCGGATGAGTCAAATCGGCGACCAGGTGTCACTCCCCGATCACACGCTGCTCACCGTCATGGCCATTGACGGTATTCGTACGAGTCGTATTCGCATCAACATACCGGTGAAACCACACCAAGGGGGAGATGATGAGTCAAATCAATCGCCAACAACTCATTGATGCGGCCATCACCGCCCGTACACATGCCTATGCGCCGTATTCGCGCTTTTTGGTGGGTGCCGCAGTCTTGTGTCGTGATGGTCGCATCTTTATGGGATGCAACATTGAAAATGCCGCCTATCCCAGTACCAACTGTGCCGAGCGCGTTGCGATGCAGTCTGCCTGGGCCGTGGGTGCACGTGATATTATCGCTATTGCGGTTGTTGCTGATACACCTGGGCCGGTGAGCCCATGTGGGGGCTGCCGTCAAGTCATGGCCGAGCTTGCACAACAGGCCATCGTCTATCTCACCAATCTGCACGGGCAGGTGTACGAAACATCCGTGCCTGCACTATTGCCGGGAGCCTTTGACCCCAGCGATTTGCCGCAATAACAAGCGCATTTACGGCGCAAACACCGGTTGCAACGACTCGCCTTTTTCCCATGCCTGCAAAAACGTATACGGATTCATTTCACCACGACGGACCTGCCAATCATCGGGGAATGTTGGTCGTGAAATGCCGAAATGCAGATGCGGTGGTGTGTGGCGGGCATTCCCCGACCGTCCCGTATACCCGAGCACATCCCCGGCACGCACGTGCATGCCGAGGACTAACCCAGGTGCGACTGCTTGTAAATGCGACCCGTAGTAACGATTGCCATCAACGCCAATAATTGCTACTGCTAACCCGCTCCGACTAGCAGGATCATCGACCGTGGGATCCCAGCGATCGGTTGTTTCAATATAATCAATAACCCCATCCACGACTGCCACAAATGGTGCACCATCGTCACAAAAAATATCAGTGGCCATGTAATCGTGGTGTTCACGACCATAGGTGACAGGCACGCCGGACACCGGAAAGACATATGTATACGGGGATTGCACCGCCGCTGTTGCCTGCACAAGTTGTTGCGTACGCACAGGCCATGGCGTAGGGGTCGGCGGAGCAGGCCGTGGTAGGGGCGTAGCAGTGGATGCGTGCGTCGGCGTGACAACAGGCAGTAGCGTCGTAGTCACTGTGGCCGGCAGTGACGCTGGTATGCGCGTAGAATCGACTGCCACCGGCGTACTGCACCCCGTACACCACCAGAGCACCACTACCCAGTAGTAGTTTCGCCTATGCATATTTATCCTTGCATTTCTTGGATTAATTGATTGTACATGTGGGCAATATCTGCCACCTGTGCCGCACTACTTGCTTCGACAAAGACCGAAATATACGGTCCATCACTGTCTGGAGTGACCAGCACCCAGTGTTCATCGCCGTCGATACGCAGGCCATCAGTGGTCTGTTGGCGCCGCTCATGAAAGCGTTCACCGAGTTGGCGCATCACCCGCCCCTTGAATTCCCAACCACACGCCACACGATGATGTGTCGTGTAAAAGGCAGGAATCGAATCCACTGCATCCGCAAGCTGGATTTGTTGACCCCAAAGGAGCTCGATGACTTTGACGACGGTATACATGCCATCAGCCACCGGATGAAACCGTGGAAAAATACATGCCCCGTTGCCATCACCGAGTAGCAGCAAATCACGGCGCTTGGCGGCCATCTGCATCAAGGCACTCAGCGAACCGCGGGTACGCACGACCGCACCACCACGACGGGCCGCAAGTGCCTCGAAGACGCGGGGTGCATGCATGGGCACTGCCACCACCCCACCACCCTCGGCAGCCAGCGCCAAATCCACGAGCACGGCCAGCGCCAGCATCGGTGTGAGCGGACGCCCACACCCATCCACCATGGATACGCGTTCACCATTGGCTTCGATGCGCACACCAAACCGCGCTGCTAAGACCTGTGTGACCTGTGCGAGACGCATCAAATCAGTATCAGACTGTGTGTCTTGGATGGTCACTGGTACCGCTTCCACATTGGCATTCAACTCGACGGCTCGAATCCCCAACCGGCGCAAAATACCCGGCAACACGACCGAGCTACTTGCATGATTGTAGTCGACAACCACTTGAAACGTTGGTTCATTGACAAAGGCATCCTGCCGTAATGCTTTCACAAATGCCATTGCGTATATTTCTGTCGGATTACGAGCTTCGGTGATGCGACCGATTTCGTCGTAGTAGGCACGTCGATAGTCTTCCCGGAAAAAAATCCCCTCGATACGCCGTTCACTCGCCGTATCGAGGTCAAGGCCGTTGCGATCAAAAATACGGATTTCAATCATGCGATCATCCGTAGCAGAAACCTGCAAATGCACCCCACCACTGGTACCAGCAGCAGCGGTCATGTAGCGAGCCACAGGCAATGGGACGCTGTGCAACTCGAGCACATTTACACCAGCGGACGGCAAACCAGACATCAAGGCGCGCTTTAACATGCGTGCGGCATCGTTGCCGTCACGGTTGGCAGTCACCGTGGCGCCGAGTGGCAATGCGGAGCCAATCGCCGCACCAATACGCGCGCACCACTCTGGCGTCAAATCAATGTTGACCAACCCAGTGATGCCCTGTTTGCCAAACAACACGCGCCGCCCCTGTGAGCCCCAGATAATACTCGACGTGACGGTGGCGCTTTCGTCTACTTCCTTGTAGGGCCAGATTTTGACGTTGTTACCAATCACAGCCCCCGTGTTGATCATCGTCTGATCTCCGATGATGACCCCTTCTGACAACACGGCACGACTTTTGATATTGCACTGACGCAATACCACGGCACCACGTAACTCAGCACGTTCCCCAACATAGGAATTGCGCCAAATGATGCTCCGGTCGATAATGGCACCTGCATCAACGATTGAATAATCGCGAATCACTGTTGGTCCGATGACTTGTGCACCACTTTTGATTTTGGCACCAAACCCGAGGTAGAGTGGCCCTTGCAAACGCGCATCGACTGCAATTTCTACATCGCCATCCACCCACACCTCATCACTCAGTCGGCGCCCAATTCGTGGTAAATTAACATGCCCTGTTAGATAATCACGTGTTGCCCGCATATATTCATCAATTGTGCCCACATCCGTCCAGTATCCATCTACCACACACCCAGCGATACCTTGCGGTTGGTGGAGCAGCCGTGGAAAAATATCCTTGGCCCAGTCCACAGGTTTATCCGTGTCTATATAGTCAAAAATGGCCGGATCAACCACATAAATCCCAGTGTTGACTGTATCTGAAAACACTTCTCCCCAACTCGGTTTTTCGACGAGCTCACGCACATAGCCGGCATCATCACAAATCGCCACCCCATATTCGAGTGGATTGGGGACACGCTTGAGTGTCATCGTAACCAGGGCACCGGCGCTGCGATGGCGTTCAATGACCTGTGTCAAATCAATGTCAGTGACTGCATCACCAGATATGACGAGGAACGGCTCACGGAGCAGGTCTTCGGCACGTTTAACACTCCCGGCCGTACCCAGTGGGCGGTCTTCAAGTGAATACGTGATTTCCACGCCAAACGCTGCACCATCACCGAAATGATCTTGGATGACACTCGCCATATACTGTACAGTGACCACAATATCGCTGATGTGATGGCGCTTGAGTAATTCGACGATATGCCCCATCACAGGGCGGTCGACCATGGGTACCATAGGTTTGGGACGGTTCAGCGTCAATGGTCGCAACCGCGACCCTTCGCCTCCTGCCATTACGACTGCTTTCATAGACGTCCCCCACCCTCTCTACACATCATTGTGTACTATCATCATCCATCAGCGATTGACCCATCGCCAACAAGATGTGGCGCTCTTCGGCGCTGATATCATCGCGGCGTAAAAACATCTCAAGCGCCTCAACCGGGGTCGGCAACCGATCATGGCGGTTCATGTTCATTGATGTCACGCCATCTGCGCGTGGTACATTTACAAGTATGCGAGCCACAAATGCCGCCCCAGCACCCTCAAGCAATGTCCTTATTTGACGTTCACTGATACTCGTTCGTTGCACTGGTAGTGCATCAATGCTCATTTTGACTATGGCGTCTTTGACGTTTTTGCGGCTAATAGCGGTCTGAATACGCTCCATTGGATTATCACTGCTCTGTGTTACATCCACATCTATTTGGACAAATGACCGACCATGCAACGGCATAAACGTATGTGTAACCTGTTTGGCCGTAAATGATACCAACACACAGCCTTTTTCTTCGTTGATTTCACCGAAATCAATGCGCTCGATGCTCCCCGCATAGACCATTGGCGGGTCACTGCGTAACTGCTGGTGTTTGTGTACGTGCCCCAACGCCACATAATCAACACCCACAGGGCAAAGCACAGACTGTGGCAACTGGATCTCATTCCCGAGCATCAACTGCCGCTCAAAACCCGATGTCGCCCCTGCCACCGTGCCATGATAGGTCACCACAATGGGACGTGTTGCATCCTCTTGCGTCAATACGTCGACTTGGGCTTGGACATACGACTCAACAATCCGCACCATTTCGCGTTCTTGCTCACCGAGCCCAACCTGGCGCAAACTGTCGTTGTTGCTCAGCAACATCTCACGCATCAACCATGGGATGGCAATCACTGCCAGTGGCCCATGTGCCGTAGTGTAGCGATAGACTTCAGGGCGACGTGCCACCGTCACACCATCGAATTTGAGCCCCTCATAGACACTCACCGAATTCGCAGAATCACGACCTGGCGCAACATCGTGGTTGCCGATGAGCAGTAACACGGGGATGTTTGCATCACGGAGTCGACGCATGCGCGCAGCAAATTCACTTTGATGCCGTGGTAACGGGCTGCGATTTTTAAACATATCACCAGCCACTAATACCAAATCAACGGGTGTGGTAATGGCGATTTCAATGGCCTCATCTAGGCAAGCTAAAAAATCAATTAATCGCTGATGCATGCCCCGCTGCACATCAAATTGACCGTAGTTTTCGACACCAATATGTAAATCAGCCATATGCAGTATGTGTAGCATCACGCACTTCCTTTCTGCTGCGTTTCTACTATTATATTGCGTATGTGATATCCGTGTTGGCCCCTACGATATCCACCCAAGTTATCCACAAAATGTGGATAACTTGACTTATCCCACATTATCGCAAATCCGTATTCTAATGCGTTAAAGTGGCGTTTTTGTTGGATGTGGATAATGTGGATAACTTTTATATCCCACAGTATCCCAAACAGCCGATAGCACAGCCCCAAAAACCATGTATCCCACACTTTCCCACATAGCACATGTGTACATATCCCACATCAATATGTGGATAACCAGGGGAATTGTAGCGGATAAACGGTGGAAAGGAGAAATATCCCACATTTAATGTGGGATATTGTGGGATTTCTCGAAACAATGCTAGAATGCCACTATACCGCAGATGAGGAGGCATCATGCAACTGCGTATTGGTCACATGTATCCTGCACAAATGAACATATACGGTGATCGCGGCAACATCATCAGCCTCGTACAACGCTGTCGGTGGCGGGGCATTGATGTACAGGTGGATGCAATTCACCCCGGGATGAACGTGGGGTGGCACGAGCTGGACATCTGCTTTTTTGGCGGTGGACAAGACAGTGGGCAGGCGTTGATTGCACACGACTTTGTCAACCGTCACGGGCATAATCTACGCGCAGCCGTGAACGATGGTATGGTGATGCTGGCGATTTGTGGCGGTTATCAACTCCTGGGGAACTACTTTTTGACGCATACCGGTGAAAAATTGCCTGGGGTTGGTGCCCTCGATGTGCACACGGTTGGGGGGGATGTGCGCCTCATTGGCAATCTGGCAGTAACCATTGCACTCGACATCACCCCACACACACTGATTGGCTTCGAAAACCACAGTGGGCGCACCTATGTTGGTAGCGGTGCACGACCATTGGGGCACGTGTTGACCGGTGCCGGCAATAATGGGCTCGACGGCAGTGAGGGTGCCTACGTGCACAACACCTTTGGGTGTTATTTGCATGGCTCGTTGCTTCCCAAAAACCCCCACTTCGCCGACTATCTCATCCACACTGCACTCACACGGCGCTATGGGCATGCGCAACTCGCCCCACTCGACAACCACATCGAGTTACAGGCGCACCAGTACATGCTAGCACGAGTACACACACAAACACCACGCTAGGCATACCTGCCTAGCGTGGTGTTGCAGGGACATCATCCATCAGTTATGCATCGTATTTGCGCACAATCAACGCCGAGTTATGCCCACCAAGACCGATTGAATTAGAGAGTGCGGCCACAATCGGTATGCGACGCGCCTGACCAGCCACGTAATCGAGGTCACAGTCTGGGTCAGCCTGCTCCAGATTAATCGTCGGATGCACGATTCCTTGAGATACACTCATCGCAGCTACAATGAGCTCTACTGCACCAGCTGCACCCATCATATGCCCCAACATCGACTTGGAAGAATTGACGACCATGCGATAGGCGTGATCCGCAAAGACCGTTTTGATGGCGCGTGTTTCAGCCATATCATTGAGTGGTGTACCGGTACCATGCGCATTTATATACCCAACCAGTGCCGGATCAATGCCTGCTTTGCGCAACGCCATACGCATCGCACGAGCAGGGCCAGCGCCATCTTCGCCCGCAGCAATCATGTCTTTGGCATCGTTGCTATTGCCGTAACCCACCACTTCAGCAATAATCGGGGCACCACGCCGCTTGGCGTGCTCGAGTTCTTCGAGGATGACTGCACCAGCGCCTTCGGAGAGCACAAACCCATCACGACGCGCATCAAACGGTTTGCACGCATACGCTGGGTTGTCGTTGTCACCTGCCAAACCACGCATATTGGTAAAGGCTGACATGACCACAGGTACAATAGGTGCTTCAGCCCCCCCTGCAATAATCACGTCAGCATCATCCCGTTTAATGGTTTCGTAGGCTTCGCCAATATTGTGCCCACCTGTGGAACAGGCGGCCACAATCGCCATATTCGGACCAAGTGCACCCGTTTGGATGGCAATATATCCCGAGGCAGCATCATCAATCATGTTGGCAATCAGTGTGGGAGCCACACGACGGGTGCCTTTTTCGTGGAGCACCGCCATGTTTTCGCCGATTAAATCGATCCCACCTGCACCCGTACCGTAGATGACTCCCAGCCGTTCGCGGTCCATGGTGCTGGTATCGAGCTGGGCGTGGCGCAACGCTTCAAGCGATGCGTTGAGCGCATAGCGCACATATTGCGAGGCACGGCGTGCCTCGCGCGGGTCTATGGCTGCATCGAGGGCAAAGTCACGGACCTCACCCGCAATGCGCACCGCATAGTCACTCACATCAAAACGCGTAATCGGGCGCACCCCACTGTGACCAGCCAGCAATGCCTGCCACGTAGTCGTCAAATCATTGCCCAAGGGCGTCACTGCACCCATCCCCGTAATTACCACACGGCGCATAGATCGATCTCCTTAGGCGCCAGCGGAGGATGCAGCGGCGTAGTCAGCAGGATAGAACAGCTTGACGATTTCGATATCCGACAAACTCAACGTCTGTACTTGAGTGTTGATGCGTCGAATCAGGCCAGTCAGCACTTGTTTGGGTCCCAGCTCGATGAAGGTTTCGATACCATGTTCAACCATGGTGTGTACACTACCTGTCCACTGCACCGGCAACGTGAGTTGCCCTGTCACTTCAGTACGCAGCTCTTCCACACTATGCAACACTTGCGCGCTGATATTGGCAATCAATGGCACCACAGGCGGTTGAATATTGACACGAGCCACTAATTCTGCAAAATGCGTGGCCGCATGTTGCATGAGTGGAGAGTGGGACGCAATTGACACTGCCAGGCGTTGTACCAGCTTGGCACCACGTGCTTTGGCGAGCTCCATAGCACAGACTAATGCATCAACTTCGCCGGAAAGGACTGTCTGTCCAGGAGAATTGGCGTTGGCCATCGTGACCACACCTCGACTCTGGGCTTCGCTGACCACTGCTGCGAGCTGGGTATCGTCGAGACCAATCACCGCAGCCATACCACCAGGGCGCACCTGTGAGGTTTCTTTCATCAAGCGACCACGCTCACGGACCAGCAACAGTGCTTCGTCAAAACGCAATGAACCAGCGGCAACCATGGCCGTAAACTCGCCGAGACTATGACCAGCCACCAATGTTGGTGACACACTAATTCCCATAGGGGTGAGCCGTTCGCGTAGTGCTTCGAGACAGGCAATGCTCACCGTCAAAATCGCCGGTTGGGCATTGTATGTGTCATCGAGCTCAGATTGCGGCCCTTCAAAACAGAGTTTTGTCAATGAAAAACCGAGGACTTCATCGGCTTGGTCAAAGATGCGTCTAGCAGCCGGTGACACGCTGTACAACAGGTGCCCCATACCAACATACTGAGATCCTTGACCAGGGAATACGAGGGCGATACGGTTTTTGATTGTTTGCAATAACTCCAATGTTGCTCCTCCTTGTGTATACACCAATGTGGCGAGTACATGACCAACATGGTCAGCGTCTTTGCATTAAGACAGTGCTGGATGCGACTAGTATACACGACTTTTGCATACTGCGTGTCAACACCACATCAAATCGTGAGCCACATCCGATTAAATCGCAGGCACGGCTGCCAGCGCGGCAGCGTAGACATCATGAATGGGCACACGATGATGCCGCGCCGCAGCGGCACAATCCTCGTACTCAGGAGCATTGTGCAACACGCTCCCTTGCCAGTACTTGCGCTTCACACGAATATCACCAAATGGCGTTGTAACCGTGCACTGCGCCCGTTCGGCCACATAGCGCTCAACCAGCTGCCGGCGCATGCCAAAAGTACTCGTTTCGCGCATAATGAAATCAACCAACGCCGCTTCTTTGGGCTCATCACACAACACTGATAGCGTAATTGCGGCGCGCCCTTTTTTCATATAAATCGGTGTCTGCCAGACATCACGGGCCCCTTTTTGCATGAGTGCATCACACACATAGGCCAACTGCTCAGCGGGCTGATCATCGATGTTGCACGCCAACAAGACCATCTGCTCAGCAGCAGTCGACGTATGACCCACCCATATGCGCAGAGCATTGGGGCGTTCGGTGATTTTTTTGCCGAACCCATACCCGATGCGTTCGAGCTGCATGGCGGGGCGTTTGAACTGTGCCAGTGTGGCCACAATTGCGGCACCAGTGGGTGTCACCAACTCAAATGTGGCCGCATCGGGAACAATCGGCGCCTGTACGGCGCTAAGAATGTTGAGGGTGGCTGGTGCAGGAACGGGGAGTTCGCCATGCGCTGCCCGCACCCACCCCTGCCCGAGTGGCAGCGGCGAAGCATAAACCTGTGCAATGTTGAGCAAATACAATCCAGCAGTCACACCGACAATGTCGACGATGGCATCAAGCGCACCCACTTCGTGGAAATGGACCTCATTGGCAGACACTCCGTGCACGCGAGCTTCGGCATCGGCGAGTGCCTGAAAAATCGCCAACGACTGCGTCTTGACTTGTGCGGGCAATGGGGCCGCAGTGATCATCTGTGTGACATCGTGGAGATGGCGGTGCACGGATTGTTCAGGGGCATCGACATGCATGCGAGTCCCTGCCAACCACCCACGCACTTCGGCTTGGCCGTTGATTGACCACCCCGGGATATCGAGTGTGGCCAACATAGCCCGCAGGGCGTCGATATCAAGACCAACATCACACAATGCGCCGAGGGTCATGTCACCACTAATCCCCGAAAAACAGTCGAAATATGCAACACGCGCCATTGTTTCTCCTCTCGCGGTGAGTTAAATAGTTACTCTGAAATAGCGTACACTATACGCATTAGGTAGAAGAAGGTCAACACCATGGATGCACACTCCCCCCCATTGTATGCGAGTGCAGATATTCTCACGTTACTGGGTCTTGACCCGAATCAGCAGTATATGCCAATTCGCCACGTACTGCTCCAACTCGATCTCAACCCACGCACATACGAACGCGCCTTGCGCAAGCATCCCGTGCTCGCAGCAGGTCTCAAACCGCTGTGGATTCACGATGCCCTCGGTCAGCGTCTGCCCGCATTGTGTTTACGTGCCGACCTGATGCCGTTGTGGTTGAGCACACTGCCCAGCCCACCACACAGCGTCCTTGCGCAATGGCAACACGAAGTTGCATCCGTGTTGTGGCAGCAATTCAAGCCAAATGGCGCCTCGACTGCCGACGTCTATGTGGGCGCACGCTATCAACTATCAGCAATCGAACAGGCCTACATCCAGGCGCACGAAACAGCTGCCGTGGCGCGACACCAGCTCCTCGGTGAACGTGAGCTCGACGCGCAAGTCGCACAGGCCGATGCGCCCATAACTGCCACACTGAGTGATGCTGGTGCCACAGCGATGGTCAAAATGACCCGTCAAACTGCACTCACATCGGCCACACTCAGCAAACGCAACGACTATCTCGGCATTTTTGTGGGATTGGTGCGCGTCTTTCAGATTCACTCGCTGCGTGCGATGCCACCCACGCGACTCGAATCAGCACTCGCATGGCTTGAACGATGGCAACAAGACTTGTTTGATGCAGTTGCCAACGACGAACAACGACCTGATTAAGGGATGCGGCGTTGGTGGCTGCGTACCACCTCGGCATAGGCGGCTCGTTCACGGGCCGCAAAATCAGCAGATGCACTCACAATGATGTCACGTACTGCAGCCGGTGTATCAACCACTTGCATCAAGGCAAGTTCGGCATCGGTCAGCATGCCTTGGGCGCAAGCATGATGGCGCAACCAGGTAATAAGCCCGTTCCAATATGCGCTCCCATACAAAATAACCGGGAAATTGTGCACCTTGCCCGTCTGCACCAGCGTAATCGCTTCGAACAGTTCATCAAGCGTGCCAAACCCACCTGGAAAGAAGACAAAGGCGGTCGCATATTTGATGAGCATCGTTTTACGCACAAAAAAGTAGCGGAACTCGAGTGATTGCGTCGTATACGGGTTGACGTGTTGCTCAAATGGGAGCTCGATGTTGAGACCAACCGAGGCAACACCAGCCATTGTTCCCCCTTGGTTGCCGGCTTCCATGATGCCTGGGCCACCGCCCGTCATCACCGCAAAGCCGGCTTCACCGATGAGTCGTGCCGTCTCAACGGCAGCCTGATAGTATGCGTGGTCGGGAGTGAGCCGCGCCGAACCAAACAACGTGACGGCTGGGCCAAGCCCAGCCAACTCATCGAAGCCATCCACGAATTCGCTCATGATACGCAATACGCGCCACGTATCGGTGCGGTTAAATGGGGTGCTTTCGTGGGGTGCTAAGAGTAATTGCTCGTCGGCGGTAACCTGCGGTGGTTTCATGGGTATATTCCTTTCATATGTTTCCCAACGTATCATCATCACCACCATACGAGGCACTGTACAACCAGGTACGGCGGATGGTGGTGTGCTACGGCATTGATGTATCGCCACATATCTGACGTAGCGCAGTGACCAATCGTTGCAGACCAATACCCAGCTGTGGCTGTGCTACCAACGCCGAAATCACGATTGTACAACCGTGACTAGTGCCAAAAAAGAAGCCAGGATGGACAAAGACACCACGGTCGAGTAATGCGAGCACCAGGGTTTCCTCTGGTAGATCACAATCCACTTGTACCATCACATAATAGCCTGCATCGGGGGGACGCACACGTACACACGACAGTGGTGCCAACGCCTCGAGTACCGTTGCCACCTGCTGCTGCAGATGCTGGCGTTGGTATGCCATAAACGACACACCCTCTTGCAAGATACGTGGGAGCATCGTTTGTACCAACATGTTGGCACCGAGAAAGGTGTCGTTGAGTATTTCGAGACGGGTGGAATACCGCTCACGGGCGGGGAGTGACATGGTAATCCAGCCCAACTTGAGATCCGGGAGTGCACACATTTTGGAAAGCCCGTTGAGGGTAAATATGGGCACGGTGGGCATGAGTGCAGCGAGTGGTGGCACATGAGCCACCGTATAAGGCATCTCAGCAAAGACTTCATCACAAATCACCGGCAACTGCAACACGGCAAGTATGGGCAATGCATGGCGTACAACCATGCCTGTCGGATTGTGCGGTGACACAATCAGGACAGCGCGTGTACGCTCATCACAGGCACGCCCGAGTTGCCATTGGTCGATACGCCAGCCACGGTGCACATCGAGTGGGTATGTACGCAACTCGATTCGATACAGCGCTGCCAGATAATCAAAGAGTGGATACGAAATATCGGGGACAAGCACGTTATCACCAGGGTCAGTCAAGAGTGCAAAGAGCAACGCATAGGATTCACTCGTACTCGCTGTGATAACGATGTCGTGTTCGGCATCCAAATGCAAGGCAGGACTACGTCCTGCGTAGTATTCTGCAACAGCCTGGCGGGCATGCGCACTCCCACGTGGGTGCGGCTGGTAGCACCGTTGCGCCCAATACGGGGCAGCAGCCTTAGCCAACACATCCGCAGGAAAGATGAGACCGTTGGTGGTCGGATTGCTACTCGTGAGATCGATGGCATCTGGATACTGGTGCCGGGCGTAGTCGATGCGATTCGGTGAAAGATCAACATCGTCGAGAAAACCAGCCATGCGCGTATTCCTTTCTCACATGCTCGCATGGTGGTGATACCACAAATGACGGTGGTACACACGAGCATGACGCTGTAGTACCTAGTATCGCATATGTTTGTTTTTTATCAGGAAAACAACAGGTTCAAACAACATCGAATGTATACGGCATCTGTATGGGTTAAATGGGTATTTACAACGACCGCTACTCGACTCGTCAATCTATCCGCTTACGTTGACGGTCGCTAAATGTTGACGGTCGCCAAATGATGATGCTACAATGGCAGATAGGCACCTTGTCATTACTTGGTAGCGCTATGTCGTCCTGTAACTTATTGTTAGGATAGAGTTGATAGCATGGATCAAGATACGCGCCCGCAAAATCAGCGACGTGGGAGTTCTGATGGTTCTACATCAGACACTGGGCAATCAGCACCGTTGCGTGTACGACCACGTGATATCGTCAAAGGTCGCGGCAATACGACGACTGCACGTGCGTCGGCCAACACATATCTCGACAAACTCCTGCAGCGGGTCACAACGACGGTCTCCAACGGTCTAGGACAGACTGCCCCCATCGCAACATCGGGCGTATTGTATGACCGCTGTGTCGTCTTGGTGCAATCACTCGGTGATCCTGATAATCCGGCACACATCCATGCGGCCGAGGAGCTCGTAGCCATGGGTCCCGCAGCGCTCCCCGCATTGACCCATGCACTATCGCCAGAAAGTCCTTGGTTGATTTCATATCGTGCTGCTGAAATTCTCGGTGAAATCGGCGATCGCAGAGCATCACAACCACTGATTGAAGCATTGAGTCATCCCAATAGCAATGTGCGCTGGAGTGTGATTCGTTCACTGTCAGTGGTCGGTAATACACGGGCATTGTTTGCACTGCGCCGCATTGCACGCGACGACCGGAGCAAAACAACCTGGGGTGAATCAATTGCAGGGGTGGCACAAAGTGCTATCGACCAAATGCAAGGACACAACCTCCTCGTCAAAGCAATGGAAATCCTCAAAACGGTCATTTCCACGGTCGTACTGTTGTTGGCGCTGGTCCTCGCATGGAATGTCTTTGAGCGTGTGCGTGGTGAAGTCAGTGCTATCGGTGTACAACCCACGGCCACAGTCACCGCAGACGAAGCAGCCATTTTACCGGGTGACACCAGCGATGTAGCCACCACTGAAACACCAACTGTGCTACCAACACAGGCGCTCACTGAGCTGATACGTGGCACGATCATCAACCCGGGGAATGTGCGTGCAGAGCCTGCCATCGGGAACAACGTGATTGGCCAAGTGGTCGCAGATGATGAGGTCGTTTACCTCGCAACCACACCTGACCGCACATGGTTCAAAGTCCAACTCGGCGCAAACCGTTCTGCACAATCTTCGATTGGGTCGGTGGACGGAATCGGTTGGATTAACCAGTCTTTGGTTTCCCCCCCAACGGCAGCACTTCCCATTGAAGACATCCAGTTGCCGACCCGCGTACCGGCGATGACAGCAACTCCAGAGCCAGTGGTCGAAGAAGCGACTGCCACCGCTGAAAGTGCGCCAGTACCAGAGGTGACCGCAACCGTTGATCCGTTGCTGCCACCCACACCAACACCGTAATTTGTACTGAAAGGGCTCGCTGTGGTGCGTTTCTTTCGTGCACTCTTTTTGTTGTTAGCAATACTCGCGGTGGTTGCGACTGCCGTGGTCATGTTGTTGTCTGCTGAAATTCGCCGTACTGGTGGCACTGACGACACCCCGATTGAGTTTGTGGTTGAACCAGGCGAAACCACAAACTCGATTGCGACGCGCCTCGCCGACCAAAAGCTGATTCGCCAACCACTCTTGTTTGTGGTGCTTGCACGCTTGCAAGAACTCGATAGTAAATTACAAGCGGGCAACTTTTTGCTCCGACAAAACATGACCATGAATGAAATCATGGTGGCCTTGCAACAGAGTCGTGTCAAAGAGGTGCAGATTACCATCATCGAAGGAATGCGCATCGAGCAAATCGCATCTGTGGTGGGGAATGCGGGAATTTTGGCGATTGACGAAGAAATCGCACTCGCAGCCTTTCGCAATGCTGACCGCTTCCGCGAAGGAAATGTGTATTTGAGCAGTATTCCATCAGGTGCAAGCCTCGAAGGGTACCTGTTTCCTGATACATATCGCTTCAACGAAACCGCAACGATTACCGATGTCGTGAGTGTGCTTTTGGGTCATTTCAGTGAGCAATACGCCACCATCGAACGCGAAGTCCAAGTCGCTGATGTGTCGGTGCACCAGATTGTGACCATGGCCTCAATTATTCAACGCGAAGCCACACGCCAAGATGAAATGGCTTTGATTTCTGCGGTTTTTTGGAATCGCCTCAAACCGGAAAATGCTGGTGAGACGGGTGGCGGCAAACTACAATCAGACCCCACCGTACAATACATTCTCGGCACGTCTGCGGATTGGTGGCCCAAGCTTGACAACCTGACTATTGAGCAGATTAATACGGCCCCAGGCCCATACAATACACGCGTATTGACGGGTCTGCCACCAGGACCCATCAGTGCCCCTGGCTTGAATGCCCTGCGGGCGGCTGCCCGCCCCGATGCAACGGCCAACTACATGTACTTTGTGGCCGCTTGTGGTGAGCCCGGCAAACACAACTTTGCGGCAAGTTATGCTGAATTCTTGGAGTTTGAGCAACAGTATCTCACCTGTGGCCAATAAACGGAGTCCTCAATGTCAATAGAAACGCCCATGCGCATTGCTGGTGTGATTGGTGATCCAGTGGCACATAGCAAGTCGCCTGCCATGCATAATGCGGCATTTGCGTACTTTGGGCTCAATGCCCACTACGAACGCTGGCATACACCACTAGCTGACCTAGCTACACGCATCGAATCGCTACGGGCACCACACATGTACGGTGCTAATGTGACTTTGCCACACAAAATCGCCATTTTGCCCCTGCTCGACGAAGTCGATGCACTGGCTGATGCAATCGGTGCGGCAAACACTATTATCCGCCTGCCTGATGGGCGCTTGCGTGGCACCAACACCGATGCACCTGCCTTTCTGCAAGAAGTCACCCATGTCTGTGGGCTTGATCCTATGGGGCTTGAAACGGTGATTCTTGGTGCGAGTGGAGCAGCACGTGCAGCTGCATTTGCCCTGGCACATGCGGGAGCAGGGCGAATTACCATCATCAATCGTACAGTTGCTCGTGCCGAAGAATTGTTAGCCGATGTACTGGCAACACTCGACTTTGACCCCATCATGACGTATGCGGCTCCTGATGCGGACGATGTGGCAGATGTGATCGGCGATGCACAACTCATCGTCAATGCGACGTCGCTCGGCTGGCATGGGGATGAAACGCCGCTACCCGCACACTTTATTCGTGATTCTATGTGCGTCTACGACATGGTCTACCGCCCGACCAAGCTCCTTGCTGATGCACATGCCCAGGGTGCCCGTGGGTACGATGGCATGGGGATGCTTGCACGCCAAGCAAGTGTCGCCTTCCACCATTGGACGGGACTCACACCACCGCTCGATCTAATGCTCACCGCCTTGCGCAATGCCACATAATACCAACCGGCGGCTCACTGTGGTGAGCCGCCGGTTCCATTGACGCTGTTGCGAGCCGTGTATTAGCCGATAAACGGCGAACCAACGGCCAAATATCGGTACCCCAAATCAGTCAGCTCCGCATAATCGGGAATCATGCGCCGGCCATCTATGACCAGATATGGTTTGTGCGTGGATTGCTCGATGGTACGTGACAACCCGCGGAATTCTTCCCAGTCAGTGGCAATAAAGAGTGCATCTGTGCCACTCAAGGCATGCTTCACCGAGTCGTGGTAACTGATTTTCGCAAACAGTGGATTCTTGGCCACATCGTAGTAGTGGCGTGCCTCAGTGGCAGCCATCGGATCATACAGATGAATGGCAGCCACGCCACGCCCGAGCAATCCTTCGATAACTTTCAGCGCCGATGAATCACGGATATCGTTGGTACGCTGCTTGAAGGCGACCCCCAGTACGGCGACAGTTTTGTTGGCAAACGAAAATTCGGCTTCGCTTTCGGCGCGATCCAGCAGGTAGACCTTTTGATATTCGTTGATGTCGTAAACGGACTGGAGCATGCGTGCATCTTGGTGCCGCGACGACAGCTGGTAGATGAGTGATTGCACATCCTTGCCAAAGCACGAGCCACCAGCACCAATACCCACGTATGAGCCCCACGTGCTAATGCGACCGTCAGCAGTCACACCCCGTTTGAGGTCTTCCATGCGTACATTGGGGAATGTTTCCCCCAAGCGGGCACCCACCCCATTCCAAAACGATACATACGTCAACAACAACGTGTTTGCTACATATTTGATAGCTTCAGCTGTTTCTGGCGTTGTCTCAATGTAGCGAATACGTACGTGATTAACAAATTGCGAATAAATCCGCCGCAAAATACGGAAGTCGGCATCACTATCCGCACCAACCACTACACGGTCTGGACGCCGCGATTTTTCGACGGCATCACCCTCCGGCAAAAATTCAGGATTGGATGCCACACCCACGTTGGGCACATTGTGCTTGTTGAGCACTCCTTCGAGCGCCCGTGCTGTTCCGATTGGCACAGTACTCTTGTTGATGACGACGACACGGCGCTGATCGGTGCGTTTTGCCAATAACTCGGCTAAATACTCAACTGCCGTGAAATAGTAGCTCAAATCTGAAGAACCATCCGGATTGGGTGGTGTCGGTAAGCACAAAAATATGGCATCCGTTCCTTCGATGTGCGTAGTCACATCAGTGGTAAAAAAGAGGTAGCGATTGAGGTTTTCTGCAATGACTGCAGGTAGACCTGGTTCATTGATAAAGCGCTCAATTTCTGCGGTTTTGCCGGTTTGATACGCAGCAATACGCACCGGATTAATGTCATATGCATAGACTTCGTGCCCATATTCAGAACACACGGCAGCATGACACAGCCCCACAAACCCTGTCCCCACAACAATGATTTTCATAGCTCCTCGTACCTTACAACAATCCATCTAGCGTGACGCCATCACCTCACGCAGGGCATTGATACACAGCGTGTTTTCGGTCGGTGTACCAAACGAAATCCGAATCACCCCAGGCAGGCCCCAGCCACCGAGTGGATTAATCGCCACACCACGGGCTGCGAGTGCCTGTGCCACCTGCGCATCACTCCCCTCGCCACCCACCGGCACAGCCACAAAATTGGTTTCACTGGCAAACGGCTGCAACCCCATAGCCGACAATTCTCGCATAAAAAAGGCACGCGCCTCGGCCACTTGCGCACGACTCGCAGCCACATGCGCACTATCGCCGAGAGCAGCAATCCCGGCTACCATCGCCAAACAATTCACATCAAACACTGGGCGCGTCCGGTTGATGTAATCAAGCATATCAGGGTCACCGATGGCATACCCGAGGCGTAATCCCGCCAACCCATATATCTTGGCAAAGGTACGCAGGACGAGCATATTTTTGCGCCCAGCGCGAATTTCACCAATCATATCGGGGAAATCAGCACGGGTGACATATTCTACATATGCTTCGTCAACCACCACCAACACATCATCAGGTACACGGGCAAGGAACTGTTGCATCTCTGTAGCACTATTGGTGGTACCCGTCGGATTATTGGGATTACAGATCAATATCATGGTGGTGGCAGGCGTGATGGCAGCGGCCATGGCATTGAGATCATGGACACCATTAACGAGTGGGATGCGCTTTTGTACTGCACCCATCATCTGTGTGCGGTTGTAGTAGCTGATAAATGTGCCATTGGCCATAATGATTTCATCGCCGGGATTCATGTAGGCGAGTGCCGTCAACAAAATCAGCTCATCGGATCCGTTGGCACACAACACCATATCAGGTGTTACATTCAGATGCTGTGCAATTGCAACACGGAGCTGCATGGTGCTCGGATCCGCATAGCGGTGCATGCTGGTAAGGGCGTCGCGTACCGCACTCAACGCTTGGGGCGATACACCGAGTGGATTTTCGTTGGCCGAGAGACGTGCTTGCACGGGAACTGGTGGCGCTGCACGGCCACCTCGCATTGAATGCAATGCTGCAATTGCTGGTTTCTTGCGCATCCTTGACCTTTCTCGGTCACAGGTTGGGAATCGCACCTATTGGCGTCGATATTCCTATGACAGCGAAACGGGTTACACCTACGGGATTATACCACGGCATACCTGAAAATTGCGTTACGCTTGCATGTTTATTCAAATAATGCTATGCTCACATTGTGTAATATTGCACATAGTATTGACATACCATGTGCACAATCAGGAGGGTATTGGTGAATCGTACCATCACACCACCCGACGTAGTTGTACGCCGCTTACCCCTGTACGCCCGCAGCCTCCGCTATCTCTTACGTGACGGTATCCTCTCAGTTTCCTCCCAAGAACTTGGTGAACGCATCAATGTGACGGCCGCACAAATTCGTAAAGATTTGTCGTATTTTGGTGAGTTTGGCAAACAGGGAATCGGCTACGATGTCGAGCGTTTGCTCAACCAAATCGAGCACATCCTTGGAATTGATCGTGCGTGGGCAGTCGCACTGATTGGTGCCGGTCAACTCGGTGAGGCGTTGATTCGCTACGAGGGATTCCGCGAGCAAGGCATCCATATTGCTGCGGTCTTTGATGCAAACCCACAAAAAGTTGGCAAGTCGGTCGGTGGCATCACCATTACACATAGCGATGAAATTAGCACGGTCTTACTGCAACGCAACATTCAAATGGCAATTATTGCGGTTCCCGCAGATCGCGCACAACAGGTTGCCAACGTGCTCATCAACGCCAATGTGCGGGCCATACTCAGCTATGCGCCAACAGTAATTCAAGTACCCGACGGTGTCTGGGTACGTTATATTGACCCAATTGCAATTTTACACAGCATGACGTTTTATTTGTCGCGCGACGAATAATCACTCGGCGATTGGCCCAGTATGACTAGCACCATCCGCATTAGCGGATGGTGCTTTTTGGGCGTTTCGTTGGTTGAGATTGTGCCAAAAAGCGGTCAACGGTAGCGATAACGCTGGTGCGTGCAAGCCCACTGTCGTCATCTGCGGCGGTAGCCCAGACGACCACATCAATGACGACGGCGTCATGGTCCATGCCGGTAACGATGACTGTTGGCTGTGGCTCGACGGCGACTCCAGTGGCACGCCGGACCACATCACAGAGCTCTTGCGTCATGCTTTCGAGATTGATGTTGCGTTCGAGGGTAAGCTGGACGGTGATACGGCGCAAGCCAGCCCGACTATAGTTGACCACTGGATGCCCGGTAATCGCACTACTCGGCACTTCTACGAGGGCGCCATCACTACGACGGACGATGGTCACGTGGAGCCGTTGCGCCATCACCTCACCACGAATACCGGCGATTTGCACATCATCACCAATCCCAAATGGGCGGTAATAGAGCAAGAGCAACCCAGCGCTATAGCTACGAATCACATCATGGAGCGCCAGACCAACCACTGCGCCCGTAATACCCAACCCAGCGATAAAACTCGTTGCAGCGGTACCCCACCCTACTTGGGCGAGCGCAATGGCAATACCAATGATGATTACCACCGCATAGACGATACTACCAGCGGCGCGACCAACCATTTCGGGCATGCCCAGATGACCAATCCCGGTCAACACGACTTCGCGCATGCGTCGTGCCAACACGACAGCGGCAAGAATGATACCAACCACCAATAGTATCTTGGGGACACTCGACGTGAGTGTAGCAAGAATTTCAGCCATGTGGGTACTCCATCAAATACACATCTCGCTCTAGTGTATCACTGCTCGATAGTGCGTTGTACATGCATGAATCACACGATTACTCGGCAACCGTCCATGTATTGCATGATTATACCCAATTCAAATGAACCCATTGCATGACACACATGTGGTCTCATGTGTGTGCAATTCAATACAAACCAGCAAATGCCGGTGCGGTTCAGCCACGATGGGTAGGATTAGTTATAATGAATCGTGTTGATATCTATTTTGTGGTGAGAAGAGGGTGGCATGGCGTTGGATGATGCAGCATTTCGTCAAACCATGGGGAGTTTTGTCAGTGGTGTCACCGTGGTGACCACTGAGCATGCCGGTGTGCGCTATGGCATGACGGTGAGTTCATTTACCTCGTTATCGTTGCAGCCACAGCTGTTGTTGGTCTGTATCACGAGTACACTCCCCACCTACCTGGCCATCGTTGAATCAAAACAGTTCGGCGTCAGCATTTTGGCTGCAGATCAGGCACCCATCTCGCAACAATTTGCGAGTCGCCAGCTCGACAAATTTGCGGGAGTGGCGTGGCATGCTGGTAGCCTCGGTCTCCCACTCATTACGGGGGCATGTGCCACCATCGAATGTCGGTTGGCTGCCATCCACCCAGGTGGCGATCACGCCATCGTGGTTGGCGAAATCGTCACCGCACATACCATCGACACGCCACCGCTGGTATACGCCCGTGGCTCCTATAGACAGCTTGCATGAATACACAGCGTATCACGGTTTCAGCGCTTACCCCTGACCCGACAGCCATTGCACACGCAGCTGCGATTATTCGACGTGGTGGATTGGTTGCGATGCCAACTGAAACGGTATACGGACTGGCTGGTGATGCAACCAATCCTCAGGCGGTGGCCGCCATCTTTGCTGCCAAAGGACGCCCCACCAGTGATCCATTGATTGTACATATTGCTGATATGACACAACTCGCTGCGGTGGCAGACTCACTGCCTGCTGCGTTTGCGCTGTTGAGTGAAACGTTCTGGCCAGGCCCATTGACCATCCTTGTGCCCAAACACGCCGCCCTCAGTCAATCCATCACGGCTGGCTTTGCCACAGTGGCAGTGCGTATGCCCAATCACCCAGTCGCACTCGCCTTGATTCGCGCGTGTGCGCGCCCACTGGTTGCCCCCTCGGCCAACCTTTTTTCACGCCCGAGCCCCACATGTGCTGCGCACGTGTTGCAAGATCTTGCTGGGCGCATCGATGCGGTGCTCGATGCAGGAGAGAGCCATATCGGTGTCGAGTCGACAATCGTAGATATCACCACCACACCAGCACGGATTTTGCGGCATGGTGGCATACCGGCCGAACAGCTGAGCACCGTACTCGGGGATATCGAAATTGTAACCCGCAGCGTTGCCGCAGGGCAGGCGGCACCTGCACCAGGCATGTTGCTCAAACACTACGCTCCGCAGGTGCCGTTGACGATTTTTCGTGGGTCACAGCAACACATCCAAGACGCTATTTGTGCCTATGCGGGTAGCCACCCACAGACTGCTTGGCTCTGCTACGACGAAGATGTCCCCGTGGCAATCCGGCACCATATCCCGTATCAAAGCCTGGGGTCACACCAACAGGCGCATGTGGTCGCCACGCGGTTATTTGCTGCACTACGGGCGCTCGACACCGCAGATGTGGCGTACATGGTCACCAGCGAACCCACGGGTGGGGGGGTTGCAGCGGCCATACGTGATCGCCTCTTTCGTGCCGCTGAAGGGCGTATTATCAGCGTAGACACACATCCTGCGTGCTAACTTTTCATCGAATCATCATTGGATGTTGAAGAAGTTGTGCTATACTTTGCAGAATATTTCGGTTGAGGAACCAGATATGACGTGGTGGAAATGGTTGTTTGGTGGCACATCAACGCGTGATGATAGTCGGTACCTGTACGTCTACGTGCAGTGTGAACGCTGCCGCACGCCGGTGCGGGTCAGGGTAGACATCTACAATGATGCAGCTGTGGAGTTCGATGACCGTGAACGAGAAATTGGCTATGTGTGGCGCAAAGATATTGTAGACGCCAAATGCTTTCGTCCCATCCATGCAGAAATCACCTTTGATACCGCCCGCCGCGAAGTCGCACGACATATTACGGGTGGCCAATACATTGATGCTGCCACATACACAGTGTTGACTACCGCATCCACGTCAACACGCAACACATAAGGAAGGAACCATGGATTATCACAATCCGGCTTGGCGGGCAAAGATGCGCATTCGCCTCGATGTCAACAACACACTGCGTGCGCTGGTCGGGCCGCATGGCATTGATGCAGACCACATTGCGCACTATGTGCCACGTGCGACTGCAGCAATCGATACTATTGACACCCAGCGCACCACGTTGGGATGGCCCAGTTTACCAAGCCAAGACATCAGTGCTATTCTGGCTCACGCAGAGCGAGTACGCCACGTGGAAAACTTTGTAGTGTTGGGGATTGGTGGCTCAGCACTAGGCAACATTGCAGTACATTCTGCACTGAATCATCCGTTTTACAACGATTTACCGCGCAACAAGCGGCTTGCACCACGGCTGTTTGTGATTGACAACTCGGATCCCGACCTCAACGCTGGATTGCTCGAAACACTTGATCCGACCAGCACCGTATACAACGTCATCAGCAAAAGTGGTACTACTGCAGAAACGATGGCTTCCTTTTTGTCGGTTCGTGCCCACTTGAGCAAGACACTCGGTGATGCGGCTTTGGCACAACACATCATATTGACCACAGACCCCACCGGCGGCTTCTTGCGCCAAATCGGCACCCAAGAGGGCTGGGCGATGCTCGACTTGCCCCCAAATGTGGGTGGACGTTTTTCGGTACTCACCACCGTTGGCTTGCTTTCTGCGGCAGTCACAGGCATCGATATCCGCGCCTTGTTGGCGGGGGCTGCCTACGGCTACGAGCTTGCGAGTAATCGCAATGTGATGCAAAATCCCGCAGCACTTGCAGCCATTATCAATCTGCTCTGTGCCGAACAAGGACAAAACATGGTGGTGATGATGCCGTATGCGCATCGGTTACGCCATATTGCGGATTGGTTTGCCCAGTTGTGGGCAGAAAGCCTCGGCAAACGCGTCAATCTGGACGGTGAGGTTGTGCACGTGGGCACCACACCGATCAAAGCACTGGGTGCTACTGACCAGCACTCGCAGGTACAGCTCTATGTCGAAGGACCATACGACAAGCTGGTCAATTTTATTGCAGTAGACGAATATACGACCACCCTGCCCATCCCGCCTGCGTACCCACACCTCGAAGGCGTAGCATACCTAGGCGATCATACGTTTAATGCGCTCATTCGTGCCGAACAACAAGCCACGGCCATTGCGTTGAGTGATGCTGGACGTCCCAACATGACCCACCATCTCCCCGCAATTAACGCATTTACACTTGGGCAGTTGTTGATGTTGTTTGAAATGCAAACTGCAATTGCTGGTGCACTCCTCAACATCAATACCTTTGACCAGCCAGGCGTTGAGGCGGGCAAAATCGCTACCTATGCGCTGCTCGGGCGTACTGGTTTTGAGGCGCGCAAACGTGAAATCGAAGCTGCTGCGACCAAACGTGCAGCGCAATGGGAGGTGTGAAATGACTATTTCCTGCCCACAATGTCAGCAACCAGGTGTCGCTGTGGCGACGGCTGCGCACGACCCACAGCTGAGCGATGCGGTGCGTGCCACGCTGGCCGCCCCGCTGCCCCCGGTGCGCCGCACGACAGGAGGACTCGGGTGCGCCACATTGGCCTTGAGTTTTGCCATAGCCTCGTTTGTGAGTGTGATTGTCGGTGGGGTTGCTGAACTCACCAACGGCACCAACTTTCCTGCGCAGGGCATGCGCCTCGGTGAAACGGGAGTATTTACGGGGATTGCCACATTCATTGTCGTGATGGTTGCATTGTTTTCGTTGTTTGTATGGCGCCAAGCACGGATGGACACGCATTACAAATCACTATTTAGCAAATGGCATCGACAAAAAACCGCATATGATGCCGAATATTTCTGTGCACAGTGCAATATGCGCTGGGTGGCACCTCCGGCTGTACATACACAATAAGGATGAAATCGATGCGCCAGATTGATTTGCTACTTTGCCATGCAACCGTGGTCACAATGGACGCTCACGGCACCATCGTGAATGATGGTGCCGTGGCTGTTCATGCGGATCAGATTGTGGCGGTGGGTACGACCACTGCGCTACAATCTCAATTCGTGGCCACACAGCACATTGATTGCCGTGGCTGTGCTGTGATTCCCGGACTCATCAACGCCCATGCGCATGTCCCCATGAGTCTGTTGCGGGGTGTGGCTGCCGACTTGCAACTCGATGTATGGTTGTTTGGCTATATGTTTCCCGTCGAGGGAAAGTTTGTCAATCCTGCATTTGTCCGTACCGGCACGTTGTTGTCGTGTGCTGAAATGATTCGTAGTGGCACTACCACGTTTGTTGACATGTACTTTTTCGAAGAAGAAGTAGCTCGTGCCTGCGACGATGCTGGCATGCGTGCTGTCTGTGGTCAATCAGTGATGCGCTTGCCCTCACCTGATGCAGCCTCGTTTGATGAGGGTCTCGAACGGGCCCGCGCATTCATTGCAGCGTGGCATACCCACCCACGCATCACGCCGACGATTGCCCCACATGCGCCATACACCTGCACCGATGAAATCTATCAGCAAGCCGTTGAGTTGTGTCGCACCTACGGGGTGCCGTTGGTCACCCATTTGTCTGAAACAGCACGTGAAGTCGTGGAATCACGTGATCAACGTCAGGATACTCCGATTGGCTATGCCAATCGGGTTGGTGCGTTTGATGTGCCGTGTATTGCCGCCCACTGTGTGCATGCCACTAGCGACGATATCAAGCTGCTGGCACAACGCGGTGTGGGGGTAGCACCATGCCCTACTTCCAACCTCAAACTTGCGAGTGGCGTAGCACCCTACGTGCAATTTTTGGCTGCGGGTGTCCGCACTGGACTCGGCACCGATGGACCAGCATCCAACGACGACCAAGACATGTTCAATGAAATACACTTGGCCGCGTTGCTGCCCAAAGGACTGAGTGGTGACCCGACGGCCATGCCAGCCAAACAAG